>SXGT01508831.1_pt1 | contig 11441 bp, 5 predicted proteins | sample 3176221 | NCBI WGS metagenome assembly SXGT01 (sample SAMN11356862, study PRJNA531348) | freshwater metagenome | isolation source: freshwater sample F1-120 | place: China: Fuxian Lake, Yuxi | collected 2017-12-25
AAGATCGGTGCCTATCCGGCGGAACGTCCGGTCGGACCGGAGCACATCGTCCACACCATCTATCACGCGATGGGCATTCACGACCTGGAAGCCATCGACAACCAAAACCGCCCGTACAACCTGCTCTCTGAGGGGAGCCCGCTGGTCGAACTTTTTTGAAATCAACCAGACTCTGATTCATCTGGGAGGGGCGCGTTCTGAGTTGCCCCCTCAGAAAATCGGCTCACCACCGCCCGCGATGTCTCATCGACGTGCAGAGCTTCCACATCAATCAGAAAATCGAGGACGCGATTGAGCTTCAATCGAGGAATGCAGCGCGTCTGCTCGCAGACGAATTGTGTCGCCGGGAAATGTGTTTGAGGTTGGCGATCCGAATTGGTCGAGCGAGGTGACTTTGAGTTTACTGCGATCGGAACGTCTCAATCGAACAACATCAGCGATTGAGACGATCAATCACAGGCCGGATACATCGCGCGGCTCACGCAGCCGTGATTGGCCTGTGCAACCGTTGCAGCGAAATCCGCCAGGTAGCCGCGCGCGTGTCGAATGACGGGAGCTTTCCAGGCTTGGCGACGATGAGCCAGTTGTTCATCGTTCACATGCAACGTGATGTTGCCGGCCAGCAGATCGAAGCTGATCTCGTCACCGTCATGGACGAGCGCGATGGGACCGCCAACGGCCGCTTCGGGCGCGCAATGCACGCCGATTGCGCCGTGAGAAATGCCCGAGACACGCGTATCCGAAATCAATGCCACCTTACCGTTCAATTCGGGGACGGACAGAGCCGATGCGGCCAGAACGACTTCCGGCATCCCGGAAGCCACCGGTCCCAGGTTTCGGAGCACGATGACGCTGCCGGGTTGAATGCGACGCTGCTCCACCGCATCGGAGACTTGCTTGCCTGTTTCGAAGCAGATCGCCGGACCGCGAAAACGTGGGTCTCTCAGGCTGGACACTTTGAAGACGATGCCGTCCGGCGCGAGGTTGCCGAAGCAGACTTGCATGTCGGCGAAGGTCTTGTACGGCGCGTCTAGCGGTGCGATCAACTCATTCTCGGCGGCGACATCACTCGCGTTCGCCACGTTGTCCGCGAGCGAGCGGCCTGTCACCGTTAGGCAGCGGCCGTCGATGAGGCCCGCGCGAATCAGATGCTTCATCAGCACCGACGTTCCGCCCAGCTTGTGCAGATCGACCATCGTCTTCGTTCCGCGCGGGGCGAAGCTGCACATCACCGGCGTCTTCTTCAGAATGACTTGCAAGTCTCTGAGCGCGAATTCGACTTGGGCTTCCCGCGCCAGCGCCAACATGTGCAACACCGCGTTCGTGGAGCCACCCGCCGTCGCAATCATGGCGGCTGCGTTCTCGAATGCTTTGCGAGTGAGAATGTCGCGCGGGCGGATTTGTTGCTCCAGCAGATTGCGGATCAGTCCCCCGGCGTTAAGAGCGTCTTGTTGTTTGGCACCATCAATGGCCGGAATCGAGCTGCTCTGCGGCGGCATCAGGCCGATGGATTCCAACGCAAGGCCCCAAGTATTGAACGAGGCCGCAATGCCGCATCCGCCCGGTCCTGGACAAGCGACACGCCGGATTTCATCCGCCTCGGACTGCGGGATCGCTCCGACTGAGGCCGCCGCCTGCGAGTCGTAAACATCCAGGATCGTGACGTCTTTGCCCCGATAGCAGCCGGGGAGAATGCTGCCGCCGCTGAGGATCAAGCCGGGATAATTCATCCGCGCCAGGGCCATCGCAAAGCCCGGCCCATTCTTGTCGCAGTGGTGCAGTCCGACCATCGCGTCGTAGCAGTGAGCCGTTACGACGCACTCGGCCGAATTCGCGATCAAGTTCCGCGACACAAGACTCGCGCCGCCCCCTTCGAGACCTTGCGTGAGGTTGTCGCTGACTCCCGGCGTGCCGAACAGAAAACCAAACAGCCCCGCCTCGCGACAGCCATCGGCCACCTTGCGGCCCAGGTCATACGCTTGGACGTTGCACAGATTTCCTTCGAGCAGTGGCACGCCAATGCCGACCTGCGGCTTGTCGAAATCCGCTTCGGTCATGCCGAGTCCATGAAAGAAAGCCGTCACCCCACGCTGCCATCCGCGAGTCAGTTGCCGGCTATTCCAATTTAGAGCAGTCATGCGTTGATCCTGATGGTGAGTCGTGTCATGCCAAAATCGCGTGCGCCACTTCGCCATGCACGTCGGTCAAACGGAAATCGCGGCCGGAGTAGCGGTAGGTCAGCTTCGTGTGGTCGATGCCCATAAGATGCAACATCGTCGCGTGCAGGTCATGCACGCTCATGCGATTCTCGACCGCTTTCACTCCGAGTTCGTCGGTCGCGCCGTAGGCCATGCCCCCCTTCACTCCACCACCGGCCAGCCACATGCTGAAGCCGGTCGCGTGATGGTTACGGCCTGTCGCGCCCTGAGCGGTCGGCGTCCGGCCGAACTCACCACCCCACAGGATCAGCGTTTCGTCGAAGAGGCCGCGCCCCTTCAAATCGCGGATCAGTGCGGCAATCGCTTGGTCGCTGTTCTTGGCATCGCGGACATGGTCCTTGATGTCGCCGTGAGCGTCCCAAGGTTGTCCGCTGCCGTAGAAGAGCTGCACCGTTCGCACGCCGCGCTCCACCAGGCGGCGAGCGATCAAGCAGCCGTCCGCGAACTGGCCGGGACCGTAGAGCTTGCGAGTCTCTTCGGATTCACGCGTGACATCGAACGCATCCTGAGCTTCAAACTGCATGCGGTACGCCATCTCCAACGAGCCGATTCTCGCTTCAAGTTGATTGTCCGCGCCGCGAGCGGCGAGATGCTCCTTGTTCATCTTCTGCATCAGGTCGAGCAACCGACGCTGTTCGCTTGGCGGCAGGTGTTGGTTGTTGATGTGGCTGATGATCTTCTTGGGATCGAGCTGTCCGTTGTTGATGTGCGTCCCTTGATAGATGCCCGGCAGAAAACTGTTCGACCACAACGCCGGTCCAACGACCGGCTTGCCGGGGCAGAGCACCACGAAGCCCGGCAAGTTTTGGTTCTCAGTCCCCAGCCCGTAGTTCAGCCACGAGCCCATGCAGGGCCGCGTCGGTTGCTGCGTGCCAGAGTTCATCATGAAGAGACCCGGCTCGTGATTTGGCGTGCTCGTATACATCGAGCGGATGACGCAGAGGTCGTCCATGTGCTCACCGAGATGCGGATAGATTTCGCTGATCGGCAGGCCGCATTCGCCACGCTGGTGAAACTTAAACGGCGTGGGCATGTAATTCCCGCCTGGCCCCGGCTTCCCCGCTTGTTTCACGAGTTCCGGTTTTGGATCCAGCGTGTCGACGTGCGAAGGGCCTCCGTTCATGAACAAGAAAATGAGATGCTTGGCCTTCGCCGCGAAGTGCGGAGCCTTCGGAGCCAGCGGATCACTGCTCAGCGTCGATTCTGCGACAGCTCGGCGTTCGTCAGAGAGCACCGACGCCAGCCCCAACATGCCGAATCCGGCAGCCGAACGGGTCAGCATGTCGCGACGAGAGATCATTGATTGAGTCATCTGCGAAGCTCCGGATTTCAATTCACGGGTCGGGTGTTCTCTCATTTTTCGCCCTTCATTTTTCGCCAGCTCTTCCGAGTCTGGTCAGACGGCTGGCGGAAAATGAAGGGCGAAAGATGCGGACAAAAAGACCTATACGATTCGACGAGGGAGACCATTCGATCTTAATCCACGAAAGCGAACTCATTGGAACCGAGCAACGCCAAGGCGTATTGCTCCAAGACCGTGAGCTTCGTCCCGTCGGACTTGCTCGCGGTGAGAAACTCGAGGCCCAGTTCTAATTCACTGGGGCTCGGAGAACGATTGAAAAGCAGTTCGTAGGCGCGGTGAACTCGGAGATCGTCCGTGCTGGCCTCGCTAGTCAATCGTGCGGCGAAAGCGCGGGATTGCGCGACCATGAACTCGCTGTTGAGCACGAAGAGCTGTTGCAACGGAACCGTCGTGACCGTGCGTTGTCCGGCGGTGATGTTCGGGTCGGGGAAGTCGAACAGCCGCAGGAGATCGTCGAGCTGATGCCGGCTCACGAATCCATACAGCGTGCGGCGTCGATTGTTGCCGTTGCTCAAGTTGCTCGACGGTCCGCCCATTGCGCGGTCGAGATTGCCGACGACTGCCAGCACCGAGTCGCGCCAAGGTTCGACCTCCAGTCGGCGGCGGTTCATTCGCCACAGCAAGTGATTGTCGGGATCGGTGGCTTGAGTCTTTGAGGACTCGGAGGAGGAACTCCTGAGTCGATACGTTGCCGAGAGCATGATTTCGCGATGCAGCGCTTTCATCGACCAGCCTGACTCGATGAATCGCGCCGCCAGCCAGTCGAGCAACTCCGGATGGGTCGGTCGTTCGCCGAGCGTGCCGAAGTTACTCGGAGTCCGCACGAGACCGGCACCGAAGTGACCGGCCCAGATGCGGTTCACGAAGACTCGTGCGGTCAGCGGGTTGTCGGGGGAAGCGATCGCTCGCGCGAGTTCCAGCCGGCCGCTGCCGGACGATTTGAACGGAGTCGAATCGCCGTTGCGGAGGATCGCCGGGAAGGATCGCGGGGCGAGCGGTCCTTTCTTGCGCGGATCTCCGGCGAGATAGACCGGCATGTCGGCTCCCTGTCCGTCGGACACGGCGTGAGCCATCAAGACCTTGATCGCGTCAGCCGCCTGCTTGCGTTCGTCGCGCGTCTTGTTGAGCGACGCGAGTTGAGTGGCGGGCTCGCCAGTGAGGTAGCTCGAGATGTCCTTCGAGGGGATCGCGAGCACCCCCTTGTCGGAGAACAGCTCCGAGTACAAGAGCGCGTCTCGTAGCACAGGCGTCTCGCCGGCGGCCGGCAGGTTCGCGGCTACTGACTCAGGCGGGACGCCTGAGCTACGGGTTGGCTCATATTCCAACCGTGCTCCGGAGAAGACGGCGTGATCGCTGCTGATGGAGTTCTCTTCTCCAGCCTTGCCGGCTCCCGTCGCGACGAGCGTCAGATACCGCGCGTCGAGCGGCAGTTTGATTTCGAATTCCGCGAATTTGCCATCGCCACGCAACGGCGGCGACAGTTCGCCGGTGAAGTAATATGTGCTGTCGTTCTCTTCGACCTTCGCCGGTTGACCATTCACGGACGCGATGAGGATCGCATCGAACTCGCTCTTCTCAGAAGGCGTCTTGCTGACAATGACGGCCAGATGCACGCTGCCGCTGCCGAAGGCGTCGTCGTTCAAGCCGGCTCGATCGACTCGGAAGGTCAGTGGGCGATCGGCCGGGATCAGCCCCGCGCGGCGGATCTCTTCCAGATCGAAAGTGATCAACGCATTGGCGTGTATGCCGATCCCTTGCTCGGTGCGCGGCAGGTTGGCTCTCGCACGCTTGCCGGTCGTGCTGATGCCGCCGCTGACGTCCCAGCCGTCGTTGACCACATCGCCATGCTTGGCGTCGTCACTGCCGAGCGACCGGAAATTGAACGAGATCCCGGCCGCGATCGACGTCTGATGGCCCCATCCTTGAGCGACTCGCGCGATCCCCAGGTTTCCTTCTTTGGCGGTTGCCTTGAAGACGTCCGAGACCAACGCCGTCGAAAGTAGTGAACCCGACGCATCATCAAACAAGTTGCCGAGCGGAATGATTCCCGGCGCGACGGTGGCTCGATCAGTCTCTGCGATGAAGGCGACCTCTTCGCCGAAGTGTTGCAGCAGCGCGGCCCGTTGCGGCAACACTGACTCAGCCTGCTGGCGTAGCGTGTCACCAACCGCCGTGACCGTTGCGAGCGCCGCTTTGTCGTCGGTGAGATCGACGTTCGCGTCTTGCTGCTTTTTGAGTTCACGCCAGCCGTCGAGATACGGTCGCTCGGACTTCACAGCTCCCGATTCCGGCTTCTCTTCGAGATACGCGACCCAACGCCGCAGCAAATCTTCGTTGAGCTTCATTTGCTTCGCGACGTCCGTGATCACCTTATTCTCGTTGGCTTTCTTCTTGAGCGGATTCATCACTCGCCAAGCGCCGACGACATACTGTGGGATCTCCGGAATCAATTTCTCCCGCACGCTGCGAGCTTGCGTAGCGAGATAACGATCGACCTCAAGCTGCTGTTCCTTCAATGCCGCATCGGCCTGTTGCCTGGCGAGCACAACCTCTTGCGGGACGGCGGGCCGCTCCTGGTACTGCGTGCTCGCGAAGATGCCGAGCAAGCCGTAGTAATCGGCCATCGTCAGCGGATCGAACTTGTGATCGTGGCAGCGAGCACACGAGATCGTCAGAGCCTGCGTGCCTCGAATGAGCGTATCGACGCGGTCGTCCCATTCGTCGGCGAGGGCTTTGTCTTTCTCGCCGTTGTCCTGGTAATAGACCGGGCCGAGCGCGAACAGCCCCAGTGCGGGGATGCGTTCGTGAAGCGGTCGGTCGTGGTTCACGAGGTCGCCCGCAATCTGCTCGACCAAGAATTGGTCGTAAGGCAGATCGTCGTTGAACGCCTTCACGACCCAGTCGCGATAGAGATACCCCTGCGGATAGTTGCGAGCCTTGAAGGTATGCGCCTGATCCTCGCCATACCGCGCGATGTCGAGCCAATACCGTCCCCAGCGTTCTCCGTAATGCGGAGAGCGGAGCAAGTCATCCACGACTTTCGCAAAGGCGTCGCTGTCCGACGCCGGATCATTGAGAAACGCCGCGACCTGCTCCGGTTCCGGCGGCAGGCCGATCAGATCAAACGACGCACGACGAATGAGCGTGCGACGATCGGCCGCAGCGACCGGCTGCAATCCCGCCGCTTCCAGCTTCGCCAACACAAATCGATCAATGTCGTTGTGCGGCCACTGGGTGTTTTTAACGCTCGGCGGCGAAGTGCGCGTCAGCTTTTGAAAGGCCCAATGAGCCGAAGGTTGCTGGTTGAGAGTTACAGGTTGCGGGTTGCTTGGCTTCGTCGCGGCCGCAGCGACTCGCGGGTCAGGGGCACCCATCTTCACCCACTGCTCGAAGTCCGCGATGACGGCGGCCGGCAGCTTTCCCTTGGGAGGCATCTCGACGTCTTCGTACCTCAATGCGGTGAGCAGCGGACTCTTCTTGAGATCGCCGGCCACAATGACCGGTCCCGAATCCCCCCCTTTGAGCAACGCCTCGCGATCATCGAGTCGCAATCCGCCGCGCGGTGCGGCCAGTTTCGTGGAATGACACTCGTAGCAGTGCTTCACCAGGACCGGACGAATCTTCGCCTCGAAGAATTCAAGCTGCTCGGCGGTCGGCGCGAGGCTCGGTTCCGCAGCAATGAGCACAGCATTCGTCACGGCGCAGAAGATGACGAACGCCGCACAGTGAAGAGCATGTCGCATCATGGCGAACTCAGGCAGGAGGAATGGCGGCAGGAAATTGAAGCGGCGACAGTATGTCTTGCCAGCCTCCTTCCGAGCAACTCGACATCCCGGGTCGCGAATGATTGATGTTGCCGCCTGTCGGTTGGGCATTATGCTGCTCGTCATTGGCTGGCGACGGTCGCGGGCCGAAAGTCAACTGGGAAGTCCCGTTTGTGGCATGATCGAGCACCACGTTGTGAGGTGAGCTGTGACGATCCGCCTGTTCGGAAATCCCAAGACACTGTGCGACGGCGTCACTCGGCGCGACCTGCTGCATCTGGGCGGATTGAATCTATTTGGTCTGAGCCTGGCTGACTTTTCGCGTTTGCAGGCGGCTCAGACAAATGGTGCACAGGCTGAGACTTTTGGACGTGCCAAGTCGTGCATTCTTGTGTATCTCGTCGGTGCCCCACCGCAGCACGAGACGTTCGATCCGAAACCCGATGCGCCAGCGGTGCAGGGAGAATTAAATGCCATCACGTCCGCCGTTTCTGGCGTGCCGGTCTGCGAGCTGTTGCCGAAGTTCGCGGAGATCACCGACCGATTGACCGTCGTGCGATCGATGACTCATCAATGGCCGTTCCATGCGGTGAACTATGCGCTGGCCGGCATTCCGGAGATCAACCCGCGCAAAGAATCCGATCCGAACGACCGCACCGAATGGCCCTTCATCGGTTCGGTGGTGGATTACCTCGCGGCCCAGCGCGAGCCGCTCGTCCGGCCGGCGATTCCACGGAATGTGGCTCTGCCGTTCCCCGTTTACGCCCACGTCAATTTTCGGTTGCTCGGCGGCCCGTATGCGGGATTTCTGGGGCAGCAATACGATCCACTCTGGACGGCGTTCGATGCCCCAGGAACGCGTGAGGTGCCGGTCCTCGCGGAAGGTTCGGGAAAGCTCGATCCCTTTGCCGGCATCGGTTCCGAGGATCACTTTGAACTCGGACCGAAACCGACGGCCGACTCTCCCACACTGGCACGTGTCGGTCTCCGCCGCGCCTTGCTCGAACAGTTCGATGTCACGCGCCGCGATCTGGAACGGCACACACGCGTCGCGGGCTACGATCAGCATCAGCAGACCGCTCACGGGTTGTTGACCAGTCGCGGGCTGGCTCGCGCGCTCGACATTCATCAGGAGCCGGAAGCGATGCGGCTCAATTACGGGATGAACCTCTTCGGACAATCGTTGCTCGCCGCGCGGCGAGTCATCGAGGCGGGCGGCAAATTCGTCAGTGTCTTCTGGGACACTTACAGCCACTTCGCGAATGGCTGGGACACGCACTCGAACCACTATCCCCGACTCAAGCAATTCTTGCTGCCGGTATTCGATCATTCGTTCCCGGCATTCTTGCGCGACATGGAGTCGCGCGGCCTGTTGGATGAAACCTTGGTGCTCTGCTTGAGCGAGCACGGTCGCACGCCGCAGCTCAACAATCGTCCCGGCAATGGCCGCGAACACTGGTCCCGAGTCTATTCGGTGTGCCTCGCGGGTGCCGGAATCGGCCGTGGCCAGGTGGTCGGCGAAAGTGACAAAATCGGTGGCGACGTGAAGTCGAATCCGCTCTCGCCGAAAGACATCCTCGCATCGGCGTTCCATCTGTTGGGGATCGACCCGCACACCACCGTCCCCGATCCACTGGGACGACCGGTGCCAGTCGCCGGAGATGGAGTCGTCCATCACGAGCTGTTCGGTTGATGATGACTGAGGCAAATCGTCCGGAACTTCGACGAATGCTCGACGAGAAGATATCAGGCTACGGTGTAGCTGTGCTCCACACGTGTGATGGTGGTGCTGGACTCGTCTCCGCGGGGGCGGCGGGAGTCATGCCACCGAGTGTCATGTGAATTTGTTGTTCAACCATCGTCCGATACTTGCCCCCTTCGGCCATGAGTTGAGCGTGAGTGCCGGTCTGGCTGATGCGGCCGTGCTCGACGACGACGATCAAGTCGGCGTTGGCGATCGTACTCAGCCGATGCGCGATCACGAAGCTCGTGCGACCGTGCATCAGCTTGGCCAGGCTTTGTTGAATCAGCCGTTCGCTGTCAGTGTCGAGGTTGCTGGTCGCTTCATCCAAGATCAGCAGCTTCGGATCAGCCAAGATGGCTCGCGCGATCGCCAGTCGCTGGCGCTGACCACCGCTGAGCCGCACGCCGCGCTCGCCGATGATTGTTTGCAGGCCGTCGGTCATGCGGTCGATGAACTCGGTCGCGTTGGCGGCTTCGGCGGCCGCGCGAATCTCGGAGTCGCTGGCTTCGCGTCGCGCGTAGCCGATGTTCTGAGCGATCGTTCCGTCGAACAAAAAGACATCCTGCTCGACGACTCCCAGCAACGAGCGGAACGACTCGACGTCGTAGTCACGCAAGTCGCGGCCATCCAACGTCACTCGCCCAGAGGTCGGATCATAGAAGCGAGCGACCAAATTGCTGAGCGTTGTCTTGCCGGCACCGCTCGGTCCGACCAATGCGACTGTTTGACCGGCGGTCACCTTCAGACTGACGTCGCTCAGCGCCGGAATGCTCGTCCCCGGATAGGTGAAAGTCACATGCTCGAACGCGATGTCTCCGGCCACCGCGCGACGATCGACGTACAACGAGGCTGACGTCGAGAGCATTTCACGCGGCTCTTCCAGCAGGTCGAGCACACGATCCAGTCCGCTGAGGCTGTTCTGAAACTGAGTCGCGCTCTGGGCGAGTGTCGCCAGCGGCTCCAGCAGCATGAGCAGGTAGACCAGAAACATCATCAGGTCGCCGACAGTCATGTGCCCGTCGAGCACTCGCCAGCCGCCGTAGAACAACAGCCCGGCTGTCGCAATCGGGATCAACGCCTCCCAGACCATCTCGACCACGCGCATCCAACACCAGGCGTAGAGTTCCTGCCGAGCCATCAAGTTGTTCTCGGTCGTGAACCGAGCCGCCTCGCGCTTCTGCCGGCTGAAGGCGCGGACGATCCGCATCCCCGCGAATGCTTCGGTGGCGGACGCATCGATCAGTTCACGCTGTTTGCGGATGACTCGAAACTGCGGCCGGATGCCGTTGATCCAAGCTCGATGCGTGAAGAACACCGTCGGCAAGAGCACGAGTCCGCCGAGCAGCAATCTCCAATCGACCCAGGCCAGAATCGCGAGACTGCCGACTAATTGAATGACGGCTCGCCAGGGATTGAACAGCATCCCGAAGACCAGCTCCCCCACACTGCCGCCATCTTCACGGAGGATCGAGGCCACTCCGCCTGACCGCAGCGCTTGCACTCGATTCAGCGGCAAACGGACGGCGTGCTCAAAGACTCGCCGCCGCAGATCCAGTTGAATTTGTTTGGTGATTTTCGTCGCGTACCAGCGACCCCAAACATGCACGCCGATCTTCAACAGCGAGAGGACCGAAACCGCAATCACCGTGAAGAGCAGTAGCTGCTTGGGATTGGCGAGCGACGGCAGGCGTTCCAACCACGCCGGCGGCAACGGCTGGCCGTTCAGCCCGTAGTCGATGATGAATTTGGTGCCGGCCGGTGGCAGAAGACCGATCAACGTCGACGCCGTGACCGACACGAGAATCCAAATCACCTGCCGTCGAAACGGAATCAGCAACCGCAAGAACTGTCCGACGAGTTGCTTCGAGGAACGGACGCGATCCTTCGGACTGCGCGTCTCGCCTGTCGCATGAATGCTTCCCTTGGCGAGTTCGCTGCGTCTGACCTTTTGGCGATACCGCTCAAATCGCAAGCGGCTGGCTCGCAGGTCTTGGCCGTCCGATGGCGAGGTTGCTGGTGGATTCGATCTGCTGGCGTACGAATCTGGCGAATGTGGTTGCATGGCAGATTGTAGGACGCTGAGTGATTCGAGCGAGCCGTCGGTCGCGATTTCTGATGGGTTTCGCCACGCGTCATCTGCAATTCGCGAGAATTTCGGTTCAACGGATACTGGAGACGCTGGTCATCCGTGGCCAGCCGGCGAGGCTGAAGGGCTGCTGGTTCTGTGTGGTAACGCTTATTCGTTCTTGAAATTTACCTCACGCGGGGTGTCATGAGAGATTCGGCGAGCGGCAGGGCGTCGGCCCTCCGAGTCAAAACAGAAGAAACACTCGGAGGGCTGACGCCCTGCC
>SXGT01722368.1_pt1 | contig 11441 bp, 10 predicted proteins | sample 3176221 | NCBI WGS metagenome assembly SXGT01 (sample SAMN11356862, study PRJNA531348) | freshwater metagenome | isolation source: freshwater sample F1-120 | place: China: Fuxian Lake, Yuxi | collected 2017-12-25
CATCCCCTGGCAGACTCAACCGTTCGCCGAGCGTGCCCACAGGCACGTCGTGACCGAGCGGATCGTCCCGCCCTCGGGCGAAGTGCTGGTCCCACTCGACGAAGACGAGGTTCGTGTCGCCGCCGAGGCGCTCAAGGCAGCCGGCGTTGACGCCGTCGCGATCTGCTTCCTCTTCTCCTACCTCAATCCAGCACACGAGCAGCGTGCAGCGGAGATTGTGCGCGAGGTGATGCCCGGCACGTTCGTCACAGCGAGCGCCGACATAGTCCCGCAGTTCCGCGAGTTTGAGCGCTTCACGACCGCCTTGATGAACGCCTTCATCGGCCCCAAGACCGGCAACTACATCGCGCGGCTCGACGCGGCTCTGGTGGAGATCGGCGTCACGGGCGACCTGCACGTGATGATGTCGAGTGGCGGCGTGGCGAGTGTCCGTGCTGCTGCCGAGCGCCCGGTCACGTTGCTGCTTTCTGGCCCCGCTGCCGGCATTCTCGGCGGCCAGTGGACCAGCGCACTCAGTGGTCGCCAGCGACTGATCACGTTCGATGTCGGCGGCACGTCGGCCGACATCGGCATCGTCACCGAGCACGGTGTCGCCGAGGCGTCAGCGCGCGATACGTGGGTCGGCGGCTATCCGCTGCTGGTGCCGATGCTCGATGTCCACGCGATCGGAGCGGGCGGCGGTTCTGTCGCGTACGTCGATGGCGGTGGCGCCTTCCGCGTCGGTCCACGTAGCGCCAAGGCCCGTCCCGGACCGGCCTGCTATGGCCACGGTGGCACCGAGCCCACAATCTCTGACGCGCACCTTCTGCTTGGCCGCCTTGACGCCGAGCGCTTCCTCGGTGGCCGCATGCAGCTCGACCGAGCAGCTGCGCAGGCCGCAGTGGCACCACTCGCCGCCGAGCTCAAGATGACCGAGGCCGAGACGGCGCAGGGCATCCTGACGATTGCGAATGCCAACATGGCGCGGGCGATCCGGTCGCGAACGATCGAGAAGGGCCACGATCCGCGGGATTTCACGCTCGTTGCGTTTGGTGGTGCCGGCCCGTTGCACGCCGCTGAAGTCGCCGACCTCCTCAACGTCCCAGAGGTCCTCGTCCCACCCTACCCCGGCATCACGTCCGCCAACGGGCTGTTGACCAGCGACCTCAAGTACGACCAGATGCGGACCGTCTTCATGGTCGAAGGCGCAGTCGATGCCGCACGCGTCAATCGCGAGCTCGAGAGCATCGAAGCTCTGCTGCGTTCCTGGCTCCACGAAGATGACGTGGCGGATGACGCGATCGTTGTCACGCGGGCGTTGGACTGTCGCTACGTCGGGCAGGGCTACGAGCTTCGAGTGCCGCTCGACGATGGTGCGTTTGTCGAGTCGGCACTGGAGCGCTTCCACGAGCTACACACCCGCGAGTACGGGAAGGCGCACGACGATCCGATCGAGATCGTCAACGCTCGTGTCACCGCGATTGGTCGTCGCCCGACCGTCGCTGCGCTGCCGGTCACGAGTGGCACCCTCGTGGAGGCGACGGTCGCCGAGCAGCCCGTCCAATTCCCCGGCTGCGACGGTGTGCTCGTCGCGCATGCCACGCCGTTCCTCGAGCGGGGCCGGTTGCCGCTTGATGAGGCGTTCTCTGGTCCCGCGATTGTGCTCCATGCGGATACCACGACCGTAATCCCTCCCGGCTGGTCGGGTTGTGCAGATCGTGCCGGCAACCTTGTCCTCACGCGCGAGGTGCCCGCATGAGCCGTCTCGATCCCGTCACTACTGCCGTCATCGCTGGCGGTCTCGATTCGATCGCCGTCGAGATGGGCCACAAGCTGGCACGGATGTCGTACTCGTCGATTATCCGCGAGTCAGAAGATTTTGGCTGTGCACTCTGTGACGTCGACGCGAACCAACTCTGCGAGTCGGTCCAGTCGACTCCGCTGCAATCGGGTCCAATCCCTGGCTACGTGCGCGGTATCGAGCGTCGCTTCCGCGAGACGGGACAGGAGTGGAAGCCGGGCGACGTCGTGATCCATAACCACCCGTATTACGGCGCCTCGCATCAACCGGACGTGGGCTTCATCGTGCCCGTCTTCCACCAAGGCGAACTGATTGGGTTCTCTGGCACGACCGCACATCATCTCGACCTCGGTGCGCTCTCGCCCGGTACGTGCGGCATTGTTGATGCAGGCGATGCCTATGCCGAGGGTCTGCACTTCAACGCGCTCAAGATCGAAGATGCCGGTCGCCCCAACGAGGTCCTTTGGCAGTTGATCAAGGACAACGTGCGTGCACCACACCTCGTGGTCGGCGACATGGAGGCACAGGTGACGGCCTCCAAGATCGGCGCGGTCCGCTTCGAGGAGTTGATTGAGCGCTACGGCCTCGACACGTTTCGGCTGGCCTGCGAGGACGTGATGGACTACTCGGAGCGAATGATGCGACGAGAGATCGAGCGACTACCCGATGGTACGTACGAAGCCGAGGGCCGACTCGATGGCTATCCCGACCATCTGGATCCGAGTTACAAGGACCTCGTGATCAAGGTCGCTGTCACGATCGCGGGCTCCGAGCTGACGGTCGATCTCGCAGGCACTTCGCCGCAGATCGATCTCCCGCTCAACATGCCCTTCGTCGGCACCGTCGATCTCGCGGTCTGGGTGGCGCTGCGCTCGATTCTGCTCGATACCGAGACGCACGATGCGGTGCCAACGAACTCTGGGTTGTTCCGCCCCATCAGCATTACCGCTCCTGAAGGTTGCCTCGCCAATCCGCGCTTCCCCGCGCCGACGATTGCGCGCTTCTCGGGCGGCAACCTCGTCGCCGACACGCTGATGCGCGCGCTTGCGCCGATCCTCCCCGAGGCGGTCAGTGCCGGGACGGGCACGCTCAAGATCGTCTCGTATTCGGGCTTCAAGGACGGCGAGCACTGGGTCTACATGGACATTCATGAGGGGAGCTATGGCGCTCGCTACGGCAAGGACGGCATGGATGCAGTCGACACGCTCTATGCGAATACCCGTAACAACCCGATTGAGGACATCGAGTCGCACTACCCGCTTCGTGTCACCCAGTACGAATTGCGTGAGGGCACGGGTGGCAGTGGCCAGTGGCGCGGCGGGCTCGGCTCGATCCGCGAGCTTGAGTTCCTCGAAGACACAGGCTTTTCGCTCGAGGGTGAGGGCTCGATCTGGGCACCGCCGGGCCTGTTCGGTGGCGACGATGGCACTCCGGGTCGCGTGATTCTCAATCGCAATCGCGATGGCGAGCAGGAGCTGCCCTCGAAGTTCCCGTACCGCAGGTCGCGCGCGGGTGACCGCATTTGCCTGATGGGCCCCAGCGGTGGCGGCTACGGTCCTCCAGCCGACCGTGATCCTGCCGCCATCGCCCGCGATCAAACCGACGGCCTGACGAGCTAGTTCGACGCGGACGTGGTAGCGCAGACGATGCCCCCTCGATCCCGTAGGGTCTAGGAGATGAGGCGACTCGAGGGATTCGTGCGTGCCTGCCACGCGCCGCCGACGCTTGCCGTCTCGATCGTGATGACCACATTCGGCTGGAGCCTTGGCTGGCAAGGCTGGTCGCTCGCACTGGTCTTTGTGACTGTCCTCGTCGGACAACTCTCGGTTGGCTGGAGCAACGATGCCTTTGATGCCGCTGTCGACGCCCGCGCGGGCCGACTGCGCAAGCCAACGGTCCAAAACGTTGTCTCTAGACGAGCGCTCTGGATCGCTGCCTCAATCGCCCTCGTCTCTGCGATCGCCTTAAGTTGGCTTGTCGCTGGCCCGATCGGTGGGTCGTTTCACGTCTTCGCGATCGCGATGGGGTGGCTCTACACCGTCGCCCTCGTCCGTACCTCGTGGTCGTGGCTCCCCTACGCCCTCGCTTTCGGAGCGATGCCGTTTTTTCTCTCACTCGGGCTCGACGGCGAGTTTCCACCCGCGTGGACGGTCCTTGCCTTCGCAACCGTCGCCGTCAGTGGCCATCTGGCGAATGCGTTGCCGGATCTTGAGAGCGATCGCGCGGCCGGGCTCGGCGGTCTTGCTGTCAGGCTCGGCGAGCGGCGCTCGGTGCTGCTCTGCTGGGTCCTGCTGGCTGTCGGTACTACGGTGATTGCCTTCGGTACTGCTGCACGCTCGCCCCTGACTGCAATCGTGCTCGTCGGGGTCTACCTCGTTGTCCTCGCAGTTGGTGCGCGCCAGACGAACCACGCTCGGCGCTTCCAAGCGCTGCTGATCATCGCCATCGTCGACGTCGTTGCAATCGCCGTCTTGCCTGCGCTCTGACGCTCAGTGAGGTCGAGTGGACGGTGGTCGTTCCATCTCGAAGATCTCGCCCGGATGGCTATAGGCATTGCCACCGAGGCGTCCCAGCGGATGCAGGAGCCGCGGGTCGATGCGACCGTCGTCGTAGATGTCGTCGCGCACGTGAAAGGCAACAACCTCGCAGACGAGCACGAGGTACTGATTCTCGCCGCCCTCACGCCCGATCGGGACACGTTGGCTGACCCGACACTCGAGCGACACAGGCGACTCAGCAACCCGTGGCGGCGCGACAATCCGCGACGCTGCCGTCGTCAGCCCTGCCAGCTTCATCTCGTCGATTCCAAAAGGGTGCTCGCCGGCCGTCGTGTTCATCGCCTCCGCCAACTCGTCCGTGACGACGTTGACCACGAGTTCGCCGGACGCGAGCACGTTGACGCCCGTGTCCTTGAACTCGCCGTCACGGTGCTTGCCAATCGAAACGATGATGCTCGGTGGATCGGCACCGACGGCCTGAAAGAACGAGAATGGCGCGAGGTTGACACGACCCTGCTCGTCCATCGTCGTCACCCACGCAATCGGACGCGGCACGACACAATCAATCAGCAGCCGATAGGCCTGGCGGCCAGGAAGGTCGGACGGTTCGATGATTATCGGAAGACACCAATCAGTATGCCGCCCAAGACAACGAGCAGCATCGCCAACACGATGCGTGCACCAATGCCATCCGACTTTCCGAGCAACAGCCAGGCAAAGAGCACCGTCCACATCGACTGCATCGCGTTGAGTGGCGCAAAGACGGTGACGCGCCCAATTTCGAGCGCCACGACAAGCGCAAGATACGCCAACGCGAAGACCACACCAGCGGGGATAAACGCCCGGAAGACTGAGCGATACTCCGTCAGCACGGCTCCGCGGCGCGCAATCGTGGCGTAGACAACAACCGCGACGGCGGCGCCGATCAGCGTCCACGTCGTGGCTGCTAAAGGATCCATATCGCTCGCACCACCCAGCATCCGAACAGCGTTGTCCCGCACCGCAAACAAGAGGGCGCAGAAGAAGGCGAAGAGCATGCCGCGCGCACGAAAACCAGGTGGCAGATTGCGATCCCAAGCCAGCGAGGCACCACCAATCACGATCAGCACCGTTCCCACCACGAGACCGATCACAAGCGCCTCGCCGCGGAAGGCGACGGCGATAATCGTCGCCAGCAGCGGTGCCGTGCCAATCATGATCGCGGTGCGGCTCGCACCAACCTCGCGCACAGCCACCACAAACAGGATCTGCGAGATGCCGGGTACGACAATGCCAAGCCCGAAGTAGCCAGCCGCCATCCGAAGCTGAAGCAGGTCGCCGCCCTTACCGGTCAGGATCGTTACTGCCAGCACCATCAGTGCTGCCGAGCTGGTGATCACCATCGCACCGACGATCGCGTTGGGTTGGCGCATCAAACCACGACGCACGAGCGTCGTCAGAAGACCAAATAGCACTCCGGCGAGTACGCCAATTCCAACGACCAACATCCGACCACCATACCGCTCTCACAATCAATCCACCGTCGAACGATTTCTTTCGCACGAACAGCGGTATGATCGCCCGCATTACGTTTCACAAGTGAGGGGAAAGCAGATGCTCAAGGTCATCCGTGGCGGCACTGTCGTCACCGCAACCGATACTACGAAGGCGGATGTCCTGATCGATGGCGAGACGATCGCCGCGGTCGGCGCGTTCGACAACGTTGATGCCGAGGTGATCGACGCGTCTGGCTGCTTTGTGCTGCCAGGCCTGATCGACAACCACACTCACATGTCGATGCCCTTTGGTGGCACGACCAGTGCCGACAACTACGACACGGGCACGCAGGCTGCTGCGGCTGGCGGTGTTACTGCGATCGTCGACTTCGGTCTGCAGATGGAGCCCAACGGTCTGCAGTCGTCGCTCGATCAATGGATGGGTCGCGCCGAAGGTGCCGCCCACGTTGACTACGGCTTTCACATGGCGATCACCACTGCGGACACGCAGACCTTCAAGGATATGCAAGCAATGGTCGATCAGGGCGTCTCATCCTTCAAGGTCTTCCTCGCCTACAAGGGTGCCTTGATGGTGACCGACGATCTCTTCATGCAGGCGCTCGAGCGCTCGAACGAGGTCGGTGGCATCGTGCAGGTCCACGCCGAGAACGGTTGGGTCATCGACCACCTCGTCACGCAGGCACTCGGCAAGGGTCAGACGACACCGATCTACCACGCTTTGACGCGCCCCGAATCGGTCGAGGCTGAGGCGACGGGTCGTGCAATCCGCATCGCCGAGATGGTCGATGCGCCGGTCTACATCGTCCACGTCTCGTGCGAGGCAGCGGCACAAGAGATCATCAACGCGCGCGCCCGTGGCGTACATGCGTACGGCGAGACCTGCATTCAGTACCTGGTCCTCGACATTGAGGATCTCAATCGACCGGCACCCGAGGGCGCGCGCTACGTCTGCTCGCCTCCGCTGCGTGATGCGTCGAACCAGGACTTCATGTGGGATGCCCTCAACTTCGGGCACCTGCAGTCGATCTCGACCGACCACTGCCCGTTCAACGACGAGCAGAAGGGGCTCGGCAAGGACGATTTCTCGAAGATCCCGAACGGACTCTCTGCCGTCCAGCACCGACTCGCGTTAATGTGGGAGCACGGTGTCAAGACGGGCCGCATGTCGCCAAGTAAGCTTGTCGATGTCACCTCGACGGCGATTGCCAAGCAATTCGGCATGCATCCGAAGAAGGGCACGATCGCTGCCGGCGCCGATGCCGACCTCGTCATCTTCGACCCTAATCGCGAGCACGTCTTTTCGACAGCCACGGCCTTCTCGAACGTCGGCTACGACCTCTTCGACGGCCGCAAGACCTCCGGCTCCGCTCGACAGACACTCTCGCGCGGCACGGTCGTGTTCGACAACGGCAAGATCCTCACGAAGCCCGGCCACGGCCGCTTCATCAAGCGCGGCTCGTTTAACCCCGCGACGCACGGCGACGCAACGGCGTAAGACTCGTTGGGAGGACATCACATCCGCGCGGTTGTGGTGTCCTCCCAACCCAAAACGCCTCTGAACTGATCGCGTCTCACAAGGGAGGACACCACAACCGCGCGGATGTGATGTCCTCCCACCGCACAACGCCACTGACCTGATCACGCTGACGTACGCACGTGCGGATGCCTCGACCATGGCACGCTACGCCCGTGGACTCCGCTACCGCCCGTCACATCCTCGTCCATGGCTCGACTGGACCTACGCCCTGTGGCCTGACAATTCGGATTGTTGCGGGCCTGCTCGATTTTGGTGTGTTAGTCGTCGTCCTGTTCTGGCTCGCCGTCTTTACGCGCGTGCCCACCGCGGATGGCGGCTTTGACCTTCCGGTGTGGTCGTACGTCTTCTTCCTGATCTGGTGGCTCTCGTACTACGCCGGCTTCGAATACTTTTGGAACGGACAGACGCCGGGCAAGCGCGTGGCGCGCATTCGCGCAGTGATGGGCAGCGGTGATCGCATCACCCGCGACGCAGCAATCAAGCGCACGCTCGCCCGCCCGCTCGACATGTTTCCGTGGATCACGCCATACGCTCTCGGCATTCTCTGGATGCTCGCCACGGGCGAGCAGCGCCGCCAGCGGCTCGGCGATAAGTGGGCCGGCACCAAGGTCGTCCACATCGACGATCTCGACTAGCGCACGGTATAGCCCGCGTCGACGACGAGTGCCGCGCCGATCGTTGCCTTCGCTCGCTCTGATGCGAGGTAGTTGATTGCCTCGGCAATCTCGGCGGGCGAGATCAATCGGCCAATCACTCCAGCATCTTTGAAGGCCTGCAGCGTCGCTGCCGGATCTGGTGTGTCCGCAAAGAAGCTCGCCGAGAGCGGCGTCTCTGTCGGCCCTGGGCAGACACAGTTGACGCGAATGCCTTCCGCGGCATGGTCGAGCGCCATCGAACGCGTCATGTTGATCACGGCACCCTTCGATGCGCAGTAGGCCACTGCATCCGCCACGGCCACGAGTCCGAGCTGCGAGGCAACCGTCACCACAGCGCCACCGCCCGACGCACGTAGATGAGGGACAGTCTCCCGGCACGTCAGATATACGCCGCGCACGTTGATGCTCATCACGCGTCCAAACTCCTCGGGCGAGCAGTGCTCGACCGAACCACGCGAGGCAACGCCAGCAGCGGCTACGACAACGTCGAGGCCGCCCAACTCGGCGACTGCTGTTTCGACGGCCGCATTGACCGAAGCCTCATCCGCAACATTGCAGTGCACCTTCACCTCGGCCGTGCTCAGTGCCAGCGCGGCCTCGTCGATGTCGAGGGCGGCGACACGACAGCCATCCTCTTGAAAACGCGCGACCGTCGCGGCGCCAATCCCCGAGGCGCCACCGGTGATCAGGACGCGCCTCATACCGCTGTCATCCCACCGTCGACGACGAGCGCGGAGCCCGTCACGAACGAGGCGCGATCGCTGGCCAGATAGAGAATCGCGTCGGCGACTTCGGAGGCTTCGCCAATCCGCCCGATCGGATGCATCGGCGAAAAGGCCTCGAAGGCGGCTGCTGGGTCCTCGAGCGTCGAGACGAACTGGCGCGGCTGGGGCGTATCAATCACGCCAGGACAGATTGCATTGACGCGAATCCCGTGCTCAGCCAAATCGATCGCCATTCCTTTCGAGAGGTGGATCACGGCTGCCTTGGCCGTGCCGTAAATGCTCATGTACTTTAGTGCCACAAGCCCACTGACGCTCGAGATGTTGACCACATTGGCTCCTGCGCGCCCGAGCATTAGGGGCAGGACGGCCTGCGAGACGAGAAAGACGCTCTTGAGAACGCCATTCTGCAGCTGATCCCATTCGGCCTCTGTCGTCTCGAGAAACGGTCGGCCGAGGATCATGCCGTGGTTGTTGACGAGCACATCGACGCCGCCAAACGCCTCGTCGGCTGCCGCAGCGATTCGCGCAACCTGGTCGGCGTGTGTCACATCAGCGATGACGGCAACTGCTTCACCACCGGCAGCGACGAGCTCGGCCGCTAACCCAACGACTGCCTCCTCGCGGTCGGAAAGTACGAGCTTCGCGCCCGCAGCAGCGAATTGGCGCGCAGTCACCTGACCAATCCCACCGGCCGCTCCCGTCAGGACTATGACTCGATTTTCGAACTCGCCTGCCATTGCTGTTTCCCTTTCACCCCAAGCGCGGATAATCTCCGCTTACGCGAGGATAGCCGTCTGGAGCGATTCGGACGAGTGCGTTGAGGAGCAGGACCTACCAAGGGGAGTACGAGCGATGCCATTCGTCACGTTGTCGAACGAAAATCGGATCTATTACGAATTAACTGGACCCGAGGATGGTCCGATCGTGATGCAGTTTGGTGGCTCGCTGTTTGGCCGCCACAACTTCGGTTTCGTCAACGACGGCTTCCGCGAGCGCGGCTTCCGCCTCCTCTCGTTCGACGCCACGGGCTATGGACGCTCGGATTGTCCGCACGAGGAGCACTCCGTCGAGAAGTGGGCCGATGAGGGCGCACTGCTACTCGACGCGCTCGGCTTCGACCGCGTCTTCGTGCACGGCACGTCGATGGGCGGCATGGTCACGATCGCCTTCGTCGGCAAGTACCCGGAGCGCACGATTGCTGCCTGCGCCGACTGTGGCATGGCGCGCTGCGACCTCTACCGCAAGGTCTACTTCGGTACGTGGCGCAAGATGGCAGAGGCGATGCCGCTTGACGACTTCTGCGACCTCGTCACGATCCAGGCCGTCGGCGACCAGTTCCTCGCCGACAACCCGAGCACGTTCGACCTCGTCCGCCACGTGATTCGCCTCAATCCGCCGTACACGATTCGTTGGGCCTGTCTCGCGATGGAGAACATGGACAACGAGGAGATCGCGCGCTCGATCAAGCGCCCGATCCTGTTTACGAACGGCTCCCGCGACACGATGACTCCACCCCGCCTAGCGACAGGTGGCTTTAGCGCCCACGACATCGCGGAGGCGATCGGCGACTGGGCGACGGTGCACGAGTTCACCGAGATCGGCCACGCTGGCTTGCTCGAGTGCCCCGCTGAGGCGACGGTGCTCGTGACCGACTTCTTCAATCAACACGCAAACGCGTAAGGCGGATCGACTCATGCATTTCGGCGTCACTGTTCTTCCCGACCCGCCCTATACCGACCTCGTGCGCCTGTTCAAGCAGGCGGAAGACAATGGCTTCGAGATCGGCTGGACGTACGACTCGCACGTCCTCTGGCAGGACCCGTATCCAATTCTGACGGCTGCCGCTCTTGGCACGACAACGCTCAAGCTCGGTATGTGCGTAACGAACCCAGGCACGCGTGACCCTACGGTTACCGCCTCCGGCCACGCAACGCTCCAGGACCTTTCGAACGGTCGCATGGTGATCGGCATTGGTCGTGGCGATTCGGCTCTCCGCTACGTCGGTCGTCAGCCCGTCAAGATCGCCGAGTTTGAGCGCTCGACGGCGATGATGAAGGAGTTCATGAACGGTCGCCCCGTGACGTGGAACGACAAGGAACTCGAATTGCTGTGGGCGAAGGATCAGCCGGATATTCCGATGTACCTCGCGGGCTACGGCCCCCGTGCACTTGGTGTCGCTGGCCGCGTTGCAGACGGCGTGATCATCCAGCTCGCCGATCCAGAGATCATCCAGTGGATCATGGGCATTGCACGTAAGGCAGCCGAGGAGGCTGGGCGTGACCCCGACCTGCTCGAGCCAATCGTCTGTGCACCCGCGGTCTTGATCGATGACATGGCAGCCGCCCGCGACGCCTCGCGCTGGTTCCCGGCGATGGTGTCGAACCACGTCTTTGACCTGCTCCAGCGCTACGACAAGTCGGAACTCCCCGAGGCCTTGACGTCCTACATGGAGCGTCGCGAGTTCTACAACTACGACGACCACTCCCGCGAGGGTGCCGCGCACGGCGAGTTTGTCGACGACGAAACCGCCGACCGCTTCAGCATCCTTGGCACCGTCGAGCAGCACGTCGCCAAACTCAGGGAGCTCGAGGCAATCGGCGTCAAGCACTTCAACATCTACTTGATGGCCGGCGATCGCGAACGCACGATTGACGTCTATGGCAGTGAGGTTATTCCCCAGTTCACTGGGGAATAACCTCACTGCCATCGCTCCGGACGTGCTACCCCCGCACTTCTCCATGTCGGCCCC
>SXGT01907081.1_pt1 | contig 11441 bp, 11 predicted proteins | sample 3176221 | NCBI WGS metagenome assembly SXGT01 (sample SAMN11356862, study PRJNA531348) | freshwater metagenome | isolation source: freshwater sample F1-120 | place: China: Fuxian Lake, Yuxi | collected 2017-12-25
CTACATCAAACCCACGCTGATCGAAGTCACCGGCCTCTCGCTTGGTGCCATACCCCTGGTGCTCGCGCTGTTCGGCGTCGGCATGATCGCCGGCAACCTCGTGGGCGCGCGACTGGCCGACAAGGCCCTGCTGCCCACCATCGGCGGCACCCTGGTGTGGTCGGCGCTGGTGCTGCTGCTCATGCTCGTGACCGCGCCATACGCCGCCGCCGTGTCGCTCAACGTGCTGCTGGTGGGCACCGTGGTGGCGCTGGCACCGGCGCTGCAGATCCGCCTGATGGATGTGGCCGGTGAAGCGCAAGCGCTGGCCGCCGCGCTCAACCACACCGCCTTCAACCTCGCCAACGCCCTGGGTGCCTGGCTGGGCGGGCTGGCAATTGCCGGCGGCCTGGGCTGGACATCGACAGGCTGGGTGGGCGCGTTGCTCGCCGTGGGCGGGCTGGTGGTGTTTGCTGCCTCGATCTGGCAGCAGCGGCGCGGCGGCAAGCCACGCCTGCCCGTGGCGGCCTCGCAGGCCTGACCGGCCCCTAGGCCGGGTTCTCTTCCAGCACGCCGCACGCCGGGTCTCGTTTCGGCCTGTCCTTCCCGGTGGAGCAGGTCAGGCCGTCATCGTCGTCCTTCAGCGGCTCCAGGTCTTCGTCCTCGAAAACGCAGTACATCGATGGCGGCAGGGGCTCCAGGGTGTCCGCGTCTCGAATGTGAAGAGGGCTGCCCAGCGAGATGGTCTTCCATGGGAAGAGACCTGCGACCCACCGCCCTGAGCCACCCCACTCCTCGCTCGGAAAATGCGGGCCCACGACCAGGACAATGGCGCCCTTGTTCCTGCTTTCGCCAATCACTCTGGCGCGCTGACCCGGTTTGCAGCGGCGGCTCATGGCGCTTCCCCCGCGAGGATGGAGGCATCGGGCGTCGTCAGCTTGTCGAGCTGAGCATAGAAAGCCGGATCGGCCGCGCGGATGACCGCCCGGTGCGCCTCCACGATCTGCGCATGCCGCTCGGCGTCAAAGATCACCTCGCCCTGCACCAGCGCTTCGACGATCGCGTCCACCGCCGTCAGGGCGGACTCCTTCGTCTCGGTGCTGAACCTGTAGCCGTGCCCGCCCTTTGCCTGATCCAGACGCCTCAGGAAAACGAGGTCCGCCAACTCGCGGATGGTGGCGGCGACTTCACACACGAACTGCCGCTCGGAGCCGGGCATGCGCTCCAGTTCGCGCTTGGCGTGTTCGGCCTTGCATCTGGCGAGGCTCCGCGCCTGTTCCCTGCGGCGCTTCTCGCGGGCCTTGGCCCTGCGCTGGAGAAGTTCGCCACGCGGCAGGCCGACACACACCAACCATGGCCTGTCGGCATCGTTGCGCCGGCACACGCGAAGGTAGGTCTCGTCCATCCGGCAGCGGCGAGACATCACCACGCCGCCGAGGTAGGACACGCTCCGTTTGCCCTCAGGCGGGAACTGCTCGGGCCTCACCAGACCGGCCGCCATCAGGTCCTCGGCCTTGCCGATGTACACGTCGAATTCTTTCTCCTCGATCTTCTGGATGGAGGAGGGGAGTAGTTGGCTGCTTGACATGTCGCACCCCCTCACAGCGCTGCACGGGCGGCGTGGCGAATGGGGTAGCGGCGGATGCAGCGCGCGGGACGAGCGTGATGGATGTGCGCTGCGCGGGCTTGGGCAATGTCGACGCCATTGCCCGGGGTCTTAGAATCGGTCTTAGCCATGATGTGCGGTCCTTAGTGGGTAATGCACGTTTTGGTCAGAACGGCTGCAGGGTTGCCCCCCTGTGGCCGTTCGCTTTTGTGTCTCGGATCAACTCCCTGCAACGCAGGAAGTCACGCCCCGAGACGCGGCGCTACTCCTTCGGTTCCTTCGCCTTGTCGATCCTCTCGCGCACCCAAGGGGCACCACCCAGGCGCTTGAGCTTGTCGCGTTGGGGCTCGGTCATCTTGATCATGACGGGGACGGTAGCCACTCCTTCAGCCAGCGGTTTTCGCCCGCTCCCGGGTCTTGCTCCACCAAGCGGTTTCTTTGTGTCCATGCGACAAATAGTAAACCTATTTCAATTGATTCGGCTAACTTTTTCACGAGGGATAACCCTTGATCCATGGCGGGCGGGACATGTGATTCGGTCAAGAAAATGACGGCATCAGCCAAGTGCAGGCGGGCCTTTCCTCCGGGGGCGTGTCCCGTTCTAGCCAGTGGCATCCGGCCGATGCGGAATCTTGTCCATCGGTGCCCAAAAGCTCTGGACATATTGCAGGGCCCTCCCCTCATTGCAGGGGCATCCCCTCCAATGAAAACGCCCACTTGCGCGGGCTTTGGGGAGGGCGTCGTTCCCATGTCCGCCTGTAATCCGCATGAATACTGGGTTTTATCGATTTCTAAAGTCGAGATGCCACCAAAAATGCCACCACCAGAGCAGGATGGGCATCCGGCAATCGAGCGCTTAACCAACCACCCGAATCAGTCTCAGTCCTCCACCTGGGCAGACGGTGGCAAATGTGGCGTCGTTGACACATCGCCTCGCAATTTCCATTCTCACTGCTTAGGCAGAACTAGACGGAAGTAAATGCGCCCCTCGGACATGGGCGCGCTCACCGGACCTCGGATGCGCCCTCCCGATCTCCCGGACGATAAGTGGCCTGAGGTTCAGGCTGGATGTCAGCCGGCTTCAGATACGTGTGGCTAGAGGGTGGCTATGGGGTGCGCCGTCGATGGGTTGCCCCCTCCCCCTAACCTTGTGGCTTAGGCGCGGGGGAGGGAGAAGCCGGAAATGTCAGAAGGGGCGGCACCTCCTGACCACGGGTCCTGCGCTCGCAGACTGATGCCAACCATGTGCCCAGAGAAGTGAGCGAGCGAAAACGTTACATCCAGGATTCGAGCGAGGCCGGTGGTCTCGATCCCACACACTGAGTCATAGAACGCAGCCTCGGAGGCGGCATCGAACAGCCATACGTCGAGCGCGAAGCGCTGCTGCTTGTTCTCCAGCAGATGGTCATGCAACATCACCACCGTTTCGGTTCGTTGGTCGCCTTTGTAGGCCGGCTGGTCTTCGACGGAAGGGTGAGCGAGTGACACCGTGCTGTGAATGATTTGAGCGACGCCTTGCAAGCTGGAAATTGGCTGTCCGCTCACCTTGTCACCCACGACCTTCCCGTTTGCCTTTAAGTGTCGAGTGCCGTCGGTGTGATACGAGGAGTGGCACTCGAAGCCATTCATCGTCATGTGGCATGCGTACACGCCATCCCGACTCTCTGTCACGACCGCGAGGCGGCGAACGATGCCATGGTGCCGAAAGCAGATCGAAACGCGCATGGGCTCACCTCAGGAAACTCGCCGCTTGTGCAAAGTGGGGCCTTATGTGGGAACAAAATGAAAAACGGGCCCGAAGGCCCGTTTTTACTACTGTCATGGCGGAGAGGGCGGGATTCGAACCCGCGGTGGGGATTAGCCCACACACGCTTTCCAGGCGTGCGACTTAAACCACTCATCCACCTCTCCGCGAAGCCTGCGATTGTAGCAGGCGATTTGCGTTCATCCCGCCGGGCTGCCGTCCGCCGTCTTGTTGTGCCAGGCGTGTTGCTGCAGCACTTCCAGTGGCACATGTTCCAGCGCCGCCGCGTGGGTGCTGTCCAGCACCACCGGCGGGGCCACGCCCGCCTGCAGGGCTTCCAGCCAGCGTTGCACGCAGAGGCACCAGCGGTCGCCGGGTTGGAGGCCGGCGAAGCGCCATTGCGGGCGCGGGGTGCTCAGGTCGTTGCCCTTTTCTCGGGAGAACTCAAGAAACGCCGCCGTGACGCGGGCGCACACCACGTGGGTGCCGTGGTCTTCGGCGTCGGTCTCGCAGCAACCGTCGCGGTAGAAGCCGGTGAGCGGGTCGTAGGAGCAGGGCATCAGCTGACCGCCCAGCACGTTGCGCGACAAGGTCATGGTGGCGGCTCCGTGAGGCTGGCGGGCGTTGCGTCAGGCGCCGGTCTTGCCGCCCACGCCGACCATCTTCATGGCCGAGGTGATCAGCGCCGAGACCTCGGTCATGTTGCTGGGCACGATGAGCGTGGTGGTGGCGTCGGCGGCGACCTTGCCGTAGGCCTCCACGGCCTTCTCGGCCACCTTGAGCTGCACGGCTTCCTGGCCGCCCGGCTGGCGGATGGCTTCGGCCACCTTGCGAATGGCCTCGGCGTTGGCTTCGGCCACGGCGAGGATGGCGGCGGCTTCACCTTGCGCGTTGTTGATCTCGGCTTGCTTTTCGCCTTCGGAGCGGGCAATGAAGGCTTCGCGTTCGCCGGTGGCGATGTTGATCTGTTCCTGGCGGCGGCCTTCGGACGCGGCGATCAGGGCGCGCTTTTCGCGCTCGGCGGTGATCTGCGATTGCATGGCGCGCAGGATGGCCTCGGGCGGCGTCAGGTCCTTGATTTCGTAGCGCAGCACCTTCACACCCCAGTTCAGCGCGGCCTCGTCGATGGCCGAGACCACTTGCGCGTTGATCATGTCGCGCTCTTCGAAGGTCTTGTCGAGTTCCAGTTTGCCAATGACCGAGCGCAGCGAGGTCTGGGCCAGTTGCGTGACGGCGACGATGTAGTTGGACGAGCCGTAGCTCGCGCGCATGGGGTCGGTGACCTGGAAGTACAGGATGCCGTCCACCTGCAGCTGGGTGTTGTCGCGCGTGATGCAGACCTGGCTGGGCACGTCCAGCGGAATTTCCTTCAGGCTGTGCTTGTAGGCCACCTTGTCGATGAAGGGCACCAGGAAGTTCAGGCCCGGCGCGAGCGAGGCGTGGTACTTGCCCAGGCGCTCCACCACCCACGCGTTCTGCTGCGGCACGACCTTGATGGACCGTGTGATGAAGATGACGGCGATGATGAAGAGGAGGATGGCAATTTCCATGGCAATGGCTTCTCAGAAAGGTTTCAGGAGGGGCGAGGGTAGCGCATGCGTGTTCGCGCTCAGACCTTGTCGACCAGCAGGCGGTTGCCCACGAGTTCGGCCACGCGGTAGGCGCCTGGGGTGGGCGGGTTGCCCGGGCGCTGGATCACGGTCCATTGCGCGCCACGGTATTTCACGCTCGCGGTACCGTCGGCGTGCCATTCGTCGATCTGCAGCACCTCGCCGATGTCGAGGTTGACGCTGCGCATGGCGCGCACCGAAGGGTCGCCGGCGCCGCGCTTCTTGACGAAGTACCAGCCCACCACGGCGGCCGAGCCGACGACCGCCGCCGCGATCAGCTGGATGCTGGTGCCCAGGCCGGCGTGGGCCGCGAGCGCGCCTGCGGCCAGGCCCACGGCCAGCATCAGCAGGTAAAAGGTGCCAGTGAAAAGCTCCAGCGCGACGGCAGCGCCGGCCAGCAGCCACCATACGGTTGAGTCCGACATGAATACTCCAGTCTTCAGAATGCGAGAGGAACCCGGGCGCCGCCCAAGGGTCTAGCCAGGGCGAATGTCTGGCTTGCGCCACATTCTGCGACAAAAGGCCGGCGCGTTCCGCAGGGAGACACGCGATTTCCGTACACTTCGCGCCTGCTTTGCCACCGTTGGGGTCCCCGCCGATGGTGCCCTTCCCCCGTAGCCGGCTGAACACGGCTGGAGAATCTCACATGAAATTCCGTTTTCCCATCGTCATCATCGATGAGGACTTCCGCTCGGAGAACACTTCGGGCCTGGGCATCCGCGCGCTGGCTCAGGCCATCGAAGTCGAAGGCTTCGAGGTGGTGGGCGTGACGAGCTATGGCGACATGAGCCAGTTCGCGCAGCAGCAGAGCCGGGCGAGCGCGTTCATCCTGTCGATCGACGACGAGGAGTTCAGCCACGGCGACGACATCGACCCCGTGGTGCTGAACCTGCGCAGCTTCATCGACGAGGTGCGCCGCAAGAACGCCGACGTGCCGATCTACATCTACGGCGAGACCAAGACCAGCCGGCACCTGCCCAACGACGTGCTGCGCGAGCTGCATGGTTTCATCCACATGTTCGAGGACACGCCGGAGTTCGTGGCGCGCCACATCATCCGCGAGGCCAAGAGCTACCTCGAAGGCATCCAGCCGCCGTTCTTCAAGGCCTTGCTGGACTACGCGGAAGACGGCTCCTATTCGTGGCACTGCCCGGGGCACTCGGGCGGCGTGGCGTTCCTCAAGAGCCCGGTGGGCCAGATGTTCCACCAGTTCTTCGGCGAGAACATGCTGCGCGCCGACGTGTGCAACGCGGTGGAAGAGCTGGGCCAGCTGCTGGACCACAACGGCGCGATCGGCGCGAGCGAGCGCAATGCGGCGCGCATCTTCAATGCCGACCACTGCTTCTTCGTCACCAACGGCACGTCCACCTCCAACACGATGGTGTGGCACCACACGGTGGCGCCGGGCGATGTGGTGGTGGTGGACCGCAACTGCCACAAGTCCATCCTGCACAGCATCATCATGACGGGCGCGATCCCCGTCTTCCTCAAGCCCACGCGCAACCACTACGGCATCATCGGCCCGATCCCGCAGAGCGAATTCGAGATCGAGGCGATCCAGGCGAAGATCCGCGCCAACCCGCTGCTGGCCGGCGTGGACGCCGAGACCGTGAAGCCGCGCGTGCTCACGCTCACGCAGTCCACCTACGACGGCGTGCTCTACAACACCGAGGCCATCAAGCAGATGCTGGACGGCTACGTGGCCAACCTGCATTTCGACGAAGCCTGGCTGCCGCACGCGGCCTTCCACCCGTTCTACGGCAATTTCCACGCCATGGGCAAGAAGCGCGCGCGGCCGATGGAGTCGGTGGTGTACGCGACGCAGTCCATCCACAAGCTGCTTGCCGGCATCAGCCAGGCCAGCCACGTGCTCGTGCAGGATTCGCAGAACGTGAAGCTGGACCGCCACCTCTTCAACGAGGCCTACCTGATGCACACCAGCACCAGCCCGCAGTACGCCATCATCGCGAGCTGCGACGTGGCTGCGGCCATGATGGAGCCGCCCGGCGGCCGTGCGCTGGTGGAAGAGAGCATCTTCGAAGCGCTCGATTTCCGCCGCGCCATGCGCAAGGTGGAAGCCGAGTTCGGTGAGGACGACTGGTGGTTCAAGGTCTGGGGGCCGGACGATCTGGCCGACGAGGGCATGGGCGAGACCGGCGACTGGGTGCTCAAGCAGAAGGACGTGTCTTTCAGCGAGAAGGACTGGCACGGCTTTGGCGACATGGCGCCCGGCTTCAACATGCTGGACCCGATCAAGGCGACCATCGTCACCCCGGGCCTGAACCTGGACGGCCGTTTCGAGACCAACGGCATTCCGGCGTCCATCGTCACCAAGTTCCTGGCCGAGCACGGTGTGGTGGTGGAGAAGACGGGCCTGTACAGCTTCTTCATCATGTTCACCATCGGCATCACCAAGGGCCGCTGGAACACGCTGCTGACCGCGCTGCAGCAGTTCAAGGACGACTATGCCAAGAACCAGCCGATGTGGCGCATCCTGCCGGAGTTCTGCCAGAAGCACCCGCGCTACGAGCAGATGGGCCTGCGCGATCTGTGCCAGCACGTGCACGAGCTGTACGCCCGCTACGACATCGCGCGCCTCACGACCGAGATGTACCTGAGCGACCTCACGCCGGCGATGAAGCCCACCGATGCCTTCGCGCACATCGCGCAACGCACCACCGAGCGTGTGCCGATCGACGCGCTGGAAGGCCGCATCACCACCAGTCTGGTGACGCCGTACCCGCCGGGCATTCCGCTGCTGATCCCGGGTGAGGTGTTCAACAAGAAGATCGTGGACTACCTGAAGTTCGCGCGCGAGTTCAACCTGCAGTGCCCGGGCTTCGAGACCGACATCCACGGTCTGGTGGAAGTGGTGGGCGACGACGGCCGCAAGAGCTATTTCGCGGACTGCGTGAAGGCCTGAGGCCCCCGGGCCCCCGTGCCGCGAGGCGCCCCGGCCACGTCAGTGGCGCGGGGCGTTTCCATTTCAGAGCATGGCCTGGCTGTCGCGGCTCACGCCCGTGGTCTGGGCGTAGCCGCCGTCCACGTAAGTGATCTCGGCCGACACGCCCGAGGCGAGGTCGGACAGCAGGAACGCGGCCACGTTGCCCACTTCCTCGATGGTGATGTTGCGGCGGATCGGCGCGGCGGATGCCACGAGGTTGAGGAGCTTGCCGAAGTCCTTGATGCCGCTGGCCGCCAGCGTCTTGATCGGGCCGGCGCTGATGCCGTTGACGCGCATGCCCTTGGGCCCGAGCGATTCGGCGAGGTAGCGCACGGATGCCTCCAGGCTGGCCTTGGCCAGGCCCATGGTGTTGTAGTTCGGCACCGCGCGGATCGCGCCCATGTAGCTCAGCGTGAGCAGCGAGGCCTTGTCGTTCAGATAGGGGAGGGCCGCCTTGGCCATGCCGGGGAAGCGGTAAGCGCTGATGTCGTGCGCGATGCGGAAGGCTTCGCGCGAGAGGCCGTCGAGGAAGTCGCCGGTGATGGCCTCGCGCGGGGCGAAGCCGATGCTGTGCACGAAGCCATCGAACTTGGGCCAGGCCTGCGACAGGTCGGCGAACATCTTGTCGATCTGGGCGTCGTCGCTCACGTCGCAGTCGAAGATGAGCTTGGAATCGAAGTCGGCCGCGAACTCGGTGATGCGGTCCTTGAAACGGTCACCGACGTAGCTGAACGCCAGCTCGGCGCCTTGTTGGTGGCAGGCCTTGGCAATGCCGTAGGCGATGGATCGGTTGGACAGCACGCCCGTGATCAGCAGTTTCTTGCCAGCGAGAAAACCCATTTTTCAGTCTCCAGAGAAAAATCCTTCAGAATTGTCTCATGCGTCGTTCCGCCCCTTGCCTCCACCGCCGTCTCGCGACGCTGTGCGCGGCCGTGGCCCTGGTGGCGTGGAGCCCGGCCAGCTGGGCGGCCCATGGCTATGCGCTGTGGGGCGACCTGAAGTACCCGGCGGGTTTCACGAACTTCGACTATGTGAACCCGAACGCGCCGCAGGGTGGCGAGCTGCGGCTGGTGAGCAACCAGCGGGTGTCCACCTTCGACAAGTACAACCCGTTCACCATCCGGGGTTCGGCGCCGGCCTACCTGGCCGCATTGGTGTTCGACACCTTGCTCACACCCTCGCTGGACGAGACCGCGTCGGCCTATGGGCTGCTGGCCAGCGATGTCTCGGTGGCCGACGATGGCCTGTCGGCCACGTTCAAGCTGCGTGCCGAGGCGCGGTTTCACAACGGCGATCCTGTGCTGGCTGCGGACGTGCGCCACAGCTACGACACGCTGATGAGCCCGCAGACCATGCCGGCCTACAAGACGCTGCTGGAAGAGGTGGCGGGGCTGGACGTGATCGACGAGCGCACGGTGCGCTTCCGCTTCAAGCGGCCGAACCGCGAACTGCCGCTGACGGTGGGCACCATTCCCGTTTTCAGCCGCAAGTGGGGCATGGTGGACGGCAAGGCCAAGCCGTTCGATCAGGTGGTCATGGACGTGCCGATTGGCAGCGGGCGCTACAAGATCGGCCCCGTGGTGTTCGGACGCGACATCACCTACGTGCGCGACCCGAACTACTGGGCCCGCGATCTCAACGTCAAGCGCGGCACGGACAACTTCGACCGCATCACGGTCAAGATCTACAAGGACAACACCGCCCGCCTGGAGGGCTTCAAGGCCGGCGAATACGACCTGATGCAGGTGTTTTCCGCGGGTGACTGGGCCCGCCGCGTGAACGGCAAGCGCTTCGACAGCGGTGAGCTGGTCAAGGGCGAATTCGCCCATCGGCTGCCCTCGGGTTTCCAGAGCTACGTGCTCAACACGCGCAACCCCAAGCTGGCGGACGTGCGGGTGCGCGAGGCGCTGGGCCTGGCCATTGACTACGAGTGGATGAACCGCCAGATGTTCTACAGCTCGTACCACCGTGTGAATGGCTTGTTCGGCAACACCGATTGCGAAACCACGGGCCTGCCCACGGCGGAGGAGCTGGCGCTGCTGGAGCCCTGGCGTGGCAAGGTGCCTGACGCGGTCTTCGGCCCCATGACCGTGCCCCCGCGCACCGATGGAGACTCCTCGCTGCGGGCGAACCTGCGCAAGGCCCGCGCCCTCCTGAGCGAGGCGGGCTGGAAGGTGCGCGACGGCGCGCTGCGCAATGCCAAGGGCGAGCCCATGGTGCTGGAGTACCTGGACAGCCGCGAGGGCGGCGTGCGCACTGTCGGCCCGTGGATCCGGAACCTGGAGAAATTGGGCATTCGCCTGAACTTCCGTTCCGTGGACTACGCCCTCTACCAGCAACGGGTCGATCGTTTCGAGTACGAGATGATTTCGATCGCCTTTCCGGGCACCAACAACCCGGGGCAGGAGTACGTCGAGATCTTCGGCAGCAAGGCGGCGGACACGCCGAGCTCGGGCAATTTCGCGGGTGTCAAGAGCCCGGCGGTCGATGCCCTGTTGAGGCGCATGACCAGTTCCCGGACCAAGGCCGAGCTGCTGCCAGCCTGCCATGCGCTGGAGCGCGTGATCGCGCACAGCCACTACCTGATACCGCAATGGACGGTCAACGAACACCGCATGGCCTACAACGCCACGCGCCTGGACAAGCCTGCCAGCATGCCGCCCTACACCCAGGCCGAGACCTGGGCCATGAGCACCTGGTGGGCCAGAAAATGACCTGCCGCTGACCCCCCCCTATGCTGTCTTACATCCTCAAACGCCTGCTGCTCATGCTGCCCACGTTGTTCGGCGTGCTGCTGCTGACGTTTGTGGTGATCCAGTTCGTGCCCGGTGGCCCGGTGGAGCAGTACTTGGCCGACGCGCGCGCGGCGGGCGGGCCCGGCGGCGCGGAGGGCAGCGGCATGACCTACCGGGGCGCGCAGGGCGTGGACCCGCAGCGCCTGGAGCAGATCAAGGCGCTCTACGGTTTCGACAAACCCGCGCACACGCGTTTCGTCGAGATGCTGGGCCGCTTCGCGCGCTTCGATCTGGGCAACAGCTTCTTCCAGAACAAGCCGGTGAGCCAGCTCATCGCCGAGAAGCTGCCGGTGTCCATCAGCCTGGGGTTGTGGACCTTTCTCATCAGCTACGGCGTGGCCGTGCCGCTGGGTGTGGCCAAGGCCGTGCGGGCGGGCACGCGCTTCGATCTGGTCAGCACCTTGCTCGTGCTCGTGGGCTATGCCATTCCGGGCTTCGTGCTGGGCGTGGCGCTGCTGGTGATCTTCGGCGGGCAGCTGCAGTGGTTCCCGCTGCGCGGCCTGACGTCGTCCAATTGGGAAACGCTGAGCTGGGGGGCGCGCATCGTGGACTACCTCTGGCACATCACGCTGCCCGTCACGGCCATGGTGCTGGGCAGCTTCGCGGTCACGTCCATGCTGACCAAGAACGCCTTCCTGGCGACCCTGGAGCTCGTGCGCCGGGCCAAGCAGGCCGGGGCCGTCGTCTCCTGCGACTTGAATTTCCGCAACAAGCTCTGGCGCTGGGAACCCGCCACCAAGGCCCAGGCGCTGGCCGGCCGCTC
>SXGT01432407.1_pt1 | contig 11440 bp, 2 predicted proteins | sample 3176221 | NCBI WGS metagenome assembly SXGT01 (sample SAMN11356862, study PRJNA531348) | freshwater metagenome | isolation source: freshwater sample F1-120 | place: China: Fuxian Lake, Yuxi | collected 2017-12-25
GCACCGACGACGACTGGGTCCGGTGTCGTGTGGACGGCAATCGGTGGCAGGGCTTCGGAGGCGCGCTCAATCTGGGAGAGCTAATCGGCTACTTCAGAAAATGGGCAGAGGCAGAACTGGAAGCACAAGGGCTCTGAAGGTCAGCAATCCACCCTTTGCAGATGTCCGGAAAGTTCCAGTTTTGCAGCCATTTGGGTAAGCTCACGTCCTTCGCGTTCGAAAAGCGGTTCGGGCGCAAATAGGAAGGGCGCCGCCAGTTGCCCGGCGGCGCCCCTGCTGCCCGGAGCTCGGTCGGCTCAGGCGAAGACGACGTTGGTGCGACGACGGCGGGCCGCGGCGCCGAGCAGGCCGAAGCCGCCGATCATCATGGCCCAGCTGGCCGGCTCCGGCACGGCGGTGACCGAGATGTTGTCGAGGCCGTAATCATTGCCCGACGCCTGGCTGTTGTCGTTGAAGATCGACAGGTTGGCCGTCGAGGAGGTCGCGACGAAGCTGCCGCCGAACTGGATCCAGTTGCCGGTGCCGGTGACCGCGCCCGAGGTCGCGACGGTCTGCGTGCCGCCGTCGGTGCGGACCGCGATGATGAACGGCGTCGCGTTGTTGCCGCCAAAGCTGGAGTTGCAGCACACGTTCACGGCATAGGCGCTGAAGTTGTAGGTCTGGCCGACGACCAGGCCGGTCAGGGTCTGCTGCCAGGCCGGAAGGTCATTGGCGACGCTGCCGTTCGCGATGAAGAACAGGTCGCCCTCATAGGCCGGGAAGTCTGCCCAGAGGTTGTGATAGTCGCGCGCGCTTTCGCCGACCGTGTACGTCCCTTCCGGGTACATGGCAAAGTCGCCCGGCGTCGCCACATAGGCATAGCCGCTGGTGAAGCCGACATTGCCCGCTTCGAAATCGCCGTTGACGACCAGGTTGGTCGCGGCAGAAACCGGCGCGGCCACGATGGCGGCGGCGGTCAGCATCAAGGTCGAGACACGCATACGAGAACCCCCTGTTCCGTTATGCAGGCAGCACCGAGTCGTTCTGCCCGTTAATGTCTTCTTAGCAAATCTTGCGTCCCGTTCCCAGCAGCCGGAATCGACTGTGCCAGAACAGGACGTTTACTTGGTCAGCAGCGCCCGCTCGGCATCGCCGACAATCGCGAACGCGGCCCAGTAATAGGGGTGGGACGTGTTCGCGTCGTCCATCAGCTTGACCTGCGCCGCGCGGAGGGCCTGGCCGGCCGGGGTGCCCGGCGGCGCGGAGAACAGGCCGGTTATCAGCCGCTTGGTCGCTTCGTAATCGTCGGGCACCGGCCAGTGGCTGGCGATGACGTTTCGGGCGCCGGCACCGACAAAGGCCCGGACCAGGCCGTCGAGCGCGAAGTTGCCGCCGGTCGCTACGCCCGCTTCCCGGGTGGCGCTGACCGTCGCCATGCCCGCCGTGTCGCAGGCCGAGAGGATCACATAGTCGGCGTCGATCTTCAGGTCATAGACTTCGCGGAAGCTCAGCAAGCCGTCGGACGCGCCGGGGCCGAACGAGGTCAGCAGCGCCGGCCGGGCCGGGCATTGCGGCTTGGGCGCGGTCACCAGGCCGTGTGTCGCGAAGTGGAGCACGCGATAGTCGCGCAGGTCGCTCCGGCTGGCGAGCGCAGTGTCGGAGAAATCGGCACCGGTCAGCACGGCTGCCCGCGCATCGCCGATCGCGGAGCGCGCGAACTGGAGCTCGGCGGCAGAGATCGGCTTGTTCCAGGTCTCGAGCGGCCAGTCGCATTCATTCTGCTGTGTGGGGCCGCCCGTCGACAGGAAGGACGCGGCGGTGAAGGGCGGGGCGTTCTCGCCGAGCCCCAGATAGGCGCGCTTGCCCGACGACACGGGGACGGCGCGCACGTCGGTGAAGGAGCGCGCCGACACGGACGTTGTGATCTCGCGGTCCTTGCCGAGCCAGGCGATGCCGCGCATGTCGAACTTGTCGGCGCCGGGCTTGGCGATGCGCTGGAGATAGCTGTCGACACCCGTTTGTTCGGAGACGAGCAAGGTCGGCGGCAGCTGCAGCAGCGGGCCGTCCGGCTCGAAGACGAGGTGGCCGACGCCCTTGAGCGCATCGGCGCCGAGCGGATCGAACAGCGTGCGGTAGAGCCCGCGCGCCTTCGCGACATCAAAAGGCAGGGTGACGAGCTGGCCGGCATCGTCCTTGACGATCGTGTCGCGCAGCTGGGCGACGATATCGCTCAGTTGCCGCTGGGTCGTCGCGAGCTTGACCGCGCGGGCGGCGCTGGGCGTCGCGAACACCGCATAGGCATCCTCGCCGACCAGCCGGAACTGGTAATAGGCCTCGTCGGGCTTCAGCGTCTTCTGAAGCTCGGCCAGCGTGAGCGCCTGCGGCGCCAGCACCCGGTATTTCGGATATTGGCTGAGCCGCGACTGGAGCGCGGTCTGCTCGGTCTCGAGTTCCTTCAGCTTGGAACGGGCCGCGGCCAGTGCGGCGGCCGCTTCGGTGCCGTCCTGCGGGTTGGCGGCGGCGAGCTGGGCGACTTCGGATGACTGGCGGACCACCTCGCGCGACTGGTTGACGGCCTCGCGGAACAGCATCGCCGCTTCGTCATTGCCGCCCGACAGCTCGCGGGCGAGCACGGCCTGGGTCTGGGCGACGCCCGGGCGGACGAACACCTGGGTGGCCGCGAACATCGCCCCTGCCGCGTTCGGGTCGCTGGCGGAGCGCTCGGCAAGCAGGCTGAAATACGGGGCTAGCGACTCCTTGAGCGCAGCCGCGGCGCCGGGCACACGCTCGCTGTCCGCGATTACGCCCGCATAGAGCGCCGCCGCCTCGTCGGATCGCTTCTGACGCGCATAGAAGGCGGCGAGCCGCGCGCGCGCCTGCAGCAGGGCGGCCGATTGCGGATAGCTCGATTCGAGCAGGGTCACCGCCCGGCGCAGCGCGCCTTCGGCGGCGGCGGGATCGCCGGCGGCTTCGCGCGCCACGCCGGCTTCTGCCATGATCTCGGCGCGCATGAAGGCGGTCGAGACGACGCGCCCCTGACGGACCGAGGCGAGCCGGCTGTCGGCGCGATCGAATGCAGCGAGCGCATCCGGATAGCGGCGCTGTAGGCGTAGCGCGACGCCGCGCAGCTGCTCGGCCTGGGCGTCGAGGATCTGCGCGCGCTCGAACGGGGTCAGGCGGAAGTCGAGCCCGGCGGTGCGGTTGAGGGTCGCGTTGGCCCGGTTGATCTCTTCGGCCAGCCGCGGGGTGATCTCGGCGGCCCCGACTGCTTCGGCGGTGTAGCGGTCGACGTCCGCCACGCGGGTACGCAACGCCTCGATGGCGCCGGCCGGACGGCGCTGGTTGATGGCGTGGATCGCCCGGTAGTTGCGGAGCAGGCGGCCGACAATCGGATCGGCCGCGGCGCCGCGCCGCTCGGCCTGGGCGAACGCGGCATCGGCCGCAGGGAACTGGCCGAGGTTCGACTGCTGCAGGCCCTGGTTAACGAGATATTCGGTGGTGCGGGCGCTGTCCGTGGCGGCCGACGTGCGCTCGTAGAGCGTCTGGAAGAACTCCGCCGCCTCGGCATAGCTGCCCGAGTTGTTGCGGACATAGGCTTCGGCGAGCGCGCCTTCGGGATCGAGCGCGCCGGCCTGAACGCGGGCGAAGGCCGCCGGATCACCGGCGGCGGTGACCGCAACCTGGACTTCGCCGTCCACCGGCCGGTCGGTGACCAGGCTGGCGAGCCCCAGCTTCAGCGCGGAGTCATAGCCCGCCAGCCCCTCGGCTGCGTAAAGCGTGCCGCCTCGCGCAAGCGTGTAGCTGTGATAGCGAAGCCTGGCGTCGTCCTCGCATCCGCTGAGCCGGGCACCGGTGACGGCGGGGACATCGGCGGCGGCTTCGGCGTCGCAGCGGCGGCCAGGGGCGGCGATCGCCGCTGGCGTGCCGCCGCGGATCGCGTACAGCGTGCCGACCGGCGCCGCGGCATCGCGGCACACGATCGCATAGGCGCGGTCGAACATGCCCTTGAGCTTGGGATCCATCGGCCGCAACTGGGCCGTGCACGGCACGCCGGAGGTGCCGATGCGAAAGCTTTCCTGCACGCTCAGCCGGTCGGCCGGCGCGGCCGCCGACGGCTGCGCGGCCAGCGCCGCGACGGCCACGAGGAACGATAAACGCGTCACTGTCCGTCTCCTCCGCGCGCGGGACGTTCGTCCTCGCGCTCGTCTTGATCGCTCGAGCCTTCCCACCGGCTCGGATTGCCGCCGCCGGTCACCGGGTCGGAGATGACCGGTTCGGTGCGGAGCGGCCCGGTGTCGATGGTGGTGATCAGGTTCACGGTCGGCAGGGCGGCGACCGATTCCGGATCGGTCGTGCTCGCCATCGCGCCTTCGATGGCGGCGGCGATCACGTTCGGAATGCGGTCGATCACCACCTCGACCTCTTCCTCTTCTTCCGGTCGCGGCGCCGGCGGCGGCTCGTCGATCGCGCAGCTGCCGGTGAAGGGGCAGCCGTTGAAGCTGGAGGTGGCCGTCAGCGTGGTGGGTCCGCCTTCGCCGCTCCCGATCGTCAGCAAGGAGACGGCGTCGCCGTTGATCCTGAAAGCCCCCGTGCTGTCGGCGATGCGGCCATGGATGATCGCATCGACAGGCGCCTGCCCGCCCGACCGGCTGCCGAGCACCGCGCCGCCCGGCCCGGCACTGAAGCCGCCGAACTGGGTCGCCGTGTTGCTGTTCTGGATGAAGAGCTGGTTGGTGACGAACTCGATCCGGTTGGCCTGGAGATAACCCTGCGGCCGCGCCGGGCCGTTCGGAGCCGCCCGCAACGCGTCGGTGCGCTGCGCAGCGGTCATGGTGGGCAGCTGATCGAGCAGCGTGGGGCTCGCGACCCGCACGGCGGCGGCATTGAACGCCAGGGTGCCGCCGAGAGCGGAACTGCTGGCGCCGAACAGGCCTAGGCTTCCGCCCTCGGTGGTGGAGACCTCGATCGTGTCGCCCGACAGCGTCAGCCGGTTGGTCGGCGCGGCGTTGGCGATCGTCGCCGGACCTACCACTCGGAAGCTGTTGCCGGCGGCTGCGGTGACCGTGAGCCGACCGTTGGCACCGATCAGATTGGCGCTGTCGCCGGCCAGCGAACCGTTCAAGGTCATCTCGCCCAGCAACACGCTGCTGTTCGAACGGAGCTCGATCAGTTGCGCGCGCAGGGCCTGGGCCTCGGCAGCGCTCAGGCTGTACTGCGTATCGCCGATCGTGCCGCCGAAGCGCGGGCTGCCGCCGGTCGCGGTCAGCGTCAGGCGCGAGGTGGCCGGTCCGCCGAGCCCGCCGCCCTGGCCGATCGCGATATCGCCGGAGGTCACGTCGATCGTGGAGCCGGTCACCTGGCCGTTGAACACCGCGAAGCGCACGGCAGTGATGTTGACGAGACCGCTGGCCGAGATGCGCCCCGCCGTCACGTTCTGCAGCGAGGTGAGCGTAACGTCTGCCGCCGTCAGGTCGCCCAGCGTGATGTCCTGATCGCTCGACAGCGACAGCGATCCGCCGGTGCTGAGCGCGCCGCCGGTGATCGTGCCGCCGACATCAAGGAACAGCCGGCCCGGCGCCGAGATCGCGCCGGATCGGAAAGTCTGCGCCGTCGCCGCCGCGAAGTTGGTGGTCGCGACCGGACCGGACAGGTCGATAAAGCCGGCGGTCCGGACCGGCGCCGCGGTCCTGAGCACGCCGATGTCGAACGATTCGCCCAGCTCGTCGAAGTCCTGCAAGACGGCGAAGTCGGGATTGGTCTCGATGATGCTGGTATTCGACAGGAATACGCTGTCGTCGGGATCGGTGCCGGTGGTGATGCCGGCGGTCGAGATGCTGGTCGCCGACAGCAGCAGCACGCTGTCGTTCGCACGGACGGTGCCGATCTCCAGCTTGCCGCCGACCGAGCCGATGCCGACCGAGGTAAAGGCGTCGACATTGGCGAGGCTGATATTCCCGCCGGCGCCGATGCCGATCAGGTAGTCGTCGAACGTCTCGATGCCGGACCACACGTTATTGGTGGTCACGTCGCCCGTGACGAGGTCGCCCACCACGTCGAGCGTGATGCTCTCGGCCAGGAGGCCAAGCGTCTGTGCGCTGCCCGTCCCTGTGCTGGGGTCGCCGACCTGGAAGTCGATCGTCGCCGCCTTGATGTTCCCGGTCTGCACCGAGCCGAAGGTCGCGATCTCGACATCCCCGAACACGCTGGACGAGTTGCCGAGGCCTGCGACGATGTCGCCGGTGGTGATCGCGCCGTCGGAGAGCAGGCGGACCCCGTCCGCCGCACTCAGGTCGCCGACGCTGATCGAGCCGCTGCTGCTGAGTTCGATATCGCGGCCGCTGGTGATGCTGCCGGTCTGGAGCGTGCCGCCCGCGCTCAGGATGAACGAGCCGGTGGTCGAGAAGTTTGCGGTGGTGACGAAGTCGCCTTCGAAGAAGCCCGAGAAGGATTGGGTCGCGTCGATTGTCCCGGGTGTGCCAGTCGTCGGCGGCAACAGTGCGCCGCTGACGTTCAGGGACAGGTCGCCGGCGCGGAGCACGCCGTTGTCGACGTCGGCCAGGAGCAGGTCGCCGGTCACGCCGACCGTCAGGTTTTCTGCCTGGAAGACGCCGTTATCGACCTTGATATAGGATTCCGAGCCGACGGGCGGCGGCGTGTTCCCGGATGCGAACAGCGATCCCGAGACGATCGTGGCGTCGGACTTGCTGACCTGCGCGAAGACCTGGCCGGCCTGCGACGGACCAAAGTTCGCACCGTCGAAGCCGCCCAGGCCGGATGCGGTGAAGTTGATCGTGTCGGCGTTGAGCGAGCCGCGTTCCGTCCGATTGAAGCGGTTGGTGATCAGCATGCCGGCGCTGCCGCCGCGGCCTTCGCCGACTCCGCCCGCGACCGGGCTGGCGCCCGAGCCCGCACCGCCTTCGCCACCGAACCCGGACCCGTCGATCGAGATCGACGTGGCGACGACCGGCGCCCCGCGCGAGAGCAGGGCCCCGTTGCCGCCCTGGCCCAGGCCGCCGGCACCGCCGTTGCCGCCATCGGTGCCGTCGCCGCCGGTGCCGCCAAGCCCGTTGAGGAAGAAGGTGACGTCATCGAACGTCGCGGTGCCGTCGTTGTTGGTCGTCGCCGGTCCGCTCGCCGTGCCGAAATTGGTGAAGCCGCCGGTTCCCGCGCCGCCGCTGCCGCCGGCGCCCCCGCTCGACGTCGGAGAGGCGGCCGCACCGCCGGTTCCGCCGCTCCCGCCGACGCCTTGCAGAAAGGCGGTGACTCCCGACGTGACGAGTTGGCCGCTGCCGGCCTGGGCCAGGAGCCGGACAGTGCCGCCGGTGGCATTGCCGCCGATGCCGCCAGCCAGGCCGATCTCGCCGTCGCCGCCCTCTCCGCCTTCCGCCGAGGCATCGACAAAGATATCGCCAAAGATCACCGTGCTGGGCGAGCCGAGCGGAACGGTGCCGCCGCCCTGCGAGTCGCCGCCCGAGGAGGCACTGGCGGTGACAAGACCGCCCGTCGCATCGCCGCCCCGGCCCCCGCTGTCGCCGCTGCCGCCACTGCCCGCCGCGCTGAAGCTGACGAGGTTGGGCGCGGCGATCCGCGCGCCGAAGGCGACCAGGTTGACCAGACCGCCAGTGCCGTTGCCGCCGGTCTTGGCGAAGCCGCCGGCCCCGGTCGCGTCCATCTCCAGCACGCCGTCGATCGTGATCTCGCCGCCGGTCGCGACCAGATAGGCGCCTTTGGTAAAAGGTCCGGCGTCGACATTGGCCGGCGTTCCACCCAGGCCATCGCCGCCGCGCCCATTCTCGGCGGAGCCGCCGAAGCCAGACGCGTCGAGGCTGGCATCACCGGTGATCGCGACCTTGTTGGTCGCCTGGCCGCCGGCCGTACTGATCCGCGCCTCGCCGCCGATGCCGGTGCCGCCATTGCCGGTGCCGGCGGCAGCACCGCCCTGACCCGGCGCGGAGATGTCGACCACGCCGCGTAGACCGATCGTCCCATCGGCACTTGCCAATATGCGCGCGTTGCCCCCCTGGCCGATGCCGCCCGTTCCATTGCCGCTTCCCGAAACGGAGCCGCCTTCGCCGTTCACTTCCAGGCGGACGAACGTCGCTCCGGAATCGATCGTGCCGCCGTTGAAGGCATCGACGTTGGTCCGCCCACCCGTGCCGCCGCCGCCGGTGCCCGACAAGCCGGCCGCGCCGCCGAAAGCCCGCGAGGAGAGGTCGATCGACCCTCCGGTCTGGACGACGTCGCCTGCGTCCGCGAAGTAGAAAGCCACGCCGCCAGTCGCGGCGCCGCCGTTGCCCGAGCCGCCGGAGCCGGCCGAACCGCCGAATGCATCCGCGCTCAGGTCGACCGACTGGTTGAAGATCAGCGTGCCGGACTTGCCCGAGACCGAGGTGCTGCCGCCGATGCCCGCGCCGCCTGCTTCCGGTCCCGAACCGCTCGAGTTGCCGCCGATTCCGATGACGCTGAGCGAGGTCACGTCGGTGACGGTGATGCTGTTCTGGGCCGCCAGCGCCTGGATAAACGCCGAGCCGCCGCGGCCGATGCCTCCGCCCGCCGGGCCCGTGCCGCCGCGACCGGTCGCCGATCCGGTCACGCCGCCGAGGGTGATCGACGCGACGGTGCCGGCCGGCACGCCGAAGCCGCCGTCCTGCGTCTGCACCGCAAAGGTGCCGGCGGCACCTTCGGCGCCGGCGCCAGCGGATGCGAAGCCGCCAAAGCCGTCGACCACGCCGAACACGGACTGCTGGGACGTGATGGTGCCGCCGAACGCGATGACGTTGGCGCGCCCGCCCTTGCCAAGGCCACCGGTGCCGCCGTCGCCGCCGGTGCCGCGCGACGATTGGGTCACCGCCTGGTTGAGCGTGATCGCGCCGCCAAGCGTGTGGATTTCGATCCCGCCATCGATCGTCGTCAGGCCGGTGATCGGCGCCTGGCCGCCATAGCCGGCGCCGCCCGTGCCGTTATCGGAACCTCCGCCGCGGCCGTCCGTGTTCATGAAGACGGTGCCGGCGATCGATATGGTGCTGGGACCGGTGCCGGCGCTGGATGTGTTGAAAGCGTCGGTCGAGATACGCGCGCGTCCGCCGACGCCGGCGCCGCCGGCGCTGGTGCCGTCTGCGCTGCCGCCGGTCGCGCCCGCTTCCATCGTCAGGCTGTCGGTGAAGGCTGCGGCCCCCTTGGAAGCATTGATAAAGGCCTTGCCGCCAAAGGCATTGCCGCCGGCGCCGCCCGACAACGACGCCGTGTCGCCCCCGACCGCGACGGCGAAGAGGTTGCTGACGCCGGCGACATTCAGCGTGCCGGACGTGCCGAGATTGATGGCGCCGGCCGCGGCCTTGCCGCCGCTGCCGCCGGCCGCCGTCGCCAGGAAGTCGCCCGCAAACGCGCTCGAATCGAGCCGCAGGTTGGTGCCGGCGAAATCGAGCGTGCCGGTGCCGCTGACGTGGATGTCGCCGCCGGCCGCGCTGCCGGCGATCAGGTCGCCGCCGCCACTGCTCTCGCCGCCAGCGGCAGTGGTGCCGACGAACAGTCCGCCGGTCGTGACGCGAACCGTGCTGCCGGTCTGCGCGAACACCGAGGCCGCGCCGCCCTTGGCATCGCCGCCATCTGCCCCTGTCGCACGCGCATCGCCGCCGAATGCGTCCAGCCCTGCATTCAGATCGGCGAACTCGATGAGCCCAACTCCGGCGCCAATGGTGAGCGCGCCGCCCTGCGCGGCGCCCCCGGTCGTGCCGCTCTGACCGGTGCCCAAGCCGGTCGCGCCGCCGATGGCACCCGTGTCCGCGGTGACGGATGCGAGCTTCACCTGGCCGCCGCCAAGCGCGTTGATGGCGATGGCCGAGCCGTTCGCCGCGCCGCCGGAGCCGGCCAGGCCCGAGCCGCTCGCGCCGGACCCGCCCTGGCCGCCGAAGGCCGAGGTGCGCAGGTCGGCAGCCTTGCCGATGATGCTGCCGCCATTGGCCGCGTTGATCGACACGCCGCTGCCGGCGACCGCGGCGCCGCCACTGCCGCTCGGGGCCGTCGGTGTGGCGCCGGACCCACCGGTGCCGCCGAGCGCGATCACATCAAAGGTGAGGCTCTGGGCAGTGATCGAGCCGCCCTGAGCGAAGAACTGGCCGGTGCCGCCGGTCGCGGCGCCACCGTTGCCGCCGCCGCTGCTGCCGCTGCCGCCGGTCGCGTTCGCTTCGAAAATCGCGCCGCCGGAGATGTTGACCGTGACGCCTTGCGACGCACCGACCCGCACCGTCCCGCCTGTCGCGGCGCCGCCGGCTTGGCTGGAGCTGGTGAGCACGGTACCGCCCACGCCGACTGCCGACAGGTTCAGGTCTGCAACGTTGACCGTCGTGGTTTTGCCGGCGCTGGTGGTCAGCAGATCGAAGGATGCCGTGCCGCCCTTGCCCGAGCCGACGCCGGCCGTGCCGCTGAAGGCGATGCCGTCCGCCGAAAGCGTCGACGCGCCCGCGATCGAGATCGAGCCGCCGCCCGCGTTGGTGAAAATCTGGGCGGTGCCGCCGACGGCGTTGGCGCCGTCCGAGCCGATGCCTTCGGCCTTAGCCTCGAACTTGCCGCCGATCGTGATCGAGCCGCCATCGGCCGCGATCAGCGAGGCGGTGCCGCCGGTGGCGAAGATGTTGCCGAAGGCCGAGGCGGACGCGCCCAACACGACGTCGCCCGCCACGGTCACGCTGCCGCCCTGCTGGGCGAGCAGCTGCGTCCCGCCTCCCGCCGCTCCCGCCGGGCCGCTGCTGACGCCGCCGCTGTCGATCTTGAGCGCAGCGACCTTGACCGTGCCGGCAAAGGCATCGAGGCGCGCCGCGCCGCCCGTGTCCACGTCGAAGCCGAGCGGGAAACTGCGGCCGGGGTAAGGCGACGCATAGATGTCCAGACTGCTCTGGAAATCGGCGTTCGCGCCGGATTGGGTATAGACGATCGCCTGGCCCGGCACCGGGCCGATCGAGTTCACGATCACTCGGTCCTGAGCGGTCAGGCTGCCATTGGCGAGGATGCCGAGTTGCGCTTCCTTGCCGCCATAAAGATAGGTCGCCCCTTGCAGGACCATCGGCGCGCTGCCCGTCCGCAGCAGGGTCGACGTCGTGGCCTGCGCGATCAGCGCCGAGCTGAAGGTGCCGCCGGTCAGGTCGATGCTGGCGCCGAGTGCGCTTTCCGGTAGCGATTGGATGCGTTCTTCGACGGAGGTGCCGGGCGTGACCCGCAAATCGTCGCCGGCCTGCAGGTAGATGGCACCGTTTTCGACCGTCGCGGATGCCGCGGCGTCGAAGCCGAGCTGGCCGTTTGGCGCGATCAGCATGGTGATCGCGGTGTTCTTGGGCACGGCGACCATGAAGATGCCGTGATTGTCGCCGGCACCGGTGCTCGACGGACCGCCCGTCGTGCCGGTGTGGGTCAGCGGAATGCCGTCCACGTTGTCGGAGCCGACCGACACGCTGATGTCGAACAGGCC
>SXGT01457267.1_pt1 | contig 11440 bp, 12 predicted proteins | sample 3176221 | NCBI WGS metagenome assembly SXGT01 (sample SAMN11356862, study PRJNA531348) | freshwater metagenome | isolation source: freshwater sample F1-120 | place: China: Fuxian Lake, Yuxi | collected 2017-12-25
GCCGGCAAGGGCGAGCAGAAGGTGGGGCAGCATGTGGCTGGCCTCAACGCCGTGCTGAAATTAACCGACGATCAGATTCAGCTAATCCACGCTGTAACACGTGAGACGACCGGCAGCGAGATCGTGCAGACCGCGGCTCGCAAGCTCAAGGCCGAGCCCAACGCGCCCGAGGCCGAACGCGAGGCGGCGCGCAAACTTCTCCAGCAAGCCCATGCGACGCTTCACGAGCGCGTTGCCAAGATTCTCACGGAGGAACAACGGGCGTTGATCCGCCAGATCGATCAGTTTCACAGCGAAGTGCAGACGGCGGTGATGGAGGAGTTTCAAGCGCGTTTCGCCGCGGCCAAGGTCAGCGCGGAGGAGATGCAAAAGCTGAAGCCGGCATTCCGCGCCAAGTTGGAGGGCGATTTCCTCCAGCGGCTGGATCAACTGCTCAGCACCCCGCAACGGACGGCGCTCGCGCAGGCTATGGCCGATGAGAAAGCCGCGGCACTGGTGAAGAAGCCCAAGCCGTGATGCCGGCCGCGGCGCCAGGCTGAGTTTCGCGGGTCACTTCAACTCCGGCGCGACGTTGCCGTAGGTCCACGGTTTTCCGACGGGGGCCTTGGGGCGGTCGAAGATTTGGCCGGGCGTCATTTGGTTCGCGAGCGCGATGCCGGTGTTCGCGATCTGCCGCCCAGCGGTAATCTCGAGGTTGCTGTAGCTGGTCAGGCGCGTCTCGTAGCCGCCGCCTTTCGGTCCGAACGCCTCCTCGGTGGGCACGTAGCCGACGCAGCCGTTCGCAAGCTCGACGGGGAAAGTGAGCGGGAACTTGCTGCCTTTCTTGATGTCGAGGCCGTACTGCACGAAGTACTCCGCGGGATTGCTGACGAACACGGCGGGCCCGACTTGAATGGCCTGCACCTCGACTTCGGCGGCGGGTTCCTTGGCGATGATCGCGTCGAGCAGCACAGTTTCCTTGGCGAAGGTCCATTCGGCCGCGCCGACTTCCTTCTCGCTCTTCTGCACCAACTCGAGCGCGGTCTTCAATTTCTCCGGCGCGGGCAGACGGCGTTTGATGTTTGAAACCTTCGTGCGCGCGTCGAGCACCACGTTGGTGCCGGCTTCGATGGTGAGCAACACCTTCACCGCCTCGGCACCGACGCGGCCGCCGACGTGGTGCGCCCACTTCTCGGCGGGCGGATTCACGCGCGGATCGAGATTATCCACCTGTGTGATGTCGCCGGAGGCACCTTGCAGAAAGACGATGGGCGCCTTCGTGCCGAGCGCGCCTTGGATCGTCTGTTCGAGGTAATAAATCCAGTTGGCCGAGATGCCGCCGGGATTGGTCGTGGCGTGGCAGGCGTAGTTGACGATGACGCCGAGCAACTTGCCATCCGCCCCCCATGCGCCGATGACGCCCACCTGCGGGTCAATCGGCCCGGCATATTCGAGCACGTCGGGGTTGCCTTTGCCGGGATGGCTGAAGGAGAGACCGTTCTTCATTCGCAGCCGGCGGTTGAAGCCGACCTTGTCCTCGTGGCCGGAACCGAAACCGACTTTCGCCGTTGTGCGCGCGTCGTTTGCTGCGCAGACGGCGGCGACGATTTGTGACTGCACATGCTTGAGGAAGCCGGCGTCGGCGCAGGAAGATTTCTCGTAGGCGAGCTTCTTCACCAACTCGCTCGCGTGGTCGAATTCGCCCGGCTGTACCATGCCGGTCGGGCCGGAGGAGTGCGAGTGCGACGCGCCGACCATCACTACCTCGATGCCGCAGCGCGCGGCGATCTCTTTGCGTGCGGCGAGCACGAGCGCGCGCGGGATCACCAACGTGTCGGTGCCGACGAGCGCGACTCTCATCCGGCCGTCGTCGAACACCGCCGCACGCACTTTACAGGGGTCATGCAATGTCTTGTGGAATGATTTGCCGTAACCACCGGGCTGCTCCATGCCGAGGGCCGGTGTGATGTCGCGCTCGGCGAAGCCCGCCTTGATGCCGGGCTTTGTGGCGAGATCCCCGGCGGGCGCTTGCGCGGCGAGGTTGATGACGGAGACGCAGAGCGCGAGCGCTGCGCTGGGGAGGAACGTGGTTCGTTGCATGGTGGTGGTGGTTGTCACGCCACGTTCATACGCGGAAAAACGCGCCGCGCGAACAGTGGTCGTCCGCGAGACTAGTCGCTGGATGCGGCTTGAAAAGGATTTTCTCCGCTCAGCGGAACGACGGGCCGCCGCGGGGCGGACCACCGCGGGAGGGCCCTCCACGCGGGGGACCGAAGCGCGGGTCGGGGTTGAAACGCGAGTCGCCGCGAGGGGGGGCGAAGCGCGGGTCGTGACGAGGACGTGGCGCGGGGAAGGTGATCTTGCGCTTGGTCGGATCCGGATTCTCGCGATAGAACACGGCCATGTGGCCGATGATCCAGACCAGCTCGCTGTCGGTCTTCTCAGCCATCTGCGTCGCGAGCGCCAGCTTCTGATCCTTGAATTCGGAGAAGCGCACCTTCACTAACTCCTGTCCCGCGAGCGCCTCGTCGAGGCCTTTCAAGAACGCCTCGCTCACGCCGGCCTTGCCGACACGCACGCCGGGCCCGGTCTGCTGCGCGAGCTCCTTCAGACGGTTGATTTGTCCATTGGTCAGTCGTTTCATCAGTTTCATAAGTCGTGTGGGGTTGGTGGCCCTTGAACTTCCTAAGACAAAGTAGCCACGGTTCGTCGTTTGTTCAATGGCAGGTTGCGAGATGTGCCGGCTCGCGTCGGCAATGGCCGTGTCCCAATGGTTTTCAAATGGGCAATCAGGTTGCCGGGACGAACCGCTGGGCGATCAGGGCGATCAGGAAGAGGGCGACGAATGCCAACCCGATGGGCGCGGGGACAAAGCAGACGGCGAGAAGGTCCACCCAGACGATGCCGGCGAGCAGGCCGGAGACGGTCGCGCCGATGTTGCGTTCGGCGCTCCAGAAAGTGGGGCGCAGCGAGCGTATGGTCCAGAGTGCGAGCACGGCGGCGAGGAGGGGGGCAACACCGTCGTTCAGCAGCAGGGCCAGGGGGATGGGGAGGGCCAGCAGGGCGCAGGGCCAGAAGCGAATTGCGCCCGGCGTGCTCTCTCGTTTGGCGACGTAGCTCAGGCCGGTGACGTATGCGGCGAGTGCGAGCGCGCTCCAGAGCGTTGCGCCGGTCACACCTTGCACGGTGGAGGCGGCGACGAGGTAGAGCAACAGCCGGCACGCCGACATGAGGAGCGGGGACCAACTGATCCGTTTGTGGAGGAAATCGTAGGCGAGGATGCAGTTGAAAAGGGCGAGGGCGAGCAGGGCGGTGGTGGCGCCGAAGAGAGCCAGACAGAGCATCCCGCCAGCGAGCAGGCCGATGGCGGTGCGCCAGACGGCCACTTCGGAAATTGCGCCGCTCGGGATGGGGCGTTCGCGGCGATGATCGCGGTCGAAGCCGGCGTCGCAGGCGTCGTTGAGGAACATCCCGCCGGTATAGAGCAGCGTGGCACCGAGGATCAGCAGGGCGAGCGGCTGCCAGTCGGTCGAGAGGGCGCGCCAGTCGCCGCCGCCGAGCAGCCAGCCGGCGAGGCAATTCGACCAGACGGTGGGGAGGTTCGAGACGCGGCCGAGCAGGAGCAGTGTGCGGAGGGAAGACATTTAGTTAAGGACAGTCGAAGATGAATTGATGTGGATGCGGAGTGCTTTGGTACGGCTCGTGCGAATTTTCACAGGTTGAATCCTCGCTGCGCCAGTTCCTTGAGAGTCCATTCGTACTCATGCACGAGCTGGTCCACCACGTTGCGATTCTTCATGGTGCCCGGCATGACCTCCCATGTGTAGGTCTCCATCTCGAAATGGGAGCAGAGGCGCGGGTTGGCGCGGAGCAGATCGAGCACGCCGAGGAGATGATCGGTCGTGGTGTCGAAAAGCGCGGCGGGGCGCTGGTGGAGCGGGATGTGGAAGTGGATGCGCCATTCCTCGCCGGCAGAGGGGGCGTGGGCTGTGGCATGGATGAGGGCGACATCGAGGTCCCGGTGCCGCACGAGTGGGCTGCCCTTGGCGCGTGCGATGACTTGATGAAAATAGATGTCGTCGGCGAAGGCCTTGAGCGCCGCGCGGGCGTCGGGCGTGGGCCAGAGCTTGAGCGCGGAGCTGAGGTGGATTTTGCTGATCTTGATCCGATGTTGGATCAAGCGGCCGAGAGCCTCGGCGGGGTTCTCGAACTCGACGGCGAGATGGCAGCAGTCGTAGTTCACGCCGAGATGCTCGTCGAGGCGCAGGTCGTTGGGGCGGTCATGACGCAACTGCTCGAAGAACTTCACCGTCTCCGGCGTGGTCTCGAGATAGCAGAGCGGCTCGGGCTCAAGGCCGAGGTGGAGTTTCTTCCCGGTGGCGCGGCTGAGGCGCTCGATGTGCTCGACGCAGTGCCAGAGATTTGCGCGGGCCTCGGCGACCTGGCGCTCGTCCTTGATGAACTCCTTGAAGGAGACCGGCACGGTGCTGACGCTTCCCTCGACGCCGGTCGGGACGATCTCGGCGAGGAGGTCGAAGAGGAGGTTCGTGTAGTCGAGCCTCTCGCGCGTGGTCCAGTCCGGCGCGTACACCTGTTCCTTCACGCGCGCGCCGTGGAATTTCCCGTAGGGAAATCCGTTGATCGTGAAGACGTAGCAGTTCTCGCGGTCGAGCCACTTGCGGAAGGCGGCGCGCGTGGCCTTGTCGCTCAACTCGCGCGCGGCGTCAGCACCGAGTCGCAGGCCGATGGCATAGGGCCGACCGGCGGAGACGCGGTCGCGCACGGCGAGGGTGTATTTCTGGAGGGCGTCGAACGTCTGCGCCCAGTTCTCACCGCGGTGGATATTCGTACAGTAAGCGAGGTGGAGGCCGTGGTTCAGTTTCATGGTGAAATCAATCTAACCGCAGCGGCGCAAAGATGCGGCGAAAAATTCAGGCCGGCAGTTTGAATTTGGGGCACTGGCTCATGAAACGCGCGGGGTTCTGGTAGATCATCTTGTCGATGAAGTCGGCGCTGTGGCCGCGGCGGCGCATCTCCAGTGCCGTGCGCGGTACGGCGAGCGGCACGCTCACACCCCAGTCGCAGGCGCTGTTCATCCAGAGCCGTTCGCTGGCGTAGTTCTCGAGGATGTCGATGGCGCGAGCGGGGCTGCATTTGCTCTCGGGATAAAGCGTCATACCGGCCCAAAAACCGGCGTCGAGCACCATCTGCACGGTGTGCTCTTCCACATGATCAATGATGCAGCGCTCGGGCCGGATACGCTTGTCGGAGCGCAGCACGTCGAGGATGAGCCTCGTGCCCTTGAGCTTGTCCTCGAGGTGCGGCGTGTGGACGAGGATGAGCGAATTCGTCCGCGCGGCGAGGTCCACGTGCAGTTCGAGCACCTTCATTTCGTTGCGCGAATTCTTGTTCAGACCGATCTCGCCGATGCCGAGCACGTTCGGTTTGTCGATGAACTGCGGGATGATGCCGATGACTTCTTTGGCGAGCGTCACATCCTCCGATTCCTTCGGGTTGATGCAAAGCCAGGTGTAGTGGGGCAGGCCGAACTTCGCCGCGCGCTTGGGCTCGTAATCGGTCAGTTGGCAGAAGTAATCGTGAAAGCCCTGCACGCCGCTGCGGTCGTAGCCGGCCCAGAAGGCGGGCTCGCAGACGGCGGCGCAGCCGGCGGTGACCATGTCCTGATAGTCATCCGTTGTGCGGCTGACCATGTGGCCGTGGGGTTCGATGTAGCGCATGAAACGGTGATCAGTAAAAGGTTGTTACTTGCCCGGCCACGCGCCGCACGCCCCTTTGCCGTGGGCTTTGGCGATCGGCTTCTTTGTCGGGTCACTGAAGGCGAGCAGAACTTTTCTGGCGCGGCCTGGCTTCTTAGCGCTCAGTTCCTTCATCGCCTTGCGGAAGGCGGCGAGACGGAAGTCGGCTGTGCCGGTCCCGCGGTCCACGCGGTCGAGAAAGGCGGCGATCTCGACGAGCTTGAATCGGGACTCCATGAAGTAGAGGTCGAGCACTTGCTGGCGTGTCATAACTTGGGGACGCAGCTTATGCGCGGTCGCCACCGATGACAATACGTTTGCTGCGGATGGCCGTTGCCTTGACGCTCTCGCAGGGTTTGTTATCAATGAGCGGAGAAGTATGCCGACTTACGAATACGTTTGCGCGAAGTGCGGGGACCGCTTCGAGCAGTTCCAGTCCATGAGCGCTGAGCCGTTGAAAACCTGTCCGCAGGATCTGTGCGCCAAGAAGAAGTGGGGGAAGGGAAAGGTGCGCCGCGCGATCGGCGGTGGCGCGGGGCTGATCTTCAAAGGAAGCGGCTTCTACAGCACCGACTACCGCAGTTCCAACTACAAGTCGTCGGCGAAAAAGGATTCATCCGGAAGCTCCTCATCCACGTCGAGCAGCGGTTCGACGGGCGCTTCCGGCGGAAAATCGGAGAGCAAAGCGGCCCCGGCACCGTCCAAACCTTCGACCGCCTGAATACGATGAACGCCGCCCGCCAAAACCGAACGCGCGCCGATTGCGGCCTACGCGTAGGTGTGTGGCTTGCGCTGGCGTTCGTGGCGGTGTTGATGGCGCCGTCGACCTCGGCCCTCGCTGCCTCGCGCTCGGTGCAGAGTGTCACGCGGCAGTTCTTCGTGAGCGCGACGGCGGAAAGCACGGCGCGCACGGCGGCGGTCATTCCGGTCAGCACCAATCTCATTGCGCTCGATTCCGGGGTGCTGGCGATCCTCGCTGAGCGCATCAAGGAATCGCTTCTGCGCGAGTTGGGCGCGCCGGACCAGTGGCGCGGCAAGATTCATTTCATCCTGCATCCCGCTACGCCGGGCACCATACCGGTCTTCGTGCAGAACATCCGATTCACCGACGCATGGCAGTATCAGGTGGATCTGCACGACCGGGTTGACGCCGCGCAACTGACGCGCGTCGTGGTGCAATCGTTGTTGCAAGAGATGGCGAACCGCAACGCCGGCCAGCGCGCCGCGGAGCTGCCCGTGTGGCTCGTGGAAGGACTGTCCGCACAGGTGCTGCAAGGCGGCGGGCCGACGCTCGTGCCGCAGCCGCGCACGCGCCAGCTTTACGAATCCATCGCGCCGGACTCGTTTCAGATCGCACGCACGGTGCTCATGAAGCAGGCGCCGTACACGTTCTCCGACCTCAGCCTGCCCTCGGCACAGCAAGTTTCCGGCGAAGGTTGGCCGGTGTATCAGGCCAGCGCGCAGGTGTTCGTCGCGCAGTTGCTCTCGCTGCCGGAAGGCCGCGCGCAGTTGCGCGAGTTCATCGCCCGTCTGCCGCGTTATTGGAACAGCCAGCTCGCCTTCATCGAATCGCACCGCGCGCAGTTCGGCACGATGCTCGACGTGGAGAAGTGGTGGAGCCTCGCGGCGCTGAACTTCGGCAACCGCGATCATTTCGCGAAATGGTCGCACGCCGCGAGCCTCGCGCGGCTTGACGATATCCTGCAGGTTCCGGTGGAGGTGCAGCCGGCCGCGACGGCGCCCGCGCAGGCGGCGCGTCTGCGGCATCAGGAGGCTTTGGAAAAGCTCGAGTACCCCGCGCAGCGGGCGTTGCTCCAGCGTACCGCCGGCCAGATCCAATGGCTCCAGCTGAACGCGCCGCCGGATCTCGCCCGGCTGATGAACGATTATCGCGTGACCCTTCTCGGTTATCTGCGCCAGCGTGATTTGGCTGGCACGGAAGGGCCGCGCGGCCAACCCTCGCTCCCAGCCGCCACCGCGATTAAAGAGGCGCAGCAGCAGCTCGACCTGCTCGACGTGATTCTCGGTGATTTCCGCAAGTACGCTCCCGCTTCGGCGAAGACCGTCGCTCCGGGAACAATCAACGGCGCCGCCCCGGCTCCTTGACAGCTTTTCGGCGTCACTTATAGTTCGGCCAGATGTCGCAACCATCCGACGACAACGGTTGTCCGTCACATTCCCCCAGCCTCGAAACGCTGAAGCAGTTTCGCGCCGTCGGCCGTGGCCCGTGGTCCAACGTGGCTGACGCCGATTGGAACGACTGGCGTTGGCAGCTCAAGAACCGCATCACGTCCCTCGCGCAGCTGGAGAAGTTCTTGCCCGCGCTCACGGTCGAGGAACGCGCTGGCGTGCAGCTCGCCGACACGAAGCTGGCGATGGCCATCACGCCGCACTTCTTCAACCTCATCAACACCGCTGACGCGAACTGCCCCATCCGCCGACAAGTTATTCCGCGCGCTGAAGAGACGCTCACCGCGTCGTGGGAGACGAGCGATCCGTGCGGCGAGGACGCGCATTCGCCTGTGCCCGGCCTCGTCCACCGCTATCCGGATCGCGTGCTCTTTCTCGTCACCGACCGCTGCGCTGCCTACTGCCGTTACTGCACGCGCTCGCGGCTCGTGAGCAATGCGAGCGGTTACGATTTCCAGCCGCAGTTCGACAAGCAGATCGAGTACATCGCCAAGACGCCGACCATCCGCGACGTGCTCCTTTCGGGTGGTGACCCGTTGTTGTTGAATGACGAGAAGCTCGAGAATCTTCTCTCTCGCCTGCGCGCCATCCCGCACGTCGAGTTTCTGCGCATCGGTACGCGCATCCCGATCTTCCTGCCGCAGCGCATCACGCCCGCGCTCTGCGCGCTGTTGCGCCGGTTCCATCCGCTCTTCATCAGCGTTCATGCGAATCATCCGCGTGAACTGACCACCGAGGTGCGCGATGCGCTGGGGCGGTTGGCGGATGTGGGCATTCCGCTCGGCAACCAGTCTGTGTTGCTGCGCCACGTGAACGATGACGCGACGGTGATGAAGGCGCTCGTCCACAAACTTCTCATGTGCCGCGTGCGTCCGTACTACATTTACCAGTGCGATCTCATCGCCGGTTCCGCCCACCTGCGCGCCAGCGTGCGCAAGGGGATCGAGATCATGGAATCCCTGCGCGGGCACACCACCGGTTACGCCGTGCCGCAGTACGTCATCGACGCCCCCGGCGGCGGTGGCAAGGTGCCGGTGAACCCTGAGTACGTTCTCAGCCGTAACGCCGATCGCGTCGTCATCCGCAATTTCGAGGGGAAGGTTTTCGAGTACATCGAGGGCGCGAGTCAGCCCATCCGCTACAAGCCGAGCGAGTCCTTCGAGGCGCCGAGGATTTCCTGAGCCATGCCGCGCGAGACGAATGCCGCCCGGGCTGGGCGTCTTGAACAGATCATCGCCGGCCTGCGCAAAACGTATCCCGACGCCCATTGTGAACTGAACCACTCGAGTCCTCTCGAGTTGTTGGTCGCGACGATTCTCTCCGCGCAATGCACCGACAAGCAGGTGAACCTTGTCACGGCCCATCTCTTCAAGAAATACCGCACCGCGACGGACTACGCGCAGGCCGATCCCGAGACCTTTGCCGGTGACATCCGGCGTATCGGCCTTTACCGGAACAAGGCTAAAAACATTCAGGCCGCCTGCGGTATCCTCGTCGAGCAGCACGGCGGCCACGTGCCGCGCTCGATGGAGGAGTTGATTCACCTGCCTGGCGTCGGACGCAAAACGGCCAATGTCGTCCTCGGAAATGCGTTCGGCCTCAACGAGGGAGTGGTCGTGGACACGCACGTGACGCGCCTTTCCGTGCGGCTCGGTCTCACGCGCGAGACGCAGCCGGAGAAGATCGAGCAGGCGCTGATGAAGCTCATTCCACGCGACGATTGGGCGATCTTCAGCGACTGGCTCATCTGGCACGGACGCCGCCGTTGCGCCGCTCGCAAGCCTGATTGCGATCAGTGCGAGATCCGCTCGCACTGCCCGCGCGTCGGTGTCTCGAAGTGAACGCCGTTTTCCGCGCTTCCGTTCCCCCGGCGATTTCAGAATGATGGCGCGCGATGGGTGAGACTTGGCTTTTGCTCCAGTCTGGTGAAGGCGCCGCCGCGTTCAACATGGCGTTGGACGAGGCGCTGCTGGAACACGCCGTGCGGTTCGGTATGCCGGTGTTGCGCTTCTACGGATGGACGGAACCGGCCGCGTCGTTCGGCTACTCGCAGCGGTTTGCGGACGTGGCCCGTGCCACGCAACTTCGCCCGCTCGTGCGGCGGCCGACTGGCGGCGGGCTTGTGCCGCACGGTGCGGATTGGACTTACAGTCTCGTTTTCCCACCGTCGCATTCGTGGGCCGAGCTTTCGGCTGGTGAAAGTTATCGGCGTGCGCACGAATGGATCCGTGCTGCATTTGTTCGGTTGGGCGTGGAAACGGAGTTATCGCCTTGTTGTCGGAAAGAAGTGCCCGGCCAATGTTTCGTCGGCGCGGAGAAACACGATGTACTTTGGCGCGGACGGAAGATTGCCGGCGCGGCGCAGCGGCGGAACCGCAGCGGATTGCTCATCCAAGGCTCGGTGCAGCCGCCACCGCTTCAACTCGCGAAAGCCGATTGGCAACACGCGATATGCGATGCGGCTGTTTTTGATTGGGGCGTGAAATGGGAATCGTTCATGCCCGACGGCACGTTGGATGCGCGGGCGGTGGAGTGGGCGCGGACGAAGTATTCGTTGGCCAGTTACAACGAACGCCGCTGAGTCAGTATTTCCCGGACGAAGCGCCGGCCCCTGTGACGATGGCGACGCTGGCAGAGGTGCCGAGGCGTGTGGCTCCGGCGGCGATCATCGCCTGTGCGGTGGCCGTGTCGCGGATGCCGCCGCTGGCTTTCACCCCGGCGAGTTGGCCGACGGTTTCGCGCATGAGTCTTACATGCTCGATCGTTGCACCGGCGGAGGAGAAGCCGGTCGAGGTTTTCACGAAGTTGGCTTGTGCCTCGGTGACGAGTTTGCAGGCGGTGATGATTTCATCGCGCGTGAGCAGGCAGGTCTCGAGGATGACTTTCACGAGGCGCCCTTCGGCGGCCTCGACGATGTCGCGGATCTCGCGCACGCAGTAGCGGTGGTCGCCGTCTTTGAGCCGGCCGATGTTCAACACCATGTCGATCTCCGCGGCGCCGGCGTCCGCGGCCGCCTCGGTTTCGTAGCGCTTGGCGTCGCAATCCATCGCGCCGAGCGGGAATCCGACGACGGCGCAAACCTTCACGTCTGAACCATCGAGGAGCGAATAGGCCGTTTCGACACGCGATCCGTTGACGCAGACGCTGTGGAAGCGGTGTGCGCGCGCCTCGGTGCAGAGCCGCTCGATCTCCTTCGCCGTGGCGTCGGGTTTGAGCAGGGTGTGATCGATGTAACGCGCCAGTTCGCTGGCTGGATCCGAGGTGCTCATCACTTCGGCAGGAGTTCGGCGACGAGAGCCTTCTCCTCTTTCAACTCGTTCTCGGTGGCGGTGATCTTGGAGCGGCTGAACTCGTTCACCGTCACGCCTTGGATGATTTCCCATTTCGCGCCATTGCTGCGGATGGGGAAGGAGTAGATGAGTCCCTTTTCGATGCCGTAGCTGCCGTCCGAGCAGACGGCCACGCTGAAGCAGTCGCCGGCGGCGGTGGGCGTGGTGAGCGAGCGGACGGTGTCC
>SXGT01195749.1_pt1 | contig 11438 bp, 10 predicted proteins | sample 3176221 | NCBI WGS metagenome assembly SXGT01 (sample SAMN11356862, study PRJNA531348) | freshwater metagenome | isolation source: freshwater sample F1-120 | place: China: Fuxian Lake, Yuxi | collected 2017-12-25
AACGAGAATAGCCGAACGAAGCTTTTCTACAGTCTGCCGTTGAACAGTCTTTGGAGAAATTCGAAGATCGATTGCGGTCATTATTTAAACCATTTCCTGTACTTGATCTCTTATCCCATCACAAAAAGAATCATACCGGATTCACCGATAGGGGTCATCACGCTCAAGGCATCCTCAATGACATTTGCACTAATTGATCAGTTTACTCCTATTTGAGTAAATTGATGTCTTCAGAAATTGCCGTCAATTAATTGATCCCCGCATTACCCGATTCGTTAGTTGAAAATGGAAGATAGTGCTCTTTTTCTGTTCCGTCTTGTTTCAATTTTATTGACAGAATGTCTGACAATCTGATACTTTTTTCTAGTTATGTCAAGTCGTGAGGAAGCCACGTAATGATACTCAATATCCGTCGAACGTACTCCTTAATCGAAAACAAATATGAGGACACTGGAAATGTGGTCAAAACGCCTGTGCGCAAAGTCGCTGTCGTAACTGTTCTCGAGAACCCATACGCTTCGTCGGGTTTTGTGAAAGACCTTTCGCCTCTCATTGAGGAAAGCGTTGCACTTGGCCGCCTAATGGGAAAAATGACTTTAGAAGCACTGGGAGGTTATACGGCACAAAGTTACGGAAAAGGCGGGCTAGTGGGACTCGATGGTGAACATGAACACGCAAGTGCGCTTCTCACTACTGTATTCGCAAATCCTATCCGCGAAGCAATTGGTGGTGGGGAAGCATGGATTTCTTCCATGCAAAAAGTCGTCGCACCTGGTGCAACCATTGACATTCCGATGAACCACAAAGATGACGTGTATGTTCGTTCACATTATGATGGTATGACAATAACGCTTCAGGGAACACCGATGCCCGATGAAATCGCGATAATTTTCTGTCTTGCCAGCCATGGGCGCATCAATGCGCGTGTCGGTGGTCTTACTCATGATGAGGTTGTGACGCGTATGTCGGATGCTTCGCCAGCACGAGAAAGAGTTTGATAGGATGAGGACGGCCATTGTAAATTTGGGTGCCATTGTTAGCGGTGAATTGGTTTCACCTCGAATTGCTGGCGACACAATTTTAATGGCAAGCGGACAGATAACATCGGTCGGAACATCGTCAGCGCGTGCCGTTGAGGAGTGCGAAGTTGTGATTGACGCGGGAGGAGCAATTGCAATACCGGGGCTTATCGATTCGCATGTGCACATAGCTTTCGGCGACTACACCCCCCGTCAAAAAACCGTTGGTTTTCTCGAAAGCTATGTCCACGGCGGCGTTACGACTTCAATTAGTGCCTCAGAAGTTCACGTTCCAGGTCGTCCCAAGGACCCAATCGGTGTTAAGGCACTCGCTATCGCAGCCTTGAAATGCTTTCAGAATTTCAGACCAGGTGGAATGCGGGTCCATGCAGGAAATCTCATTCTGGAACCAGGCTTAATAGAATCCGATTTTGCTGAGTTGGAAGCCGCTGGCGTATGGATGGTTAAGGCGGGATTCGTAGCGTTCCCGACACCTTATGATTATGCACCAATGGTAGCGTTGGCAAGAAAACACAGGATGATTTCCATGGTCCATACCGGCGGATCATCGATACCTGGTTCTTCGGGGATCTGGGCGGATCATCTTCTAAAGATAAAACCTGACGTATCCTATCACGTGAATGGCGGCCCGATTGCCATGCCCGAAGCGGATTTCTCAAGACTTGTAAACGAATCTGATATGGCGCTTCAAATTTGTACTGCAGGAAACTTGCGCACGGCCCTATTGGTTTCAGATCTTCTCGCAAACGCGGACCAACTTGGTCGTCTATTGATAGCTACGGACACTCCAACGGGAAGCGGAATTATGCCGCTTGGAATGCTGTACACGATCAGCCACTTGGCTTCGCTTGGTAAATTTGAACCTGAACTTGCCAGTGCCGCCGCAACTGGAAACAATGCGAAAGTATACCGACTGAATGGTGGAATAATCGCACCAGGTCGCGACGCAGATATATCAATTGTAGATGCATGTCTGGGTGGATCGCAATCCGACGCATTATCGGCATTGCGGAATGGCGACATTCCCGCAGTTGGCGCAGTGGTGATCGGCGGAGTACCAAGATTCGTGGGACGGAGCCGAAACACTCCGGAGCCCCAGAAGCGCATTCGCGTGTCTCGAAGCACGATCCTGCATGACTTTTCAGGCAATGCCGAATTGCGTTAGCTATGGAGCAATACTTGAAGAAAAAAATCTACAGATTCCTTCATCGCATTATTAATTGGAAAACTGAAATGCATAAGAAAGTCAAATTGTCGGAAGCACTGTCGAAATTTGACGAAAACTGGCGCCCAAAAATAATCGCGTCATTGAACGGCCAGGAAGTGAAAGTCGTAAAGATAAATGGCGAATTTCCATGGCATTTCCATGAGAATGATGATGAATTCTTTCTGGTTTGGAAGGGTATTTTGACTGTTGAGTTCCGCGATCAGGTTGTGCAGTTGGCACCGGGTGAATGCATCGTTATTCCTCGCGGGGTAGAGCATCGGAGCTGTGCAGAAATTGATACGGAGTTTCTGATTTTTGAACCTAAAAACGTCTTAAACACTGGAAATCTCGGAATCGTTGAAAAATACACCGCACCCAACGGCGCTGAGGTGTAAGGTACATGCTTCTGAAAACGACCAAAAATTGGCGAATACATGTAATCGCAATGGCGCTATTTGGATGATGCGGGGGCGTTCTTTCAACTAAATGTTATGCGTGTTCGGTTTAATACGATTTTGTCAGAAAATTGCACCAACTGACAAAAACGCAAGAGCTTATAAGCTCAAGGAGCCTTGCAAGAATCGAACCTATTGCGCAATTGTTCGATGTCGATCATCCCCTTTAACCCGATGGCAACGATCTCGGATGAGCGAGAAGCCGACAATTCCTTACCCTTTTGAAGGGACCATCTGCCGGCCGTGACTTGCAGTACAGCTTGACGCGACGGGTCGGACGCGAGCCGGAGAATACCCTTGGCGCGCAATACCCCGTCGGGGAGGCTGGCAGCAAGTGCGCAAATACGCGTTTCATCAATGAGAGCCTCGCTGAAAAAAGAAAAGCTTTCAAAAGCAGCAATATGGTTGTCCTGAGTCTCATGGGGAGCAAAATGCGGTTTTGCCGGAAATCCAAAAATTACTGCGGCCGGAACTCTCGCATACACAGTTTCCACGATACGGGCCTTCGCCGCGCGCTGCCCGAGCCACTGTCTAGCGGCAATCAATTTGGGAGCATCAGCGATATCGGTCTTGTTAAGGATGACAAGATCAGCAGCCGAAACTTGGCGTTCGATTGTCAAACGCAGCGATGTATTATCCAGGTTTCCCGTTACCGCGTCGGCATCAACAACGCAAACAATTCCATTGAGCCGCAGAGCCGAGTTGCACAAGGCAATTTGAATGATTCCCTGCGGGTCAGAAATGCCGCTCGCTTCCAGGAGAATCTCATCTGGAGGTTCGTCTCTACTGACCAGGTCGGCCAATGTCCTTACAAGCCCGTTGGCTAGCGTACAGCAAACGCAGCCATTCGTAAGATCAATGCTATTTACGGTGCTTTGCCGAATGAGTGAGGCATCAATATTGATTGATCCAAAGTCATTGACCAAGACTGCGATGCGAGCACCGTGACGCTCAGTTAGCAGGGCATTCAGTAGCGTAGTTTTGCCAGCACCGAGAAATCCCGTAATTAACGAAAAAGAAACGGACTGAACATTGGCGGTAGGAACTTCGGGGATTAGACTGGTCGCTTGTCCGATGCCGAGCAGTAGTTGCCAGGTCTCGGCCATTCTGTCCTTGAGATCACCAATGGAGTCTAGCTTTGGATCTGGATCTTTTTCTGCCATGGTAATGACTCCACTTATGCGGGCTGTTTTACGCCGCCCAAGACAGTGCCCCAGATTTTTATGTCTTTCAGTCTATCCACATCAACCTCGGTCGGGTCCTCATCAAGAATCGAAAAGTCCGCCAACTTGCCGACTTCAATGCTACCTGCTTCGTTTTCCATACGGAGAATGTATGCGGCGTCAATCGTTATTGCGCGCAAGGCCATTTCCCGGCTGATGCGCTCACCGGGTGCCATGACTGTCTTTCCATCTTGGCCAAGTCGTGTGATGGCTATCCACGCTGCCGTCAATGGATGCAGCGGAGCTACTGCAAAAGCGTGATCGGAGTGAAGCGTGAATGGCACCCCTTCGCGGCCAAGCGACCCAAGACGGGCGGTCGCTTCCGCCCGGTCCGGGCCAAGGCCTTGCTCATTCTGCATTTGACCTCGCGTGTGAAGGTAATAAATAAGCACGCTTGCAACGCCTCCCAATGCCTTCAAACGGCGTGCCTGTGCAGGCGTGCTGATCAAGTAGTGTTCAATTGTAAAGCGATGGTCGAACCGCGGTAGGCGACGCTGCAGCTCGGCAAGCGCATCAAGCACGGCATCGATGGCTTCGTCGCCGTTTGCGTGAACGTGGATTTGAACGCCGCGTTCCCAATATGGCATCATGGCATCTGCCAGGCTATCCCAGGGATTTTCGCCACGAAGACCGTTGCCACCATCAAGATAAAAGGGGAACTTGAGACGTAATGACATGGCCTGATAGGAGCCATCGGCCCAGAATTTCACGCCGTGAAACCTCATTTTTTCGTGAAAGCGCGTCGTCTTTAGTTCTGCAACGAACGCAGGAGCACTATCGCCTTGATCCTTTCGAACGCCCGATTCCGCCGGCGTCAGCACCATACGAAGCGGAAAACTCGCATCAAGTACCACCTCCTGATGGTCACGCCATTCGGCATCAAAATTTGTCAGGCCGAAGCCAATATCGGCAGTCATAGTGACCCCTGCCCGCTTTGCGGTTTCAGCGAGGATACGCATACCCCGCTTTGCGCGATCAGGTCGCATCATTTCTCGGCGAAACGGCTCCAGGGCGAAACGGGTAGCTTCGATTTCGATGAATTGTCCGTTAAGCGTGCCGTCCGGATAGCGGCCAAGCCCGTGCAAGTTCATATCATCTCGCGCACCTAACTGTTTCAGCATGGCGCTGTTTACATAAAGATAGTGAATGGCAAACGCGAGCACCCAGATGGGTCGTTTAGTCGAGATTTCGTCGAGAATTGCGCGATCTAGATGTCCCCCATGGAAGGCTGGATCAAAACCCCATGCAAAAATAGGTTGTTCGGGGTCTTCGAGTTGCCGATCGAGTTCTTTTAGCCTTGCAATGACCCCTTCACGGCCACGAACTGCACGGTCGATACCGTTAGGCGAGTCTATTGGCCCAACATACTCTAGCCCGACGACCCACCCAGACCAATGGAAATGGGTATGGGGGTCAATGAGCCCTGGCATTATGATCTTCTCGGCAAAGGTTTCATCGATCTTGTGCGGATAACGATCAAGCCAAGGCTTCAGAGTTTCAAGGGTGCCAACCGACAAAATACGGCCATCCTTCACTGCGACTGCATTGCCAGTTGGCCGGCCCGGATCCATCGTTACAATCTTGCGCGCAGTGAAGACAGTGATATCTGACATTGAATAGCTCTTTCAACAAATCGATTGCAGCCAAACCAATCTCAATTCTGAAATTTTGGCCGATTCTGTGATCCAACTGCACCGCGTTCCGGGATTAGCCCTCGAGGTCGAAACCGAAGTACGAGCAATAGTATTAAACCCATCAGGATTAGCCGCATGTGCGGCGCGGCGTCCATCATGCGGTTCCGCACAAAATTTTCTTCTGGAAGCCCACTCGTCGCAAGCGACACAATCCAAGTTCCGACGGGTTCGGCCTCCACCCATATGAACCAAATGAGGAAACCGCCGAGCACCGCACCCCAATTGTTGCCGGAGCCACCAACGATAACCATCACCCATATAAGAAAGGTATATCGAAGCGGAATGTAGGATCCAGGCGTGAACTGCCCATCGAGAGTGACCAACATGGCGCCGGCTATACCGACAACGGCGGAGCCCAGAATGAACACCTGAAGATGCCTGCTTGTCACGTCCTTGCCCATTGCTTCTGCCGCATGGCGATTGTCACGGATTGCCCGCATCATTCGGCCCCATGGTGAATTGAGGGCACGCTCCGATAGCCACATCACCACGAAGAGCACGATAGCAAAAGAAACGAAATAGGAGAGTTTCACATAGATGCTGGCGAACGTGAGTGAGTCCAGCCCCAGCCGGTTTGAAAGCTCAATGAACCATTGCGAGTCTCGCAGCTGGAGTTCGGCCGGAAAAGGGCGCGGGATGTCGCTGATATTGTTGACACCACGGGTAAGCCATTCCTCATTCTTGAGAAAGGCGATGATAATTTCCGATATTCCGAGTGTGGCGATAGCCAAGTAGTCTGATCGTAGTCCCAAAGCGATCTTTCCCACAAGCCACGCAGCTCCGGCGGCAAAAACGCCACCAACCACCCAAGACAAAAGGACAGGCAGCCCTAGCCCTCCAAGATATCCGGTGCGGGCCGCATCAAATTGCTCGATCGCATCGGTTGCTACTTCGAAAAAATAGCGAGCGGTAAAAAAGCCGGTAATTATAACCAACGATGTTGCAAGGTTTCTCAAAATACCATTGCTGACTCGACGCGTTAGAACTGCCGCAAAGACCGTGACCGTAGCAATGACGAATGCAATTCCCAGTTCAACTCCGCCAGCTTGCCAGGCGCCGATCACAGTCGGCTGGGCGGTAATGACTGCGGCGAGCCCTCCCAAGGCCGCAAAGCCCATGATGCCGACGTTGAAAAGGCCCGCGTATCCCCATTGTATGTTTACACCCAACGCCATAATTGCGGAAATCAGGCAAAGATTTAGTATTCCCAAACTGACATTCCAACTCTGCATCATGCCTACGATGATTAGGGCACCTGCCATTCCGGCGTAAAGCAGCGCGATGCGAGAAAAATTCATAAGACTCTCCCTCGAAACATGCCACTTGGGAAGACCAACAGCACCAAAACCAGGATGACGAACGAGACAGAAAATTTATATTCGACCGAAAGAAGTTGCAGCAAACCGTCCGGTGGAAATCCCAAATACTCAAAAACGCGCTTGAAAGCGTAAGTAAGTGTTACTTCGGAAAAAGAAACAAGAAACGCACCTGCGATAGCTCCAACTGGTTGCCCTATACCACCTACGATAGTAGCAGCAAAGATCGGCAAAAGTAGTTGCACATAAGTATAGGGCTTGAAACTTTTGTCTAAGCCGTAAAGCACACCAGCGATGGTCGCTAAACAAGCGGCTATGACCCAAGTCACGGTCACGACGCGTTCCGGGCTGATGCCGGACAACAGTGCAAGATCCTCATTGTCGGAAAAAGCCCTCATTGCCTTTCCGGTTCGGGTTCTTTGAAGAAACCAGAATAGCCAGGCAACTACTGCCATAGCGACCAGCAGGGTAATTAGCGAGGGAAGCCGTATTGCAAGCCCTTCGGCAAGACCAGTAAGATTTCGGAATTCACTCGCACTAATGACAAAACGTGCACCGTCGGTGAAGCGCCGATCATCGGGTCCTATTATAAATCGGATCAGGCCACTATATACGAACATAATTCCCACCGATGCCATCACCATGACAATTGGTGCTGACTTGTTTTTGCGGTAGAAGCGAAACACCACGCGGTCCGTCAGCAGCGAAAGCACTACTGCGCCCGCCATGCCAATTGGCAGTGCCAGCAGCGCGGTAGGCAGAGGGCTGATGCTTAGGCCAGCCGACTGCAGCCACCATGTGACAAGGACTGTGATCATTGTGCCGAAGGCCATAAGGTCGCCGTGCGCAAAATTGGCAAACCGTAAGATGCCAAAGATAAGCGTCACGCCAAGCGCGCCCAGCGCAATCTGGGATCCGTAAGCAATCGCCGGCACAATTACGAAATTGGCAAGCAGTATCAAGGCATCGAGAAAATTTGTCATGAATCAACCCCCAAGGAACGAGGCGCGAACCTCGGGATTGGCCAACAGTGCTTTCCCCGTATCAGTGAAGCGGTTGCGACCCTGAACGAGTACGTAGCCACGATCGGCGATTGCGAGTGCTTGACGGGCATTCTGCTCAACCATCAGAATCGCAATGCCGTTTGCGGCAACATCAAGTATGCGATCGAAAAGCTCGTCCATTACTATTGGAGACACTCCAGCTGTGGGCTCATCGAGCATTAAAACGGTCGGCTTCGTCATCAGCGCTCGACCTACTGCAACCTGTTGGCGCTGGCCGCCAGAGAGCTCGCCTGCAGCTTGGTGACGTTTGTGTTTCAGAATTGGAAACAGAGTGAAGACTTGTTCTAAGGTTTCTGAATAATCATCATCTCTAATGTAGGCTCCCATTTCCAGGTTTTCCTGGACACTCATGGTTACAAAAACGTTGTTAATTTGAGGCACGAATCCCATGCCTGCTTTCACTCTCTCCTGTGGGGATAGATGCGAAATGTCTTGACCCTCAAGGGTGACCCTTCCTTCGCGCAGATCAAGCATCCCAAACACGGCCTTCATCGCAGTCGATTTGCCCGCTCCATTTGGGCCGACGATAACCGCAATCTCGCCCTTCTCCACGGCAATTGTGCAGGAATGAAGAATGTCGGCTCCGCCATATCCACCAGTCATGTTTTCTCCGGTAAGGAAACTCATGGAGGTGTGGCCTGAATCTCACGAGAAAGGCGGTTCTTGAGTCCAGTTCCAAGATAGGCCTCAATCACCTGCTCGTTCGCCCTGATCTCTGCTGCCGAACCTTGTGCAAGAACTTTGCCTTCTGCCATAACGATCACCGGATCGCACATCCGCGCAATGAAATCCATGTCATGCTCAATCATGCAAAAAGTGTATCCACGCTCCTTATTAAGACGAAGGATGGCATCGCCGACCGTGTTCAAGAGCGTCCGGTTAACTCCAGCGCCAACCTCATCGAGAAAGACAATCTTGGCGTCAACCATCATGGTGCGTCCGATCTCGAGCAACTTCTTCTGGCCACCGGAAAGCTTGCCGGCCAATTCATCCGCGACTTGCGAAAGCTGCAGGAAATCAATTACATCGTTTGCACGCTCGCGAACTTCTGCTTCCCGGGCTAAAACTTTATTTGGCCGCAACCACACATCGATCAAGGATTCTCCTGGTTGCTGGTCGGGCACCATCATGAGGTTTTCACGTACCGTCAGTGTCGAGAATTCATGAGCGATCTGAAACGTGCGCAGCAATCCCTGTTTGAAGAGAACATGGGGTTCTAATCCGGTTACATTGCGGCCATCCAGCCAAACCTGGCCCGAAGTGGGCTTGAAGTGTCCTGCAATCACATTGAAAAGCGTCGTCTTGCAAGCGCCGTTCGGTCCAATCAAACCGGTGATAGAGCCTTTCTCAATATTGATGCTTGCGCCGTCGACTGCCCGTATCCCGCCAAATCTCATATGAAGATCGTTCACCTGAATCATATGTTCTACCATTTGAAAACAGTCTGGGCGCAACTTGCCCAGACTGCCTGTGATTTGGCCAACGGTGGTTATCGGATTTTCACAGTCGTGAACTTTCCGTCCTTAATCTCCCACTCACGGTAGGTTCCGGTAACATCCCCCTCCTTGGTAAATTCGACATTGGTTGCACCAACATAGTCGATATCGCCGCCATCTTTTAATATCTGCAGACCCTTTGCGAGTTCACCGGGCAAAATCTGGGTTCCAGGCGCATTGGCAACCGACATCACCGCGTCACGGATCGCCGTACGGTCGGTCGAACCGGCCTTCTGCATCGCGAAAGCTATCAACGCCATAGCATCATAGCTTTCACGCAGATATGCAGCTTCGGGATCAATACCGACAGCTTTCGCGGCAGTGGCGAAAGCCTCAGCACCTTTGCCTTCCGACCATGCGACAGCGCCGATCGTGCCGCCAAGCTCGGAGCCTATCGCATCCAGGACGGATTGGTAATACATGCCGTCACCAAAGGCGAATTTGCTGAAGGCGCCTGACTCGATGGCCTGGCGGACTACACCAAGCCCGCCCTGATCGCCATATCCAAATACGACGAGAAGCTCTCCACCCGCGCCCGCGAGCGCAGCGACTTCAGCAGAGTAATCGCCCTTTCCATCTTCATGCGGGGCATTGATCGTGATAACCCCACCCGCTGCTTCATAGGCGCGGGAAAATGAGTCAGTCATACCTTTGCCGTAATCGCTGTTTGAGTAAGTTACAGCAACTTTCTTGATGCCACGGTCCATTAGAATCTGTGTAATCACGACACCCAAACGCGCGTCGGACGGCGCCGTTCTAAAAAAATAATCGTTATCCTTGATGGCTGTGAGGGACGGAGACGTGGCAGATGGCGAGATCATCACGACTCCATTGGGTGTGGTGACATTGTTGACGATCGCCGTTGTCACGCCCGAACAGTCGGCACCCAAAATCGCCGAAACTTTATCGGAGGTAACTTGCCGTTCTGCTGCGGCCGTAGCAGCCGAGGCGTCAATGCATGTCGAATCCCCTCGAACAGTAACTATCTTGCTTCCACCCAGTAACAACCCGCTCTTGTTGATTTCCTCGACCGCAATTTCGGCGCTCTTGGCATAAATGGGCGAGACAGATTCCGTGGGGCCGGTGAAACCAAGAACAAGACCGACTTTTATGTCCTCCGCATTAGCAGCGGTCGCGGCAATCATTGTCAATCCCGTCGCTGCCGCAATAAGTAACGTTCGTGAATTATGCATTTTTATCCTCCCGTTATCGTAGAATGAAAAAGCTCAAGCGAGGCGCTTAAAAAGCGCAATATTGACATTAAGACTGTCAGACAATTAGTCAATATTATTAATACGCTTTTTCCGGCAGTTTTAATTTTTTTTGACAGTTCTTTGGTAAATTATTGATTTTACTATGGAAATATTATTTGCACGGTCGAGCCGCTTCGGCGCTTCAATTTCGAAGCGACTCTCCAACTATTGACAAATTGTATGACAGTCTTAATGTCATTATAGATAAGTAACGTTTGCGATTAAAAGTACGTCTTTCACTGGAAGCAATTTTTAGAATCATCATCGCCTCAATACATCTGGCTCAATCGTGGTGGGAGTTGTGGCCGGGATAAAGAAACCCGCCCTACAGAATGGGAGAATACGGATGAAGAAGTTCCTTTGGTCCGCAGTGGCCATGAGTGCGGTTATGGCGTTTAGCGCAAGCGCTTGGGCCGACGTATTGATGGGTGTCGCCGGCCCAGTGACCGGGCCTAGTGCTGCATTCGGAGCACAGCTCACGAGGGGAGCCGAGCAGGCTGTAGCCGACATCAATGCGGCAGGTGGCGTAAATGGGGAAATGGTCAAGCTCGAAATTGGCGATGACGTTTCGGATCCCAAACAAGGAATTTCGGTTGCCAACAAATTCGTTGCTGATGGAGTGAAGTTCGTGGTCGGACACTATAATTCCGGTGTGTCGATACCAACCTCCGAGGTCTATGCCGAAAACGG
>SXGT01065713.1_pt1 | contig 11437 bp, 13 predicted proteins | sample 3176221 | NCBI WGS metagenome assembly SXGT01 (sample SAMN11356862, study PRJNA531348) | freshwater metagenome | isolation source: freshwater sample F1-120 | place: China: Fuxian Lake, Yuxi | collected 2017-12-25
CCCGAGGAGCCGCATCCATGGCAAAGTCGGCGTCGATGCCGCTGGAGTCGCCGCGTCGACATGGGTCGAAGTGCTCGCGCGCGCCGACGACCGCACCCTGTTGCGTTTGCGTCCGCGCACCGGCCGCCGCCATCAACTGCGCGCGCACCTCGCGCACGTGGGCCATCCGATCGTCGGCGACCTGCTCTACGGTCGCGACGAGCGGCAGTTCGTGCGCTGGCAACGGGGCTAGCCGATCGAAGTGCCGCGCGGCATCGAGCCTGGCCGCCATCTGTTGCACGCGCATTCGCTCGCATTCCGCGAACCTATGACGGCGGCGAGCATCGAGGTCGAGGCGCCATGGCCCGCGGACTTCGGCTTCGTCACGCCGATCTGAGCTTCGTGCTGCTATGTTGCGGCGATGGCCCGGCACTCGCGCTACACCACGCTCAGCATCAGCATGCCTCTCGAGCTCGCGCAGGCGGTGTTTGCCGAAGTGCGCAGCGGCCGCTTCGACACCGAATCCGGCGTCGTGTGCGAAGCCCTCCGCCGCATGCTCGAAGGCGACGGCGACGCGGATACGCAAACGTCCACCGACGACGAGGATGACGGTTCTTCGCGCCGCAGCAAGCCACCGCGCGGGTCGTCCTGATGGATGGCGGCCTGGTGGGGATCGACGCCTCGAACTTCCGCAGGGACTTGTTGCGAGCTGCGCTCAGAATTCGGCGCAGAATGGCCACCCCCTATGATCTATCAGGGTGAGTTGGCACGAACTCCGGGGTCCCGCTCGAAGGTCAATCGATGGTGCTCTACATCAAGCTGGTCGGATCCGTGTTGTCGGGCTGCGTGCTGTTCCTCGGCCTGGGCGCGATCAACATCCCCACTGTGGTCGTGTCAGGAACTGGCAAGACCGGGTCAGCAAGTGTCGACGTCAGCTCTTCTGGCGATCTGTACTACTGCATTCTGCAAGTGCAGTCGAATGGGGCGGGCTGGTACAGGATTCGTGATTGCGAACTGGACGAGTGCGGCCCCGGGGAAGGCAGCTGCAAGACGATGCAGGCATGGGCCGGAGTTCCTCTGACCTTTTACCTCTGGTGCGAGTGTGCGAACGGGTCAAACACTCAGGCGGCATGTGCGGGCGTAGCCAGGAATCCAAACAACAATCCGTTGCAGCTCCCGTCCCTCGTCGAATGCAAGCCAGTCGTCGGCTGCAGCGATGTGTTCCTGGAGTGCGCACCGGATCACATCGTCCCGCCGCTCATCCCTTGGGTGCCGATCTGTGCCTGCAACTGAGCTCTCCCGTGCCCCAAATCAAAACTAAGACCCTCCAGTCCATGCGCGCGGTGCTTGCGGTAGTCTTGGTGCTGCTCGGGTTCGCAGTTACTTGGGTAGTCTGGAGTGAGGAGCCGGCGGATTGGGGCTCGCCTCTTGCCGACTCGATCCGAGCGGAGACCAATCGGCCCGAAGCGGTAGGTGCCGATGCTGGCTCCGCGCAGCCGCGTCGAACCGTTGCATACGATTTCGTCTGGCGAGCGATCGACGACTCCGGTGCTCCTGTGCCCGGGGCAATCGTCACCATCGATGGTGTGGACTATCCGTGTGACAGCCTTGGCGAAGGGCGAGCAAACTTGCGCAATGCAGAGATTGAGGCGAGCGCGCGATGTCTTGGTCACTTGCCGTGGTCTGGTCGCCTGATTTCACAGGCCTACACAGAGGTCGTCCTTCGCCGATGTGCAGCAGTGGAGTTGCGAGTCGTCGACGAGTTGTCGAGGCCAGTGGAAGGAGCCACGGTGTGGCTCGCAGATCGATGGGGCTCCCTGGAGGCGATGGAGAAGAGCAGCCATCCTCGCGCCGTCACGAATGCGGCTGGCATTGCTCTGGTGGGAGACGTGCCATACGGGAAGCACTGTATCCACGTCGGGCATCCCGTCCTCGTTTTCTCGCACGATGGGCAGGATGCGATGGAGGGGCGGAGTTATGTTTGGGAGGCCGCGATCGCAATCGTTCCGTCGGGCCCGGTCGTCGTGAAGCTCGCGATGTCGCAGGTCATTGCGTTCGAGCCGCCAGATGGGCAACCCACGGAGTGCAGCGTCAGGGGGCCTGCTCGCGGGTGGACGCAGCCGTCCAACGCGGACGGACAAGATGCACTGAACCGGAGAACGCAGGAGCTTAAGGATCGCTTTCCCAAGGCCACGGTCGTTGTCATGATGCGTGCGGCGCGAGGTGCGGCGGAGGGGCGCGTGCTTCCGGCAATGAACCCTCCGACCACCGGCTACTCCCACGAGATTCGAATCCGACTCGTCTGCAAGGCACTCTGGACTCAAGGAGTGAGTCCGATTCCGTTCGACCAGTTCGAGAAGCCCCTACGGATCGACGGATCTGTTATCGCCGACAGCAGTGACTTCGGATCGGTGATAGTCAGGCTCGCAGGCTTGCCAGATGATGCCGATTCGGGCATCCGTGCCTACCTGAGTTCGGCTGAACCAAGAGGCGATCCCCTGCCGCAGAGAGCATTCGCAATCGACTCCTTGGAGCCGTTTCCAGTCGGTGAGTACAAGCTGAAGTTCTTCGATCCGCTGCTCGACGCACTCGCGCGCAAGATGCCTGCGTTCTCGTTGACTGCCGGCGAGATCCGGACCCTCGAAGTTGGCGGGGAGGACACCAAGCTCGTCCGCGTCAGACTAGTGGCCGTAGATCCTCCCGCCGAGAACGGCGTCTATCGCGTCGCCCATCCGACCATCGGAAAGACCTCGTGGGGTTTCGTACGTATTGGCGACGGGATCGAGGTCCTCGTTCCGGAGGGCGAGGTCGTGACGACGCTCCGCTACTTTGGGCCAGTCGGGGACACGGCTTGGGAGGGTTTAGCAACGACTGTCGTGGCGAGCGGTCCGACGCAGACGATCCTGCACACGCTGAAACTGAAGCGGAAGCTGGAGAACGGCGAGATGGTGGAGGTGGATCCGGCGGAAATCCAACTCCCTACAACGGGAACGCGGCCTCGTTGACGCTGGAGCTTGTTTCCCAGAGCGCCAGTGAGTCGGCTGGGAAAGCCGCTACATAAGTGGAGCCGCCTTCTCGCGTTATTCCGTGCATGCTCCCATGAGCAACAAGGGCAGGGTGGGGATCGACGCCTCGAACTTCCGCAGGGACTTGTTGCGAGCTGCTCTCAGAATTCGGCGCAGAATGGCCCCCCCAGGGATCTGTACTGTTGCGGGCGAAGGTCGACCCGCCATGTCGGTGGGCCCCACAACCCCCAGAACAGGGAACATCAATGAAATACGAACACTTGCTCGTCGCAGCGCTCGCGCTTGCGAGTTTCGCTTCGGGTGCGATGCGGATCGTGCCCGACTTTGACCCTGCTACTCCGGCCTGCCCGACCATCAACCCGCCCGGCACCGATTGTAAGGAGAACGAAGAGTGCATTCGGCGCGGTGGCAAGTGCTCCGTTGAGAACCCCAACCGCCCCGATTGTCTGCAAGTGCGTCTACTGACCGATGCAGGCAGGTAGTTTCGTAGCAAGGAATCAACCTGTGCTGAAGCGCAGGTTGCCTGTCCACTAAGGCTTCGCGATGGCTTGTCTAAGGTTTCGTAGTGCGATTGCAGCGGTGGCGGCAGCGTTCGCCACCGTGCTGGCGTGGGCGTGCTTAGTCGACCAAATATCACCACCGGATACTGGTTCGGCCCTGCTCAACGAAGCAATTCCCGCGGTTGGACTCACTGCGCCGAAACAGGCGGTCGTTAGCTACGGTGAAGCACTTCGATTGCTCGCAGAAGCAGAGCATTCCCCGATAGACGGTCACGCCCATCGGGTGAGCGGCCACGTCCTGGAACAGGCGACAGGTCGGCCGGTCCCGGATGTTGTTGTGACATGCGAAGTGATACTCGCTAAGGGGAGCACGCCTCCCGAGCAGAAGATCTCAGCGCGAACCTCCGCCGAAGGTGCCTTCACGATCGTTCTGCCTTCGGGCGTGCTCAAGGACAGCGTGTGCCGAGCCACCGTAGCGGACTCCGTGCATGAAAGCCTGTTTGCCGGCAATGTGCAGATGACCGATGGGCTGGTCCTGCTGGTCCCCTCTGAGGTTCGACTGCACGGAGTCATATCTGGTGTCGATGCAGCATGTGATCGGGCCGTGGGGTTCGTGTTGGTGCAGGAACTGGGCATGGGAAAGACCAGGAACCTAGGGCAGGGAATGCTTGATCTCGGTGGTGCCTTCTCGGTCCGTTGTCGTGGGGCCGACGCGCAGGCTCCGGTAAAGGTCCGCACTGGATGCGGCTCTACCGTTTACTCATGGGGAACCGATGTGTCTGTTCTCAGTTCCGCAGAGGGATTCCGGGCGATTCTTCGACCACGTCGTTGTGTGGTGATGGTTGTCGACGAACTCGGTGCCCCAGTGGCGGGCGCAACTGTTGCGGTCTCGCCCCCGGATATCGGACGGAACGGGACAGTTGTTCAGGTCCTGACGGACGCCCGAGGGATTGCGGTATTGCAGGTCATGGAGGCTCCAGTTCTTTTGGTTGCCGTGGCTGCCGCGAATCGTCGCCAAGTCCATCAGTCTATACGGATGGACTCGTGGCCGGGGGAGCTTCGGGTGACTCTTGTGGGATTGGGGGCTGGTGACGTGCTCGAGGGCGTGGTTCGGGACGATATGGGGCGGCCTTGCCCAAACGCTGTCGTCACGGCTTTGCCAGCATCAGACGCGAGTCTCTTGCGCGTCATTATGCCAGCACAGATGAGGGCGACCGAGGATGGGAGGTTCTCGCTGGCTGTTGGCGGGGACTGTGCGTTCGATGTGACTGCTTTCGCGAAGCAGCATGGAATGAGCGAGACAGTGCGTGTCCATCCGCCAGTTCGCGGTGCCGAGCTGCTGTTGCATGCTGCGCGCACCGTGCGCATTCACGCCGTGGCTTCAGGCACCGATGCCGCGTCGCGCGGGGGAGACATTGAGTGGACATTGATGAAGAGGGAGAGCCGAAGCGAACTTGTAGGAAGCGATGAGTTTCCTGTTGTGACGGAGCCCGTGCCACTAGGAGAATACAACTTGGCGGTCCTGTGGCGGGAAGCGGGTTTGTTCGCGGAGGCTCCCGTTGACATCGTTGCCGGCGAAGGTGTTCAGGAGTTGGTTGCGTTCTTGACCGAGCCAATCTGGTTCGAGGGGCGTGTGCAGGCCCCAGGCTCCGTTGGCCTACAGGTTCGTCACCGGCATCGCGCGTGGACTACTGCGCCGATAGCCGGCTGGGCAACCTCGCCTTGTGGGGTTGACGGTTCATTTCGCGTGCTAGCTGGTAAGGAGCTGTCGGGGGACTTGGAGGTCGTGGATGCTGCGGGCTCAGTAGTCGGGCGGGGCCGTGGGCGAGCGGGGGTGCATGTCAATATCGTCGTGCATTGAGTGGTGAGCATCCGTGGCCGCTTGCCCTTAGCAGCCCGTTGAAGATGGGTCGATCAGGGCGCGATGGTCGATGCGTGCCGCACTGGTTTGGGAGCTACTGGCGGAGGAAGTGTTACCCATGTGCCGGGTTGACAGCTTCTCCGCGCTGGTGCGAGAATCCGGGCAGAATGGCCCCCCCCCGCGGGTCGTGATCGGTGGGGAGGGACGCGTGCTCGTCTGCTGCCTCGCGGTTCCCTAACCTCAATTACACCTTAGAACCCTGTCTATGCTCATGCACTTGTTCCAGATGGCCGCGATTTCCTTACTCTGGCTCGTTGGTTCCCTCGGGGCGGTTGCTCAGGATCCGCCTCCCGTGGATCCCTGTGCTTGCAAGGTGGTCAACCATGCGTTTCCTGGTCCAGCCCCCTGCAAGTGCCAGATGCCGGGAGACCCGGAGAAGACCGCGTCCTTCAGCGTGAGCGAAGAGACATTCCCTGATGGTTTGCCATCGGATGGCAAGTGCAGCACATCCCCCTGCGATCCCCTCGTGGCGACGCCGTGCGATTTGAAGCCGATGCAAGTGATTGTAACGATAATGGCATGCGCGCGCCAGTGCACCAAGCACGATCCCAGCGTGAACGGGGTGCCATGGAAGTGGTCTGGAGTGGACGATTGGGGTGTCAACCAGCCCAACCCGATGAGCGGTAGTCAGAGCATTGGCACACCCTTCACCTTCACGTTGCATCCACCGCAGGGTTCGGGTGTGGCGGCGGAGTGCGGGTCGGGGGACAAGGACGCGACGCTCACGTTTCTGAACAAGGATGCTACAACGGCATTCACTGTCACTTTCCGATTCGGATGCGGCAAGTGTTCCGCCGGTAGTTGATTCGTGGCCATACGAGATGGCATTGGCGGTGGCCCCGCCAGAGGGAAATCCGCCTCGGTTCTAGGTGGGAGTGCCTTGGCGCTCGCCGTGATAGCGGTCTTCTTCTGGACCTACTCCATTTCCCGTGGAGAAGTGCTTCCCGTAGACCGCGAGAGCGACTTGGTGTCGGCAGATCCTGGTAGTCAGTTGGCAGATGTGCAGGAGGTGAATCTGGAGCGCTCTCTCGCGCCCGACGGGATGGAGGAAGCCCCAGTTGTCGGATCCAATGGTCCGCAGGAGCGACCTCATCCTGACCTTGGCGTTGCGATGCCTGCCGATGTCAAGGCGACCTTGACCGCAGCGCTGATACAGCTCCGCTGGCGAGAGGATAACGTCTCCAGCCTTTCTGAGCAGGATCGGTCGAGCTTGATCGTCCAGGCCGAGTTGGACTCGGAGATGCGCAGCCTAGTGCTCCTTCAAGGGGTGGTTCGGAGCCTTCAGGCAGGGCGTGCGTATCTGCAGTTGCAGACCGATCCGTCTGGAGGCAAAGACTACTTTGGAGACAATCGGCCCTATATGAAGTTCAGCGGTATCGCAGAGGTGGCTGGGCAGGGAGGAGTCAAGGTCGTCGTCCCCGTAGACAACGCCGATGAGGTCAAGGCTGCCAATTCAGCGGGGAAGGCAGCGCTCGACCGTCTAGCGCGGGAGGTCGTGGCCTATTACGAGACATTGAGCATGGAGGAGCTGCGGTCGCTACGCGAATCGCGAAAGCTCAACCTGCGAGGAATCGATATCCCGCAATCCATTCATGAATTCGTGGCTTGGCGACTGAAGTGGGCCGAGGACGGATTGGGCGTCCGATTCATCCAGCGCTGACGCATCACAGATCTACAGCGGGAACGCGCCCTCGTTGACGCGGCGCCCTTCGAGCGCGAGCACTTCAGCCAGCTGCTCCTTCAACTGCGGCGTGACCTGCGCATACACGTCGGTCACGAGCGTCTCGTCCGCCGGCGTGCTGACGCCTCCTGCCGCGGCGATCGCGTCCTTGACCTCAGCCGCCTCTGAGGTTGACCGTGCCATGTGCCAGGGGCAGAGTGGGGTCGTTCTTGAAAAGGACAACGACCGATGATGGAGTCGACGGAAGAGTTGCGAACGATGCTGGAGGCCGCGGCGCGCGGCGCGCGTTCCGTTCTCCGGGCTGGCGAGGGGGCCGAGGATGCCGTCCAGGAAGCGCTGATGCGCTGGTTCGTGAGGTGGACCGAAGGCCGGGCGCCGACCGATCACGAGGGTTGGATATACCGGGTGGGGGAGAACGAGGCTCGCCGGTGGCTCGCTCGCGAACGCAGGGCCAGGCGAAGTGCGCTGCCCGTCGAGGACCTTGTCGAGGCATGCGCGGTGGAGGGCGACGCCGGGCTGGTGCTGCGATGGACCGGCCATGCGGTGCTCGAGGCGTTCGGGAGTCTCCTGACCGCTCGTCAGCGCGAGGTGGTGCGGGCGGCCATTGAGCCGAGCATCTCGATGCACGAAGCGGCGCGGCGGGTGGGGATGGACAGGTCGACGTTCCGGAGGGGACTTCTCCGCGCCGGTGCGAGAATTCGGCGCAGCATGGCCCCTCACCCGGATCCTACTGATTGTGCGGGGCCCTGAACTCAGTCGTCTAGGTGACGGCTCGCCCGCAGACGCATGAGCATGAAACCGAGTTGGAAGGAGAACGGGCGCGCAGGACTCAAGAACACGTCGCGCTCCTTGATCGCGGCGTGCGGTGCCTTCCTCTTGCTGTGGCCGTGATTTGCGCGCTGAACGGCACGTTCGGTGGCGCAGGTGTAGATCCCGGAATCGGGCAGCAGCCTTCTTTCGTTCCGCCCAGCTCAGGGGACGAGTTCGTCGAGCCGAGTCGTTCGGAGCAGCTTCCTGAGGCGCCGTCGGTCCGCGTCTCGAGGAAGGAGGCTGCAGTGTTGGATGCAGGCGGTGACTCTGGAGTCCATGCCCCCCAGTCGCTCCAAGAAGTGATTCGCTGGCTCCGGCGCAACGGAGTAGATATATCTCCGGATGTGCTTCTCGATCGGCCCGAAGCCTGGGAGGAGCTTCAGCATCTCGCGGAGGGAACTAGGCGATACGTCCGTGAAGCCAGAAACAAGGCAATGGAGCTAGGGCAAGGGATCGCCAATGAACGGATGTCCAATGGCCAATTCGAACGTTTCCTATCTGACAGCAAGGTAGACTCCGAGGATCCAAAGGCGCAGGAGAAGTGGCCTTGGATGTTACGGAAGGGGATGACATTCCGCAGGGTCCAACACGGCTTCGAAGACGGAAAGCACGTCGCCAAGGTCGTGGACATCATGCCGGGGGAGAGTGCTCAGATTGACGAAGAGAATGCTCGGGCTGAGAGCTACTTGGAGAGCATGAGGCTGGCCGTAGAAGATTTGCTAGCGAGGCGGAGCGTGCCGCCGCGATAGCGCCACTTCCGGATGCGGAGTCGCACGGCTGGAATGTCCCATTGGCACGAATTGAGGAAGCGCACATGAGTTGGTATTTCTTGGTGCCTTGCGTTGCCGCCGCAGGATTTTCCCTGCTCCCGATCGAGAGATTTGAATTGGGAGATCGACAGCCTTCCTGCGTAGACGTGTCATGCCTTGGATGCAGTGGATCGAGCTCCAGTTGGTCCTCGCTGCCCTGCGTCAGCATCGTCGTGGATAGCGTCGGATACAACCAACAGAATGGCGGGTCGTTCGCACTCGCATCGGGCCTCTGTCTCCCCAAGGGCAACCGCTGTGTTCCATCGCCCTGCACGTTCACGTTCGATGTCGCGATTACGATCGTTAACGGCTGCTCGGGACCGGTCTACTACCTCTCGCGTCACAATGGCTCTTGCTTGCCGGGTGTTACTAAGATCAATGCGGGCGAGTCTGGCGAGACAGTGAAGTACAATGAGGGCGAAGAGATTGTTTGTGGGAACGCTTACGATCACTTCGTCTACCTCAGCGACCCCTCGCCTGTATGTGCGCCCGGAAGTGCGGTGGCGGGATGGAGCCTTACATGCAGTTCGTGTCAGGGAGTCGGTCTGCCGTAGTCGACGAGGCGCGATCGAGGCGCAAGAACGGGCGACCTCTCCCGCTTTCCCGCCTCGAGGATTGTATCCGACGGCTGCCGGTGCCTGCGGCGTGTGCGCCATGAGGGGGGACCAACTGGAGCAACGCGCGTCCCTGCGGCGTTCCATCCGCTGCCGGTTGTGCCTCTACAGCGGGAACGCCCCTTCATTGACCCTGCGCCCTTCGAGCGCGAGCACTTCCGCCAGCTGCTCCTTCAACTGCGGCGTGACCTGCGCATACACGTCGGTCACGAGCGTCTCGTCCGCGGGCGCACCGACGCCCTCCGCCGCGGCGATCGCGTCGTTGACGGCCTTGGCGATGTGTTCCTTCAACGCCGTCTCCTTGGGCTCGTCCCAGAGGCCGCGTGCGATCAGGAACTTGCGGAAGCGATCGACCGGGTCCTTCTGCTCCCAGGCCTTCACTTCGCTCTCGTCGCGATACTTGGTCGGATCGTCGCTCGACGAGTGGCCGAGGCGGCGATAGGTGACGGCTTCGATGAAGGTCGGGCCTTCGCCGTTGCGCGCGCGTTCGACTGCGGCCTTGGTGACGGAGTAGACGGCGAGGATGTCATTGCCGTCGACGCGGACGGAGGGGATGCCATAGGCCTCGCCCTTCTGCGCGATCGTCTCCGACGCGCTCTGCTTGCTGATGGGCACCGAGATGGCCCACTGGTTGTTCTGGCAGAACAGGATGCACGGCGCGCGGTAGACCGCGGCGAAGTTCATGCCGCAGTGGAAGTCGTGGGCCGACGTCGCGCCGTCGCCCAAGGAGCCGAGCACGACGACGTCGTCGCCGCGCGTCTTGGCGGCCATCGCGGCGCCGACTGCGTGGCTGATCTGCGTGCCGATCACGGAGGACATGCCGTAGTAGTTGCCCTCCTTGAACGTGTAGTGACACGGCATCTGGCGGCCCTTGCAGCGGTCGTTGCCGTTGCCGATCAGTTGGTTGATCGCCTCGGAAAGCGGCAGGCCGCGCATCATTGCGGCAGCGCCTTCGCGCAGCGCGGGGAACACCCAGTCGCGCGCTTCCATCGCCGCCGTCGAGCCGACGGTCGCCGCCTCTTGGCCGAGGATCGGGCCGTAGAAGCCGATGCGCCCCTGGCGCTGCAGCATCAGCATGCGGCGGTCGAACTCGCGCACCTGGACCATCTGCTCGTAGAGGAAGAGCATCGTCGCCACGGGCAACTTCGGATCGGCGCCCGGAAGGACCGAGCCGTCGTCGCGCAGCACGCGCACGAGGCCGAGCGATTGCGGCATCGCCGCGCACGAGGCCTCGGGCTTGGCGGCCGCTGCCGCGCGCAGGGCTGGCTTGCTGGCGGCGGCCTTTTTCGCTGCGGGAGCCGCCGGCTTCGCCTGCTTCTTGGCCGACCCCGGGCGCTTGCCCAGGGTGGCCTTCGCTGCAGGCTTCTTCGACGCGGACTTCGGTGCCTTCTTGGTCGCCATCGCGGAGCGGAGCTATCGGTGGATCAGGCCAGCAGCAGACGCCAAGGCTGCTCGAGGCATTCCTTGACGACGTTCATCCAACGCGCGCCCGTGGCGCCGTCGACGATGCGGTGGTCGATCGAGACCGACAGGTACATCTTCTTGCCGACTGTGATCGCGCCGTCCTTGACGATGGCCGCGTCCTTGATCGCGTGCACGCCCATGATCGCGACTTCGGGGAAGTTGATGACCGGCGTCGCGAACAGTCCGCCGATGTTGCCGGCGTTCGTGATCGTGAACGTGCCACCCGTCAGGTCATCGACCGTGACCTTGCCGTCGCGCGTGCGCGCCGCGAGGTCCTGGATGTCGCGCGCCAGTTCGGCGACCGACTTGCGGTCGACGTCCTTGACGACGGGGACGATGAGGCCGTTGTCGGTGTCCGTCGCGATGCCGAAGTTGTAGTAGTGCTTCACGACGAGCTCGTTGGTCGACTCGTCGAGCGAGCTGTTCATCATCGGGAACTGGCGCATCGCCGCGACGATCGCCTTCATGATGAACGGCAGGTAGGTGATGTTGACGCCCTGGTCTTTGAGCGCGTTCTTCGCCTCGCCGCGGATCTTGACGAGTTCCGTGACGTCGATGTCGTCGACGTAGGTGAAGTGCGTCGCGGTGAACTTCGACCGCGTCATCGCCTCGGCGATCTTGCGGCGCAGGCCG
>SXGT01504085.1_pt1 | contig 11437 bp, 8 predicted proteins | sample 3176221 | NCBI WGS metagenome assembly SXGT01 (sample SAMN11356862, study PRJNA531348) | freshwater metagenome | isolation source: freshwater sample F1-120 | place: China: Fuxian Lake, Yuxi | collected 2017-12-25
CTTGACGCCGGCCTTGCGGGCCGGGGGGAGCTCGTGGTCGATGTAGCTTATCTTGAGGGCCAGATCGCTGACGAGATCGGCCAGCTTCACCTCGGTGAGCGGCTTCTTCTTGGCGGCCATGATGGCCATGAGCGCCGCGAAGCGGACCCCGTCGGGGTAGGCGTGCGCGGCCGCGGTGTGCACCGAGCGGACGCTCTTTGGCGCCACGATGCGGAGATCCACGGTGACCACCGCGGGGAGCTGGACCCGGAGCTTGATGGTGCCCCCGTCGACCTCGCGCCCGACCACCAGCGCCTTGTCGCCCTCGCTCTGGATCGAGCCCGCGAAGGTGGCCTGGGGCCAGCCGAGGTACTCGGCCAGTTGCTGACCGATCTGGCCGGAGTCGCCGTCGACCGCCTGCTTGCCGCAGAGGACCAGATCAGGCTTCTCCCTCTCGACCAGGCCCCTGAGCGCTCGGGCCACGATGTCGCCGTCGATCTGCTCGTCCGTGGCGTCGATCCGGATGGCGCGATCGGCGCCGGTCCCCAGCATGGCCCGGAGCGTCGTCTCGACCTCCTTGGGGCCGAAGGTGACCACGACCACCTCGCCCAGGCGCGCCTTGGTGTTCGCTCCGTTTTCGGTGAGCCGTAGCGCCGTCTCCACGGCGTACTCATCGAAGGGGTTTGGCTTCCACTCCAGACCCGTCGTTACCAGCTTGCCCGCGGTGACCTTGACCTTGTTCGCGTTGTCGGGGTCTGCGACGCGCTTGAGCGGGACGAGGATCTTCAAAGTGGGCTCCTTCGCACTGGCCCGCCATCGCGGGCGGTTCTGAATGACCATTCAGTTAGGGGATGAGCCGCGCGCTGTCAACGGTAGAGGGCAACGGTGGAAGGCACCTTGGGAAGGGGCGAGGCTCTCGCTCCATGCCGCAAGCCGGCGAGGGACTCTGCTAGGCTCGGTCACCATGCCCATCGTATGCGACTACCTGGTCATCGGGAGCGGGATCGCCGGCCTGTCGTTCGCGCTGGAAGCTGCGGAGTTCGGCGAGGTCACGCTCGTCACCAAGCGGGCGGCGGACGATTCGAACACCAAGCGGGCCCAGGGGGGGATCGCCGCGGTCCTCGCTGCAGGTGACAGCTTCGAGGCGCACATCAAGGACACCGAGGTGGCGGGCGCTGGGCTCTCCCACACCAGGGTCGTCGAGATCTGCGTCAGGGAGGGGCCGGATCGCATCCGTATGCTCGACGAGGTGGGCGCCCGCTTCGATCGGGCCCACGAGGGCGCCGAGGGCGCGTCGGACTACGATCTGCATCTCGAGGGAGGCCACTCGGCGCGCCGCATCGCCCACGCGGGCGACATGACAGGCCGCGAGATCGAGCGGGCCCTGCTCGAGGCGGCGCGGAAGAAGCCCAGGATCCGCATCCTCGAGGAGCACATGGCGGTCGACCTGATCACGCTTGCCAAGTTCGGCGGGCCGGAGGTCTGCGCGGGCGCCTACGTGCTCGACGTGGCGGCCGGGAAGGTCGTGACGCTGCTGGCGAGGCACACGCTCCTGGCCACCGGCGGAGCCGGGAAGGTCTACCTCTACACGACCAACCCGGACGTGGCGTCCGGCGACGGGGTGGCGATGGCGTTACGGGCAGGGGCGGAGATCGCCAACATGGAATTTTACCAGTTCCACCCGACCTGCCTCTACCACCCCCAGGCCAAGAGCTTCCTCATCAGCGAGGCGCTCCGGGGCGAGGGCGCCATCCTGCGTAACATGGAGGGCGCCCGCTTCATGCTCGAGTACGACCCCCGCGCCGAGCTCGCCCCTCGCGACATCGTCGCCCGCTCCATCGATCACGAGATGAAGCGCTCGGGCGCCGATCATGTGTGGCTCGACATCACGGACAAGAAGCCCGAGTTCGTGAAGGAGCGCTTCCCGGGCATCCACGCCGAGTGCCTGCGCTTCGGGATCGACATCACGCAGCAGCCCATCCCCGTGGTCCCGGCCGCCCACTACATGTGCGGGGGGGCCTCCACCGATCTCGAGGGGAGGACCACGATCCCCGGGCTCTGGGCGCTGGGTGAGTGCGCCCACACCGGGCTCCACGGCGCCAACCGCCTCGCGTCCAACTCGCTCCTCGAGGGCGTGGTCTTCGCGCACCGCGCGGCCAGGGCGCTCGCCGCCGAGAAGCTGGATCGCGATCGCCCGTTCCCGAGCGTCCCGGACTGGGACGTGGGCAGGGCGGGCACCAGCAAGGAGGCGGTCATCATCACCCAGAACTGGGACGAGCTCCGCCGGCTCATGTGGAACTACGTGGGCATCGTCCGCTCGGACAAGAGGCTGCACCGCGCGGCCCGTCGCATCGCGCTGCTCCAGGAAGAGATAGCCGAGTATTACTGGGAGTATTTCGTGACGCGCGATCTGCTGGAGCTCCGCAACATCGCCACCGTCGCCCAGCTCATCGTCGAGTGCGCTTCGGCGCGCAAGGAGAGCCGCGGCCTCCACTACACGGTCGACTACCCCGAGCAGGACCCCCGCCCGGCCAGGACGGTCGTCAAGCGCGGCGTGCCCGCGCACCTCGTTCCGCTGATCCCGCCGCCCTCCCCGAAGGGGGCCTGAGCCATGCTCCCGCACCCGAGCCGCTGAGCCGTGGAAGACGACGACAAGGAGAAGCCCGAGGGGCTCGCGCTCTCGTACCTCGGGGCGGTCGGCTGGACCTTCGGCCTGTCCGTGCTCGTGGCGCTGATCGCCGGGCCGATCTCGTCGCTGGGGCCGCGCGGCGGGCTCGATCTGGTCACCCTGGTGGGAGCGCAGGGGATCGCGACGCTCCTGGTGCTCATGGGCATGGCGCGCCTCCACGCGCCGGAGGACAGGATGGGCGACATCCTGGGAGCGCGCCCGTCGCCCTGGGCGCTCGTGGTCCTGGCGATGGTGGTCGGCGCGGCCGCGGCCCTGCCTCTGGCGACCCTCGACGACCTCATGGCCACGAGGTTCCAGCTCGGCGAGGACGCCAGGGCGGCTCTCGCCGACATCTACTCGACCGACACGCCCCGCAAGCGCGTCGCGCTGGCCGTGACGCTCCTCGCCTCCGCCGCGTTCGACGAGCTCTTCTACCGCGGCGCGGTGTTCGGGCTCCTCGAGCGCGACAAGCCACGCGAGATGGCGGTCTTCGCCACCACGGCGATCGGCCTCTTCCTCCAGTTCGACCCCCTGCACCTCGCGACGGCGCTGATCCTCGGCGCCCTGGCGGCCCACGCGCGCGCCCTCTCGCAGAGCCTCTTTCCTGCGCTCGCCCTCAGGGTCGCCTTCTACGCCGTGCCCGCGGCGACGATCCTCTCCGGCCACGAAAAGGACTCCATCGGCGCTGGCGCTCTCGCCACGACGGCGGTCGCGGCCGTGCTCGGGGCGGCCTTCTTCGTGTTCCTCGCCAGGAGGCTGGTGGGCCCCGGGAAGATCGCCCCCCGCTGAGGCCAATTCCAGGCCGCGCTGTGGATGGCGGGTCGTGCTCAGCCAGGCTCGACGAGGGCGAAGCGGAGCGCGGGGGCGAGGCGGTAGCGCGTCTTGCCGTGCTCGCCCGCGTCGCGCACGCGCTCGATCGCGGCAGGATCCCCGAGGAGATCCCGCACCCTCGAGATGAGCACCCGCACCCGGTGCTCCGCGTCGGCCGAACCGGGCCCCGGACCTCCTGCTGCCCTGAGGATCTCCTCGGCGGACAGCCCCTCCCTGGCACGCCGGAGGAGCTGGACGAGCAGGGGCTCCAGGGCGCGGCGACGCTCCAGCGAGATCTCCCGGCCGTCCACCTTGAGGTGGTGGGTGATGGTATCGACCACGAGGCTGGCCGAGCCCACGGCGCCCGCGCGGTCCGCGGCTCGCAGGCGGATCACGCCCTCGCTCGTGGTCACGTAGGCGAGGGGCTCGCCGGACGAAGGGGCGCCGTCCGAGAGGTTCGATTCACTCGGGGCGGAGGGCAGGGGACCGTGCCTCGGATCGCGGCCGCCCGCGGCCGGGGGGGCGATCCCCAGCATGCGCTCCGCGTAGCGAACGACGCGGCTGTCGCCCGAGCCCCGCCCGAGCTGGTAGAGGGCGGCGCTCGCGGCGCGCTCGGGAAAGATCCACCCGTGGGCGTCGCCGGAGAGCGCTGCGCGCTCGACGCAGGTCCTCGCGAGGGCGCTCTTGCCAAGCGCCAGCGCCGAGCGCCCGAGCACGAGGTTGAGCGTGCCGGTGACGAAGGCCCCGGGGAGGCCCTCCGCGTGAGGGAGGCCGAGATCCAGGGCCTCCTTGGGGCGCGAGGTGGCCTCGAGCGAGCGCGCCCGCGTGGCCACCAGATCCTGCTCGTCGATCGCGTCCACGGCGGCGAGCTCGGCGCGCAGGCGCTCGGTCCGCGCCATCCAGGTCATGGCGGCCTGCCCGCGCCCGAGCGCGGCCAGGGCGAAGGTCTTGTGGCTGGAGAGCTGGCACCGGAGGGTGGGCTGCTCCAGATCGCCGAGGAGCGCGAACGCGGCGTCGAGCGCCTCGATGGCCTGGGCGGGGCGATCGGCCGCGATCTCGACGATCGCCAGGGCGTCGTAGGCGTCGGCGTGACGCCACCCCGCGGCGAGCCTGGCCGCGATGCTGCACGCGGCCCTCGCGTGCTCCCTCGCCTCGTTCACGTGCCCCGTCGAGCCGAGGGCGATGGCGCAGTTGCCGTGGGCGCGCATCGCGGCGTGACCGCGGGAAGGCGCGCGATCCAGCGCCTTCTGATAGTGGGCTGCCGCCCCTCCGGGATCGGCGAGGCGCATCGCGAGGTGGCCGAAGCTGATGCTCACCGCCACCCGCCAAGCGCCGTCGTCGAGCTGCCCGGCCACGTGCTCCGCGAGCCGGAGCGCCCGCTCCGCCTTCTGGGTGCGGCTCCTTCGGAGCTCGAGCTCGACGCCCGCGAGGTGCATGTCGAGCTGCTCGCGGAGGCCCGCGCCCCTCGCCGCGGAGGCGAGGGCGCGCGAGGCACGGTGGAGCTCGGCCTCCGCGTCCTCCCCTCGGCCGTCGATGGTGGCCAGCATCGCCCTCTCGATGGCGAGCCTCGCGAACTCGACCTCACCCCACGACGCGGGCGAGCTGGGCAGCTCCGACGCCAGCTCGCGGGCCTTGTCGATGCGCCCCACCTCGCGGTAGGCGCGGAGCAGGCGGACCGAGAGCCGAGGATCGAGCCGGGCTTGGCCGTTCATGAGCGACTCGACCCACGAGACGACGAAGGCCGCCTCGTCGGCCCCGGCGAGCCTGTCGAGCAGCTCGGACACCTTCTCGAGGGCGATGCCCTGGGGCGGCAGAGAGCCCCGGGGGGGCGCGCCGCTGCCGGACATCCTCGAGCCCGCGGGGAGCAGAAGTATTGGAGAAAACGCCCGACGCGCCATGGCTGCGCAGGATACCGCGAGAAGAGCTCTCCACGCCAAGCCCGCGTGTGTAAGCTCTCCCGAGCCATGCCCACCAAGATCCTCTGCGTCGCTGGTGCTCGCCCCAACTTCATGAAGATCGCGCCTCTCCTGCGCGCCTTCCGCGCCGATCCCCGCTTCGACGCGAGGCTGGTGCACACGGGCCAGCACTACGACGACAAGCTCTCCAAGGTGTTCTTCGAAGATCTCAGGATCCCTCGCCCCGACATCGAGCTCGAGGTGGGCTCGGCCTCACACGCCCAGCAGACCGCCGAGATCATGCGCCGCTTCGAGCCGGTGCTCGAGGGCGAGCAGCCCCAGGGGGTGCTCGTCGTGGGCGACGTGAACTCCACGGTGGCCTGCGCGGTGGTCACCGCGAAATTCTTCCTGAAGACGCCGTTCTGGTACCAGGGCAAGAGCCGGGGGCGCCCCCTCATGATCCACGTCGAGGCAGGGCTCCGCAGCTTCGACGACGACATGCCCGAGGAGATCAACCGCAAGCTCACCGACGCCGTGAGCGATCTGCTCTACGTGTCGGATCCTGCCGGCATGGGCAACCTCCTGAAGGAGGGGGTGGGCGACGATCGCGCGGTCTTCGTGGGCAACGTCATGATCGACACCCTGCTCGCCGCCCGCGCCGAGGCGAGCAAGTCGACGATCCTCGAGACCCTGGGCCTCACCGAGGGCGGCTACGCCCTGGTCACCCTGCACCGCCCCAGCAACGTCGACGATCCCGAGGCCCTGGCCAGGCTCCTCGGCACCCTCGACGAGGTCGGCAGGACCCTGCCCATCGTCTTTCCCGTGCACCCCCGGACCCGCCAGCGCTTCGAGCGGTCAGGGGCAAGGCTCGACCCCGAGCGCTGGCAGCTGATCGACCCCCTGGGCTACCTGGATTTCATGAAGCTCACGGCGAGCGCCAGGTGCGTCCTCACCGACTCGGGCGGAGTCCAGGAAGAGACGACGGTGCTCGGCGTGCCGTGCATCACGCTGCGCGAGAACACCGAGCGCCCCGTCACCTGCGACGAGGGCACCAACCAGCTGGTCGGCACCGGCCGAGACGCGATCCTCCGCGCCGTCGGCCGCATCGACGAGGTCCGTAAAGCAGGCCGTGTGCCTCGCTTCTGGGACGGAAGGAGCGCGGAGCGCATCGTCCTGGACATGGCGAGGCGGCTTTTCCCTGAGAGCGGATCAAGAATCTGATCGGCCTTCGTGATTATTTTTTCCCGCCCCCTGTAAGGCCCGTGGGATCGCCCGCGTTCTTCCGGGCATGAGACACACACGTCACCTCCTCGCCGCAGCCATCACAGCCTCCCTGCTCGCCTGCTCGGCCCCCAGGGCCAGCGTGTCCGCGCCTCCATCGATGGCTCCGGGGGCACTGATGCCCTCGGACGGCTCGTCGGTCGGGGAGCCCTCGCAGCCGGTCGCGCCCGCCCCAAGCCCGCAGCAGGCTCCTCCGCCCTCGATGTCCTCGCCAGGGGCGATGGCCCGCTCCACCGTGGCCGCTGCTGCTCCTGCCGGGTCCGCCAAGGCCAAGGAGGGCGCCTCCACCGAGATCAAGGCGCCGCTGATCATCTACACCGGAGCGCTCCGCATGCTCGTCGAGGAGGAGCGCTTCGCCCCCACCCTCGATCGGGTGATCGACGTGGCCGAGTCCTTCGGGGGTGCCCTGGTAGGGCGTCGGGACGACGGGGTCGACATCCGAGTTCCCTCGGCTCACTTCCGTGACGCCCTCAAGGCGCTGGAGAGTGTGGGCGCGGTGACGCAGCGCTCGGTGAAGGCCGAGGACGTGTCGGAGCAGTTTCACGACATCGAGGTGCGCCTCTCCAACCTGAAGGCCACGCAGCGGCGCCTCCAGGAGTTCCTGGTCCGGGCGCAGAACGTCAACGACGCCCTGGTCGTGGAGCGAGAGCTGGAGCGCATCGCCCTGGAGATCGACAAGGGGGAGGGGCGGCTGGCCTTCCTCCGGAGCCGCACATCGTTCTCCCAGATCGCCGTCGCGCTCCAGGCCAAGCCCAAGGAGGCGCCCCTCGCGAAGGTCGTCGCGGCCCCGCCCCCTCGCGCGGTCGATCTCCCGGTCGTCTGGCTGGGCGATCTCGGGCTCGACCCGCTGCTCTCTCTCAAGTCCAAGTGAACCAGGAGAACATGTCATGAACGCCGTCAAGCTGCTCGCCCTCGCCTCGCTCCTCCTCGCTCCTGTCCTTGGAGCTTGCACCCACCCGGCCCGCCTCGAGACCCCGAGCGGCTTCGCCACGCTCGAGCCCTCCTCGGCCTTCTCGTACCGCGCGGCCAACGCGCGAGGGGTGGTGGTCTCCGCGAGGAGCGAGCCCAACGCGCTGGCGGGTAACCTCGACTTCTGGGCCGACTCGATCGACCAGCACCTCACGCGAGCGGGCTATGCGCAGAAGCTCGTCAAGGACGTCGAGGGCCGCGGCGGGCTGCGGGGCCGCCAGCTCCGCTACTCGGCGGATCGAGGTGGGAGGGAGCACCGCTACTGGGTCACGGTCTTCCTCGTGAAGGATCGGGTGGTGCTCGTCGAGGCAGGCGGCGACGCCGAGCCCTTCTCCAAGGCCGAGGCCAGCGTGGAGCGCGCGATCAGCACGGTGGTCGTGAACTGAGGCCCGGGCGGTGACGTCGCGCGATCCAGGAGGCCACGGCGCCTGCAGCCAGGAGCCAGAGCGCCGAGCCCTCGCCCGGGGGGGCGGCGCGGCACCCGCACCCCGCGGGCATGCGAGCCGGAGCGAGCACCGGCGCCTGCGACGCCGAAGGACGCGGGCCCAGATGCACTCGCTGGAGGAGCAGGTCAGGGCGGTTGTCGCGGGCGGGGAGCCGAGCCAGGCGATGGCTCTCCATCCCCTGGACGACGGCCACCCGCTCGCCTCCTCCAGGGGACGAGGCGAAGTACCCGTCGTCCGTGAACGCCAGCCACTCCTTGCCCCAGGCCATCAAGGCCACCGACGCCCCGTCGAGCGTGCTCCACAGGCGCACGGTCCTGTCCTCGCTCGAAGAGGCGACGTGCTGGCCGTCCGGCAGGAAGGCCAGCGCCACCACGGGGCGGGTGTGGCCTTGCAGCTTGCGGATCACCCGCCCTGTCTCGAGGTCCCAGAGCGTCACGCTCGTGTCGCGCGTCCAGCGCAAGTTCCCGCCGCCGGTCGCCGCTCGCTTGCCGTCGGGAGAGATCGCAAGCGCCTGGATCTCGTCGGGATCGGGCTCCTTCATCGTCCGGACCACCGCGCCCGACGCGAGGTCCCAGACGATGACGGCGCCGTCTCGCCCCGCGGAGACGGCGCGGCGCTCTCCTGGCAGGAAAGCGGTGGCGGTGATCCCCTGAGCGTGCCCGCTCAGCTTCTGCAGGCGCTCTCCCGTCTCCACGTCCCATAGCTCGACGCGATCGTCCTGGCCGCCCTGTTCGAGGTCCCGCACAGCGTCGAGGACCCTTCGTCCGTCTCCGCTGATGGCGACGCTGAGCACCTCCTGCCTGGCCCGCGGCCACCGCCGGATCGGCTTGCGCGTCTCCATGTCCCACACGACCTGCGAGCGCACCCCGCCGCTGACCACCCGCCGCCCGTCGCGGGTCGCGGAGAGCGCCGCCACGTCCTCGGCGCGAAAGACGTCGATCGATCCGAGCAGCTCCCCGCCTGCCGCGCCGAACGCCCGGAGCTCGGTGCCTCCCACGAAGGCGCGCCGGCCGTCGGTCGAGAAGGCCACGTCGTCGGCTTGCCCCTCGATGATCCGCTTCAACGCGAGGCTCTGCAGATCCCACACCCTGGCGTCCAGCACCCCGGCCACCAGGAGCTGGGCGCCGTCCGGCGAGACGGCCAGGCGGCCCACCCTCTCGCTGGTGGCGTCCAGGGCACGGATCTTGGCGCCGCTCTCGGCGTCGAGCAGGAGCATGCCCTCGGAGCCGGTGGACTCGGCGAGCACGTACCTCGCGTCGGGTGTGAGCTCCGTGCCCCTTATCATTCCGTCGTCTCGGGCCGAGAAGGGAGCCAGCGGATCCGTCTTCCCCGTGGTCAGGTGGACGCGGGTGATCCCCTCGCTGCTGGCGATGCGCAGCTCCAGCCCGTCGGGGGTGAAGGCGAAGCTCCCGTCGTGGGGCCACTCGTGCTCGCCCTCGAAGGCGAGCTTCTCGCCGGTCCCCAGATCCCAGAGCTCTACCCCGACCCCGCGCGAGATGGCCGCCCCGCTCCCGTCCCTGGCCAGGACGACGCTCGTGACGTTCCAGGACTTCTCTCTCGGAGATTGCTTGAGGGTGATCTTGCGCGCCCCGGTGTCCACGTCGAAGAGCACGAGCCCGTCGTCCACCTGGGCCAGGACGCGCGAGCCGTCGCTCGAGAGATCCGCGGCGCCCAGGCGCTGGAACGGACCCAGCACGCGCAGGGCCGCCCCTGACTCCACTTCCCACACCACGATGCGACCGTCGGCGTCGCGCAGGCGCGCGTCGGCCATCGGGCGGAACCCGCCCTTGGTCATGGCCCTCCGTCCGCTCTCGGATAGCCTGAGGTTGGTGCACTCGCCGCGGTGGGCCGGGGTGGTGCGCAGGGGGCGGGCGTCCACCAGATCCCAGAGGCGAAGCGTCCCATCCATGGCCGTGGTGAGCGCCCGCTTGCCGTCGGGGAGCGCCAGGACGCCGGTGATCTCCTCGGTGTGTCCCTCGAGGCTCCTCAGCAGGGTCCCGTTCTGGACGTCCCACAGGTGAGCGCGCCTGTCGTCGTCGGCTGCGAGCACCCAGCGCCCGCCGCCAAAGACCGCCGCTGGCCCCCAGGCGCGGCCTCGCTGGGGGACGAGCCTGGGCGAACTCTCCGGGGGAGGCGAGAGCACGATGGGAGACGGCGGCGCCGCCGCGGGGGGTTGGGGCGGCGGAGGGGCCCCGGCGCACGCCGCGGCCAGGAGGAGCACCAGGGCGTAGCGCGAGACCTGCATCCTCTGGAATATAGGATATCTTGGGGCCGGGGAGACCATCGCGCCCGACGCTCGCCCTCCACCTGCGGCCCGGATATGTTGGGTGCATGGGTCACCCCGCCGCAGCCGTCCCTACCTTCGAGGACCTCTATCAGCAGATCCGAGCCCTGCCCGAGCACCTGACCGGCGAGATCCTGGAGCCTGGAGTCCTTCGCACGATGTCGCGGCCTGGAAGAGCCCATCGCCGTGCGGCGAAGCATTGCCACCGCGCCCTCGATTCTTTCGATGCGGGCCTCGGCGGCTCCGGCTGGTGGATCGAGGTTGAAACCGAGATCCGCTTCCCCGGCGGGCGTCTCCTCGTGCCAGACCTGTGCGGCTTTCGTGTCGAGCGTGTTCCCGAGCTACCGGACGATAACCCCCTCACGATCCTGCCGGATTGGTGCTGCGAGATCCTGTCACCGCGAACCGCGCGCGAGGATGTGACTGTGAAGTTGCCCCGCTATGCGCGCTCCGGCATCCAGTGGATCTGGATCGTGGACCCGATGCGCTGTCTCGTCGAGGTCTTCGAGACGGTCGACGGGAGGCCAGCGCTGACGGCGACTGCGAAGGAGGACGAGCGGGTGGTGCTGCCGCCGTTCGACGGCGAGATCGCAGTCGGTGCATGGTGGATTCCTGGCGCGATCGACGAGTAGCCCCCTTCTCGACGCTGCGGCAGGGTCTTCCATCCTTGCGGTCGTCGCTGATGGGCGCTCTCGACGCAGGCATCGCGGCAGCCAGGAACGGCGGGCACGTCGATGCCGGTCCCTCAGCGCCTCCCTGTGAGTTGACACTCGTCCAACTCAGCGAACGGCCAAAACTTCGGCAAGGACAGGCTCTAATGTTCGTGTGTCGGCCCGGCCCGCGAGCGGTGGCAGACAGGGCACCGCGGTAGCCAGCGCGCTATCGCTCGGGCTATCGCCAGACGCAGGGTGATGAACGAGTCGGCGGACAGCACGCGTGATGAGGTCGAGCGCCAGTTCGGGCGACAAAGTGAGAAACAAACGACATGGACCTACCCAGCAACCCTGGGCGAGCTCACGTGACAGCCTCGACCTCTCGCAGTAGTGCTACTTGGTGGACGGAAAGCTGAATATGGCGCCTTCGCGAACACCCGCGGAGGGCCATC
>SXGT01167520.1_pt1 | contig 11433 bp, 9 predicted proteins | sample 3176221 | NCBI WGS metagenome assembly SXGT01 (sample SAMN11356862, study PRJNA531348) | freshwater metagenome | isolation source: freshwater sample F1-120 | place: China: Fuxian Lake, Yuxi | collected 2017-12-25
AAATCACCAGCGCGCAGGGGCAGCCGATCAGAAGTGCGGCAAGCCCACGATAGACCCATGTGCTCCAATCCGCGCCCGCAAGCAGCGGCGGCAGGATCGCAATCAGCGCGGCCACGACCATCACGCCCGGCGTATAGTATTTCGCGAACCGGTCGATGAAGCGCTCCGTCGGCGCCTTCGTCTCCTGTGCTTCTTCGACCAGCGTAATGATGCGGGACATGGTGTTGTCGGCGGCGGCAGCGGTGACCCGAATCCGCAATACGCCCTGCTGATTGATCGTGCCGGCAAAGACGACATCGCCAGGCTCCTTGCGTTTGGGCACCGACTCTCCGGTGATCGGCGCTTCGTCGACGGCGCTCTCGCCGCTGATCACGATGCCATCGGCCGGAACCCTGTCGCCCGGCCGCGCGAGCACGACCATGTCGACCGCAAGCCTTTCGGCCGCCAGTGTCTCGGTTGCGCCGTGGCGCTCCACCTGTGCCGTCTTCGGCATCAGTGTTGCCAGTGCGCGTATCGAGGCGCGGGCTCGGCCTGTGGCGATCCCCTCGAGCAACTCGCCGACGAGGAAGAGCACGACGACGACCGCGGCCTCCTCCGCAGCGTCGATGACAACGGCGCCCACCGCCGCGATCGTCATCAGGGTCTCGATGGTGAACGGGCTGCCGTTCATGGCCCCGGCAAGCGCCCGGCGCGCGATCGGTATCAGGCCGATGGCCATGGCGACGATGAAGCCCCATGGCTGCGTCTGCGGAAAAAGCTTGGCCATCACGAAAGCGACGGCGAGCGTGACGCCGCATGCAATGGTGAGCCTCGCCTTGGCCGTTGCCCGCCAAGGGCCTTCCTGGGGCGCGTGGTCGTGCCCGTGCAGGCCTTCCAGCCCGCCGGCGTTTTCTGCGGGTCGTCGGTGTTCCGGTTCCTGCCGGTCGCCCTTTTCACCCGCATCGCCCCGTTCCGCCGGATCGGTCCTGTAGCCCAGTCCGCTCACTTTCCGCGACACCGCGTCCGCATCGAGGGTGCCGTCGTGCTCGACGGTCATGGTGCCGGCTACGACCGAGATATTGACGTCGGCCACAGAGGGCATTCGCCGTATCGCGGTATCGATTTTCGATGCGCAGCTTGCGCAATCCATGCCCTCGACCCGGAAGCGGGTCCGGCTGCTCGAAACGGTCATTTTTTTCACTCCTGTCTCACAGGAGTGTCGGTATAGGACCTCTAGCAGCTAGAGAGACAAGGGGTGCGACACGAAAATTTCACCGGTGTGGTGCATCAGATCGAGGTCTTGGCTTGATGCGCACCTTTGCGCCACTTCGGAGCGTGCGTTATGACGGCGAGGTCGACTTTGCGTGATTTTGGCGAATTGTCCCGTATCGTGCGGCTCCTGATCCCGCTGACGCTGGCGACGCAAGTCGTCTTCGCGGCCGCCGCTCTCGTCTCACTGCTACTCTCCGCCCATGTGTGGACTGCGGATATGGCCAATTTCCTGCGCCCGCATATGGTCCTGGCCGGTGCGGGGCTCTGCATCTTCGGCTTTACCTTGCCGTCCAGATTGACCAGGGCAGGCGGTGTGCTGGCGCTCGTTGCCGCCGCTGTTCCGTTTTTTCTCCTGCCGCCTCCCGCTTCATCGGCGGCCGGAACGCCCATCTCGGTGGTGAGCGCGAATATCTACGTCGATAATCCGGACCCCTCGGGCTTCCTTGCCATACCGGCGGTTGCAAGCGCGGACATCGTGGTCCTGCAGGAAATGACGCCGCTATGGCAGGACGCGCTCGTGGCGAGCGGGCTGTGGCGCCATGAAAGCAGCCGCGACCTCGAGGCCAATACCGACATGAAGCTGTTCAGCAGGTTTCCGGTCCTTGACGAGAGGACTGTGGCGCCGGACAGCGTGGATACCGGTGGCCGACATGCCGTTCGCTATGAATTGCTCGTTGATGACCGCAGGCTCGTTGTCTATGCCGTTCACCCGCAGACGCCGAGAACACCGTCCATGTGGCGCGAGCGGAGCGCCTATCTCCGTGATCTCGCCGAAGCGCTGAAATCCGAACCGCCGGAGACCCCGGTTGTCGTGGCGGGCGACTGGAATACGCCGTCCTGGTCACCGTTCTTCCGCGACCTGCTGGCATCGACCGGCTACCGCACAACGGAATCGCGATGGTGGCCATCGCCCACGCGCTTCAGCACCAGATACGGATCGGTGACGCAACTGGGCACGCCGATCGACCGCGTCATTGTCTCGCCGTCAGTCGGCCTCGAGGATCTGTCGACAGGCCCCACCTTCGGATCGAACCATCTTCCGGTCATCGCGAGATTGTCCATCCCCTAGCGCCGACAGCTTTGGAGCGACCGGCCCTACCGATGTTCGCTTTCGCACATCTCATGGTTTGCGAGCGACTGCAGCACGTAGCAGTCCCTGATGTGGTCGCCGTGGCAGCGGGTCGCCATTCGTCCAAGCTCGGTCTCGAGCATTCTCAATCTCGAGATCTTGTCCCGCACGCTCTGGAGCTGACGTGCCGCAATCTCGTCCGCATCGGCGCAGGGCCGCTCGGGATGCGCGCTCAGGTCGAGCAGTTCCCGGATGGCCTCGATCGTAAAACCCAGGTCGCGGGCGTGCTTGATGAAGGATAGACGGTCGCGGTCGCGGGGTGTGTAGCGGCGCTGGTTTCCCTCCGACCGTTCGGCAGCCGCCATCAATCCCATATGCTCGTAATAGCGGATGGTGGGAATCTTGACGCCGGTCTGGCGGGACAGCGTTCCGATTGTCAGCATCACATTCTCCAGTCGCTGGAGATATTAGCCGTGGGCAACGGACTTTGGAACAGTGCCGTTCGCCGCATCCGCTGCGCTGACGAGAGGTCGATTGGCCAAGGCCGCCGTTCCCTGCTCGCGAAGTTGTGGCCGGAAACCCCATCTTAACTATGATATGCGGACAATCGCGGTTTGACCGAGCCGTACGAGTCCGTCGAAAAAGCGATCGAGAATGATGTCGACAGCACTGAGAGTTGCAGCAATGGTGGCATTGGCGTTCTTGCTGAGCGCCTGCGTTTCCACCGTTCTTGACGTTGACGGCAAGGCAACACAGCCGATTCCTGCCGCCCTCAAGGCAGAGATGTCGCGCAAATCGATGTCGCCTTCGGCGCCTATCCTGGTCAGGATTTTCAAGCAGGAAAGCGAGCTGGAAATCTGGAAGCGTGGCCGAAACGGCACGTTCGCCCTGCTCAAGACTTACCCGATGTGCCGCTGGTCCGGTAAGCTGGGTCCCAAGAAGCAGGCCGGCGACAGGCAGGCACCCGAGGGCTTTTACCATGTCTCCGCCAGCATGCTGAACCCAAGGTCCCAATACTACCTGTCGTTCAATCTCGGCTATCCGAACAGGCTCGAAGCCGCACTTGGCCACACCGGCGAAGCCCTGATGGTTCATGGTGCCTGCTCGTCGTCCGGCTGCTACGCGATGACGGACGAAGGCGTGGCGGAGATTTACGCCGTCGCACGTGAAGCGCTGCGCGGCGGGCAGGGGTCTTTTCAGGTTCAGGCATTTCCCTTCCGCATGACGCCGGAAAACATGGCCAAGAACCGCAATGACCCGAACTTTGCCTTCTGGACGGACCTCAAGCAGGGCTACGACATTTTCGAAGTGACCCGCCGGCAGCCGAAGGTCTCCCATTGCGGTGGCCGTTACGTCTTCGACAGGGAGTTTGAAGGTGGCGAGCCGACGAACGCGCTTGCCGCATGTCCGCCGTCGCTTGACGCGTCGTCCCCGCTTGTCGCCGCCCGGACGCAGGCCGACCGCGTTGCGATGGAGCAGTTGACGGTGACCGGTACGGCCATTTCGGCCCATGCCTATGTGGATGGTGGCATGCACCCGACGTTCCGCAAGCTCCTGGAGCGCAGCGGCGAAGCCGCGCTCGCAAAGCGAACCTCGCTGACGTCGGTGCCTGTCAGCCGCCCCGACGCAGCGCTGGCCGACCCTCACTCTCCCGGAAAGTGAGCCTGCACCGTCAAGGCGCTGCCTGGCCAGTCTGTGGAAGGCTGACAACGGGCTGCCCTGATAGGGCCGCGTACAAAAATTCGCGAGCAGGCGTCGGACGCGAAACCATATCGGCCGCCCGTTGTTGATGGTTTGGATTGCCCCAGCCGCCGTTCGAGATCCGAGCGACCCGACGCCCCTATCGTGAGTGAAGCAGTGAACACATCAGACAATCGAACATATCCGTCCCGCCGGCAGGTGCTGGGTTTGGCCGGCGCGGCGGCGGCCGGGCTGGTCTTGCCCGCATGCATGAGCACGCAGCGCATTCCGGTGGCGCCGGCCCCGGTCGAGCCCCGCATCGATCCGGCTTACCTCTCCATGTACGGCCCCATGCCGCAGGAGGACTTTCCGATCCCGGCGGTGGATTTGAGCAAGGTGCCGGACCGTTTTTATCGACAGCTCGTCGACGACCCGACCGGCGCGCGTCCCGGAACGGTCGTCGTGGATACGCGCTCCTACTTCCTCTACCTTGTGCTGCAGGGCGGCAAGGCGATGCGCTACGGCGTCGGCCTGGGCAGGCAGGGTTTCGAATGGTCCGGTGATGGCGTGATCCAGTGGAAGCGCCGGTGGCCGACGTGGACCCCGCCCGCCGAAATGATCGCCCGGCAACCCGAACTCGAAAAATACAGCGCTGAAAATGGCGGTCAGCCGCCCGGCCTCACCAATCCGCTGGGTGCCAGAGCCCTCTATATATTCCAGGACGGACAGGACACCCTCTACCGCCTGCACGGGACGCCCGAGTACTGGACCATAGGCAAGGCCGTTTCCAGCGGCTGTGTGCGCCTGATGAATCAGGACATCATCGACCTCTACGATCGCGTTGCCACACCGGCCCCGATTGTCGTGTGGGGCGGCGCCGGCGTCTGATGCCGACGAAAGAAGGCCCTGCCGCTCTCGCTGCAGGGCCTGCTAACCGCCTGATCTGGCGAAGGCGCCTTGTGGCGCCTCCCTGGTCCCGCTCAGGCCGTCAGTATGGCGATGTGGCGCTTGGCCTGGCGCAGCGCCGATACGAGCTGGTTCTGGCCCCGCACAAGCTGGGTCTTCGCAAACCCGAGTGTGTCCGCATGGCTGTCGAGATCGGCTGCCACCGCGATTGACGGCAGCGCCGGCACCGTCAGCGCCGGGTCGTGATGGAAGCGCGGAACGCGGGTGAAGTTGATCGGCACGAGAATGCGCGCCAGGTCCTGGATGACCTGGTTTGCAACCTTGGGCGCGATCTTTCCGGCGTCGACCCTGGCGTAGAAATCCTCCAGCGCGCTGCCCAGTTCCGCAACGGCCGTCTTCGAGGCCGAGAGATCGAAACGGTCGCCGGCCTTGGCCTGGTAGGCATCGATCGTCTCGGTGAACTCTTTCGTCGTCGCGCGCCAGTCGAACGGCAGGATCGTGGCGTTGGCGTTGCGCAGCACGGCAAGCAGATAGACCTTGATGTCGCGCAGCAGGATGTCCTTGTCGGCGATCTCCAGAATATCGTTTTCGGTGTGCCAGGCGATATTGCCGCCGCAGCCGCCGACCGTGTAGTAGCCCTTCTCCTCACGCAGCACGTCGGGCATCGTCGACGACAGCATCAGATAGCTGGAAATGCCGATATTGTTGAAGGAGTAGTCGCCGGCGCGGTGTGGGCGTTCGCCTTCGATGGCCTTGCCCGCGACTTCCTCGATTACATCGGACAGGAAGGTTTCGGTCTCGCTCATCCGACACAGATTGATGAATTCGCTGGCCCAGCGGCAGCCGGGGCTGTCGCAGTTGACCTGCGCCACGGCGTTTTCTTCCAGATCGAGCGCGAAGGCGTCGGAGAACCAGGTCGAGCCGGCATAGCGGCCGGTCGAGTGACCCGGCCACCAGCAGATGCGGACCGAACGCTTCAGCTTGCCCCGGTTCGCCCAGAGCACGCGCGCGATCTCCAGCATGGTCGCGTCGCCGGTGGCGTTGTCGCCGACGCCAACGTCCCAGCTATCGAGATGGCCGTGCAGGAAGACGTATTTTTCCGGCTCTTCGGTGCCCCGGATGAAGACCTCCGGCAACTTGGAAGTGAACCAGCCTTCCTCCATTTCCGTGAAGAGCGTGACCTTGCCGCCCTTCTCGGCGATCTCGATCAGCGCCTCGCCATCTGGCTTGTTGACGGCGACCGCAGCGATCTTCGGCTTGCGCGGCAGGTCGTCCAGATCGGGCGTGCCCCAGATCGTGGTGCAGATGCCCCAGTGCACGTCGATGCCCGGATTGATGCCGATCACGCCGATCGCACCGATCTCCTCGAACTGCGAGACGAGGCCGGGGCTCGCGAAGCCTTCCGAAATCACGATCTTGCCGCGCACGCGGTTCGCCAGCTCGTCGGTCGTTTCGATCTTCTGTTCGAACATGTCGGTGATCATGGCGTTGTGGCGTGCACCCACATAGACCAGCTCGCCCGAAATGCCCTTGCGGGCATCCACGCTGTAGGCGGGCGGCTTGGCCCTGAAGGACTTGCCTTCGGCTTCCACGCGCGCAGCCCCCGGAAGGCTCAGATAGAGGCTCGGCTCGTGCACCGTCACTTCGACGCCGTGTTTGCGAAGGCGCTGCACCACCTCGTCCATTCCGCGGTTCACGTCCGTGGGATGCTCGCGCTTGAAGGTCGAGAAGCTCTCCACCAGCGCCCATGGTTCGTCGATGGTCGCGGCTGACAGGATTTCGGTCTCGGTCTGGTTCATGGAAGGAAGGCTCCCCAGTTGTTTTATTCAGTAAAACATCGTTTCACAACAAGATTACGCTACCAGAGCCCACGCGTTCGGTAAAGCCGGTCGCGCGAACGGCCCTTCAGCCAGTTGGCAAGGCAGCGAGGGTGGAGAGAGGAAAAACGTTCAGGCGATCAGCGGGGCGCCGATCTGGGCGGGCTCGCCAGGATGAAGGGAGAGCTTCGAGGAAATCTCGGCCGCCGCCTCGCGGGCCGCGCGAATGTATTGCTCGCGGCGCTCCTCGTCGAAGCGCACCATCGCGCCGGCCACCGAAATCGCCGCGATGACATCGTCATGCGGCCCCATGATCGGTGCAGCCACCGAGAATGCGCCTTCATCGAGGTCGTTGAGTGCTATGTTGAAGCCGTTCGCGCGGATTCGCTCGAGCAGTTGCCGCAACTTGTCGCGGTCGGTGATGGTGTAGGGGGTGAAGGCCTCCAGCGGCCCAGAGAGCACCGCATCGATGACGCTCTGGTCCGCGAAAGCCAGCAGGCACAAAGATCCGCCGCCGGCGTGAAGCGGGCCGTTGCGTCCGGCCTGTGCGAACAGGCGGATGGAATGGTGTCCGGCGCGTGTTGCAAGCACCAGGGAGCGCGATCCCTCCCGCACGACGAGGTTGACGTTCTCCGAGGTCCTGTCGCGCAGCGCGTCCATGACGGGGCGCGCCGCAAACAGAAGGCTCCCGTCCCGTCCGACGCGTTCGCCGAGAACGCCTACCCGGTATCCGAGCGAGTAGACGGCGAGCTCCGGGTCGCGGAACACGAAGCCACGTTCCTCGAGTGTCTGGAGCAGGCGGAAGACGATTGACTTGGTCAGGCCGAGGGACTTCGAAAGCGCGGTCACGCCCTGGCCTGGCTTCTCGCCAAGCGCTTCCAGCACGAGAAGTGCGCGGTCTACCGCGGCTATCCGGTAATCGCGATCCTGGCTCTCGTTCGTCATGTGTCCTCCCCAACCGATTATCGCGTCAGCGGATGGGCTGTTGCAATATCGGAAAATTATGATTTAGTGGTTGGAATAAGAAACGTAGTTTCATCTAATGAAACAAGAGGGGTAAGTCAATGCGGATCGCTTACGTGGTACCGGGGCCGATGTCGAAGACATCGATGGGGGCGCAGGAGATGCGCCGGCGCGAGGAACTGCTCAATTCCTGGGCGTTTCCAGGCACCGAAGTCTCGGTCGTCGATGTGCCGAGCGGGCCGGCCTCGATCGAGTCGGCCTACGAGGAAGCGATGTGCGTTCCTCCCACGATCGAGCTCATCATGAAGTGCGAGCGGGACGGTTTCGATGGCGCGATCATAGGCTGCTTCGGCGATCCCGGCCTCGAGGCCGCGCGCGAGATGGTCACGATGCCGGTGGTGGGCCCCTGCGAGAGTTCGCTATTGCTCGCCGCCGGGCTCGGCCACAAGTTTTCGATCCTCACCATCTTCGACAGCATGGCCGCCGGGCAGGAGCTTCTCGCCTATCGGGCAGGGGTGAAGGCCAAGCTCGCCTCGGTGCGCGCAACCGGCATTCCCGTTCTCGATCTGATGAAGGATCCCGAAGCGACGAAGTCCCGTCTGATCGACGTCGCCAAGGTATGCGTCGAGCAGGACCGTGCGGATGCATTGCTTTTCGGCTGTATGACGATGTCGTTCCTGGACATGGCGGATGAGGTCTCGGCCGCCGTGGGAGCCCCTGCCGTCAATGCCGGCAAGGCCGCGCTCAAGCACGTGGAGACACTTGTATCGATGGGTCTGTCCCATTCGAAGACCGCTTTCCCGACGCCCGCCAAGATGAAGGCCGGGCAGTCCGTGGAGACCCTGCGCGTTGCATGAGCGGCGCGCCAACAAGAGCAAAACGACACCCATCCAGAGGAGAACTAGCATGAGGTCCAGCTTCAAGGCGGTCGGCTTGGCTGCCATTCTCGCGGCTTCGGCCGCGATGCCGGCTCTTGCCGGCGACCAGATACGCACGATCGATGTCTTCACCCGCCCGCAGGCTGCCCAGCCTCAGGAATTCCAGTCGGTCCAGCTCATCGCGCAGGAATGGCGCAAGCTCGGCCTCGACGTGAATGTTCGGGTGATGCCATGGGAGCAGATGTCCGACATCGTCTGGTATCAGCGCGATGCGTGGGACGTGACTGCCTGGCAGATGGTAGGCCGTCCTGAGCGGTCCGATCCGGACGAGATCGTCTACAACCTCTTTCACTCGTCGACCGCCGAAAAGGGCTACAACTTCATCGGCTACGTAAACCCGGCCTACGACGAGGTGGCGACAGCGCAGCGCGTCGAGATCGACGAGGAAGCGCGCAAGGAACTGGTCTACAAGGCGCAGGAAATTCTAGCCGCCGACCAGCCCAACATGATGCTGGTTCATCCGCGCCAGACCTTCGCATTCGACAAGACCGTGTGGAACCCGGAATCCGTGGTCGAGCAGAGCGGCATCGGCATCCGCAACACCTGGACCTTCATGTCGCTGGAACCGCTGGGCGAGCAGAAGGACATCATCCTCAATTCGGGCGACAACGTTCAGGCGATCAACCCGCTCTACATTTCGGGCGGCGTCGATAGCTGGGTGTTCGAGCTGGTCTACGACCGTATCGCCCGCGTCGGGCCGGACGGCCTGCCGAAGCCCTGGGCGGCTGAAAGCTACGAATGGCGTGACGACAAGACCATCGAGGTCAAGCTCCGCGAGGGCATGAACTGGCATGACGGCGAGCCGCTCACCGCAGAGGACGTCAAGTTCTCCTTCGAGACCGCGGTCTCCGGCGAGGCGCCGATGTATGCGCCGTTTGCGTCCAACATCGAGACCATCGAGGTCGTCGACGACCTCAACCTCGTCTTTACGCTGAAGCAGCCGGCGGCGTCCTTCGTCACCTCCAGTCTTGCCAAGATCAACCTCATTCCCAAGCATGTCTGGGAGCCGGTCATCGAGGATCTGAAGACCAAGGAAGAAAACGCCGAAAGCTATCAGGAGCAGACGCCGATCGGCTCCGGTCCTTTCAAGTTCGAGCGCTGGCTGACCAATGAGGAAATCGTCCTCTCCGCCAACAAGGACCACTTCAACGCACCGAAGGCCGATCGCTGGATTCTACGCATCGTCCCGAACGTGGAAGCCGCACTCGGCATGCTGCGCTCCGGCGAGATCAACTTCATGGGCGAGTTTTCCGGCGATCCGCAGGTGCTGATCCAGGCGGCCGAGCAGGACGGCGACCTTGAGGTCGTCTCCACGGTCGAGATGGGCTTCCGTTACCTGGCCTTCAACAACCGCCGCGCGCCGTTTGACGACCCCGCCTTCCGCAAGGCTCTGTCGCAGGCCGTCGACCGTCGTCTGATCGTGGGCGCTGCTTTCCGCGGCTTCGCTGAGCCGTCCAATTCGGTCATCTCTCCGGCGCTTGCGTTCTGGTACGATCCGGCCGTGATGGAAGGGTTCGAAACCGGTACCGATGTGGCCGTGCGTATGCTCGAAGAAGCGGGCTACACGGTCGAAGGCGGGCGCCTGCATTATCCGGGCGACAAGACCGAAGAGCTCGCGAAGTAAGTGATTGCGGGCGGCACGCCGGCATTGGTCGGCGTGCCGCCATCGATTTGGCGGTACCGCTCGGTTTCCTGCGCCGACGTTGGAGTTCTCCCATGCCTCACCTGAAGGCGGCGCTCAGCCGTACGCTTCAGCTTCTGCTCGTTCTCTGGGCCGTGGTGACGATCCTGTTCCTGATGTTCAGGCTCATGCCGGGCAACCCTATGGCGGCCTACATCGATCCGACCTTCACTGTTGAGCAGCAGCAGGCGCTGATGGCGCAGTTCGGTTTGGACAAGCCGCTGTGGGAGCAATACCTGATCTATGTCGGCAATCTGCTGCAGGGTGAGCTCGGCCAGAGCTTCCGGTATCGCGAGCCCGTCGCCGACCGCATCCTGGCGCTGCTGCCCAACACGCTGATCCTGACCTTCACCTCGCTCATCATCGCCTATGTGTTCGGCATTCTCGCCGGCGCCTATCTCGCCTGGAAGCGCGGCGGCGTGGTCGAGAACGCGGCGATCCCGCTCGTGCTGACAACGCGTGCCATGCCGGAGTTCTGGCTGGGCATGGTGCTGCTGGCGATCTTCTCCTTCAATCTCGGATGGTTTCCCGCCGGCGGCACACGCCCGGCCGGCGCGAACTACGACAGTCTGTGGGCGCTCTATACCTCTCGCGATTTCCTGAGCTACCTGGCGCTGCCGGCTCTCACGCTGGCCATCTACAGCCAAGGCCTGCCGCTTCTCCTCATGCGTTCCAACATGCTGGACGTGATGAAGGAAGACTTCGTCACCATGGCGCGCATCAAGGGCCTGTCGAACTGGACCGTGGTGGTGCGCCACGCAGCGCGCAACGCGCTGCTGCCGGTCATGACCTCGTTTGCGATTGCCGTCGGCTATCAGCTTCAGGGCAACGTTGTCGTCGAGTCGGTATTCTCCTGGCCCGGTCTCGGACGTGAGCTCGTCAACGCCGTTTCGGCCTCGGACTATCCGCTGGCGCAGGGCGCTTTCCTGATGATCGCGCTGGTGGTCATCGTCATGAACCTCATCGCCGACCTTCTCTATGCCCTTCTCGATCCGAGGATCAGCCATGCTTGATGCCGTGGTTGACAGAAAGCCGAGCCTGATCGGACGCCTGTTCCGCAGCCTGCGCCTGCCGCTGAACGATCCGTTCGCCGTGCTCGGACTGCTGATCTACGCGCTGTTCGTGCTG
>SXGT01560037.1_pt1 | contig 11432 bp, 9 predicted proteins | sample 3176221 | NCBI WGS metagenome assembly SXGT01 (sample SAMN11356862, study PRJNA531348) | freshwater metagenome | isolation source: freshwater sample F1-120 | place: China: Fuxian Lake, Yuxi | collected 2017-12-25
GACAGGAAATACGATCCGACCGAAAGCTGGCGCATTGGTTTGAGGTTTCTCAATGGATACGCCTTGCATGAGGAGCCGTGTACGGACCCGTACGCACGGTTCTGTGGGCAGACGGAGGCTGCGGCCTCCTCTGACCCGATTTTCCGGCGTCACGGAGCTTCGAAGTGCCGGAAACGCCTGTCCTGCGCTACTGCGCGGACAGCCTTATTCCGGCCTACGTCGAGTTGTGTATAACGATGAGAGCTTCGGCTTGGGAACGATCTGAGTAGTTACAAAATAATATGTCTGCTGGATAAAATTTCTCTTCATTTCCACTATCAAAAAATTCCTGTATTTATGTCCTCAATCAGCAATGAACTTTACCAAATCCTGCAAACCGTTAATTGCCCCGGTGATTTTTATGTCAAGGGAACGCTTGAAACCTTTCCTCCGCTTGTCGAAGTCGAAGGTGTGGGACGGGTTGCTTTGCCGTTGTTGACCATGCAAGTCGACGCATTAATCAAAGCTTCCGAACGCGCGCCTTATGGGCGCGGTCAGGAAACCTTGATTGATACCGATGTGCGCCGTACTTGGCAAATTGATGCCGGACGAATTCATTTAGGGGGCAAACACTGGCAACAGACGCTGGACTCTATCGTCAATCGGGCTGCTCAGGGATTGGGCGTCAACGACAAGGTTGAGGCGGAACTCTATAAAATGCTGGTTTACGATACGGGTAGCTTCTTTATCAGCCACCGCGATACCGAAAAAGCGCCGGGTATGTTCGCCACGTTAGTGATTGTGCTGCCTTCCGATTACAGCGGCGGCGAGCTGGTCGTGCGCCATCAGCAACAGGAAGCCAGACTGGATTTGCGCTGCGACGACCCCGCCGAAATGGCTTATGCCGCTTTTTACGCCGATTGCCTGCATGAAGTTCTGCCCATCACCGAAGGTTGCCGGTTGACCTTGATTTACAATCTTGTGCGTACGAACAAGAAACTGCCGTTGCCCACGCCGCCCGATTACCGCCATGAACAGGCTACTGTAGCGGCCTTGTTGCGCGACTGGACAGAACAGCTAGGCATGGAGAACAATGCAGCGATAGAGACGCCGGAAAAACTGATCTATTTATTGGAACACGCTTATACACAGGCCGAACTCGGTTTCGATGCGCTTAAAAACGCCGATGCCGCCGTTGCCGACGTGCTTGTCGCCGCAGCCGCACAAGCCGATTGCGACATCCATCTGGCTTTGGTGTCGATAGAGGAAAGCGGTAGTGCGGAATATACCGGCTACGGGCGTTATCACGATGACGATCACGACGCTTTTGAAGAGGGCGAAGTGTATGACAGCACTGAAACTGTTTCCGATTGGCGGCGGCCCGACGGCGGCAAACCGGATTTGCCGATACTGCCTTTTTCAGCACATGAGTTCTGTCCGCCCGATGCCTTCGAAAACATCGAGCCTGACGATGTGCAATTCCATGAAGCCACCGGTAATGCCGGCGCATCATTTGAGCGTACCTATCATTGCGCGGCTCTGGTTATTTGGCCGAAAAGCTATTATTTGGCAATTATCAATCAAGCCGGTTTCAGCGCCGGTTTGTCAGTGTTGCTGGAACTTTGTCAGGCTTACGAAGCGTCCGGCGATAAAAATCAATCCTCAAATTACTGGCAAGATGCCCATCGTTTGGCGGCTTATATGCTTCGCGACTGGGTTAAACAATATCTGGGTACCCGAAGCAGTTTTGACCGTGAAAGCCGTGTTCGGGTGTTTTTGGACTATTTATATCGCTTGCAGGATAGCGAACATGTTGCCCGGTTCTGGGCATTGCTTGCGGAAAATGGTATTTACAACAAGGAGGACTGTGCCATGTTCGTACAAGTTGCCGAGCTGTTGCCGTGGTCGCAAGTGGTGAAAGGATTGACCGACGCCGTCAGCGTTAGTGCCGCCAACGGTCAGGAAGCTTGCGCCGCCTTGCTGGCGCGATTTAGCCGAGTCCATCCCGATACGGCAAAAGATCTTAGCGCCGCCGCCAGGATTTTGTTTGCGGCTTTGCCGGGCGATGCGGCGCGTTTCCCGCAACTTAAACCTTGGGAATATAGTCGCATCAAGGTTAATGACGCTTTGGTGGCCGATGTGTTGACAGGGTTCAGCGGTATTGATGCGGCATTGGCGGAAACCGCGCTCGATTATATGCTGGCATGGCCGGATACCTATAAAATAGATGATGTTTTGGCGCCTGCCGCTTTGCGTCTGGCGGAAGATGAGCATGGCCGTCACCTGGCCGTTGCCGTACGTCTGGGCCAAGTCGTTACGACCCATGTGCAAAAACGGGTCGCAGAAGACCTGGCGCCTCCCTCCGATTGGCGCAGGGATAACCAAGTCAAATGCAAATGCAATGATTGCGCCGAACTGCGCCTGTTTCTCGACAGTCCGACCGAAGAAATATGGCGATTCAAAGCCGCTGAAAACAGGCGGGAGCATGTTACGCAAATGATCCGCATGCACCAGTGCGATGTCGATCTAATGACGAACAAACTCAACCGCCCCTATAGCTTGATCTGCACCAAAAACCAGGCGAGTTACCATAGGCGGGTGGTGCAACGCCAAAAGGACCTGGGTACCCTGGCGCTCCTGGGATGTCTCTGCAACAAACGGCAGAATGATGAACGGCAGCCTTAGTGCAGAGGTTGCATTAAGTTCAGTTTTCAAGTCGGTACTAAACCATGCTTAAGAACATCAACATAACAACAGCAACGATAAGCGATGCCGACGAAATAGCCGTCATGGTCGGTGAGTTGCTGAACGAAATCATCAATAAAACAGGCGCGCAAGCCTTCAACTTCAGCCTTGATGAAACAAGGTCCAGGCTCATTGCGTTTCTTGAGCGGGAAAACTATGTGGTTTTCATTGCCAAAACCGAAGCGGGTTATCCAGTCGGCTTCATCGCTTTGTACGAAAGCCATGCCTTGTATGCCGAAGGCAGTTTCGGCACCATTCCTGAATTTTTTGTGCGGCCTCAGTTTCGCTCGCAAAATGTAGGCTTAAGCCTGCTGGATCAAGCCAGGGCGTACGGTCAATCACAAGGCTGGAAACGCCTGGAAGTAACTACGCCGCCGCTCCCGGAATTCGACAAAACCTTGGCGTTTTATCAGCGCGAGGGATTTACAATTGCCGGTGGGCGCAAATTAAGGGTGTTGCTGTGATTGTTCGGTGCGGTCTGCCTTTGGCGGATAAAAAATTCTTTAGCCTGATCATGCACTTTTTCAACCATCAAACCCAGCACCGCGGACAAGCCAGTACATTGCTGTATCAAGCGGGATTCGATGTGGGGGTTACCGATCTGGTGGCCTTGATTCCCAATGCGCTTTAAGCGATAGCCATAAAGGATTCATTAATTTTTGCAGCATTGGATAGAACGATTTACAAGCACCTTTTCTATGTGCGAGAACGCACAGATCGATTATGGTCATGTACGTATATTTGTAACGACTCAGCTCATTTTCTTTATGTCAGGTTTTATTTTGCCGTTAAACGAACACGCTCTGATTATCTGCTTGCTAAGTGGTTTAACGCTGTTTAACGCCGGTAACGTCGCCGCAGAAACGCTGGAAGACGCCTGGAATATAGCCATTGACAACAACCACCAGATCAAATCGGCGAAAGCCGACACCAGCGCGTCCGAACAACAGGTATATTCGGCACGCGGGCAGCGGCTTCCGGAACTGAATGTGAATACCGGTTATACCCAGTTGAGTGAAACACCGGCAGCAAAAGCAGACTTTGGCGGCCAGACAGGTCAATTTAACACCTCGCAAGCCGGGAGCGTGAAAGCCCAGGCGATTGCCTCGATACCGGTTTTTACCAGCGGCCGTATCAGTCACAGCATCAATGCCGCAGAAGCCTCATTGGAGGCGGCCCGGCACAATGAAATCAGTTCTGTATTGAACATCAAAATGCAGGTGGCGGAAGCCTATGTTAGCGTCTTGCGCAGTGAGGGCGCTTTGCAGGTTGCGCAAAATCATGTCGATAGCCTGAGTAAATTTCATCAGGATGTGAACAATCTTTATGATCAGGGCGTGGTGGCGAAAAATGATGTCTTAGCGGCTGATGTGGAATTGGCGAATGCCCGGCAACTGGTTGTACAGGCGAGCAACCGGCTTGATATTGCACGAGCGCACTATAACCAGTTGCTGGATCGCAAACTCGACGATGAAGTCAGGCTGGCGCGCGAGTTTCCGGAAACGCCTCCGGGAACATTAGCCGAGCTCAGCAACAGCGCCTTGACGCAACGTCCGGAATTGGTCGTACTCGCCCAGCAAATAGAAGCGCTGGAACAACAGGCGAAAAGTGTTAAGGCTGGTACTATGCCGCAGGTTGCCGTCAATGGCGGCTATCAATATCAGGAGAACCGTTATCAAGCATTCCAGGGACTCTGGATGGTCAATATCGGCATGCAATGGAAATTGTATGACGGCAGTACCGGGCACAGCAGCGACGCCATCAGTCGTCAAGCACTGGCGCTAAAAGAGCAGCGTGACGATTTAAACAGCACGATTGCTTTGCAGGTGCGCCAAGCCTGGCTGGATATTCAGGAAGCGCGGCAGCGTATTGACGTGGCCCAACAAGCCATTGCGCAAGCGGATGAGAATATGAAGGTGACGACCGACCGTTATCAGCAAGGCTTATCGATCAATACCGAAGTGCTGAAGGCCGAGGATTTGAGGACCAGAGCCCATGATAATTTGAATAATGCCGGTTATGATGCGGCGTTGGCGAACTTGCATCTACGCCGTGCCGTGGGGAATTTGTGATGAGAGAGGTTTTATTTTACTGAGCGTCAAAAGCATTTTTCACCACGAAGACACGAAGAGCACGAAGAAAATTAACCATGCAATTCAATCTATCGAAAAACTTCGTGCTCTTCGTGTCTTCATGGTGATGTCTTTGATCTGATCTAAAAGTGAACCTACTTTAACGTGGATGTGAGTTACTGCGGCAGTCGGCTTATATGTCCATAAAAAACATCGGTACGCCGTAGGTCAAAACGAAATAGCTAAACGCCATGATAACGCTGTTACTCATTCTAAATTCCAACAACTGCCGAAAGATGTAGCTGATGATCGCGATATACCAGAGAACCAAAAATATACCCAGTCCGATCGAAATTTCTTCCGCCCTTTCGATGTGTTCCATAATCATCAGATGATATAAGCCTTCGGTTGCCGTCGCCAAGGTCATGATAAGGTTTTCGCAGACGAAGATGGCTGTATACAATTGATTGTAATAATGCCATTTTTTCTGGACGATCAATATGCCGCCGACCGTTGAAAAAGCCATAATGGTTCGTAAAATCACTTCGAGGGTGCCGTCGGCAGGATCAGAAATCAGACCTTCAACGATCATCCCGGAAATCAGGTAAAAGATGACGTTTTTCCACATGAAAGATTTTGGTGGAATCAAATCAGCCGGGTTATTGATAAAAAAACAAAGCGCTAGGTATTTGAGTAATAAATTCATGGAATAGGTATTTTGGTTATTGTTATTGTTGTAATGTAAAAAATTATTTCAAATAAGGCGATTGCCAAGAATGAATATGCCCAAATCGCGCAGGATTTTTGTTCATTTCAAGGCGTAAAAATAGGCGCATAGCGAGCTATGTAACTATTTTTACAACGCAGAAAATGGATAAAAAGACCAGCGAGTTGGGTATATTCTTCGCCGGAAATCGCCTACGTAGACCGGTTTAGATGATGTGCCGGTGAATTTCGCGAAAAATGATCAACGTAAGCTATTATCTTATTTTTTGTATTGTAATTTACAGTGCAAACATCCGCATACTATTGATTCCTAGAATTTATGGAAAAGAAAACCAAACTGCTGACATTCATCACCTTAGTTATTGTCGCTCTGCTTATCATATTGGCGGCCTGGTGGTTAAGGTGGCGCGAGCCGCCATTCCCGGAAGGACTGGTTCAGGCCAATGGCCGTATTGAAGGCGATCATTACACGGTGTCGGGCAAATGGCCGGGGCGGGTTGTTGAATTACTGGCGAGAGAAGGTGATTTGATCGAAAAAGGCCAAGTGATGGTTAAACTGGACGACGCCCAGACGCAGGCTAAAGTTAATCAGGCCAAATCGGCTGTGGATGTCACCAAAGCCCAACTCAAGGCGGCGCAAACGGCGTTGTCGGTGTTTAAGAAAAATGTCCCGTTAAAGATTGATACCGCTAAAGCGGGCCTTAATCATGCCGATGCCGAGCTGGTTTCAAGTCTTGCCACGGAAGAACAGATGCTCAAGGATGCCGAGCGCTTTCGTGAATTGTTGAAAAGAGAAACCGTCGAAAGACGACGCAGCGAGCAGGCCGATTTAAGCTGGAAAGTGGCGCGCGCCCAACACAGTACGGCTCGTGCGGCCCGAACCCAGGCGGAAAAACTGTTGGCCGAAGCCGAACTGGGCCGGGAACAGATTAAGGCCAAGGAAAATGAAGTCGATGCCCTGGCCGCTCAGGTAACACAGGCGGAAGCCGCATTGGCGGAAGCGCAAAGCGTCCTGGATGATCTTGTTGTCCGGGCGCCGGCAAGCGGCATGATTACCACGCGTATCGTTGATAACGGCGAAATGGTCGCCGCAGGAAGTCCCTTATTCGATATTGTCGACCTGGATAGGCTGTATCTGAAAGTCTATGTGCCGGAAAAAGAAATCGGCAAGGTTCGCTTGGGGCTGCCCGCGCAAATTTATACCGACGCCTTCCCGGATAAACCGTTTGCCGCCACACTGCGCTATATTGCTTCCCAGGCGGAATTCAGCCCTAAAGAAGTGCAAACGCCGGATGAACGGGTCAAGCTGGTCTATGCTGTCAAACTCTATCTTGATGAAAATCCTGACCATCAATTAACGCCCGGATTACCCGCCGACACCGTGATTCGCTGGCAGGAGAAAACCCCATGGGCGAAGCCGCGCTGGTAAACGAAGCGACTGTTATCAATATAGCCGGATTTTGCAAAAGCTATAAAAACAAAGCGGCGGTTGATGCGGTAGACCTGATCGTCAAGCGCGGTGAAATCTACGGTTTGATCGGCCCGGACGGCGCCGGTAAAAGCAGCCTGATGAAAGCCATCGCCGGGGTGTTGTCGTTTGAACAAGGCACTGTGGAAGTTTTTGACGTGAATGTCGATTCTGAAGCCGCGGCGGAAAAGATCAAGGGCAGGCTGGGTTTCATGCCACAGGGATTGGGGCTTAATCTTTATGGTGATTTGTCGGTAGAAGAGAATATCGATTTCTTTGCCCAACTGCGTCAGGTCACGCGCGAACAGCTCGCCGAACGCAAGGAAAAACTGCTGGCGATGACCCGGCTGGATAAATTCCGCGATCGTCCGATGAAAAACCTGTCCGGCGGTATGAAACAAAAACTGGGTTTGATTTGTACGCTGATCCATGAACCCGAACTGGTCATTCTGGATGAACCTACGACCGGAGTTGATCCGGTTTCACGGCGGGATTTTTGGGCTATCCTTGCCGAATTACTGCGTGAACACGGTATTACGGCGCTGGTTTCCACCGCCTATATGGATGAAGCGGCGCGATTCCATCGTTTATCGCTGATGTATAACGGGCAGATACTGGCCGCCGGTGAACCGGACGCTATATGCCGACAGGCCAAAGGCTGTCTGGTGCAGTTAACGGTGGAACCGCAGATTGACGCGCTGGATCTTTTAAAAGTCCGTTATCCGCAGATAGAAGCCATCGGTTCGCGGTTAAGGGTTTTTGTTGATAATACTTCCTCGATGGATGCGGTAAAAGTCGTTTCCGATTTGCTCCCAGGCCTTGCGATTAAAAGCATTCGGGCCTTTGATACCGAATTGGAAGATGCGTTTATTGCCTTACTGCGCCAAGGCTTGTTGGCGAATCAGGCGATACAAGCGAATACCATTCCGCGTTTTGATAATCCTTTGTCCAATGCTGAAGGCATTGCCATTCAAGCCAAGGAGCTGACCCGCGATTTTGATAAATTTCGATCGGTTGACCATATTAATTTTGTTGTTAGGCAAGGAGAAATATTCGGCTTGCTCGGTGCTAACGGCGCCGGTAAAACGACGGCGATTAAAATGCTCACCGGTATTCTGCCGCCCAGTTCCGGCGAAGGGCAGGTAGCGGGAGCCGATATGCGTAATGCCGGGCAGATGATTAAAGAACGTATCGGTTATATGTCGCAAGCGTTTTCCCTGTACCTGGATTTGACCGTCATGGAAAATATTCGTCTCTACGCCAGTATTTATGGCGTGAATCGAAAGATTGTCAGGCAACGCATTGCCTGGGTCGTGCAAATCGCCGGATTAAAGGAGGTCACCGATCAGTTGGCGGGCAGCCTGCCGATGGGAATACGGCAACGGCTGGCGTTGGGTTGCGCGTTGGTGCATCAACCCGGCGTGTTGTTCCTGGATGAACCGACTTCCGGTGTCGATCCTGTCGGGCGACGGCATTTCTGGGATATTTTGGTTCACCTTGCCCGCGTCGAGCAGGTGGCGATTTTAGTGACCACGCATTACATGAGCGAAGCCGAACACTGCGATCATCTGGCGCTGATGTATGCAGGCCGGGTTATTGCCGACGATTCGCCGGGTAATATGATTCAGGCTCTGCAAAATGAAGCCGGGCAACTGCTGGAAATTACCACCGACAATCCCTTAGCGGCGCTTGCGCAGCTTGAACAGGGAGGATTCAAAGGCGTCGCCTTGTTCGGCAAGCATATCCATTTACTGGCAAAGGACATCGAAAGCGTGGAAAAGCAGATACGTGTATTGCTCGATAAACAGTCCATCAGGCTGATCGCCCTGGAAGCCCATGCGCCGACTCTGGAGGATGTGTTTGTGTACCGGGTGCTGGCTTTGGAAGAAAAGGAGCCGATATGAATTTATCGCGGGTCTGGGCGGTAACCTATAAAGAGTGGCGGGAAATTTTGCGCGACCGCTTGTTTTTTACCATGGCTTTTGTTTTGCCTGTCGGGATATTTCTGGTGTTGGGTTATGGGATTTCCTTTGATGTCGAGAAAATACCCTTTGCCGTGCTTGATCAGGATAGGACGGCGATGAGCCGGGATTTCCTGCACCGCTTTATTGACTCCCGCTACTTCGAATATAAAGGCAATGTTCAGAGCGAACGCGAGCTTGATCCTTTGCTGGCGCACAGTGATATTCGCTTTGCCGTTATCATCCCGCCGCGATTCCAGGAGCAACTGATGGCCGGGCGGGCAACATCGGTACAGAGTTTGATTGACGGTGTTTTTCCGTACCGGGCCGAAGTGGCGAAAGGCTATGTGTCGGCGATTATCGCCAATTTCAATGCCCAATCACTGATGGGCTATTTAGTCCGCAAACAAGGTATTTCCACCGAGCAAGCAAGGGTTCAGGTGTCGCCGCTACGGCTGGAGTCACGTTATTTGTATAACCAGGCCTTGCGTAGCCAGTGGTCGATCTCATCGGGCTTGATGATGCTGGTCCTGATGGTGACGCCGCCGTTCCTGACGGCACTGGGTGTGGTGCGGGAAAAGGAAAACGGTTCCATCTACAATATCTATGCTTCAACGATTAGCGGTAGCGAATTTATTTTAGGGAAATTCCTGCCTTATTTGTTGATTTCCTGCCTGAATATTTTTATTCTCTGGTGGGTGGTCATGAATGTGTTCGGTACGCCGTTCAAAGGTCATCCGGTATTTTATTATGCAGCCTCTATTATCTATGTCATCTGCACAGCCGGCGTCGGTTTGCTGGTATCGCTGTTGGTCAGGACGCAAGTCGCGGCAGTCATGCTGACGATGGTGATTTCTTTTGTTCCGGCCATGCTTTATTCAGGCTTACTGGTGCCTATCGAATCGATGGGAACGGCGACCAAAATCGAGTCGCACCTGTTTCCGACGCTGTATTATCTCAGGATTACCTGGGGTAGCTTTCTTAAGGGCCTGGGCTGGGACGAACTCTGGTTCGATGTAGCGGCGTTGATGCTTTATGCCGTTATTCTGTGGGTCGTCGGGTTTTTAAACTTTCACAAAAGGCCATCGGCATGAACGGTCATGCTTTTTTGCTCTGGTGGGATCGCATCATCGCCATGACGCTTAAAGAACTGAAACAGCTGATACGCGACCCTGTCCTGTTGTTGATTATTTCCTATTTTTTTACCGCCGATGTCTATATGGCAGGCTCCGGTATCAATCTGAATTTGCGTAACGCCTCGGTGATGGTCATTGATCGTGATCATAGCGCCGCTTCACGCGAATTGATGTACCGGTTTCGCAAACCCTATTTTGATTTAAAAGGCGAGATCTCCGGTAAAAATGAAGCCGAAGATTTGTTAAATAGAGGCCGAATCCTGGCGGTGCTGGATATTCCTGAAAACTTCCAGAGCTTGTTGCTGCAAGGAAAACCGACCGCCGTACAATTTCAGGTAGATACCAGCAATACGGTCTTGGGTACATTGGCGACCGGCTATGCGACCGAAATTACCGCAGGATTCGCCCAGGATTTTGTCGCCAAACGGCTGGGTTTGAATGCCGAACAAATGGACGCGCTTCCTGTCATCCAGAATCGTCATCGTGTGCTTTATAATCCCAATCAGATCGACGGCTGGTTTATGTCGATCTCGGAATTGCTGACGGTGATTACCATGTTATCGATGATGTTGCCTGCCGCTGCGGCGGTCAGGGAAAAAGAACGAGGTACCATTGAGCAGCTTGCGGTGTCGCCGTTAAGCCCCTTACAGATTTTACTGCCCAAGGTGATTTCGATGGGGCTGGTCATTCTGTTGGGTGTTGCCGTTTGTTTGTTTCTGATCATTATTCCGGTCTTTCATTTACCGTTTAAAGGCAGTATCGGCTTGTTTTTTGCCGTAACCGCTTTGTATGTGTTCACGACCTCCGGGATCGGGCTGTTCATCGCCACGATCAGTCACAGCCTGGGTCAGGTGACTATGCTGGTGATTTTGCTGCTGATGCCGATATTGCTGCTTTCCGGCGCCTGGACACCGCCGGAAGCGATGCCGCCGGGCATACGCTGGGCTATGTATATTTCGCCCTTGTATTATTTCAATGAAATAGGCTACGCGATTTTGATGAAAGGCGCCGGTGTTGATATTTTATGGGATTCGCTGCTCGGGTTAACGGGGTTGGGCGCGGTATTTTTTAATTTCGGAGTCTGGCGTTTTCGTCGGCAATTTGGTTAGGAATGAAAATAAAATAACTTCGACGACCAACTCCCTCTCCCTCCGGGAGAGGGCTGGGGAGTGGGGATAAAATGTTCAAGTTATTTAATTTTCAGTCCTTAAACGCAGCGCCTTCATCAAGGAGATTTTAAACATGAGTCTGAAAATTTATTTACTGCGTCACGGCGAGACGGAGTACAGCCGACGCGGCTCATTTTGCGGAGCGCTTGATCCCGGTTTGACGCCGGAAGGACAGC
>SXGT01143499.1_pt1 | contig 11431 bp, 6 predicted proteins | sample 3176221 | NCBI WGS metagenome assembly SXGT01 (sample SAMN11356862, study PRJNA531348) | freshwater metagenome | isolation source: freshwater sample F1-120 | place: China: Fuxian Lake, Yuxi | collected 2017-12-25
CGGATCCTTTTGATGGGAAATCTGGCCCAGACGTTCGGTCAGGGAAAAGAAGGAAAGTTCGGCGGAACGAATCAATTCAGGCATGAAGTCTTCGACGATAAACCTACCCTCCTTACTCACTTTTTATGTCTGTTTCTTTGGCAGGAATTCGAGTTTCTGGAAGTCCCCTTATGGCGCAATGACCTGTTTCCTTCACTCCTTACCCCCCCCCTCCGGTAATAAAACTTTTGGCGCAATTCGTGTCTACAAAATCTCTCAGTTTAATCTTTGATTCTGGCGCGTTCTAAGCGATGCTGTACCTTTGAATTATGGACGTCCGACTACCTAAACTTGGTGAAGGCGCCGAATCCGGCGTCGTGGTCAGCATTGCTGTGAATGAAGGTGATGCCGTGATCAAGGGGCAAATTATCCTCGAGCTAGAAAACGAAAAAGCGGTGACCGCGATTCCCAGTTCAGAGACTGGGACAGTGGGTCGAATCGCTATCAAGGTCGGGGACAAGCTCAGCGTGGGCCAAGTCATTTTCAGTCTCTCTTCAGGCGGTTCCAGTGCAAGTGTTCCCGCCGCTGCGAAAAGCAGCAAGGGACCTGAAAAACCCATTAAAGTCCCCCAATCCAAGGCCTCAACCATAGAGGTCGCCGCAGATTCTGAGCCAATGGGAGAGGATCTGGCGGCGGAAGTGGGTTCCGCTACCGCAGCAGGTTTGCCTCTAGCGGCCTCTCCAACGCTTCGGCGGCTGGCTTTTGACCTAGGGATTGACCTCGCCACGATCCGCGGCAGTGAAACAGGCGGGCGAGTTGTTGTCAGCGATCTTCGACGGTATCTAGACCGACTCAGGATGGCTGCTTCCCGTGGCAATCGTGATGTGCAGGTTTCGACCCATGGATCTCGGGATGCCTCTACCCCACCTAAGGTCGAATCCATTGATTTTTCGAAGTGGGGTTCGATTAGTAAAAAACCACTCGCACCGATCCGCCAAACGATCGCGAGGAGGATGGTTGAGAACGCGGTTTCCATTCCACACGTCACCCAATTCGACGAGGCTGATATCAGCACGTTGCTTCAACTTCGGAAAAAATGGATGCCTGCTTACGAAGCCAAAGGAGCACGCATCACAGTAACAACCTTGTTACTCAAAGCTGTGGCGAAAACGCTTAAAAAATTCCCGATTTTTAATGCAAGTTTAGACGAAGCTGCGCAGGAGATTGTTTTTAAAAACTACGTGCACATCGGGATGGCTGTGGATACGGACCAAGGCTTATTGGTGCCGGTGTTGCGGAATGTAGATGCAAAGTCGTTGTTAGAGTTATCAAAAGAATTAAACGAGCTCGCAGATAAAGCACGGGATCGAAAAATTACTCTCGAGGAGATGAAGGGAGGATCCTTCACCATCTCAAACCAAGGTGCAATCGGAGGCGGACACTTCACCCCGATAATCAATAGGCCCGAGGTTGCGATTCTAGGTCTTGGAAAAACCGGATCTCGCGCAGTTGTGATGGCCGATAAAACTATCGCAGCACGGAGTATTTTGCCTATTTCACTTTCCTACGATCACCGCATTATAGACGGAGGGGAGGCCGCACGGTTTTCTGTCGAATTGGTTCAACAATTCGAAAACTTCAAAGAAGAAGATATTACCATTTAAGGATTTCAAGACATGGACCCAATCAAGACTGAGGTAGTTGTGCTGGGAGCTGGACCCGGCGGTTATGCAGCCGCTTTCTACGCGGCTGCTCATGGTAAAAAAGTAATCCTGATCGAGCAGGACAAAAAGCTCGGAGGGGTCTGTCTCAACCGAGGATGTATCCCTTCGAAAGCGTTGTTGCACGTCAGTAAGTTAGTGAATGAAACGCGTGACTCCTCTCGGTGGGGTATCACATTCGGCCCTCCTCAGATCGACGTTGATAAACTTCGCACTTGGAAAGATTCTATCATCACCAAGTTGAATGTGGGCGTTGCCAGCCTTGCAAAAGCCAGAGGAGTGCAAGTTCTCCATGGACGCGGCTATTTCGACGACAGTCAGACTTTGAGGGTGGAAACCGACGCGGGGCAACAATTTGTCCAATTCGAAAAAGCGATCATCGCCGTTGGTTCCAAGCCGGCCATGCACCGGGATTTTGACTTGGGTAACCCCCGAGTAATGACTTCCACGGAAGCTTTAAATCTTGAGGATATTCCTGAAAACCTTCTCGTAATTGGGGGTGGGTATATCGGCATGGAACTTGGGACAGTCTATGCTTCCTTGGGAAGTAAGGTGGTGTTGGTTGAAGCTATGGACAGCATCCTCGCCGGGGCTGATCCCGATCTCGTGCGACCAGTGGCTAAATATGCCGAGAAAGCTTTCCGTGAGACACGGCTCAAAGCCAAAGTTTTGAAGATGGCCACCAGTGGTAAACAAATCAAGGTGGTGATCGAACACAATGGCCAGAAATTAGAGGAGCTTTACGATCGAGTGTTGGTCTCGATCGGGCGTTCTCCCAATTCAAGCGATATCGGTTTAGAGAACACCAAAGTTTTACGGGATGATCGTGGATTCCTCAAAGTGGATGCCAACCAACAGACTGGCGACGCTAATATCTATGCCATCGGTGACGTTGCGGGTGGGATCATGCTGGCTCACAAGGCATCCAAAGAAGCTCGGATCGCGGTTGAATCCCTCTTAGGTGGCGAAGCTGTACCAGAGAAAATCATTATTCCAGCTGTCGTATTCACCGATCCAGAAGTCGCGTGGGTAGGTTTGACGGAAACTGAAGCCAAGGCAAAAAATATTACCGTTAAGGTAGCGAAATTCCCTTGGGGAGCTTCCGGACGTGCATTGACCTTGGATCGAACGGATGGACTTACCAAGCTGATCATTGATCCCGTCACCGAACGGATCCTCGGGGTAGGTATGGTCGGTCACGGGGCAGGGGAACTGGTCGGCGAAGCTGTCGTGGCTGTGGAAATGGGGGCATGTGTGAAGGATCTTGCCTCAGTAGTCCATGCCCACCCGACCTTGTCTGAAACCATCATGGAGGCCGCAGAAACATTCTACGGACACTCCTCGCACATGTTCAGCCGCAGCCAAGCAGCTGAATAAACCTTCACCAAGATATCGTGGCCGTCAGGAATTCCTGACGGCCTTTTTTTACCGACTCCGTTAGAGGTCAATTGTTGTCTGGGTCTCTTGGGCGTCAGGATCCTGGTTCTCATTAATTACAGGAGCGATGGCTTGGAGTTTGTCCCCTTCGGAAAGGTTGATGAGTTTAACCCCCATGGTGTTGCGTCCGGTTTCACGAATTCCTTTCGCACCAATTCGGACCATTTGCCCCTCGACGCTAATCAACATGATTTCGTCCGTATCGTTCACGGTGAGTGCGCCGACCACGTTGCCAGTTTTATCGGTGGTCTTCATCGTGATGACCCCTTTGCCTCCACGAGATTGCTGGCGATACTCAGAAAAATCAGTCCGTTTACCGATCCCTTGGTCACCCGCGACAAGGAGGGTGGCGTTGGGAACGACCAAAGCCAAAGCGACGACGCTATCGCTGTCTTCAAGTGAAATGCCTCGGACACCCGCTGCCTGACGCCCCATTGAGCGAACATCATCCTCGTTAAACCGAATACTCATTCCTTCTTTCGTGATCAAAACCACCTCATCGGTGCCACCTGTCAAATTAACTCCCATCAATTCATCGCCTTCATCGATGCCGATTGCCACAATCCCTCCTTTTCGAATATTTCCGAAAGCGGCGAGCGGAGTTTTTTTGACCGTGCCTTGTTGAGTGCAAAAAAACAGGAAGTTGGGTTGTTCCCATGTGATATCTTCCTTCTTCGGACCGTATTTTGATAGGACTCGAATCAATGCAGCAATCGTTTCGCCGGCCTGCATCTGGAGCAGGTTAGCAATACTTCGGCCTTTCGAAGCGCGACCCATATCAGGGATCTCGTGAACACGCTCCACATACACTCGTCCCGTGTTCGTAAAAAACATCAGGTAATCATGAGTGCTAGCGGTGAAGAGATGCTCAATAAAATCGTTCGATTCACCTTCGACTTGTGCTTCTCGGGTGGTCATTCCAATAACGCCCTTACCTCCCCGTCGTTGGGATCGATAGGAACTCACGTTGGTACGCTTGATCAGACTATTGTGAGTGATCGTGATGATGACACCTTCGTTCGCAATCAGGTCTTCGATATTGATCTCGCCCTCGTCAGGAACGATGTCGGTCAATCGATCGCTAGCATGTTTGTTCCGAATTTCTTTGAGTTCGCCTTTGATGATCGTCATCACGCGTGATTCACGCGCAAGGATATCCAATAAATCTTGGATGCGTTTGATGAGTTCATTGTATTCGCCCTTCACTTTTTCCTGCTCCAGCCCGGTCAATTGATACAATCGGAGCTCTAGGATCGCATTGGCTTGAACTTCGCTGAACAAATATCGCCCTGAGGTGAGGCGTGCGGGGTTACGGATCAGGATACCAAGTTTTTCCACATTGTTCTTGGTAAACTCGTAAGCCATTAATTTTACCCGTGCTTCATCCCGATTTTGGGAGGTTCTAATGATTCGAATGAAGTCATCCAGATTAGCTAAGGCAATCAGAAATCCTTCCAAGATTTCAGCGCGATCCTCTGCCTTTTTCAATTCAAACCGAGTGCGACGCAGGACGACCTCGCGTCGATGATCTATGTAGCAACCGATCATCTCCTTGAGGTTCAAGATTTTCGGACGACCGTGGTCGATCGCTAGAGAATTGACCGAAAATGTTGTTTCTAGGCTCGTGTGCTTGAAGAGGTTATTGATGACAACCTTGGGCACTGCATCGCGTTTTAACTCGATGACCACTCGGGTGTTCTCATCCGATTCGTCGCGGATGGCCGTTATGTCGCTGATGATCTTTTCATTGACGAGATCCGCAACCCTCGACACGAGTGTGGCGCGATTGACGTTGTAAGGAATCTCGGTAATGACGATCTGCTCACGTCCGCCTTTGAGTTGTTCAACCCCGACTTTTCCTCTCACACGAACACTGCCTCTTCCCGTCTCGAGGTATTGGCGGATGGGATCTTTTCCGCAAATGATCCCTCCTGTGGGGAAGTCGGGACCCTTGACGTATTTCATCAACTCTCCCACCGTGATCTCGGGATTATCGATTTGTGCGCAGATACCGTCGATCACTTCTCCCAAATTATGCGGCGCCATGTTGGTCGCCATGCCAACCGCGATCCCTGTGCCACCATTCACCAGAAGATTGGGAAACGCGGCTGGAAATACCACAGGTTCCTCACGGGTCTCGTCGTAGTTAGGCACGAAATCAACCGTGTCCTTGTCCATGTCAGTCAGGAGTGCAGCTCCCAAATGAGTCATCCGGGCTTCCGTATAACGCATGGCGGCGGGAGGGTCGCCTTCCACTGAGCCGAAGTTGCCCTGCCCATCGATCAGTCGTTCACGCATGGCCCAAGGCTGGGCCATATGGACGAGGGTAGGGTAAATCACTGCTTCACCGTGCGGATGGTAATTGCCGCTGGTATCGCCGCAGATTTTTGCACACTTACGATGTTGTCGATTTGGAAAAAGCGATAGGTCGTACATGGCGACCAAAATGCGACGTTGAGAAGGCTTAAGTCCGTCCCTAACGTCAGGCAGTGCCCGAGAAATGATCACTGACATCGAGTAATCAAGAAACGAATTCCTGATCTCATCGGCGACATTGATTTTTTCGACTTTTTCGCTCGCAGCGAAAAGGGGAGTGTCGGCACCAGAATTGTTAGTTGTATTATCTTCGGGCATGGAAAAATTCAGTTAGCGGAGGTCGGATGAATCAGGTTTTGTAATAGCGATGGCACGAGTTCTGGTTTGTTCAGATATCCAGATTCCGGACGTTCAGCGCATTATCCTCAATGAATTGGCGGCGAGGCTCTACTTCGTCCCCCATCAGTCGGGTGAACATTTCCTCAGCTTCCACAGGATCCGTCATGTCGACTCTCAACAGTTTGCGCTTGGTTGGGTTCATCGTGGTTTCGAAGAGTTCTTTGGCGTTCATTTCACCCAGACCTTTGAATCGTTTTATCTGAAGGCCCCGCTTACCCGCTTCTTTAACAATCGTCAGGATTTCTGAGATTGAGAATAGTGGGTTGATCTGTTGCTTGTCGCCTTCACCCTCGAGAACTTCAAATAAGGGTTTGTCTTGGGCGGAGTAGTGTTCCATGTTGAATCCTTTCCGCTCCATCTTGTTCAAAAGGTCTGCAACGGCTTTGCTTTCGTGTAGCTCAAAATGGCTGGCCCTACGAATATTCCCCTTAGGTTTCTCCGCTTTGTCACCCGGGTTAGCTTCTGCAATCTCATCCCCGAACAGGCGGAGATCGGAATTCGCAGCCCCAAATCGAGCCAACTCCTCCTCGGTATGAAAATAAAAAACAGTCTCGCTGTTTCCATCCCGAACCTTGACCAGATGTCGAGGCAAGGCATGGGTTTTCTGATCCCGTGCGTCGATGTATTCTCCAAAATCGCCACCATGCCGTCGGAGTGCTTGGGCATATTTGTCGAGTTGAACGAGGAGTTCGATGATCTCTGCGAGTTGCTTTTCGGTCATCTCCTTTCCATCTGCCAGATTACGCAGACGCACGTCTTCGCTTCCAAGTTGAATCAAAATTTTGTTCATCTGGACGTCGTCATCCACATATTCCACACGTTTTTTTCGGGTGACCTGATAGAGCGGAGGTTGTGCAATATAAACAAAGCCCTTCTTCACGAGCTCGGTCATCTGCCTGTAAAAAAACGTCAAGAGCAACGTCCGAATGTGGGAACCGTCCACATCCGCGTCCGTCATAATGATGATTTTATGATAGCGAAGTTTTTCGAGATTAAATGCCCCTTCCGCCTCTCCATCACCAATGCCAGTTCCGATGGCGGTGATCATCGTTCGGATTTCCGTGTTCTGTAGCACCTTATCGAGTCGGGCTTTCTCCACGTTGATCAACTTTCCACGCAGCGGTAGGATTGCTTGAAATTTACGATCTCTCCCTTGCTTCGCGGAACCACCGGCCGAGTCGCCTTCGACGATGTAAAGTTCAGTGTTGGCTGGGTCACGGTCTGAACAATCGGCTAGTTTACCCGGTAAGCCGCCACCCGTGAGCGCGCTTTTCCGGACGGTTTCACGAGCTTTACGAGCCGCTTCACGAGCACGGGCAGCCGTCAGACCTTTCTCGACAACCTTCTTCGCTACGGATGGGTTTCCGTCGAAGAAGGTCATCATCCCGTCATAAATAATGGAGGCGACAATTCCATCGACCTCAGTGTTCACGAGCTTGACCTTTGTTTGGGACTCGAATCGAGGGTGTGGGAGTTTGACACTCAACACGCAAACCAAACCCTCACGCACATCATCCCCTGAAAGGCTGGGGTCTTTTTCTTTAATGAGATTATTCGCCTTCGCATACTGGTTGATGACACGGGTCAATGCTGACCTAAAACCAGTGCTATGAGTACCGCCATCCGGGTTGGGGATGGAGTTTGCGAAGAAAAGCATCTGATCGGAGTAGCTGTCGTTGTATTGCAGCACGCAATCGACGAAGACATCCTCATCTTTTCCTTCTACTTTCGCGGACCGTTTGCCATTAACGACTATCGCCTTCGGATGGATGACCTGTTTGTTCCGTCCGAGCTGGCGAACAAATTCTTCGATGCCATCTTTGTATAAAAACTTTTCGGACTTGTTGTCCAACCGTTCATCCGTGAGCGTGATCTCTACCCCGGGATTCAAGAACGCTAGCTCCCTCAGCCGATTGGCCAGCAGATCGAATTTGAACTCGGTTGTGATCGTAAATATTGTGGCGTCCGGCTTGAAAGTGATCAACGTTCCGGTGGACTTGGATTTTCCAATAACCTCAAGAGGCCGCATGGTTTTTCCGCGTTCAAACTCCATGAAATACACCTTGCCGTCTCTTGAGACTTCAACCTTGAACCAATCTGATAGCGCGTTGACGCATTTCGCTCCGACCCCGTGCAAACCGCCGGAGTATTTATAGGCTCCCTGACCGAATTTACCGCCCGCATGCAGGTTAGTGAGAACTAGTTCCACAGCTGGCATCTTGAACTTCGGATGCATATCGACGGGAATTCCTCGGCCGTCGTCCCGAATGGACACCGAACCATCCACATTAATTGAGACGACGATGTGGTTACAGTGGCCGGCTAGGTGCTCATCGATGGAGTTGTCCAACACCTCAAAAACACAATGGTGTAGGCCACGTTCATCGGGGTCTCCAATATACATTCCGGGCCGTTTGCGAACGGCCTCCAACCCCTCCAATTTGTCGATTTTGGAAGAATCATAAACATCGGCTACGGTGCCTAGATTGGTAGGAATCAAATCGCTCATTACTGTTCAAAAAATAGATTTGTTGGGAGACAAATCGTCGTCATTTACCGGTCAATAAAATCGCAGAAAACGGGAGAAAAAGCCAACTTATTTTCCAGCAGTTTTGGATCGAAATTTCGGCCTTTTTTACTACTAATCCTCGACAAGTGGATTTACTTCATAAGCTGTAATCCTGAGCGGATGTGCCATCCTTTCAAAAAAGCTTCTCGGCCAAGGTATTGCGGGTTAATAAATGCCGAGTGATTCGCCTTTTTTGGCTGTTTTACTGGTTCGTTGGGATCCTGAGTTGGCAAGTCCAAGCTCAGCCGCAAAAGGATTGGGCTCATCAAATGGCTAAGTTTGTGGGTTCCCACCGAACGGATGGGGCTCTCTGGGGAATTGAAATAGCGAATTTAAACTCTGGGCAATTATTGTTCGCCACAAATGAGCATGTATTGCTCAAAATAGCTTCCAACCAAAAACTTTTTTCGGCCGCTTGGGCGCTGGCAGAATTGGGGCCGAAAACTTTATTACCCACCTCCGTGCATATCCACGGTCAGATTGACTCTCAAGGTGTACTACAAGGTGACTTGGTAATTAGCGGGGTAGGGGATCCAACATGGGGAAGCGACCGAGTATTTGCTTCAGTGGCCCATCAATGGGAATCCTTGCTTGCCCTAATCAAATCAGCCCGAATCCAAAAGATTGATGGGAGGCTGGTAGCCGATGTCTCGAGGATCACAGGTTCGCGGTGGGGAACCAACCGCTTGGCTTCCGATTTGATCCACCCGTTCGCTGCGGAGGTCTCAGCACTGAACGATCATGAAAACTATACCGTCGGACGTATTCAACCGTCTTCGCTAGGATTGAAGGCAGATTTGTCCTTTGTTCCATCAATCGACCCTCACAGGTTCAACAACAAGGTCATCACTGTGAACGGTTCCCAACCGTTAAAACCCATCTATTTTTGGAAAACTCCATCCAACGATACCATCCAATTGGCTGGTGATATTCGGACAAATGGGGTTCCCCAACGTTTCGAACTCGCGGTCTCCGATCCACCACGTTGGTTCCTCGAACGTTTCCGGAAGAAACTGAACGAATCTGGAGTTGAGGTCACCGGGACAAACCTCGTTAGAGAGACTATGGAGAGGCTTCCAAAAGCCAACCCGCTCGGCGTAATTACCTCGCCCCCTTTGCATGAGATTGTCTCGGTCATGGTTAAAGATTCGCAGAACCTCTACGCAGAAACCCTTTTTAGGTTAACAGGCGAGAAAATGCGAAATCGTCTACCCATCACCTTCACAAGTGAACAATCTGCAGTCCTAAGAATGACGGATTGGTTGGTTGCCCGCGGAATTCCTAGGGATGAATTGCAGGTGCAGGATGGTTCGGGCCTTTCTACAGGCTCACTTTCAACCGCGCACGGGCTGGTAACCTTACTGCGTTGGTCTCGAGAGTGGGAACATTATGAAGTCTTCCGATCCTCACTCCCGGTGGCTGGCATTGATGGAACTCTGAAAAAAAGGTTTATTGGTTCCCGATCCAAAGGAAAACTTTGGGCAAAAACCGGAACCTTAACAGGCGTTGCTGCTCTATCAGGTTTTATGGAGAGTGAGTCAGGAGAACTGTTGGTATTTAGTATCCTCCTAAACAATTACAAGCCCGCTCAAGGGAAAAACGCCCGTGAGGTTCTCGACGATCTGATCGAGTTGATGGCTGAGTGGCAGCCATCGAAATAACGGCTTTCAGTTGATTTCGGACGGCCATCGCCAAGTCCAATCACCAAAATCTCCTTTGCCAATGTCTCCTCGATCGTCCTTCAAATCACTTCCAATCGAATAAAGAACAAATCGATCGTCTTTCTCCCTTTGATAGTGCAACGCTTTTCCAACAGCAGCATCGAGAGGAACCTTTGCTGCGAAAGTTGGCACGAGTGCATCGAGAGTTTCGGGGTAAGAGCCTTTTGCAATTCGATATCGTTCCAGACCACAGGCCAAAAGTGCAATATCCAGTGTGACCTGCCCACGAGCGGTTTTCTTTACGCAGCTTTGGATTGCGGGTGCGATCATCGCGGACAACGCCCGGTAGGGCCAAAATCCATTCGCGATTTGTGCCGTCCCTGTGTCCTCAGGAAAGGCTGACAAACCATGCGCCCTCACTCCATCCAAGTTGATCGAATCGCAAAACTGGTTCTGGCGAAGTTGGTTTTGGTAAAGAATTGCTGATGGGATCCTTCGAAGATTCTTAAAAGGTTCTCCGAAGTCCAACAGTCCTTCCTGAACGAGACCACGCCGTGATTGATCGTAGAATTCATTCGCGGTCGCTCTTTCCAGTTTAATGGACCGTTCGAGAAGGTCGAACGGATCGCGTTTTTGGAGGATCGTTATGAACTGTTGAAGCTGAGCATCCGTCCATCGGTGAGCGACCAAACCCTCGTACATGCCGCTGACGCTCATGCTGTCGATCGCCAACTGAACTAAGGCGGTGATAAGGAGAGGATTGGTTCCGATGACCTCGCCGCATCGGAGTGAGAACATCACTTGTTCGAATGCCTCGTCAGTATTCCCTTCGGCCAAGTAGGCACTCGATTTCAAAACTGCCAGTTTGGAGAAGCTTTTCATAACAGCAAGATGCGGCAAGAGGCAGACAAATCCCTCCTCGTAATGCGCGGGGAATCTCACTTGGGGTTTTTTGAAAGCTACTTTAAGATCCTCCATTTCTTTAGCGAATTCGCCTAACCCAGCGAGGATTGTCTGAGAAGGGCTCGATTGTGTCGTTGTAGTAATTAAATTTGTTTGTTGTTTGAAAAGGTTTTTCTGAATCGCCAATAAATTCTCAGTCGTCCCTTTGTACCAACTCGCGTTAGGTCCGCTATCCGAGAAGACCTTGGTTACAAAACTTCCAACCGACTGCACTCGATTCACCAAATTGGAGTCCTTCCATTGGATTTGTAATGCGTCAGTGGAGGCGGGTGGTAGAGGTCAGGAGGAATTAAAGAGGAGATTGTAGGGGTCTCCTTTTGGATCGGAGGCCAAGGCATTGAGAGCGGAGGTTAACTTACTGAAACCATCCTCGGTGCGTTTGTTCA
>SXGT01705137.1_pt1 | contig 11431 bp, 10 predicted proteins | sample 3176221 | NCBI WGS metagenome assembly SXGT01 (sample SAMN11356862, study PRJNA531348) | freshwater metagenome | isolation source: freshwater sample F1-120 | place: China: Fuxian Lake, Yuxi | collected 2017-12-25
CGGGCGAACAGGCCCTTGCCGGTGCCGGTCTCGCCGTGGAGCAGCACCGTGGCGCTGGTCTGGGCCGCGCTCACGATCATCTCGTACACGTTCTGCATCACCGGCGAGCGCCCGATCACGTGGTTGAAGCGGCCGCGCACCGACACGCCCGGCCGCTCGCGATCGCCGCGCAAGGACGTGTACTCGAGCGCGCGCCCGATCTGCTCGGCGAGCGCGGCCACGAACACCTGATCGCGGGCCGAGAACCCGCCCGGCTTGTTGAGCACCTGGATCACGCCGCGGCGACCGCCGCCGGCCTCGACCGGCGCCGACAGCATCGAGCGGGTGCGATACCCGGTGCGCTCGTCGAACTCGGGCAACCAGCGCGGATCGGTGGTCACGTCGGCGAGCGACAGGGTCTCGCCGGTGCGGGCGACATGGCCGGCGATGCCGCGGCCCACCGGCAGGCGCAGGTCCTCGGGATCGACCCGATCGGCGACGCGGGCGCGCAGCTCACCCGAGGCACCGTCGATGAGCCACAGGCTGGCGCGGTCGGCGCCCAGCGCGCGCGCGACCCGCTCCGCGAACGACGCCAGCAGCTCGTCGAGCTCGACCTCGCGCGCGATCATCGCGCCCAGGTCGGCCAGGAGCTCGAAGCGTCGTTCGTCGTCGCTCATCAGGCGGTTCGCCGCCAGCATAACGCTCTTGTGTCTCTCCGTCAGGCGGCCGTCACCGCCGCGGTGACCTCGGTGCGACGGGTGGCCCGCGCCTCGACGTGGAGCACGGCGCCCTCGCGCGCCGCGAGGGCGCCCGGGAAGACGCTCTGCGCCCGCGCCTCGAGCGCGTCGACGGCCTCGTCGGAGCGACGGGGATCGTGGTGGTAGAGCACGAGCTGGCGCACGCCGGCGGTGCGGGCCAGCGCCACGGCGGCCTCCCAGGTCGAGTGGCCCCAGCCGACCTTGCCGGGATACTCCTCGGGCGTGTACTGCGCGTCGTAGATGAGGACGTCGGCGCCGGCGGCCAGCCGCGCCAGCGCCGGATCGACGCACGCGAAGTGCTCGGTGTCGGTGGCGTAGACGATCGACGCGCCCTGGTACTCGAGTCGATAGCCGTAGACCGGATCGGGGTGGTTGAGGCGGGCCATGGTCACCCGCACATCGCCGACGGCAAAGGTCTCGCCCAGGCGCGGCTCGCGCACGCGCACCTGGCGCGACACATCCTCGAAGTCGACCGGGAAGAATGGCGCCGACATCTGCCGGCGCAGCGCCGCCTCGAGCGGCATGGCGCCGTTGGGGCCGCTGACGACTTCGATCCAGTTGCCGGCCACGTAGATCGGTGTGAAGAAGGGCAGGCCCTGGATGTGATCCCAGTGAAGGTGAGAGAGCAGGATCGTGGTCGCTGTCGGGCCGCTGGCGATCAGGCGATCTCCGAGCGCGCGCAGGCCGGTGCCGGCGTCCAGCACGATGCGGTGGTCGCCGGCGCGGACCTCGACGCAGCTGGTGTTCCCGCCGACCCGCTGGGTGGTGACGCCCGGCGCGGCGATCGAGCCGCGGACACCGTGGAAGTGGATGGTGAGATCGTGCGACATGAAGCCCCCTCGAACGCGCCAGGAACGTCGGCGCGTGACGGGGACACGTGCAGCCGTGGTGCCATCGGCGCGCGTCGTGGTCACGGGCACTTCGCGGCAGCGGCCGGGCCGGCGATTGCGCCGCGGTGGAGCAGGTGCTCCGCCATGGAGCAATGTGCCTTTCGAAAGTCAGTCGGCCCGGCCGGCGGCGCGACGGCTTCGCATGTCCTTCAGCGTGCGGAAGAGATCGCGGGTGGTCTCGCGACAGAGCACCAGCGCGACCGCGACGTACACGACCACACCCAGGGCGATCTCGGCGGCAAGCAGGACCCCGGGATGCTCGAGCTCGTAGTCACTGAGCGAGAGGCGGAGGGCGACCACCGCCGCGGCCATGATCGCGGAAGCGAGGAGCGGGCGCAGGAAGCCCTCGATCAGCACCCGGGGCCGCGGGCCGTTGCGCAGCACCAGCCATACGCCCAGCACGGCGTTGAGAGCGAACGCGCCGCCCACGGCGCACGCCGACGCGCGCAGGCCGAACGGTGACAGCGCCAGGATGCCGCCGAGCAGCATGACGATCTTGATGAGCTCGAGGTACATGAGCGGCTTGTTGCGCTCCTGCGCCTGCAGGTACGCCGACACCACCCAGCCGATCGGCCGGAACACCGACAGCACGGCGAGCACGGTCAACAGCGGCGCCACGTCCTGCCACTCCTCGGACAGCACCAGGCGGATGAGCGTGTCGGAGACCGCGCCCAGGCCGAGGGCGAGCGGAAAGATGATGATCGAGAGGAGCGCGGTGGCGCGCTCGAAGGCTCGCGGTCGTTGCGCGGGCTCCATGCCGGCCAGCGACGGCAGGAGCACCATGCCGATCTGCTCGCCGACGTGCACGGCCGGGATGTCGGCGAGGTTGTAGGCCAGGTTGTAGAGGCCGGTGGGGCGCGCGCCGAACAGGCTGCGCACCGCCACGTTGTCCCAGTAGCGCGAGCCCATGTGCAGCACCCCCTCGACGGCGAGCGGGCCACCGAAGCGCATCATGTCGCGGAAGCGGGTCCACGACCACGGCCGCGGCGAGGTCCAGTCGCGAAGGCCGGCCGCGGCGAAGATGACGATGGTGACCAGCGAGAACTGAGCGATGTTGCCGTAGGCCACCGACCAGGCGCCGTGGCCGTGATGGGCGAAGAAGATCGTGGTGCCGGCGTAGACCGCCTCGCCCAGGGTCTGGGTCAGCGCGATGGCGCGGAACTGCATGCGCTGGACCAGGAGCTTCTCGGGGATGACCGAGATGCGGCGGATGCCGACGGCGATCGCCAGCACCGGGACGAACTCGGAGACCTCGTGGGCGCCGACGTGGGGGCCGATCACCGCCGCGGCCAGGGCGAGGCCGCCGAGGCCGATGGCGCCGAAGGCGAGCGACGTGACCGTCGCATGCCAGATCACCTCGGCGGCCTCCTCGCCGCGACCGCGCACGATGACGTACTGGCCGATGCCGATCGAGGTCAGCCAGCTCATCGTCATCACCAGGATCATCGCGGTGCCGACGTCACCGATGGCGTCGGGGCTCAGGTAGCGGGTGACGATCAGCGTGCCGATGACGCCGATGGCGCGGCCGCCGATGCTGGACAGGATGGTCCAGACGGCGCCACGGGCAGCCTTGCCCCCAATGCTCGACATCGGAGCCCGGCATCGTCCGGCAGGGCGCTACGCTGCGCAAGACGTGAAGGCATCGGAGAGGCGGGCGGTGCCGTGCGCCGGGGCGACCAGATCGGTGACCGAGATGGCGGCGATGAAGGCGGCGAACTGAGCGATGCGAGGATGGAGCGGGCGCAGGAGCGTCGCGCCCAGGCGCCCTAGCCACGGGGGCACGCGCCGGAACCGCGGCGGAACCGCGGCGGCGCCGAAGGCCAGCTCGGCGATCGCGCGCCGGGTCAGGACCTCAGGGCCGCCGGCGTCGATGGTGAGCGCGCGATCGCGCGTGCCGATCGCCGCCAGGCAGATCGCGGCGAGGTCGTCGTCGCCGATCGGGTTGGTGCGGGCGCTGCCGTCGCCGATCTCGGGGATGGCGCCCCGGCGCGCGAGCAAGAGGTACGAGGCAGCGACGGCCGAGAAGAAGCCGGTGGGGCGCACGACGGCGTGGGGCAGATCGCGGGCCACGAGCTGATCGACCACGCGTTCGTGGGCGTCGACGTAGGCCAGGCGGCGCATTCCCGGCGTGTGGAACACCGAGACGTAGACGAAGCGGGGCCGGCCGGCGGCGGCGGCGGCCTCGATCAGCGCGAGGTTGAGCGGCGTGTCGACGGCGCCGAAGCCGCGCCATCCGCGGCCACGCTCCATCATCACGCTGGCGCCGGCGCACGAGAAGACGGTGTCAGCGCCACGGACCAGCTCGGCAGCGGCCGCGGGATCGCGGGCGTCGCCAGTGACGGCGGTGACCCGGCCGCGGAGGTCGGGCGGGATGCGGGCCGGGTCGCGGGTCAGGAGGCGGAGATCGTGACCGGCGAGGAGGGCGCGATCGATGACGCGACGGCCGAGGGCGCCGGTCCCCCCGGCGACGGCGATGGTGCTCATGCGGACGAGATGCGTGGGCGTGATCGAGTCGTTGGTGTGGCGAAGCGTCGCAGATCGCAGAAGGGCACGGGCAAGGGCAAGGGCAAGGGCAACGGAGAGATCAGAGCCAGGCGCGAAGGCGGTAGGCCAGCCAGGCCAGGGCCTTGCGCCACCAGGCCAGCGAGGCCCACGTGGTGAGGTCGAAGGGCGTGGTGCTCTGTTCGTCGATACGGAACTGCCGCTCCATGCCCGCGCCGACCTCGCTGTCGATGATCTCGACGATGACCTCGAGGTTGTAACGCAGGCTGCGCGCGTCGAAGTTGTAGCTGCCGATCGTCGACCACGTCGCGTCGACCACCGCGGTCTTGGCGTGCATCATCGGCCCGGTCCAGCGCAGGATGCGGACGCCGCGCTCGGCCAGGTGGCGATAGATGTAGAGGCCGGCATACTCGACGGCGCGCACGTCGGAACGGCCGGGCACGATCACCGCCACCTCGACCCCGCGCCGGACCGCGCGTACGACCGCGCGCCGCAGCGCTCGATCGGGAAGGAAGTAGGCGTTCTCGAGCAGGACGGTGCGGCTGGAAGCGTTGATGGCGGTGAGGTACGCGCGGCGGATGGCGCCACGGCGGCTGTGGCGGACGTTGTCGACCACCCGGGCGGCGATGTTGGCCGGCAGGTTGCTGCGTTCGTCGGCCGGCGGGGGCGCTGGAAAGCGGGCGCCGCCCTCGGCGATCCAGGTGCGGCGGAAGATGCGGGCCAGATCGGCGACCACCGGTCCGCGCAGCTCGCAGTGCACGTCGTACCAGCCACGGCCGCCCTCGCCGACGGGCGCGTAGTCGTCGCTCAGGTTGACGCCGCCGGTGAACCCGACCTCGTCGTCGATCACCAGGATCTTGCGGTGGTCGCGGCGCGACAGGTTGAAGCGCGCGCGCCACGGCGCGATCGGGTGGTACTCGATCACCTGTACGCCGGCGGAGCGCATGCGATCGATGTGGCGGCCATCGAACCCGAGGCCGCCGAGCGCGTCGTAGATGAGGCGCACCTCGCAACCGGCCCTGGCGCGCTCGGTCAGCGCGTCCACGAACTTCAGGCCGCTGGCGTCGTCCTCGATGATGTAGGTCTCGAGCAAGATCGAGCGCCGGGCGGAGGCGATCGCGGCCAGCATGGCGCGGAAGGGCTCGCCGCCGCGCAGCATGGTGACCTGGTTGCCCCGGCGCAGCCGGTAGAGGCTGCGGGCATAACGCGCGATCGCGGCCAGGAGCGTGGAGGTCGCCGGCGTGAGGTCGCGCTCGAGGGTCGGCCCGCTCACGCCGCCTCGTAGCGCACGCCCACCACGGTGTAGGTGACGGCGCCCTTGGGCCGCTGCACCGTCACCTCGTCGCCGTCGCGGCGGCCGAGCAGAGCCCGCGCCACCGGCGAGTCGACGCTGATCCACCCGATCTTGAGATCGAACTCGTCGGCGCCGACGATGCGGTACTCGACCTCGGCGCCGTCTTCGTCCTCGAGCTTCACCCACGCGCCGAAGGCGATGCGCGCCGGGTCGGGCGGCGCCGCGCCCACGACCACCAGGGTCTCGACCCGGCGGGCCAGGAACTCGAGCCGGCGATCGATCTCGCGCAGCCGCCGCTTGCCGTAGATGTAGTCGGCGTTCTCCGAGCGATCGCCGAGCGCCGCGGCGTCGCTTACCGCGCGCGTGACGCGCGGGCGTTCGATCGTGACCAGCCAGTCGAGCTCGTCATGCAGCTTCTTCGCGCCCGACGGCGTGATGTACTTCGAGCTCGGTGGCCTCGGCGTGCGGTCGCGCACCGACATCGCCCTCAGTGTATGCTGCCGCTGTCCGGGCGTCCCACCCGCCGCGCTTCGATGATCGACATCATCCTGATCTTCGCGTTCATGGTCGCCAACGGCATCTTCGCCGGGGCCGAGATCGCGGTCCTCTCGGTGCGCAAGACCCGGCTGTCGGAGTTCATCCGGCGCCGCGATCGCCGCGCCATCGCGGTCAAGGCGCTGCGCGACCGCCCCGAGCGCTTCCTGGCCACCGTGCAGATCTGCATCACCGTGGCCGGCACCGCCGCCGCCACCGTCGGTGGCGCCGAGGTCGTGCAGTCGCTGGAGGTGGTGCTCGCCGAAACCTCGGTCGCGGAGTATGCCCACGGCGTCGCGCTGGCCACGGTCGTGGCCGGGATCGTGTTCGCCGAGCTGGTGATCGGCGAGCTGGTGCCGAAATCGCTGGCCCTGCGCTTCTCCGATCGTTACTCGTTCTTCGTCGCCCGGCCGCTGCTGGCCCTGTCGTACGTGATGCGCCCGATGGTGTGGATGCTCACCGCGGCCTCCAACGGGGTGCTCAAGCTGTTCGGCGACAAGACCACGTTCACCGAGACCCGGCTCTCTCGCGAGGAGATCCAGGAGCTGGTGGAAGAGGCCGCCAAGACCGGCTCGGTCGATCCGCGTGCCAGCGAGATCGCGTCGCGCGCGCTCGACTTCGAGGGCGTCTCGGTGGCCGAGGTCATGGTGCCACGCAACCGCGTGGTGGCGTTGCGCCGCGGCGCCGCGCCCGACGAGGTTCAGCGCGTGATCCTCGAGGAGGGTCACTCGCGCATGCCGGTCTACGAGGGCACGATCGACACCATCGTCGGCTACGTCGTCGCCCGCGATGTGCTGGCCCTGGCCTGGGAGAAGGGCCTGATCGTGCTCGAGGACATCATCCGCCAGGCCTACGTGGTCACCGAGCGGACCCGCGCCCTCGATCTCCTGCGCGAGATGCAGCGCCGCCGCGTGCAGATGGCGGTGGTCACCGACGAGCACGGTGGGCTCGCCGGCCTGGTGACGATCGAGGATCTGGTCGAGGAGCTGGTCGGCGACATCTTCAGCGAGGACGACAAGCCCGAGACCATCGTGGTGCGCGAGCCCGAGGGCACGGCGCTGGTCCCGGGCTACGCCCCGGTGCGCAAGGTCAACCGCGAGCTCGATCTCGACTTGCCGGTCGGGGCCGATCGCACCACCATCGCCGGCCTGTGCATGAGCCTGGCCCAGGCCATCCCCCAGGCGGGGGAGCGGCTGACCACCGAGGACGGCACCGTGCTGGAGGTGGTCGAGGCCTCGCCCCGCCGGGTCCGGAAGGTGCGGATCCACCCGGTTGGCCTGCTCGAGGTGGCCGCCGCAGGCGACGGCGCGCCGGGCGACGCGGTCGAATAAGTACGAGCCACCACACCGCTCCCGGCCAGGGGGCTGGATCCGCTACAATGCACGGGCCCGGATGAACACGGTCGTCGCGAGAGATTCGGTCGCAGCCGACCAGCTGGTTTACCCGTGGCCGTATCCGCTCGGCGCCCAGATCGAGCTGACGTGTGGCCAGGACGAGGTCGCGGTGGTGTGCCCGGCGTGGGCGGTCGCCAGCAACCTCGGCCCCGGCCGTCACACCTGGCACTCGCCCGATCCGAGCAAGCCGACCGCGGTCTACTTCGTCCTCACCGGCCCGGTGCAGGTCGAGTTCGACATGATGACGCAGTTCCCGATGCCAGGCTCCGGCCAGACGGTGATGCTGCGCGCCGCGGGCAGCGTGCTGGTGCGGGTCGCAGATCCGGCGCTGCTCGTCGCCCAGTTCGTGGGGCTGCCCTTCGATCGCGTGAACGAAGGCCTCATGACCAGCGTGTCGTCGAGTGTCGAGCGCATGCTGGGCAAGCTCTTGCCGCGCAAGGTCGCGATGGCCGGCACCGTCGCCGCCGTCGCCGATCCGGCGACGTGGCCGGCGCTGGTCGAGGAGCTGACCCAGTACAACCCGACGGTGGGAGCGGTCCACGGCGTCGGCTTCGTGCGCTGCCAGCAGCTCGCCATCACGGTCGGCGATCAAAACGGCTGGGCGCAGGCGATCCCCGAGTGGCAGGCCAACGCGTCGGAGTCGACCGAGAAGGGCGCGGCGCCGTCGAACCCCGAGCTGGTGCCGCCGCCGGTCCCGACCGGCCCGGTGCTGCCGGCCGGCACCCGCGTCCTGGTCGCGCTCGCCGACGGTCTCTTCCACTCGGCGGTGGTGCGGCAAGCGCTGCAGGGCTACTACGAGCTCGATGTCGGTGGCACCGGCGAGCTGGTCTGGGTCCCGATGGGGCAGGTCGCCCCCCAAGTCTGACCTTGCCCTTGCCCTTGCCCTTGCCCTTCTACCTCGCCCGCTGATGACCGCCGATCGTCCCCACGGTCTCCTCGCCTGGCAGCACGATCTCTACCCGGGCAACCACACCCGCCGCTCGACGCTGGTCCTCCACATCCTCTCCGTCCCGCTGTTCTGGCTCGGTTGCGTCTCCCTCCTCGCCGCGCCGTTCACCTCGCCGCTCTGCGCCCTCGGCGGCCTCGGCCTGCCGCTGGCGCTCGTCGCGCAGGGTCGCGCCCACAAGGGCGAGCCGGTCGCGCCGATCCCGTTTCGCGGCCCGGGCGACTTCGTGGCTCGCTTCTTCGCCGAGCAGTGGATCACCTTCCCGCGCTTCCTGTTCGGCGGCGGCTTCGCCCGCGCCTGGCGCGACGCGAAGTAGCCCGCTCGCCGGCTACGCTCGAACCAGCACCATCTCCGTCGTCGCGAACCCGCGCGGCGGAAGCGAATCGCGATCGACGAAGCCGAAACGCGCGTAGAGGCTCTGGGCATCGCGGGTTCCCAGCATGACGCGGCGCGCGCCGCGCACGGCGGGATGGTCGAGGATCAGCGTCATCACCGCCTGTCCGAGCCCGCGTCCGCGCCAGGCCGAGGCGACGATCACGTCGTAGATCCATGCCAGCTTGCCGCCGTCGCTGATGGCGCGCGCCGACGCCACCAGCCGGCCGTCGCCGTCGCGGGCGCCGACCCACGGGTTTCCGCCGGCGTGGGCGCGGGCGATCTCGTCCCTCGAGAACGCGCCGGCATTCCAGTACTCGTCGGCGAGGAGCTCGGCGGCCTCGGCGGCGGCGGTGGCCGGTAGCCACGCGTGCAGCGTGGTGCCGGCGGGTGCCGTCAGGAACGGCGGCGTCGGTACGTCCGGGTTGGCGGCGCGGATGATCTCGAGCGCGCGCGGATCGCCGGGCAGGCCGCGCCGCCACAGCGAGGTCAGGAGGCCGGCGATCTCGGGAGGTTTGCGATTCTGGGCCAGCTTGGCCTTGCCGGCGATGCGCTCGAGCCGGATGCCGGCGACGAGGAGCCCGCTGACCGGTCCGCGGTAGAACGGATGGTCGGCGGTGATGGGGACGTGGCCACCCTCGGGCTGGAGCTTCTCCATCAGCGCTTGCAGGACGCGCGCCTTCTGTGACGGCTCGGTGATCTCCTCGATCACCCCGGCCACCTGCACGCTGCGGTAGTACGTGGTCGCCGGGCAGGCCTTCTGGGCGTCGAAGAAGGTGCTGGGCGCCATCGCCACGTTCTCCTCGGCGCACAGGACCGCCTGCCGGCCGACCAGCCCGGTCTTCTCGCCCCGGGGCGCCGAGTGGAACGCGACCCAGTCGTCGACCACGACGCTGTTGACGGTGCGCAGCACCGGCGTGCCGTCGTCGAGGATCCCGGCCAGGTGGACGACCGGCAGCTCGGCCAGGAGCGCGCGGGCGTCGACCGGGAGCATCTCGAATTCCTGGCGGCGCATGGGAGTGGCGGCGGGGTGGTGTTCAGGGGCAGGCATCGGCATGTCCCCAGCCTGCTCGCCGTCTGGTCCATCAGGTAGTGCCAGTTTGTCGAACATGGCTAGACCAGTTGGCCGCCGCCGCCGAGCAGGTCTGGTACATCTCGTCCATGCTCGGCCTGCGTTCACCGCTTTCTGCACCGCCGGTTGGGCGCGTGGGCAAGGACTCACGCTCATCATGACCTGGCCGGTTCCGCTCGTCCCCGCCGGGGACGGCCCCATGTTCCAGCGCATCGCCCGCGCCGTCGTCGACGACATCCGCCGCGGTCGCCTGGTGGCGGCCCAGCGTCTACCCGGCAGCCGCGCCCTCGCCGAGGAGCTGGGCGTCCATCGCAACACCGTCCTCGCCGCGCTCGCCGAGCTGGAAGCCCAGGGTTGGATCGTGACCCAACCGGCCCGCGGCACCTTCGTGGCCGAGTCCTTGCCTGACACCCCGGTGGCCCGCGCGCCGGCCAGCCGTCGCCACGGCAAGATCGGCTTCGCCCTGCCGTCGGAGCCGCGGGTGGAGCCGCGCTTCACCGGCGAGGTCGCGCGTGGCGAGCTGCACCTGTCGGCCGGCGTCCCCGATCCGCGCCTGTTTCCCGTCGACGCGCTGGCCCGGGCCTGGCGCCGGGCGGTGCGGCGTGACGGCCGCCGACTGCTCACCTACGCGGCGCCCGAGGGTCACCCGGCGCTGCGCGCGGCGCTGGCGGCGATGATGCGCGCCATCCGCGGCCTGTCCTGCACCGCCGACGACGTGCTGGTCACCCGCGGCAGCCAGATGGCCATCGATCTGTGCGCTCGTGGCCTGCTCTCGCCCGGCGATCGCGTCGCCGTCGAGGCGCTCGGCTACCGGCCGTCGTGGGACGCCATGCGCCTGGCGGGCGCCGAGCTGGTGCCGATCCCCGTCGACGGTAGCGGCCTCGACGTCATCGCGCTGGCCCGCGCCGCCGCCCGCCGCCCGCTGCGCGCGGTCTACCTCACCTCGCACCACCAGTACCCGACCACGGTCACGCTGTCGCCGGCGCGCCGTCTGGCGCTGGCGGCGCTGGCCCGCGAGCACCGACTGCTCGTGCTCGAGGACGACTACGACCACGAGTTTCACTACGAGGGCCGGCCGGTGCCTCCGCTGGCCGCCGCCGACGACGGCGGCCACGTGGTCTACCTGGGCACTCTCTCCAAGATCCTGGCGCCGGGGCTGCGTCTCGGCTTCCTGATCGCGCCTCCGCCGGTGATCGCGCGTCTCTCGGCGCTGCGGGCCGCCATGGATCGCCAGGGCGATCGCCCGATGGAGGCCGCGGTCGCCGAGCTGATCGAGGACGGCGAGCTCGATCGCCACGTCCGCCGCATGCGCACCACGTACCTGGCCCGCCGCGACGTCCTGGTCGAGCACCTGCGCGCCCGCCTGGGCGGCGCGCTCAGCTTCGACGTACCCCGCGGCGGCATCAGCCTGTGGGCCACGGTCGCGCCAGGCCTCGACGTCGAGCGCTGGTTCGCGGCGTGTGCCGCCCGCGGGATTCACATCTCGCCCGGCCGCCGCTACACCTTCGCCGGCGACGACCCCGGCGCCTTCCGCATGGTCTTCGCGCCGCTGACCCCGGCCGAGCTCGACCGCGCCACCGGCGTCATGGCCGCCGAGCTGCGCCCGCGCCGCCGCTGAGCTACTTGCCGCCCTCGGGCAGCGGCGGCTTCTTCTTCCTGCCGGGCCGGATGTTCATCAGCTCGCAGATGA
>SXGT01730951.1_pt1 | contig 11431 bp, 8 predicted proteins | sample 3176221 | NCBI WGS metagenome assembly SXGT01 (sample SAMN11356862, study PRJNA531348) | freshwater metagenome | isolation source: freshwater sample F1-120 | place: China: Fuxian Lake, Yuxi | collected 2017-12-25
GTCCTATTTCTCGACGTTGATTTAGTCATCGTTAATTCCATTGATTGCTTCTTCGACCACCCGGGAAAGTTTTGCATCATCAAAGATTGGGCCAAACCTTGGCGGATCACCGGCAACTCCTCAGTTTACCGATTCGAAGCGAACGAGCACCCTGATATCTTTGCGTATTTCATCAACAATATTGATCGCGTCAAACGCGAGGTTCGAAACGAACAGGAATACTTAACGCGAGAAATCCACCAAAAAGGCGCGTTGAATTACTGGCCACGAGACTGGTGCGTCAGCTTTAAACATAGTTGCCTGCCAATCTTCCCGTTAAACTTGTTCCTCGTCCCAAAGTTTCCAGAACACACAAAAATCATCGTCTTTCACGGCATCCCTAACCCCGAGCAAGCATTGGCGGGCCAAGGAAAAAACTTCTTCCGCCAAGTAAAACCCACCCCTTGGATCGCCGACCACTGGAAATAGGATGATCATCCACGAATACCCATTTTCCAAAGCCACCCTTCTGTGCGGCAGCGGAGACTGATTATAGATTGTTTCAATGGCGACCCGTGCACGTGTTCTCGCAACCGTCGGTTTCTATAAATACGGCGACCTGGCGAAACATCAGCAGCGACAAATGCTGTCAACGCATCGCTCAATCGATCCATTTCATAAACTTTCGGTGGGGTATTCTCAATAAACCACGGCTCGCGCAAATAATTTAAATAAAGGGATTCATTTGAATCCACCCGCAAAACATGATCCGCAAGAGCCTCAAGACTCGAGAAGTCCGCAGCGTTGATAAAACTACGTGTATTGAATTCGCACCCAATGTCTGGATTTCCCCAGTAAATCGGCACTGCCCCAGCAAGCATGGCTTCAACCAATTTCTCTGTGGTGTATCCGGGGGACATCGTATTCTCAAACGCGATAACGAATTTATAATGGGCGACAAACTCAGCTTTATTAGCCACTGGTCCGTTGATATTGTTAAAGTGCCTTCCACCCGAATCGACTCGCCGTTGACGGTTTAGAATCTTGAAAAATCTATTCCGCTCTGGAGCCCGAGGGTTGGTGGCTACAAAACAACAAAAGCGACTTTTTGCTGCAAGCGTGCGCTCCACGAAATCGGATGGTTTAATGAGGGGCAAGGGATCAGGGTGCGCGAACACAAAATAGGGGATTCGGCAATGCCGCGACTCGTTCGGCAATAAACACGACGTGATCGCAAAATCACATTCATTGTAATCCGGACGCATATTCTCACCAGTGACATAGATTTTTCGGCCCTTGAAACCTCTGTGAGAGATCCCGTTGTCCCCGTAAATCAAAAGCTCCGCCTTTGACAAATCGTTTGTCACCATTGGATCGAAACGAGGACGGAGAAGTCGTACCCATAGACTTTTTTCCAAATCTTGGGCCCCGAAATGGTCACTAAATGCTATGAGGACTGGTCTCATTTCAATCCCAATTCAGTTGTGCAAATGCTTCAGAAATGGTTGTCTCCACACAGAAATATCCTATCCTGAGCAAGAGGATGCCACCATTATGAATTTAAGCTAACCATGTCTTTTAGTGTCACCCGACAATCACAAGCTATTCAAGATGAACCATCTGCTTTTTCCCGAGTATTCTTAACGTCAAAAGTTGAATGAAGATTCGAGATTTCATTAACGGATTACCGTTGGGAGCTTCGGTAATAACTCGCAAAACGATCAAATCGGATCTCCTTGCTTTTTTGACAGGAATTCAGCCAGTGACAACCAATTTCCCCTTGGTGCGGATCGGAGGCGAGGCGGATGGAGGCTATTTGGTGCCCGATGACCTGCAGGGAGTAGACGCTTGTTTTTCACCGGGGGTGGCTACCATCGCGGATTTTGAATCTCAAATGGCGCGGCGAGGGATCCGTTGTTTTCTTGCCGATAATTCGGTTGAATCCTTGCCAGTTGCTAATCCCCTTTTTCATTTCGAGAAGAAACATTTGGGTCCGACTAATGATGGTATTTATATGACACTTGGGGAATGGGTGCGACGCCATGCTCCAAGCGCGCGGGAAATGGTACTACAGATGGATATCGAAGGTGCTGAGTACCCTGTATTACTGGAGTGCGAGGAGTCGTTGTTGAAACGGTTTAGGATTGTTGTCATTGAATTCCACGCGCTTGAGGATCTTTGGCAACAGCGAGGGTTTGAGTTGATCAGAGCAACATTCTTGAAATTAAAAAGACACTTTGAGTTGGTTCATATTCACCCGAATAATCGGGCTCGGTTGATCTCTCGAGAAAACATTGGAATTCCACCTTTAGCGGAGTTCACGTTCCTCAGAAAAGACCGCGTTGAAAAGAAATCCCCCACTCAATCATTTCCCCATCCTCTGGATCGTCCCAATATGCCAGCCAAACCAGATCTTCATCTGCCTGCATGTTGGTATAAAACGGTTTCGACTTGATGGAATCGCTTCCTACTTATGTTCCGCGAACTCCCTCCGGGGATTGGTGGAGCCCAAAATAAATTCCCCCTTTGTCCATCAACTGGCGGTGTGTTCCGGTTTCAACAATCCTTCCTTCCTCCATTACCAAAATGATGTCGGCACTCTGAATTGTGGACAGGCGGTGCGCGATGCAGATGGTCGTGCGACCCACCATCAATCGATCGAAGCCTTCCTGCACAGCTCGCTCGATCTCAGTGTCCAATGAACTCGTGGCTTCATCGAGTATCAGTATCGGAGCATCTTTCACGATCGCTCGCGCGATCGCCAATCGCTGCCGCTGCCCCCCTGAAAGTGTTACACCTCGCTCACCAATCGGTGTGTCGTAACCTCCCGGTTTCTCCATGATGAAATCGTGAGCCTGAGCTTGCTTCGAAGCAGCAATGATTTGCTCCTCTGTAGCTTCGGATCGACCGAGGGCAATGTTGTTTCGAATCGTATCGTTAAAAAGAACCGTCTCCTGCGTGACAATGGCGATTTGGTTACGCAAATCGCGGGTTGAAACCTCTCTCAGGTCCGTGTCGCCGATCAAGATCCTTCCTGACGTTGGATCATAAAACCGCAACACCAAATTGGTTAATGTCGACTTGCCTGACCCACTCGCGCCCACCAAGGCCACCAGAGACCCCGCCTTCACCGTCAGATTAATGTCACGCAACACTTGTTTCTCGCTATAAGCGAATGACACCTCTTCAAATCGAATATCCGCGCCGGCGGCTTTCACAGGCTTGGGCACCATGGGTTCAGGTAAGGTGCTTTGGGTTGCGAGAAGCTCAAACACTCGTTCACTTGCCGCCCGAGCCTGCTCGAGGCTCGAATGCAATCGTACAAGCATTTTCATCGGCCGATACATCGAGATGATCGCTATTGCTAAGGTCAGAAAAGCACTCCCATCCGGTTTTTTATCAGGCTGGTAAAGAAAGTATGCCAGCACACAAGCCAGTCCGATCGCGCCAGCCACCTCAAGAAGCGCACCCGGAATCTCCAGCGACCGAACCAGCCGCATGTAATTCGACGTAAATATGATCGCGATTTCTTTGAACTCCCGTCCCACCGCTGCTTCCATATTGTAAGCCTTAACGATGCGGTTCCCCGTGAAACTCTCCAACATCGAGTGGGTCAACTCAGCAGAAGCGGTCTGTAAAGTTCGGGCTGCTTTTCGACCTTTGCTGCTATAGATCGAGATCGGCACAATACACACCGGCAAAATCAAAAGCGAAACGACCGTGATTTCGGGCTGCTGCCAAAGGAGCAACGCCATAATGCCCAAAAGCGTCACGGGATCCTTGATCAAGGAAGCGATGGAATTGCTCAGACTCGTACGAATGGTGTCGGTGTCCGATAAAACCCGGGACATCAATTCCGCAGACCGGGACGCGCTAAAAAAACTGGCGGATAACGAAAGCAGATGAGTGAACAAACGCACCCGTAAATCGGCAACGACTCGAGTTGAAACCCAGTTCAATAAATAGATGTTCAGATAGGTCAGCAGCCCTCGAACAATAAACACCAACGGGATCAAACTCAGGAACAGGATCGAATAACGGACTCCGGCCCCGGAAGATGACTGAACGAGATCGGTAAGCCACTGTTGAGCAACCAAAGGTAGCTTTTTCCACCAAATCTCGGAGCCAGCCAAATGCGCCTGCTGGAAAACCACCGAGTAAACGAACGCCACCACAACAATCATCAGCGGTTCCGTCAACCCCGCGAGAATCCCAAACAAAATACCAAGACCCAGACGCAACTTATAAGGCCACGCCAAGCACCTGAGCTTGCAAAGGAACTCGATCATCCTGAGCCAAATCATGCTCTGCAAAACCGCCCATTGCGATGTTTTTGTCTCCCCCAAACCCTCGAACCTTGGTTAACGAGCATCCTGTTTATCCGCAGGCTCTTGGAACCAGGCTGTTTTACCCGACACGAACTTTTTTTGATCCTATTGTTGGCTGTCCATTCGGCCCCAATATCCCGAACGACATGATAATTGGTTTTGCCTGTATATAAATAGTTCACCCAGAGCTTAACAAAAGATTCTAGCTGATGATTAAACCCCTTATGGGTTTGCTTTTCAGGATCCAGTTTCTCATCCATCAAACTACTCCACCTCCGAGCAAAACTGCCTCTCAAGAAAGAGGGAGAGACGGTGAATTGGGGAATCCTTTTACGCCAAGGGAGGGGGAGGAAACCAAATAGTTTCAGCCGTCGTTTATCAAAATGGTGATGTCCCTTCTTAGATACGTCCCAGTTCTTCGTTTTGCACATCAACGAAACCTGAGCAACCGAAGGATCGGTAAAAAGATCTAATACCGATTCGTCAACAGCTTCCGTTACATTCCAATCGCTTTTAAATGTAGAATGAAATCAGACTGCGAACCACTCCACAGGCGTTTCACAGCAGCACAATGACCTGGTTTTTGAGGCGTCAGGATGACTGGTTCATGAAAAGTATCGTTCATCAACTTGATGCATTCGTTGAGATCCTGATCGTCCCCTCGAATAGGGTCTATATTAATGGCTACCCTTGAAAAATTAAAAAAACGGAACACATGAGAGTCGAAGCTCTTGAGGGTTGATTGCAAAAGCTTCGGCCTTCGAGTGGCAACAATGGTTAGTTCGATGGTTTTCATTAGTCATCAATCATCAGGGCTTAAAGGAGATGGGTATACGCAGCTCGTGAATCGGAGGTCCAATAGGGAAGGCGTCTTCCAAAAATCATGCCTGTTAACCGATGAACCAAAACCACAATCCAAAACGGCTTAGATCCACACGTCGCGGACACCCCGATGGAAATGGTGGTTTCACAGTCGTTTCTCATCCCCAATCAACACTGCCGCGAAAAAAATGAACTGTTGTGGATAATTATGCCTTCGCGGAAGCCAACTCTGGCTAGGTGATTTTTTAATCTCTGGATTTCTTCGTCACCAACGATATGTGGGTGGCTTTCGAGGATTAGTTTCGTCAAACCCTCAAGGTTTGAACTTGTTAAGATATCTACCTCCGCTCCCTCCACGTCCATGACAAGTGCGGTTGGTTTCCATTCTTGAATCACCGTGTCGAAAGCGTCGGCAGGAATTTTTTGCGCGATGCTACCTTCCCGCTCGTATAGACTTGAGGAGATGATGTTGTCACACATGAAGAAGGAGACCTCATCACCCTTGGCAGTGATGGCTCTGGAACGAAGATTTGGTGCGAGCCCGTTGAGCCCGAAGTTTTTTTCGATCAATGGAGCCATCGCCGGATTGGCTTCATAAATGAGAAGGTTCTCCGCACCGCAAATCTTTGCGCACAACAAACTTACAAAACCGACACCCCCACCGACCTCAAGCACACGATCTCCATTTTTTAGTGAGTCTCTAACCAAAATGCGTTCGGGTTCCTCATACTTTTCCTTGAACAATCCGTCCCTTACCGCCTTGTTCACAACTTTCGGATCGGTCGTAACGATTACTCCATCAATCGTTATAGTCTCCCGGTTCACCAACCGGCGAAAGTGCATTTTCAGATTCCGAAGTAGAGATGACATTTCAATCCTTTGGCAGCCCGCGCTTAAAAAGGTTTATGTAGGAGTCGCAGACACTCTGTTCTGAGAACCTAGTCTCCAATGTTTTGCGCCCGCCGCACACCAATGCTGCGGCGAGTGCGGGGTTCGCCTGCAGCCTTCTCAATGCCAGCGTCAAACCTTGCACGTCCCCAATACTGAAGAGAAGGCCATCGACACCATTTCGAATCATCCACGTCGGCCCCTCTGACTGCGAAGACACAACCGGTTTGCTGGAGCTCCAAGCCTCGAGGATTACATTGCCCAACGGTTCATGAATCGAAGGCAAACAGAACACATCGCTTGCCGCGAAAAATGGTGCAGGATTCTGTCGCCATCCCAAAAATCGACACCGATCAACCACCCTCAGTTCTTTGGCCGAGTTTTCCAGCTTCTCCTGCTCTTCCCCTTCGCCCACCAGCCAGAGGTAAGCGTTCGGCAATCCCTTAATTGCCTCGATCAAGGTATGGAACCCTTTGCGGCGCACCAACCGCCCAATCCCCAGGACGACAAATGCATTGGATGGAGTGTTAACGGATGCACGATCAATAGGCGGTTCCTGCTGAATTGAGGTGAAATTCGAGATGATCTCAACTCGACGTTTCCAGCCGAGTTTCTGCACCCGTCGGCCGATGTCCGGCGAATTACAAACCAGCACATCGCTGTTCCTGAAATAATCCAAGTGCGGGGGATAATCTCCTAACCGGGCAATCTTCAAGCAATGCGGCCAAGCCGGGGTAAAGCGAGCCCCGCGAGGCATCCACCCCATTAATCCGTCTGGGCGGTGCTCTTTAAGCAGACGTTTCAATTTCGCTTCCAAGAAGAAACGGGACAGGGATAATCGACGCCAAACTCCTTCATGCAGTTCGATGCGCGAGTCGATCTCTGGACGCCACTTTCGATCCGGACGAATAAACGCCGTTTGTTCAACGCCGCGTTCCTGCAATGCGTTTACTAAGTTTACGAAGAACCGTTCCGCGCCTCCATCTTTTCCAAAATGAAAATGGAATAACTTCATAGCAATTCCCCGTTCAGATCATCCTTTGGCAGATTCTGGACCAAAGCCCAACGTTGATAGATTTTAGCCTCCGTTAGAAATGAATACATGCTCCCTGTCGCTGCTTGAATCAACCCCGGAAATCCACACAAGAACATTCGATGATGTAAATAAAGCCGAAAAAAATAAACAAATGGGTTAAACACTAAACGCATTAATCTCGGCCTTTTCCCAGCGTCAACAATTTGCTGTGCTTTCAACGCCGAATACTTGTTCTCCTTTAAGATCTGCTCGTCGATCGGTATCGGTCGAAAGTGCAATAAGCTGCCTCTTGGTGCATTTTTAACCGTGCCAGTGGGCACAATCCCTTCGTGCACTCGTTGGGTTAAATCGTATTTCCCTTCGCCTTTCCTCACCAATCGTAGATTTGCACGTTCGTAAACAAATTTTGGGGTGTAACCAAATCCGATCAAGTAAGGCCGGCGGCGTAACCTCCAAGCAACAATTTTTTCCGGAGCTTTCAGCAACTGCGGCAAAACAGATCGAAACTCTTCGTCAAGTCGCTCGTCAGCGTCAATATTCAACAGCCACGGCTCAGTGCATTGATCCATCGCGAATTGTTTTTGCCCTGCATAGCCAAGCCACTTTTGAAAGATAAACCTGATGGGCCATCCCTCGTCTTGAAACCTCTTCACCAATGAAGCTGTACCATCTTTGGAACCTGAATCAACGATGATTATCTCTTTGCACTGCACCAAGGTGTGGATGCAATTGGCAAGATATTGTTCCTCGTCCTGACAAATAATGAACGCACTGATCGGTAGTTTCTCGCTGTTCATTGATTCAACCTTCAACTCTTTAAAAACCGACGCCTCCTAGGTTTCTGATGGCTGACTGTAATCAATTGCCTCAGTTTGTGAAGCACTATATCGAAGCTGTTGAAAACGTTAGAGTCGGATCGACCAGATTTCTCCCTTCCCTACTTATACCCATCGGCTTCGAGTGTTGGCTCGGCATCAGATCTGCTTTAATTATTCGTTTTTTGAGGGTATGCTGGGTTCATGGGGTCTCCAATGTCGCCCTCATTTGGTTTAATGCCGTTTCATTTTATGAAAAGAACCTTGGGTTTTTTTGGGGGCCTAGCCTTGTTCCTCACCAACTTTTCGGCCCTAGGGGATGTGGTTATCAACGAGATTCACTATCACCCCACCTCAACCAATCTGCTGGAACAATGGCTCGAGCTTCATAACTCATCCGATTCCCCTGTAGATGTGAGCGGCTGGCGATTGTCTCAGGATGTCAGCCTACAATTTCCCACTCCTACCATTCTTCCTGCCTTTGGTTTTTTAGCCATTGCGGCCCATGCTGAAACCTTTCAATCCCTCCATCCTAGCGTTCAGCCTGTCGTCACCGGATGGATCGGACGCCTCAACCACACCATTGATCTCTTCGATTCCCAAGGAAATCTAGTTCAACACCTCGATTTTTATTCTGAAGGCGATTGGGCGATTCGCGTGATGGGTGCAGAAATGTATGATCATCGCGGCTGGGAATGGCTCGCGCCACATGACGGTGCCGGAGCTTCCCTTGAACTGGTGAATCCGGGAATGGACCTCGATCACCCGCTCAATTGGGCCTCGAGCCGAGACAATCAACCGACTCCCGGTCAACCCAACTCCGTGGCCTCCACCAATGCCGCTCCCCTCATCGGTTCGGTCCGTCATGTTCCGATTCTGCCACGACCCTCAGACCCCGTCACCATTAGCACCCGGGTAATCGACGAAACCCCGACAAGTTTGACGGTGAATCTTCATTGGCGGGTCGATGGCCAAGCTTCCTTCACTCAATCGGGGATGTTCGATGACGGTGCACACAACGATGGTCTCGCGGCTGATGGCCTGTTCGCCACTTCGATTCCACCTCATGCCCAAGGGATTGTGATCGAGTTTTTTATCACTGCTCAGGACGACAAAAACCAAAAAAGAACCTACCCAAACACGATCCTCCCCGAGAATTCCAACCGCACGGCAAACCTCCTCTACCAAGTCGATGCTACCACCTACTCCGGGACACAACCCATCTATCGCCTGATCATGACGGAGTCTGAAAGAGCTGAGCTTTATTCACTCGGCAGGGGTTGTCCCGACTCGGACAGCGACGCATCGATGAACGCGACGTGGATCACTCAAGATAGCATCGTCAGCGGCGGAACCACCACTCAGTTACGTTACAACGCCAGCGTTTGCAACCGCGGCCATGGGAGTCGTACCGCAAGCCCCAACAACTACCACGTGAATGTCCCCTCGGATCGTCCTTGGAAAAACCAACTCGGCATCAACCTCAATTCTCAGTATGCCTACTCCCAAGTGCTAGGCAGTGCTATCTTCAGAACCGCTGGAGTGCCCATGCCCGATGCCCGCCCCGTCCAAGTTCGCGTCAACAGCACTAACCTGATGTCTCTCTCCTCCGGCAACGGAAACTCCTTCGGTTCCTATTCCGCTAACGAACAATACAATAATTCCTTCATTAAACGTTCGTTCCCACTCGACCCAAATGGCAACGCCTATCGTGGAATCCGTGATTCCGCCGTCTGCGATCCCAAATTCGATAGCGTCGCCGATCTGATCTGGCACGGTTCCGACCCAAAAATTGGATCCTACACCAATGCTTATTTCAAACAGAACCATTCCTCGGCAGATGACTGGTCAGACATAATCACTCTCCTCGGCATTCTGAACCTCACGAATGGTACGACCTCAGAAACCTACGTCGCCGATGTGGAGCGCGTGATCAATGTCCCGCAGTGGATGCGTTACTTCGCGTTGAACACCCTGCTGGATAACAATGAAACCATTATCGCCAATGGAATCGGTGATGACTACGGCCTCTATCGTGGCACCAAGGATACACGCTTCCAATTACTTCCCTATGACCTCGACACTTTGATGGGTCGCGGCCTCACCGCGATCAGCCCACGCGATGGAATCTTCCGAATGACCAATCTCCCCGTCATGGATCGGTTCATGAAGACCGCTCAATTCGCACCCCTCTACTTCAAATCCATCCGATCCTTGGCGGGTTCACTGTTTTCTAGCGCAGAGATGAACCCGTTGATCGATCAAACACTTGGCGCGTTTGTGCCCAAACAACGCCTCGACACCATGAAGGCGTTTAACGCTTCCCATGTGGCCTATGTTCTCTCCCAAATCCCACAAACCCTCACCGTGACCAGTCCGCTCACCGCTGGTGCAGGAGGCTACCTTCGTTCCACATCCCCTGAAACCTCGCTATCTGGCACTGCAAACGCTTTCGAGACCACATCCATTCGCATCAATGGCAGGATCGCTGATTGGATCGCATGGCGCGGAACTTGGTCCCTCACAAAACTCCCCCTCCATCCCGGCATCAATCGCTTTACCGTGGAGAGTTTGAATGAACACAACCAAGTCATCGAAGAAACCGCGATTGACCTCTGGTTCGACACCCAAAACTCTACCACCGTCGGCGGTGCCCTGACTGCCAACACCCGATGGGCCGCTGCTACTGGGCCTTACCAAATCACCTCCACCCTCACAGTTCCCAACGGAACGACCCTCACCATAGAACCGGGCACCTCGGTATTCCTCTCCTCCGGGGTTGACCTCGTGGTAGCTAATGGCGGAATCATCCTTGCCGAGGGAACCTTCCAAGATCCGATCTGGATCAGCGCAACACCGGGTGCCAGTGGTTCATGGGGGGGAATTACCATCAACGGAACGGTCAATTCGCCGGAGACACGAATGTCCTACGTGACCCTCAAAGACAACGGCACGACCGCCATCGAGGCCGCTGGTGGAACCCTCGCCTTGGATCATGCCGTTTTTCTCACCACAACCCACCAATATGTTTCGCTCGATGATAGCTCATTTGTGCTCAGCCATTGCACGTTCCCCAACAGCACAGCCGCTTTCGAATTAGTTCATGGCACTGGCGGGATCAAATCCGGCGGGCGCGGAATCGTGCGCGACTGCTTTTTTGGACGTTCCATCGGATACAATGACATCGTGGATTTCACAGGAGGCAACCGTCCCCAACCCATCATTCATTTCTTCAACAACGTGTTCTCGGGAGCTACCGATGACCATCTCGATCTAGACGGCACCGATGCTTGGATCGAAGGAAATATCTTCCTCCACTGCCATCGCAACGGGTCGCCTGACAGCGCCAGTGCCATTTCTGGCGGGGATTCCGGCTCCAACACCTCCGAGATTACCGCCGTAGGGAACCTCCTTTTCGATTGCGACCAAGCGGCGACCGCCAAAGAAGGCAATTTCTATACGCTCCTCAACAACACCATGGTTCACACCACCAAAGAGGGTGGTCTCGACGATGCTTCAGGCGTGGTCAACGTTCGTGATTTTCCCAACGGCGAAAACCCCAC
>SXGT01225973.1_pt1 | contig 11429 bp, 12 predicted proteins | sample 3176221 | NCBI WGS metagenome assembly SXGT01 (sample SAMN11356862, study PRJNA531348) | freshwater metagenome | isolation source: freshwater sample F1-120 | place: China: Fuxian Lake, Yuxi | collected 2017-12-25
CGCGCTGCATTTCGACGGCGGCGCCAAGCTGATGCTGTATCGCATGCGCAACGTAAAGCGGGCGCCGTTTCTCTTGGGAAATTGGATCGACTCCGACGGCGCAACCTCGCCGCTCATAAGCGAAGACATCGCCATCGAACCTCTCGAGACGACACGCATCGCCGATCACGACATGCCGATTGGCTGGCGAGTTCGGGTCGGCAGTCGTGGCGTCGACATCAAGACGCAGCCGCTCAATCCGAGAAGCTGGATGGGAACCGATCCCGCCTATTGGGAGGGACCGATCCGCTTCAGCGGATCGCATAAGGGCGAAGGCTATCTGGAGATGACCGGCTATTAGAGCGCTTCCCGATCACATGGAATCATGTGATCGATAAGGAATCGCTCAAAATCAAAATGTTGGAGCAGGTTCTAATCGAAAAAGTCTGTCAACTTTTTCGGAACCTGCTGTAGAGCGCGCTGCGTTCAGGCGGAATCGCCTAAACGCCGGGCGATCTATGACTCAGCGGCCGTGCGAAAGAGGTTCGCAAATGCGCCCTTGGATTCTCGCAGCTTCTTCAAATGCAGCGCCGCCAGCTCCAATAGCCGTCGTTCGCCCAGGCGCGTGATGACGACGAGCGACCGCCGACGATCTCTCAAATCGGTCTTTCGCCTGACGAGCTTTGCCTGCGCCAAACGCGACACGAGCTCCGCGGCGCTGTGATCGCGGATCATCAGCTGCTCGGCAAGTTCGCCAACGCTTATGTGCTTTGCGTCTCGATAGGTGCGCACGACCAGCAGCGCCTGATACCATTGCATGGTGACGCCATGGTCCGCGGAGACCTGTTCGCTGAACGCCAGGAATCTGCGCAGGCCGCAGCGAAAATGGGCAAGCGTCGCCAAGTCTTCTTCGCTTGGCGCTTTGCGCGCGGCGTCCGGCGATGGATCGAAAATATTCAAGTGAAAGTCCTTTGTCCGAATCGTCCTGCGCGGACGGCTGGTGTTGAGTATTGAAACGACGCGTGGGTCATGCCGAGGAATCAATTCGATTGCGCTTAACCGCGCCGCTTTATAAGCGCGCGATGAACTCGTCAATCGTTGCAAGGAACGCATCCGAACCGGCGACGGCTCCCTTGTTGCGTTCAAGCGCGGCCCGTCGTCGAGGAGAGTCCGGCGTCGCATAGTCGCGCACCGCCTGCAGCCAGCCCCGGCCATCGAGCGGATCGACATAGTCGATCGCTTGACCGCCGACTTCCCGAAAGGCCTCGATGTCCGAGGCGACGACCGGCGTTCCGGCCGCGAGCGCTTCGGCGACGGGCAGACCGAATCCTTCGGCGAAGGAAGGCATCAGCAGAGCGCGCGCGCCAGCAAGCAATCGGCGCAGTCCCGGCGTCGACAGTCCGCCAGCTTCGATGACATGCGGGCGCAGGGCGACGCTCCGCTCCAGCGTTTCGATGACGGGGCCGTTGAGCCAGCCGCGCTTGCCGACGATGACGAGTTTTGGCGGCGCAGGATCGCTTGTCAGAACGCGCCATGCGTTGAGCAGGGTGAGATGATTTTTTCGCGGCTCGATCGTGCCGCAGACGACGAAATAATTGACGTCGTCGAGCGCCGCAGGCGGCTCGGCGGGCGACGAAAAGAGGGGCGAAACGGGCAAGCGCGCGACGCAGACCGGTAGTTCCGGCCTTCCGTTTTCCGCCGCATATTGGCGAAGGCGTCTGGCGACCGCATGCGATCCGACGACGGCGCCTGCGCCATAGCGGCAAATATTGCTGATGCGCCTTGGATGCAGCATGGCTTCTCTTGCGCGAAAAAACTCGGGCGCCTCGATCGGAAGAAGATCGTGGACGAAGAAGACAGGCTTTACGTCCGTCCGCGCTGTGAGCCAGCGCACATACCAGCTTCGATCGACGAGAAATTGCGTGACGTTGAAATAGACCGCTCCCTCCGGGGCCTCGCGCAACGGCCGGCCAAGATGAGGCGCCCAGCGGCGCATCGCGCGCCAGTTGCGCTCAAGGAACAAGAGATCCGGGCGCTTTCTCGCCCGCGCCAGCGAAGAGACTGCGGAGTCCTTTGATCCGAGCGCCTCGACAACCCTGCGATAGACGTCATCTTCTTCGGGGTCGCCGTCTTCGCGCCAAAGAGATTCGACGCCTTCGATCGTCTCAAGGGCAAGATTGGGATCGGCGAGTCGGGGGCCGATCGCCGTGCAAATCAGCGCTTCTCTCGCGCGCGCGTTGCGCGCGAGAAAATGGCGGGCGAGGGCGAAGTCGACGCGATCAATTCCGTTCGGCGCAGCGTTCAGCGCGCGGGTCACGATCCGCGTCACGTCATAAATGACGGGTCGGCGCGCAATTTCACCAGGCGGCGTCAATTTCGGCACTTCGTCTTGTCTCGACGACATCGCCAGGCCTCGATCGCCTCATTCGCTTCTCGCACGGCGCGTTCCATTTCCCGTTCGAGACACTCCCGATAGCGAAACACTGTTCGCGTGAAGAGCTGCACTTCCTCGTCGCAGGCGGCCATCGCCAATGCCGAGACGGACGTCTCGATGCAGGCGGGACGCGACGGCGGCGCACAATAGGCGAAGCCGCGAATGTCTGGCGCAGCAAGGAGCCGCTGATGCGTAAGGAGAGCGGCCGCGGCCGCGAACGCCGCGCCCCGTAAGCTCTTCGCGGAAGGCCGCATCGAACCTGCTCCAACTCCAGAACGCATGCAAGAATCATCGATTCATGAATGCGCTCTAGTTTTTTGAATTGACGCGTTTTCTAAGCCGAACCGGTATCCGCTTCGGCGCAAAATGCCCGCAAGCGCGGCTCGCGAAAAAGCGGAAGCCGGCTTTTCGCCTGGAACGCGCGCTGCGCTTTTGTGATCGATCAACTTAGCTGCATTGGAGAGATTCCGCCCCCTATGCCGCGCGATCTAGCGGCGCCGTCCAGCGAACCAGCGCACGGCGTCGGCGACGGCGTCGGCCGTCGGCCGCGTCTTGTAACCAAGGGCGCGGCGCGCCTTGGAATCGTCGAAATACATCCGCTTCGCCGAGAGTCGCAAGCTTTCACGGTTGAGAAACGGCTCCGAGCCTGTGAAATGCGCGACAATTTCATTGGCGTAAGCGAGTGGCATGAGCGGCCAGCGCGGCAATTTCGTCCGTGGAGGCGGTCGCCCGGTGACGCGAGATATTTCGATGAGCAGATCCCGCAGCGTTAGATTTTCGCCGCCGAGAATATAGCTCTCGCCGATTTTGCCAACTTCCATCGCGGCGATGTGGCCGGCTGCGACATCTTCTACATGAACGACGTTCAGCCCGGTGTCGACGTATGCGGGCATGCCGCCGCCCATCGCCTCGCAGACGATCCTGCCGGTGGGCGTTGGCCGCACGTCGCCGGCGCCGAGCGGCGCCGACGGACATACGATGACGGCCGGCAGGCCTTCGTCGGCGACCATTCGTTCGACCAGCCGTTCCGAAAGGATTTTGCTCAGCTTGTATGCGCCGACGGCGCGCTCGGGCGTGAGCCGGTCGGATTCGGTGCACGGCGCCGAGTCGGGATCAAGAGTCGCGACGCTGCTCGTATGCACCACGCGCGCGACGCCCGCACGCAGAGCTTCTCGCATGACGATTTCCGTACCGGACACATTGACGCGCATCACCGGTTCAGGATCGGGAGCCCAGAGGCGATAGTCGGCGGCGAGATGAAAGAGCGCAGAGACGCCGTCCATCGCGCGCCGGACGCTTTCGCGGTCGGTCACGTCGCCTACGAGGACCTCGCAATCGGCAGGGACATTGTCGCGCGGGCTCGATTGACGCACGAGCACGCGCACGGCGGCGCCTTCTGCGCGCAATCGCCTGACGACCGCGCCGCCGATGAATCCGCTTGCGCCGGTGACAAGAACCGTTCCGCTGGAAACCATGCCCAATCCTGCCTCGGCGCTGGAATTTTCAACGAGACGCCGGAACCAGGTCGCCGCTCATTTGGTGCGGAAGCGACGGACCGCCCGCCGCATCCAGAAAAGTGGCGCCACTTGAGGTCGGGTTTGGACCGTAGGTTCGTCCGCAGCCGCTAGATCACGCTGCGTTTGGCTGGACCCGCCCAAACGCGGATGGCGTGATCGATTCCAAAAGCTTTGAGCGCGCTTTACGCGTTTTTCGCGAGCTGCGCGCTAGCCGGCGACCGATTCCATCAGTCTCTTTTCGTCTACATCCAATATCGATTGTTCATCTGCCGCTGTCGCCGGCTGGAGCGACTCGATGACATCGCGCTCTTCGCGCTGCAGCCGCATCAGGTCCCTCTGTATGACGACGACGAAGCCCAGAAAGGTCAATGCGGACAGGCCGCCAATGACGATGTCGAGCACCACGAAGCCATAGGCCTGCGCCGTCGCGATGCTGGGACCGAACCAGGCGGCGAAAAGCGCCCAGCACGCGACCAAAATGCGAAATTCCGTCGCGCCCATGCCGCCGTAAGAAAGCCGATGCACGCTCTCGGTCACGACCCTCAGATAGGTGTAGGAACTCATCAGCAGGTAGAGCGAAAGCACCAGGAGCGATGAAGCGACAGTGAAAAAAGGCGACATGCCGAGACCGACGATGATCAAAGTTTGGGCAATAAGATCTGACGAATGGTCAATGAAGTAACCATAATGCGGCCGCTCGATCGAACGGAAACGCGCCAAGGTGCCATCGAGAGAATCGCCAAACCAATTGAGAAAGAGGCCAAAAACGACGCCGACAAGAAAAAAGTTGGACCAGCGACAGGCAACGAAGCTGAACAGAGTCAGAACCGCGCCGCACAAGCCAATCGCCGTTAGGTGGTCCGGGGTCGCCCAGTTCGGCAAACGCTTCACCAGGGCCAACAGCGCAGCGCGCTCTTTTACCGCGAGAAAGCTCTCGTTGATCCGCTGATTGGCCATAACAACTCCCTCAAAACGCGTTCAACCCGTCAGCCTCTGCGCAAACTGATGCCGCCCCTCTCACACAGGAAACAGGCAGAACGATGACATATCTTCAACTTACCCCACATCTACGATCGGCGAGCGGACCACATATCACGCGAACTGTCGAGGTTTGGTTCGGCGTCGAATTTGGCGTCGCGCTCCCGACGGTCCCTAAACTGGCGAGGCGCAGCTGTTTCCGATCCAGGACAAAGCAACCTTTATGCCTCACTGAAAGTAGCGGCTGACCAGGGCGCCCTGAATCGCCGGCTGGCTGACCATCTGAAAAAGCTGCACAACCTTGGTGATGTCGGCGAGCGGCGCATTGCTGACATAGAGGATGTCCTTGTCGCGCATGGCGAAGCGCCGCGCGGCAAACAGGGCCGCGGGCTCGCGCATATTGAGGTGATAGGCGACAGGCACCTGGCCGCGCTCGAGCAGGCTCGGCGCGATATTGGGATATTCGCGCACGACGCTCGCCGGCTCAAAGCGCAACACGAAAACGCCGTCGGGGTCGGCCCGAGAGTCCGTCAGGCCGCCCGACCTGCCGATTGCTTCCTCAAGCGTGAGGCCGCGCGCGTCAAAGGGCATGACGGCGTTCGCGCCGGTCGCGCCGATGACCGTAAAGGTCGGCGGCGTGCGCTCGATCGTCAAAATGTCCCCCGCCCGGAGATAGATGTCTTCGCGAGGATTGGCGAGCAGCGCCTGAATGGGCGCGCGCGCCGTGCGGTCGCCGCGGGTCAGCGTCACGAAGGTTTCGTGAACCGGCGAGCGATAGCCTCCGGCCGCCGCGATCACGTCCATGACGCGGTCGCCCTTCAGGCTGAGAGGGATGCGCGCGCCATTGGCGACCTCGCCGGTCACCGTAACGGTGTTGGTGATATTGCGGGTGACGTTGACGACAGCCTGCGGCTCGATCGCCTTGCCGCGCAGCCGCTCGACGATGGCGGACTCGACCTCTTGCTGGCTGCGACCGGCGACCTGGACGCGTCCGGCGTAAGGAACGGTGACCGAACCGTCCCGCCCGACGACTTGATCCGGAATCGCCGCCGATCGGGAACCCGGGCTCATCCGATCGCCGCCGGATGCCGAAAACAACCCGCCTGAAGCGGCTTCCCAAACCGTTATCTGAACCGAATCGCCGACGCCGATCGTTTGGCTGCCGGCCGGCCGGTAATCGCCGAAATAGCCGCGCAATGTCGGCGGCGCGCGGCGCGCGAGGGCGGAGAGGGTGTTTTGGTCGATCTCGACAAGCGCGTAGCTCGGCGCGTCGCTGGTCAGGCTCGGCGTCACATCCTCCACGATGTCCTTGCGGCTCGGACCGGCCGCGGGAAATATCGCGCAGCCCGCCGTCGACAGTCCGAGGGCGAGCGAAAGGCAGAGCCGTAGCGGATGGGGAATGGATTTTATCAAAGTCGCTCCAATATGCGCCCTCTGACGCGAAGTCCCTAACCCTGCGTCGGGAGACACACTATTGTAACTGTACAGGCAAAGGCAATATGCCGGCGATATGGCGGAAATACCACCGATTTCTGAATGATGCTAAAAAAACTACTAAAGCATGCGACTGGCTAATCCGGCCGGAAGAATCGATCCTTTTTCAATTAGTTTCGCCATAGGTCCGCAGCGAAAGCTCGCGAATGCGCGCTTCGGGCAGACGCTCGAAATCCGTTTCGCTGTGGCGGAACGCCTCCACCCCGCGAAACGCGAAAACGCCGTCGGCGGTCACGACCAGATCATTGTAACGAAGCGTCGGGTCGTCGAGGACGGCCGAGAGCGGCTCCGATGAGACAGCGGCGGCGATGCGCGCCGGCTGTCGAGCGCGAAACTCCGATTCGGCGCGCGCGACGAAGGCCGCATAGCGCTGTCTGGCGGCTTCGATTCTAAGGGCCCAGGCCGAACGTGCGTCCGCCTCGGCGGCGCTCGTTTCGCCGTCGGAAACAGCCGAGGAGCCGGCGCGCGCGGCGTCGCTCGCGCCGCCGGCGCCGAGCAGAATGCCGATAATCGCGACCGTCGCAGCTACGCGCATGGGAGGAAAATGCGCGCGCCTCAATAAAGTTCCCCGCGCTCCCGCCCCTTGGAGGTTTCGCGAAGACTATTTGTCCTGATTTGAAGCTGCGGCCGACGAGGCGGCGGCGATCCTGCGTCCGTCCTTAAAGAGCTTGCCAAGCAGGCCGAAAACCGCCACCAGCGCCAACCCGATGACGGCGACGTCGATCGCCGGCAAGCGATCATGCTGGCTTTCAGGAACGCCGAGCGCAATCGCGGCGAAAGGCCAGAACGCCAGGAGGATGCGAAACTCCGTCACGCCTAGACCGATGTAAGCCATTTGCTGAACGTGCCGGGTGGCGGCGCGAATATAGCCATAGGCGGAGAAGAGCAGGTAGCAGACGAGCACCGCGGCCGCGGTGCGCAGGGTCAGGAACGGCGAGAAGCCATAGGCGACGATGAGGACGACATGGGAGAAGAGATCGGCGACGTGATGCGCCATTCCGGCGCCGGGAAGTTCATCGCCGCGCAACCGCGCAAGCGGAAGATCCACCGTCAAGCCATACCAATTGACGAACATCGCCGGCGGCACCAGCCAGACCAAATCCGGCCATGAGCGGCAGCCGATCAGCGCGGCGGCCGCGAGAACGGCCCCGACCGCGCCAATCAGCGACAGGTTCGCTGGCGCGATCCACCACGGCGCGGCCTGAGCCATGCTTCCGACGAGACGTTGCTCCGCTGCATAGACGAAGCTTTGGCCACGGGCGGGCGAACTGTCAAAAAAACGCTTGACTGCCTCGCGGATGATCATGACGGACATATCCCTGATGCTCGCAATCCGATGGAAACGGCGCGCGCCCATTCTCGGCAAGCTTCATAGCGCTGAATTCTAGCCGCTTGTATGGCGCCGGCAAGTCATCGATGATCCTCAAGCATTCTCTCCACGTTAGTGCAGAGGCCTCCATGTCCGAAAAGATCGTCGCTTCCAGGCATTACGGGGCGCTGCGGCTGCTGATCAATCGTCCTGAAAAGAAGAACGCCCTCGACCGCGAAATGTATCGCGCATTGATCGCGACGCTCGAAGCGGCGGCCGGCGACGACGCCGTGCGCGCCGTCGTCTTCGCCGGCGCCGGCGGAAATTTCAGCGCCGGCAACGATCTCGCGGATTTCCGCGATTTTACGGGCAGTCCCGAGACCTTTCCGGCGCTGGCTTTCATTCGCGCCGCCGCGGCCTTCGACAAGCCGCTCGTCGCCGCCGTGACAGGCGACGCCGTCGGCGTCGGGACCACCCTGCTCTTTCATTGCGACCTCGTCTTTGCCAGTCCCGACGCGCGCTTCAAAATGCCTTTCATCGATCTCGCCCTGCCGCCGGAGGGCGGCGCGAGCCTGCTCGTTCCGCAGCGCTTGGGCATGGCCAGGGCGTCCCAATATCTGCTGCTCGGTGACGGCTTCGACGGCGAGGAGGCGTTACGGCTCGGCCTGGTCAACCGCGTCGCGCCTCCGGAAGCGGTGCTTGATCTTGCCATGGACGCCGCGCGTCGCCTGGCGGCGAAGCCGGCGCAGGCGCTTCGCATGGCGCGGCGGCTGATGCGCGGCGACCCGAAGGACATTCTGGCGCGCATCGACGCCGAGGCGGCGCTCTTCGCAAAAGCGCTGACGTCGCCGGAGGCGCGGGAGCGTTTTACCGCCTTTTTCGCTTCGCGGTCGCGTTAGACTTCGCCGCGACGCGACCTTCGCCGCTTGCGTTGCGGACCGGCTTCTCCCAAATAATAGGCTGGACATACGCGCTCGCGCCGCGGAGGGCGGGCGCTCACATGGGCTCATTGGAAAATTATGCGCGATCCTTACGACGTTCTCGGCGTGGCCAAATCGGCGAGCCCCGCCGAAATAAAGAAGGCCTATCGCCAGCTCGCCAAGAAATTCCATCCCGATCGCAATAAGGACGACGCGAAGGCCAAGGAACGCTTCTCCGAAATCAATTCGGCTTATGAAATCGTCGGGGATGAGACAAAAAAAGCGCAGTTCGACAAGGGCGAGATCGGCCCGGACGGCAAGCCCCGCTTCACTGGCTTCGAAGGCTACGGTGCCGGGGGAGGTCCCGGCGGCTTCACCCGCGGCTGGCGCACCGGCGGCGGCGCGCCGGGCGGCGAACAGCATTACGAATTTCATTTCGGCAATGAAGCGCAGGGCGGGCGCGGGGGCTTCGATCCGTCCGACCTCTTCGCCGATCTCTTCGGCGCCGGCGGGCGCCGGCGCGCGTCGCAGCCGACTCGCGGCGACGACGTCGCCGCCGCCGCCACCGTGCCGCTCGAGACGGTCGCCCACGGCGGCTCGGCGCGCGTCATTCTGCCGAGCGGACGCACGCTCGAAGTCAAGATCCCGGCCGGAGTGGATGATGGCCAACAGATCCGCTTGCGCGGCCAGGGCCAACCCGGCGCCATGGGCGGCGAACCCGGCGACGCCATCGTCACCGTAAAGGTCGCGCCGCATCCCTATTTCAAGCTGGACGGCCGGGATTTGCGGCTCGAGTTGCCGGTGACCGTTTACGAGGCCGCGCTTGGCGGACGCGTCGAGACGCCGACGCTCGACGGCAAGGTGGAGCTGACGATCCCGCCGCACTCGAACAGCGGCCGCGTGCTGCGGCTGCGCGGCAAGGGACTGCCTGCCTCTGAGGGCAAGATCGCCGGCGATCTATACGTTTCCTTGAAAATCATGCTGCCGGAGCAGCCGTCCGGCGATCTCGACGCGCGGATGCGCGAATGGCGGAGCGCCCAGCCTTACGATCCGCGCGCCAAAATGTCGTAACGCAAGCCTCTATTTCGACTCGGGCGGGACCGCAACGACTGCGGCGGCGGCCGCTTCCGCCGCCGCCTGCATGGCGTCCGGCGCCAAGACGCCGACGAGGACGAAGGCAAAGCCGCCGGCGCGCCATTCGATGACCGAGACTCCCTGCCCGCGCTGACCCGAAGGCGCGGCGCTGGCGTCGGCGCGCTCGAAATAAAGCCCCACGCGCGCGCCGTCGTCGCGCTCATAGACGAGAAACGCCGCCGGGCTGGCGACGCCCGGCGTGACGCGTCCGCCAAGGAGGCGCAGCCCGACGCCAGTCAAATCCGGCGCGCGCGAAAAGCCGACGCGCTCCTGCAGCCATGCGAGGAGTTCGCCGCGCCGGCCGGCGTCGATCTCGACGGGGCGCGCGTCGAGCGCATAGGTGGCGAAGGTCAGCCCGGCTCTCGACGCATAGCTCGTGGCGGCGATTGTCAGCGTCGGACGCTGCGCCGGCGGCCGGCTCGCCAAAAAGAGCAGCGCCGCAACCGCGACAGTCGCGCCGGCGACGAGCGTGAGCAGCGTCGAGGCGAGCGCCTGCCGCCGGCGGCTGGCGCGGATTTCGTCGAGCTTGCGCGCCGGTCGCGGCGCGGCGCCGGGGCGCCCCCAGTGGATGGCGCCGGTTTCGATCGGTCCCTGACCGGCCGGCGGCGCCGGCGGACGCGCCGCCGCCTCTCGCAGCGACAGCGGCGGCGTCTCCAGCGCCACCGGTTCAAAGGCGGCGCGCAACGCGGCGTTCTGGCGACGCCAGCCTTCGACGAGCGCGGCGTCCTCGGGATGTTGCAGCAGGTGATCTTCGACCTTGCGCCGCCGCTCGGGGTCGAGTTCGCCGTCGACCAGCGCGTGCAGGTCGGCCTCTTCGATCAGCGCCGAGGGCGTCATTGCGCTACTTCACGACTCGCAGATGCGCGGCGGCGCGACGGCCGCCTTCAAGCGGCGTGACCGGCCGCAGCCCTTCCGCGCCGAGCGCGGCGCGGGCGCGCATCAGCCGCGCCAGCGCGGTTTCTCGACTGGCGCCGACGATTCGCGCCGCGGCGTCATAGCCGAAGCCCTCGAGCGAGATGAGGAGCAGCATGGCGCGCTCATCGAAGCCGAGACTTGCGAGCCCGTGGACGATCGGCGGGTGGCGCGACGCCGGACCGGGCGCGTTGGCGAGCTTTTTCTCGGCGAGCGCGACAAGCGTCGCATAAGTCTCGATTCGCGCCTCGGCGAGATCGGCCGGGCGCAGGTCGCGCGCGCGCATCCGCGCGCCGACCGACTGAAGCGCGCTGTGGAGAAGATCGTCGGCGACGGCCTGGCCCGCCCCGGCGCAAAGCGCGCGCGCATAGCGCCTGAGGGCGGGAGTCGCCCCGCCCAGACCCGCGATGATATCGGACCTTCTGCCCATGCGGCGCGCTCCGCTCGCTCTTGTCGCTTGTTTGCGCGGCCAGTGACGTTTCCTATCGAATGATAGGGCAAAGCCGCGCGATTGGCTATGCTTGCCGCAATTCGCGCGCGCTTTTTCGCTGACTCGACCGGTTTGGCGCGAGGGTTTCCTTTGCGCCAAAACCACGCTAAACGGCGAGCGCCGCCGAGCAGATTTCAGGCCCAGGACATAGACACGCATGACACAGCAAGCTGCGCCCGCCTCTTTCGCCGGACTGCTTAAGGGAAAAAAGGGGCTCATTCTGGGCGTCGCCAATAATCGCTCGATCGCCTGGGGAATCGCC
>SXGT01275481.1_pt1 | contig 11429 bp, 5 predicted proteins | sample 3176221 | NCBI WGS metagenome assembly SXGT01 (sample SAMN11356862, study PRJNA531348) | freshwater metagenome | isolation source: freshwater sample F1-120 | place: China: Fuxian Lake, Yuxi | collected 2017-12-25
AGCCGGTGACCACACGCGCCGGCACGCCGGCGGCGCGCATCAGGATGACAAAGGCGCTGGCATAGTGTTCGCAAAAGCCGCGCCGGCTGCGGAACAGGAAATCATCGACGCTGTGTTCGCCCAGGAATGGCGGTTTCAACGTGTAAAAGAACGCTTCGCGGCGAAAGTGGAGCAGGGCACGCTCGACGATGGCGCTGTCATCCCCTGCTTCAGCCGCCCATCTTCGCGCCAGCACCACCGCTTGCGGGTTGCCTTCCGGCAAGGCGAGCGTGCGGGCGCGGGTTGCTTCGCTCAGCCCGGCCGCATCCAGCCGATAGTCGAGATTGGCGTCGATCCGGTAACGCAAGCGCTGGGTGACGGGAGTTTTCGCGAGCCATTGCAGGTCGGCGCCAAGTGTCGCCTCGAGTGGCGGCAGGCGTAGCGGCAAGCCGAGCAGGAAGAGCCAGCGCTGACGGTGCGGTTCCAGCGTGATCGTGTAGCTCACCGTGTTACCGACACCTTCGCCGCGTAGGGGGGCGGCCGGTACCGCATACCGGGTCTGCCATGTGCGGCCGTCAAAATCCCACAGCACCGGTCCACGCCAGTACAAATTGTCGGTGGCAGGCACCGGCCTGACCGTGCCGAATTCGACCCGGAATGCGATTTCATCCGAGTGCGCCAGTTGGCTGAAATCGCCCGGGCTCATGCGCTCGGACAAGCCTGTCCGTGCCGCGCCCTGTTGCGGCAATCCCCAGAGCGGGCCTTGCAGACGGGGAAACAGCACGAACAACAACAGCGCCAGCGGCAGCGCTTGCACCAGCATACGGCCTGCCGTGGCAACCGTGGCGCGCAACTCCGGCGCAGGCTGGAGGTTGGCGATCATTGCAGCGACCAGCGCGATGGCGGCGATGATCATGTAGCCGGCCATGACCAGGCTTTGCGAGTTCAGGAAATAGGCAACCAGCAGGAAGCAGCCTACGAACAGCAGGCCGAGCCGGTCGCGGGCGGTTCGGATTTCCAGCAACTTTGCGCCGGACAGGAACACCAGCAGCGCGATGCCACCGTGCGGGCCGATCACGCTGCCGTATTGCAGCAACACGCCGGCGACCCCCGCCAGTGCAAGCAGCATGGTCAGCCAGCCCGGCAAGGCCTGCTTCCGGTTGCCGGCGTACAAACCGGCCAGCGCAAACATCAGCCAGCTCAGACTGATCCACAGCGGCAAGTCCAGCGCGTGTGGCGCCAGCACCAGCGACAGTGGCAGGATCAACCAGAGCAGCGCGGTGTCGAGTTCAATCCGAGGCATGGGATTGCCCAAATCGGGCCAGGGCTTCCAGGCATTGCCGCAGATGCATCTCGCCGCTTCCCATGCCGATGTTGCAGCCGGGCAGGGTCAGCGCGAAGGGCAGGCCGGCGGCATGGGCGTCGAGCACCCAGCGGGTCAGGCGGGAAAGGCGCGCTTCAGTGTCCTTTTCGGGGGGCTGTGACCAGTCCAGATACAGGCTTGAGCCGCGCTGAGCGTTGAATTGCTTGATCAGTAGATGCTGGCTGCGCGCGGCGGCTTTCCAGGCGATGCGTCGCGTTGCATCGCCGGCCTGATAGATGCGCAGTCCGGTGAAGTCATCGCCCTCGCCTGGACTCGACGCCGACGCCTGTTCCCCGATTGTGGCGACCGGCAGCGGCAGTGCATCGGGAGCCGGCCGAGGGTAGATCAGCACGCCAAACGGGAGGGCGTTGGTATCGGACAATTCCAGCACGCTCCAGCAGCGAAACAGCCCGAGCGGGTAACGCGAATGAATTCCGAAGCGGCCAAGCACATGCCAGCCGCGCTGGAGCTGCGACAGGTTGAGCGCCAATTCCGCCCTGCCACCGGCGGGGATGTCATATTCCTCGCTATGACCGGAGGCATGCGTCAGTCCGATTCGATGGCGGCCCAGCGCCCCCTGGTTTTCAGCCAGCAGCACCAGGCGGGCGCTCTCGCCTGCAAACACGGGTGGCGATGCTCGTGCTTCGACAATCAGCCCGGACAGGTTTCTTTGGGTGTGCAGCATTGCCACGACGGAAAGACTGGCCAGCCAGAATGTGAACAGATAGGCCAGGCTGAGACCGTAATTGATGGCGCCGACCAGCAATCCGAGCAGGAGCAGCGCAAAAACGAGTCCAGCGCGGGTAGGCAGGATGTACAACCGGCGTGCGTTCAGCCGAATCGGGCCGGATTCGAGTCGCGGCGGCCGCCAGGGCAGGTAGGGCAGGGCGAGTTTGGGCAAGCGGTCCGGCTCCGGTGTGGGCGGGAAATGCGGGTGATTATGCTAACAAGCGTGCCGGAAATGCACGTTAGTCGATACCATTCGAAGGCGCTGAACAATTATCGGAAGTCACGTCCCATCAGGTTTGTTTTCTACCATCATGTCCTGGCGCGTTGTGTTTCCGATCACCGATCAGCGTAACCAGTCAGCTTGTCGAGGAAGGCCATACATTCATGAAAATACTTGTTCTCGGGGTAACGGGAATGCTGGGAAACACCATGTTCCGTTTCCTGTCCAGGTCGCCGGATCTGGAGATTTACGGGACCGCGCGCAACGAGCGCGCTGCCGGATTTTTCCCGGAGAACCTGCGCGCGAAGATCCTGACCGGGGTCAACATTGAAAATCAGGATGCCCTGATCAAGGCCTACGCCAGCGCCCGCCCCGATGTGGTGATCAATTGCGTCGGCTTGGTCAAGCAGCTTGCGGAATGCAACGACCCCCTGGTGACCATTCCGGTCAACACGCTCCTGCCGCACCGGCTCGCTGCGCTGTGCCAACTGACCGGTTCGCGCCTGATTCACGTCAGTACGGATTGCGTGTTCTCGGGCAGCAAAGGCAACTATTCGGAGTCCGATTTCCCTGACGCGGAAGATTTGTATGGCAGAAGCAAGCTGATGGGCGAAGTCGATGCGCCGCATGCCATCACCCTTCGGACCTCGCTGATCGGCCACGAGCTTTCAGGCAATCACAGTCTGGTGAACTGGTTCCTGTCCCGGCAGGGTTCGGTCAAGGGCTATACCAACGCCATCTTTTCCGGGTTGCCCACTGTCGAAATCAGCCGCATCGTCATGGACTATGTACTGCCGCGTCCCGAACTGCGCGGCCTCTATCATGTCGCTGCTGCCGCGATCAACAAGTGCGATCTTCTGCGCCTGATCGCGACTGCCTACAATAAGCCGATCGAGGTGATTCCCGATGCCGCGCTGAAGATTGATCGCTCGCTGAATGCGAGCAGATTCAATACGGCGACGGGGTATCTGGCGCCGGCTTGGCCGGAACTGATAGATCGAATGGAGAAATTTCAATAATCATGGATCACGAGATGTTCGACGATAAAGTCCTGATGATCACCGGGGGAACCGGATCATTCGGCAACACGGTGCTGGATCACTTCATTCAGACCGGCATCCGGGAAATCCGCATTTTCAGCCGCGACGAAACCAAACAGGACGACATGCGGATTGCCTACAAAAATTCCAGGATCAAGTTCTACATTGGTGACATTCGCGATTACCGCAGCATCAGCGACGCGATGAAGGGCGTCGACTTCGTTTTCCATGCGGCGGCGCTGAAACAGGTGCCTTCCTGCGAGTTCTATCCGATGGAAGCGGTCAAGACCAATGTACTGGGCGCGGAAAATGTGATGAACGCCGCGTTGGCGAATCAGGTCAAGCGCGTCATCGTGCTGAGTACCGACAAGGCGGTTTATCCGATCAACGCGATGGGGCTGTCCAAGGCCATGATGGAAAAGGTCATGGTCGCCAGGGCGCGCATGCAGCACGAGGGCGATACCGTCCTCTGCGCCACCCGCTACGGCAATGTCATGGCCTCGCGCGGGTCGGTGATTCCGTTGTTTGTCACCCAGGCCAGGGAAGGCCGGCCGCTGACCATTACCGATCCCAACATGACGCGCTTTCTGATGTCGCTGGATGATTCGGTGGATCTGGTCCTGTTTGCCTATGCCCATGCCGCGCAAGGCGATGTGTTCGTGCAGAAGGCGCCCGCCTGCACGGTCGGCGTGCTGGCGCAAGCCATCAAGGAACTGTTCAACAGCCCGAGTCCGATCCATGTCATCGGCACGCGCCACGGCGAGAAGCTGTACGAATCGCTGGTTTCACGCGAGGAAATGGCCAAGGCGCAGGATCTCGACCGGTATTACCGCATCCCGGCCGACAATCGCGACCTCAACCACAACAAATATCTGGCCGAGGGCGAGGAAAGGATCACCTTGCTCGACGATTACACCTCGCACAACACGACACAGTTGAATGTCGCCGAGGTCAAGACGCTGCTGCTGAAACTGGATTACATACAGCAGCAGCTCGCGGCCTGAGCGCGCCGCGATCGCGGCGGCGTCGCGCGGCTAACCCGGCCGTTTGACGCGGGCCAGCACGGCGTCTTCGAAATGATGCACAAAGCGCGGCATATCGAACAGCGGCGAGTTCTTGCGCGCGTCCGCTGTTTTTGCCCGCAAGGCGGCGAACATTTCAGGCCTGGTGGCCAACTCGATCGCCCGTTGCTCGTAGGTCGCGATATCGAAGGTGATCAGCTCCGGCAGTCCCATCGAGGTCAGCAGGCTGCCGGCCATCCTGGAGGCGAAAGAGCGTCCGGAGCGGGTCAGCATCGGCAGGCTCATGTAAAGAACATCATTGGCCGTTGCGCCTGCATTGCACGGATAGGTATCCAGAAACAGATCGGCCACCGCGAATCGGGCCAGATATTCCGGCGGCGCCGCGCGCGGCGCGAAAATCAACCTGTCCGGATCGACGCCGTGACGCTCGGCATGCCCCCGCAAACTGGCGTGCGCCCATTGGTTGTCTTCCAACAGCCACAGCACGCTGCCGGGAACCTGTTGCAGGATGCGCATCCAGCAAGCGAATACTTCTTCGTTGAACTTGTAGTTGTTGTTGTGTGAACAGAACACGAACTTGTCTTCCGGCAGTCCGCATTCGGCCCGGGTCGGAATTTTCGCGACGGGTCGGTTCCTGTCGCTGCACTGGTAAACCTCGGACAGATAGAGTGGCGACTCGCTGTAGTAGGGCGCTTCAGCGTCCGGGATCAGGAACTGGTCCGCGACGATGTAGTCGACGCAGGGATGCCCGCTGGTGCCGGCGAAGCCGAGGTAATTCACCTGCATCGGCGCCGGCCGGTAGGACAGTACGTTGGGCCGCGCGCCGGAAGTCAGGCCATGCAGATCGACCAGCACATCGATCTCGTGTTGCAAAATGGTTTGCGCGGCGCCGGCGTCGTCCATATCCGCGATCCGCACATAGTGGTCGAACGACTGGACCACGCGATTTCTGAACTGAGTCCCGTCTTCCCGGCTCCAGCAAAAACCGTAAACCTCGAACCGGGCGCGATCGAGCAGTTCGAACAGTTCCACGGTCAGTTGCGATACCGCATGCATGCAGAAATCGGAGGACATGAATCCGATTCTGACCCGCTCATGCCGATAGCCTTGTTCCGGCGCCAGGGCGGGCACGCGCAGGTTGACCCGCTCGCGCACGAAACGATCCGCCGCAGCGAGTTGCAGGCCGGGGTCATCCGCGATTGCCAACATGGCCAACGGCGAGGTCGCCTTGAGCATGTCACCGTGGGTCAGCTTGGGAATGTCGGCAAAAGCCGGCCATTTGCACTGTTTCTGGCGTAAATGCACCCAGTGATGGATGACCTTGGACTGGGTCGGGTCGGCCATCAGGCTGGCGTGCAGCTTTTCTTCCGCCGCGTCGAAGCGGCGGAGTTCTTCCAGCAAGCGTCCCATGCTGTTGACGACCATCAGATACATGTCGCTATTCAGCGTCGGGCTGACCAGGGGATGATCAAGCATGGACTGCCAGATGGTCAGCGCGTTGTCGGCCCGCTTTTGCTGCTCGATCACCGAGCCCAGATTGAACCAGGCCTGGATGAAATCGGGCTTCTGGAAGATCGCATCGCGATACGCTTTCTCGGCGCCGGCAAGATCGCGCAATTGCGTCATCGCCACGGCCAGGTTGAACAGGATGACGTAGTTCACTTGGCTGCCGCAGTTTGCCAGCCAGTGCTGATAAAGCCGCACGACATCCTGATAACGATTCGCCGTGCCGAATTGCTCCGCGATGGCCAACAACTTCATGGGTTCGAGTGCATTGCCGCCGATCAGGCCAAGGGTGTCTGTCAGCAGCGCGTCAAGTTGGGCAGGTTCGGCTCGGGTGTTCATACGGTCGCGGATACATCCAGATTGTGGGGAAGGCCAAAGGTCAAACCGGTCCGTCGCGGCTCAGCCGCGCGCGGGGAGCAGATACTGCGCCGCCAGCGCCTGCAATTCCTCGTTGTTCAATGTTCGTTTGCTGGCGATGGCATGCAATTGCCAACCGGAACTCAGCGCTCCCGCCGTCTTGAAGCCATTCGCCAGCATGGTTGCCTGCAGGGTCGATTTGGAGAAGCCGCTGTGGTGGGCCTGATGCGGCTTGTCGCGATGGGTATATGAGCGATGCGAATACACCATGTCGAACGGCGTCACCGGACCGGCGGGGGACTCGTAGGCGGTTTCGAACATCCTGTCTTCGGCGATCCACTTGGCCGCCGCCTGAAGATCGGGGCAGACCACGACCAGGAAGCCATCCGGTTTCAGTACCCGGACAATTTCCGCCAGCGCAACCGGCACTTCATGCGGATAAAGATGCTCGATATTGTGCGACGAGAACACCGCGTCGACGGATTCGTTCGCCACCGTCGACATATCCGTCATCGAGCCCAGCACATCGGGATTGACGGTGGCATCCACATCAAGACGAATTTCCGACCATTCGTCGCTGTTGAACCCCGCCGTGGTCTGCTGCTTGTACTTCGGACCGCAACCTACATGCAACAAAGTGCGCATTTTTCATTTCCTCGGTTATTGCATTCATCCCGGCCCACACCAGCAAAAGCGCCTGGACACCGCCGGCATCGGCGGTGTCCAGGCGGCTTCCTTTCCGGCCTGACTGGCGCGTGGGCGCTTATCAGAACAGCGAGTTGTGGCTGTTATCCGCGACACCCAGTATCTGGATCGGATCGACGCTCACATTGGCATCCGGTACGGGTGCGACGGCTTCCGGTTGGATATCGCTGCCGGGCTGAACTGTGGCATCAATTTGCGCGCGCAGCCAGACATCGGCGATGGCATGGTTCTCGCCGTCCAGTGTCTGGTAGCTGGAGAGCAGGCCGACCCAGTTGCCGTTGTTCATATCCGCCACCTTGCTCGCGTCGAGATTGATGCTGGTGATGCCCAGCGCGGTCAGATCGACGAGTTCGTCGGCCTGGCTGACGCCATCATGGTTCTGATCGAGCCAGGCGCGCAATGCCGAGAAGCCGTCATCCCGCGCATCGATCAGGCCATCATGGTTGTTGTCGAGCGTGGCCAGCGCGGTGAAGCCATCCGGCGCCCTGTTGCCGTCCGGGAGCCTGAAGGCGCTACCGAACAGTTCGCCGCCATCGTCGATCTTGCCGTTGCCGTCGAGGTCGATCGCCAGGAGCGCGTCGCCTTGCGCCACCCAGGCCGTGCGGATGGTTTCACCGCCGGCGTTGAGGTCGAAGTTGACGCCATTGGCCAGCGAGGTGGTCTGTACGCCGTTGCCGTCAAGATCAAGGATCAGCGGTGTGACGAAGGGGATCGCCGCGATCTGTTCCCCTGACAAGGCGGCGATCTGGCCGGCCGTCAGGGCTCCGTGTTGCGCCGAGGTCATGCTGGCCAATTGCGAGGTGCTCAGGGCCGGCAGGTCGGCGGTTTCGATCGCCACTATTTGAGCCGTCGTCAATTCGGCGAAGTCCGCGACCTGCATGGCCGCGAATTGCGCCGAAGTCATCGCTGCGATGTCGGCGGTATCCAGCGCCGGAATCTGCGTCGTGGTCAGGCCGATGATCTGCCCGGTGGTCAGCGCGGCGACCTGCGTGCTGGTCAGCGCCGCGATCTGCGCGGTGGACAAGGCTTGCAGGTCCTGGACCTGGATGGCCTGAATCTGCGTCGTCGTGAACGCGGCGATATCGGCGGTTTCCAGATTGCTGAACTGTGCGGTGGTCAACGCAGCGACCTGAGTCGTGGTCAATGCCTCGATTTGCGCCGTGGTCAAGGCCTGGATTTGCGCCGAGGTCAAAACCTGCAAATCCTGTTCCTGCAGTACCTGGATTTGCGCCGTGGTCAACGCGGCGAGATCGACCGTCTGAATGGCGACAACCTGGTCTGTCGTCAGGGCAACGATCTGGGCGGTGGTCAGCGCCTGGAACTGATCGGTGGTCAGTGCAACGATCTGGCTCGTGCTCATGCCGGCGAGATCGCTGACCTGTAGCGCGGCAATCTGGCTGGTGATCAAGGCCTGCACTTGATCGGTGGTCAGCGCGGCGACCTGCGCGCCGGTCAACGAAACGATCTGGCTGGGGGTCAGCGCCGGAACTTGCGCGGTGGTCAGTCGGATGATCTGGGCCGTGCTCATGGCCGCCAGATCGTCATTTTCGATCGCCGCGATCTGCGCGGTGGTCAGTGCGGCCAGATCGGCCGTTTCCAGCGCCGCCGCCTGCGCGGTAGTGATGCCGGCGATCTGCGCGGTGGTCAGGGCCGCCGCCTGCGCGGTCGAGAGGGCGACGATCTGCGCGGTGGTCAGCGCGGCGATATCGGCCACTTCGATAGCTTGCAGTTGCGCGGTGGTGATGGCGGCGAGTTGCGCCGTGGTCAACGCGGCCGCTTGCGCCGTGGTCAGCGAAGGCAGTGCGTCGGTGGACAGCGCCGCGACATCGACGGTCTGCATCGCGGCCAGTTGCGGCAGCGTGATCGCGGCGAGTTGGTTGCCGCTCAGCGCGTTGATCTGCGCAGTCGTCAAGGCGACGATCTGCGCGGTGCCGAGGGCGGCGATATCGGCGGTTTCGATGGCGCCGATCTGCGTCGTGTCGAGCAGGACGAGGTCGGCGGTCTCGATGGCGCCGATCTGCGCCGTGGTCAGCGCGGCGATCTGCGCGGTGGTCAGTTCAGGCATCTGCAGGGTGGTCAGCGCGGCGATCTGCGCGGTGGTCAGCGCGGCGATGGCGGCGGTGCTGATCAGCGGCAGTTGCGTCGTGGTCAGCGCGGCGATCTGCGCAATGGTCAATGCCTCGGCTTGCGCCGTGGTCAACGCCGGTATCGCGTCGGTGCTCAGTTCGACGAGGTCGACCGTCTGCATGGCGGCGATCTGTGCCGTAGTCAGCGCGGCCAGTTGCGTCGAAGTCAGCGCGCCGACCTGTTCCGTGGTCAGCGCGACGATGCCGGCCGTCGTGATGGCGGCGATCTGCGTCGCATCGAGCGCGCCGATCTGCGCCGTGATCAAGGTTGCCAGATCGGCGGTTTCTATGCCGGCAATCTGCGCCGTGGTCAATGCGGCGATCTGCGCTGTGGTGAGTTTTGGCGCTTGCGTGGTGGTCAGGGCCGCGATCTGCGCCGTGGTCATCTGCGCCAGATCGGCGGTCTCGATGGCGGCGATCTGCGCCGTGGTCATCAAGGCGATGTCATCGGTCGTCAACGCGGATATCTGCGATGTGGTCAACGCGGCGATCTGCGCCGTGCTCAAGCTCGGTACCTGATCCGTGGTCAGCGCGGCGACTTGCGTGTTGGTCAGCGCGGCAATTTGCGCTGTGCCGAGGCCGCCGAGCTGGGTGGTGGTCAGCTTGACCAGATCAACCGTTTCGATGGCGGGAATTTGCGTCACCGTCAGCGACTGGATCTGGGACGCGGTAAGCGCCGTGATCTGGTTGGTGCCGAGCGCGACGATCTGCGCGGTGGTCAGCGCCGCGACCTTGGCTTCGAGTGCCCCGATCTGGGCGGTGCTCAACGTGCTCAGGTCGGCCGTCTGGATGGCCGCGATCTGCGCCGGGGTCAGCACGCTGATTTGATCCGGCGTGATCGCCGCGAATTGCGCGCTGCTCAGGGCGACGATCTGGGCCGTGGTCAAGCCGGCAATCTGGGCGAACGTCAGGCTCTGGATCTGGCTGGAGGATAGGGCCGCGAGGTCGACTGTTTCCAGTGCGGCGATCTGCGCCGTGGTCAGGAAGGATATCTGGGTACCGGTCAAAGCCGCGACTTGCGCCGTGGTCAGGCCGGGAATGGCTTCGGTCGACAGCGACGACAACGTGCCCAGGCTCAAGGCGGCCAGTTGCGTCGTGGTCAGCGCGCTGACCTGGGCTGCCGTCAAGGCCGGCGCCTGGGTCGTGGTGAGAACGGAGATCTGGTCCGTGGTCAGAGCGGCAATGTCGGCGGTTTCCATGGCGCCGATCTGGTCGGTCGTCAGCACGGAGATCTGCGGTTGCGTCAGTGCGCGCACTTGTGCCGTGGTCAGGCTCGGCATGAGTTCGGCGGAGATCGACACCAGGTCCGCCGTCTCGAGCGCGGCGATCTGGTTGGTGGTCAGGTTGGCGATCTGCGCCGCGTTCATTGCCGCGACCTGCGCCGTGGTCAGGGCGATGATCTGGCCGGAAGTCAACGCAGCCACATCGCCAGGTTGCATGGCCTCGATCTGATCGGTACTGAGCGCGACGATCTGGCTGGTGGACAGGGCAGGAATCTGCGCCGTGGTCAGCGCGGCGATCTGCAGGTTGTTCAGCACCGCCAGATCGGCGGTTTGCAAGGCCGCGATCTGGGCGGTGGTCAAGGCCGCCACTTGCGCGGTGGTCAGTGCCGGAATCTGCGCCGTGGTGAGTGCAACCACCTGGGCCGTGGTCAGTGCCGCCACATCAGCCGTCTCGATCGCTGCGATCTGCTGGAGCGCCAGCGCAACCACCTGGCCGGTGGTCAAGGCCGGCATTTGCGCGGTGGTGAGAGCGGCAATCTGCGCAGTCGACAGCGCCGCGAGATCGACGGTTTCCATGGCGGCGATCTGCGCCGTGGTCAGCGCGGCGATCTGCGCCGTAGTCAGTCTGCTGGCCTGCGCCGTGGTCAGCGCGACGATTTGCGCTGTGGTCAGGGCCGCGAGATCGACGGTTTCCATGGCGGCGATCTGCGCCGTGGTCAGCGCCTGAATCTGCGCCGTGGTGAGATTGGCGGCCTGGGTCGAGGTCAAGGCCGCGATCTGCGCCGTGGTCATGGCTGCCAGGTCTGCCGTCTCGATGGCGACGAGCTGCGCGGTGGTCAGCGCCGGGATCTGCGCCGCCGTGAGTTTGCTGGCTTGCGCGGTGGTCAGCGCCACGATTTGCGCCGTGGTCAGCAAAGCCACATCGGCGGTTTCGATGGCAGCGATCTGCGCCGAGGTCAACGCCGCGATCTGCGCTGTCGTCAGTTTGCTGATCTGATCGCTGGTCAAGGCGACGATTTGCGCCGTGGTCAGCGCGGCGATATCGACGGTTTCGATGGCGGCAAGCTGCGCCGTGGTCATTTCGACCAGATCGGCGGTTTCGATGGCAGCGACCTGAGCGGTGGTCAACGCGACGAGCTGAGCCGTGCTCAGTTTGCTG
>SXGT01486808.1_pt1 | contig 11429 bp, 8 predicted proteins | sample 3176221 | NCBI WGS metagenome assembly SXGT01 (sample SAMN11356862, study PRJNA531348) | freshwater metagenome | isolation source: freshwater sample F1-120 | place: China: Fuxian Lake, Yuxi | collected 2017-12-25
CAACCGGCGGTGCCGAACGAAAACACCGGGGTGCCCGGCAGAAAATGGTTGAGGGGTTTTTTCTCAATGGGGTCGATGCAGAAGCCGCTCGACCGCCCGTAGGACAGCAGGACGATTTTCCCGCCGCTGTTGCCGCGCACGAAGCACAGGCCGCGCTGTCCCTCGTGCAGCTTGCAGTATCGCGGGCAGATCGTGCATTCGACGCGGCCATCTTCCAGTGGCCGCCAATAGCGGGTGGGGAACCCTTCGGATGAATCGAAGCTCGGGTCCATGGCACACCTGTTGATCTGGGTTTGCAAAGAGGTTTGTAATATGGGTGGCTACCGAACCGGAGCCCATCCGCCGAGGCTATCATGACTACCTTACGCCCACCCGCGGTCGCCGGATTGTTCTATCCGGACGACGCGCGCGAACTGCGCGACATGGTTCGAGAATTCCTGCGGGAAGCCGCAACGGCCGGGAACGCGCCCAAGGCCATCATCGCGCCGCACGCCGGTTATGTCTATTCCGGGCCGGTGGCGGCCAGCGCCTACGCCTTGCTCGCGCCCAACAAGGACACGATCGGCCGGGTGGTGCTGATGGGGCCTTCCCACCGGGTCGGTTTCAACGGCATTGCCGCCACCCACGCCGATGTCTACGGCACCCCGCTGGGAAATATCCCCGTAGACCGGACGGCGCTCGAAAAAATTCTCGATCTGCCCTTCGTCGGTTTCCTCGACCAGGCCCACGCCCAGGAACACAGCCTGGAGGTGCATCTGCCCTTCCTGCAAGAGGTGCTGGGCGAGTTCCAACTGGTTCCCTTGGTCGCGGGCAACGCCTCGCCCGAGCAAGTGGCGGAGGTTCTGGACCGTTTGTGGGGCGGGCCGGAAACCCTGATTGTCATCAGTTCCGACCTCAGCCATTATCACGACTACGCCACCGCCCAGCGGATGGATCGGGCTACCTCGGAGGCTATCGAAAACCTCGATCCGGGCGGCGTCGATTACGAATCCGCCTGTGGCCGGGTGCCGGTCAACGGACTTCTCTACTCCGCGCGTCGGCGGTGCATGAATGCGAAAACCATCGATCTGCGCAATTCCGGCGATACCGCCGGCGGCAAGGATCGCGTTGTAGGATATGGAGCTTATGTCTTCGAATAATTGTTCCCTAGACCCCAGGCAACAAAGGCTGTTGCTAGAAATCGCCAAGGCCTCGATTCGCGCCGGACTTGCTGACAAGGCGCCGCCGCGGATCGATTTAAAACCGTTTCCGCCGGAATTCAGCGAGCCGCGCGCCACGTTCGTTACCCTGGAACTGGACTCGCGGCTGCGCGGCTGCATCGGATCGTTGTCCGCGGTGCGTCCCCTCGCGGAAGATATCGTCCAGAACGCTTTCGCCGCCGCCTTTCGCGACCAGCGTTTTCCGCCGGTGACGGCCGAGGAATTAGAACGGCTCGACATCCATATTTCGCTTTTGACCCCGTCCGAACCCTTGGCATTTACCTCCGAAGCGGATTTACTGCGGCAAATCGTGCCAGGCGTCGATGGGCTGGTTTTGGAAGACCGGGGCCAGCGCGGCACCTTCCTGCCCTCGGTCTGGGAATCCCTGCCCGAACCCGAGCAATTCCTGGCGCATTTGAAGCGGAAAGCCGGGTTGCCGGAGAATCACTGGTCGGATACGGTGAAGGTGTGGCGGTATCGGACGGAGGTGGTGGGGTAGTTAGTAGAGGGCGGGCTTCAAGGGTGGTTCACTCATGCCCTTAGCAAAAAGCAGAACAATCAAACGCCGTTTTTGGCTCAGTTAAATCAAGCAAGCAAGCCATCAGACGTTCCCGCCCGCGATAAATATTCACCGAGCATAAGTACGATCTTTTTATGTCATACAGCGACTTCACATTAAAGAAAGCGAAAGAAGAATTCGGGTTGGTCTTGATCGAAGACCAAGACTTATTTTCGGATGTACCCGAAATACAGGTGGGCGCGTATTTGTCTGAAACGCTGGATTATAACGTTCCCCTGGCAATGGCCGTTGGCACTGAAAAAGTCCGGTCGGAACTGATCATCGCGAATGTCTTGCTGGAAGTCAGAAAGTTGTTGCACAACGAGATCAGCTTGTTTTCCGGCGTCATTCTGGATATCGATAGGGACAAGGGATTGACCGGCTTCTGCGGCTTCATCATCAGCAAATCGCAAGAGCAATTCTATATCGCCGCGCCCATTATCGCGGTTGTCGAAGCCAAGAACGAGAACATCGTCGGTGGCTTAGGGCAATGCATCGCGGAAATGTATGCCTCCAATCTATTCAACGAGCGGGAAGGCTTGCGCTTGCCGGCGGTATACGGGGCGGTTACGACTGGGAATACCTGGAGATTTTTGAAGCAAGAGGGATCCGCGGCCTATATCGACGTACAGGAATACCATATTACCCATGCTGGCAAAATCGTGGCCATCCTGGTGGAAATGGCGAAGGAAAATACCTAGTTCGACCATTATTCGCTTCTTGCAAAGTTTCGGAACCAATCACCACCGCATTACACCAACTTGGAACCCTCATGACCCCCGACGTTTTCATCTATGACACCACGCTCCGCGACGGCTCCCAGCGGGAAGGCATTTCCTACTCCGTCGAAGACAAGCTGAAACTGGTCAGCCAACTTGATGCCTTCGGCGTCCATTACATCGAAGGCGGTTGGCCGGGCTCCAACCCCAAGGACGCGGCCTTTTTCGAGCGGGTGCGCCGGATCGGCCTGAAGAACGCCAAGATCGCCGCCTTCGGTTCCACGCTCCGCAAAAACTCCGAGCCGGAAAACGACACCAATCTGCTCACCCTCTTGGCCGCCGAAACTCCGGTCATCACTTTGTTCGGCAAAAGCTGGGACTTGCAGGTCACCGACGTGCTGGTCACCACACTGGAGGAAAACCTGGCCATGATCCGCAAGAGCGTGGCCTTCATGAAAGCGCATGGGCGGGAAGCCATCTACGACGCCGAGCATTTCTTCGACGGTTACAAGGCCAATCCCGGTTACGCGTTGGAAACCCTGCGCGCCGCGGCGGAGGCGGGCGCCGACGCGCTGGTGTTGTGCGACACCAACGGCGGAACCCTGCCCTGGGAGATCGAGGACGCCATCCGGGCGGTGCGTTCGGAACTCTCGACCCCCATCGGCATCCATCCCCACGACGATTGCGGTTGCGCGGTCGCCAATGCCTTGTCGGCGGTGAGGGCCGGCGCGGTCCACATCCAGGGCACCATCAACGGCTATGGCGAACGGGTCGGCAACGCCAACCTGTGTTCCATCATCCCAGATTTGCAACTCCGGATGGGCAAGGCCATCCTGCCCGCCGAGAATCTGGCCCGGCTGACGGAACTTTCCTGCTATGTGGCGGAGGTCGCCAATCTGCCTCCCGAGAAACACCTGCCGTTCGTGGGCAGCAGCGCCTTCGCCCACAAGGGGGGAGTCCACGCCGCCGCGATGATGCGGAACGCGGCTTCCTACCAAATGTTCGATCCGGCCTTGGTCGGCAATCGGCGCCGCACGGTGATCTCGGAATTGTCCGGGCGCGGCAATCTGTTGGACCGCTCGCAAAAGCTGGGACTGGATTTCAGCACCGAGCAGGCCGGCGAGGTGCTGAACCGTATCAAGGAATTGGAGGCGCAAGGATTTTCCTTCGAGAGCGCCGAGGGCTCGGTGGATGTGATGTTGCATCGCCTGCAAGCGGGCTATGAGCCGCCGTTCGAGTTGATCGACTTCGTGGTCATGGTCGAGCATCGGCAGGGCAGGGGGATTTTGACCGACGCCATGGTGAAGGTGCGGGTGGGGGATGCCGTCATCCACACCGCGGCCGAGGGCAAGGGGCCGGTCAGCGCCCTGGATGCCGCTCTGCGCAAGGCATTGCGGGAGGTCTATCCGGATCTGGCGGAGGTCCGCCTGGACGACTACAAGGTCCGCATCCTCGACAGCGAAAGCGGCACCGACGCCGTGGTGCGGGTGCTCATCGACACCAAGAGCGGCGCCCAACGCTGGAGCACCGTGGGGGCTAGCCCGAACATCATCGAGGCCAGTTGGCGCGCCATGGCCGATAGCCTGGAATATGCCCTGGCCAATATCAGCAAGGCGTAACGGGTGTTTGTGGCGCGGCGGGCCATGAATGAAACCGCGGTCTGGATCGCGTGGGCAAGGGGGCGGTGCCGCCGCGCCACCGGCGAACGGATACATCGCGGGCTCCGCGCGATATACTTACCGATCCCAATCAGGTGAGAAGACATGCATAACGTAGTAATGGAAAGCCTTTTTTCCCAACTCATTCAAGAGCTTGGCGAGGATGTAAACCGCGAGGGGCTGGTCGATACCCCCAAGCGCGCCGCCGCGGCGTTCCGCTACCTTAACAGCGGTTATCACAAGAGCCTGGACAATGTGCTCAACAACGCTATTTTCGAGGCCGATACCGAGGACATGGTCATCGTCAAGGACATCGAGTTGTACTCCCTGTGCGAGCATCATCTGCTGCCGTTCATTGGCAAGTGCCATGTGGCTTATTTGCCCAAGGGCAAGGTGATCGGCCTGTCCAAGATCGCCCGGATCGTGGAGATGTACGCGCGTCGTCTACAAATCCAGGAACGCCTGACCAAGCAAATCGCCACCGCGCTGCAAACCGCCATCGATCCCAAGGGCGTGGCGGTGGTCATCGAGGCCAAGCACCTCTGCATGATGATGCGCGGCGTGGAAAAGCAGAATTCGGTTATGACCACCTCGTCCATGCTGGGCATGTTCCGCAAGGAAATCAGCACCCGCTCCGAATTCCTCAATCTGATCAATCGCAAATAAACTCCCGGAGTCTTGGATATGACGGCAATCGACCAAGACCGCCGGTGGGCCGTGCTGCTGGTGAATCTGGGAACGCCCGAGGCGCCCACGCCGGCCGCGGTGCGGCGCTATCTCGCGGAATTCCTGTGGGATAGCCGCGTGGTGGAAATCCCGAGGCCGCTATGGTGGTTGATCCTCCACGGCGTCATCTTGCGGGTGCGGCCGCGCAAGTCCGCCCATGCCTATCGATCCATATGGACCGAAGGCGGCTCGCCCTTGCTGGTGTTCAGCCGGAGTCTGGCCGACGCGGTGCGCATCGAATTGGGATCGCGCCTCGGCCGCGAGGCGGTGGTCGAACTCGCCATGCGCTACGGCAAGCCGGCCATTGCCGCGCAACTGGAAGCTCTGCGAGCCCAGGGGATCGAACGTTTCCTGATTCTGCCGCTGTACCCGCAATATTCGGCGCCCAGCACGGGAACCGTCTTCGATGCCGTCGCTGCGGCCCTGAGCCGTTGGCGCGCGGTGCCGGAGTTCCACTTCGTCCGCGATTACCACGGGCATCCGGGCTATATCGCGGCGGTGGCGGACAGCATCGAACGCTACTGGCGGGAAAATGGCCGCGGCGGTTTTCTGCTGTTTTCCTTTCACGGGCTGCCGGAACGGAGCCGCGCACTCGGCGACCCCTATTACGAGCAATGCCGAACCAGCGCCCGCTTGATCGTCCAGCGGCTGGGCCTGGCGGACGATGCCTGGCAACTGGTGTTCCAATCCCGGTTTGGCCCGGCGCGCTGGTTGCAGCCCTATTGCGTGGATGTGCTTGGGGAATTGCCGTCGCGCGGGGTCCGCGAAGTGGATGTGGTGTGCCCCGGTTTCGCCGTGGATTGTCTGGAAACGCTGGAGGAAATCGCCATCGCCAACAAGGCGGTGTTCATGGAGGCGGGCGGCAACCGCTATCGCATGATTCCCGCCCTCAACGATAGCCCCGATCATGCCCGCTTGCTGGCCGATCTGGTCGCCGAGCGGATTGGGACGGGTTGAGGCATGTTTTGGTTGCCAAAGGCGCATGGTGTTAAGCCGGGCCTTCCCGCGAGTAGCCGATTCGCGGGGCTTCCCTAGGTCCGTCCCACCTGACTGCCCCATGAACAATATCCGCTGTTTCGTTCACCCGCCCGCCACGGGCATCCGCGCATTTCATGCAGACACCCAAACGCAAAGGCAGGGGGCCTAAACGCCCCTCGAAAACGGCTTCCCAAGTTCTGGGTGCTTCCTTCCGACGAATTTTCCTTATCGGCGCGCCGTTCGCGATCGCCGCCTTCGTGGCCTATATCGCCTACCTGGATTTCACGGTGCGCGAGCAATTCGAGGGCAAGCGGTGGGCCTTGCCGGCCCGTGTTTACGCCGGCCCCGCCGAAGTGTTCGCCGGTTCCAATTGGGACGCGGACCAGTTTGCGTGGTTGCTGGAGGAACTGAAATTCCGGAACGACCCCGAGTTGTCGTCGCAGGGCGCTTATTTCCGGACCCGCAACGAAGTCGTGCTCAGAACTCGGGAATTCAAGTTCTGGGACAAGCCCGAGCCCGCCCGCCAGGTTCGGGTAAGGTTCGCGGGGGGGCAAGTCGTCGCGCTGGAGGCTATGGAAGGCGGGCCAGCCTTGCCGCTTCTGCGCATGGAGCCTATCCAGATCGGTAGCTTTTATCCGGCGCTCAAGGAAGACCGGGTGCTGATTAAGCTCAAGCAAGCGCCCGATTTGCTGTTGAAGGCGCTGTTCTCCACCGAGGATCGGGATTTTTATAGCCACCATGGCGTGTCCGCGCGCGGCATCCTAAGGGCGATCTTCGCTAACCTCCGGGCCGGTGGCATCGTCCAGGGCGGCAGTACCCTGACGCAGCAACTCGTGAAGAATTTCTTCCTCACCTCGGAGCGCACCTGGTGGAGCAAGCTGAACGAAATCTTCATGGCCTTGATCCTGGAAGCGCGTTATTCCAAGGACGAGATTCTGGAAGCCTACCTGAACGAGATTTACCTCGGCCAGGACGGCGCCCGCGCCATCCACGGCTTCGGTTTGGCTAGCCGCTACTATTTCAGCCGCTCGCTCGACGAACTCGAATTGCACCATATCGCCTTGCTGGTATCGCTGGTGCGTGGCCCTTCTTTCTACGATCCCTTCAAGTGGCCGGATAAGGCGCTCAAACGGCGCGATCTGGTGCTCGACGAAATGGTGGACCAGGGCTATATCGCGGCCAAGGAAGCCGCCGCCGCGAAGGCGCGGAGCCTGGACGTGGTGGAGAATCCGCATCAGGCCATCAGCCGTTATCCGGCTTTCCTAGATTTGGTCCGCCGCCAGTTGCAGCAGGAATACCGGCCGGAGGATCTGACTTCGGAGGGCCTCAGGATATTCACCACCCTGGATGTCAACGTCCAGCGCCATCTGGAAGAATCCTCGGCCGCGATCCTGAAAAAGCTGGATGCCCAGACCCACTCCACCCAATTGGAAACAGCGGGCTTGGTGACACGTCGCGCCACTGGCGAAATCTCGGCCCTGATGGGCGCTCGCGATCCGGCGTCCGCCGGTTTCAACCGCGCCTTGGACGCGGAGCGCCAGATCGGTTCTCTGTACAAACCCGTGGTATATCTGACCGCCCTGGCGAATCCCCGGAAATACACGCTGGCGACGCCCTTGCGGGATGCGGAGATTCGGATCAAAAATCCCGGCAGCCCGGCCTGGATGCCCAAGAATTACGACAATCGCGAGCACGGCGCGGTGCCGCTGCACCGGGCCTTGGCGAATTCCTACAATCTCGCGACGATTCGGTTGGGCATGAGCCTGGGGGTCGCGAACACGGTGAAAACCCTGCGTAAGTTGGGCATCGAAAAGCCGGTCGATCAGGTTCCGGCGCTCTTGTTGGGGACGATGGCGCTCACGCCTTTCGAGGTCACCGAGATGTACCAGACCCTGGCCAGCGAAGGGTTCATCACCCCCTTGCGGGCTATACAGGCGGTGGTTTCCCAGGAAGGCAAGACCTTGCATCGCTATGGCTTGAGCGTGAAGCAATCGCTGGATGCGTCCTCGGTATACCTAGTCGACACGGCCTTGCGGGAAGTGATGCGGGAAGGCACTGGTAAGCCCGCTTATGCCTATTTGCCCAGCACCCTAGACGCCGCCGGGAAAACCGGCACCACCAACGAATTGCGGGATAGTTGGTTCGCCGGCTTCACGGGGGATGATTTGGGGGTGGTCTGGGTCGGTCGGGACGACAACCAATCGGCTCAGTTGACGGGGGCTCAGGGCGCGTTGCGGATTTGGGCGTCCACCATGCGGAAGGTCAGCCGCGAGTCCTTGGAACTCGAACAGCCGGATAACGTGGAATGGGTTTGGGTCGATCGGGAAACCGGCGGGCGTACCGAGGGGAATTGCCCCGGCTCCTTGAATCTTCCGTTTATTTCGGGCTCGGCTCCCGTCCAGGTTTCGCCTTGTGGGGGCGCCGAGCCTTCCGGAACCGGGGATGGCTGGCTGAAGGAGTTATTTTAACGCGGGGCGGTCATAGCCGCTGGCCGGGGTGCGCGGCCAGGGAAAGCCCTGGATTCGCATCGTGCCGTTCCATCTTATCCAAGAGCATGGCGGCTTCAGCTTTTTGCTTGTCATTGCCCTTGGCGGCAACTTCTTGCAGTATTTCCCTGGCCGAATCCTCATCGTCCATGTCCGCGTAAGCCTTAGCTAAATCTAGTTTTGTTTCGAATTGATCCATGTCGGTCAATCCGGCGAACAAATCCTCCTTCTCGCCGCTTTCCGAGATTTCGGGCGCGGATTCATCCGCTTCCACGAGTTCGTCGGCGGGCTCCAACATGCCGAAATCGAAATCGAGGCTTCCTAGGGATTCCCGGTCGGCTTCGGCCGAGGCGGGTTTGGTCGCGGCGGTACCGGCCTTGGCCTGCTCGGGGGCTTGCCCGATTTGGCTGGTGAGTTCGCGCAGAATATCGTCGATTGTCTTGTCGGAACCCTCGTCCGGGATTTCCTCTCGCGCCTGCGATGATTTCATCGCGGTGTCGAACGGAATCAGGTTCTCCAGTTTCCCGGTTTCCTCGACTCGCCGATCCTCCGGCTCCTCTTCCTTGGCGGTATCCGCTTTCAGGAAGTCCAAGTCGAAATCCAGGGTGTCGAACAGGGGCTTTTCCCGATTGTTAATATCGTTTTCCCCTTGGCGCGGCGCCGGAGATTTCTCCTCGAAGGCGATTTCCATGGGCTCGTCGTCGGAGTCGAGCGAGATACGTCCGGTTCCCCCGGTTTCGCTGGCCGGTAGCGATGTATCGAGGAACTCGATCTCGAACCGCTTGAGATCGTCGATCAAATCATCGGACAGATCCAGGGAGCCCAGGGAACTAGCGGGCGTGGCCGCGGTTTTCTTGGGAGCCGCGGTTTGCCGCGGCGAGCCGGCCAGTTGGAAGAGGGCGCTATCGGGTAGCAGTTCCCGCCCCATTTCCTCGACTTTCTCCCAAAATTCTCTTTGAGTATCCTTGCGTTGAGCCTTGAGTTCCCTCGCATAGCTTTCGAAGGCCGGGCGGTTTTCTGTCGCGTAATAGATTTCGAGCAGTTTCAGCTTGCATTCGTCGCGGTCGGGGTGTTGCTGTATGGCGTGGCGAATTAGTTCCTCGGCCTGCTTGTAGCGGCCGTAGGCTAGGTATACGTCGGCCTCGGAAACGGGATCCACTTCATCGGTTTCGGTTCCCAGGGCGTCGAAATCGCTGGGCGTGAACTCGCTGAGGAAGGAACTCTTGGTCGCGATCACGGGTTCCGGCGAGTCTTCCATGAGTTTCGCGGAGGAAATGGGAGCGCGTTGTTGGCTGTCCCGCTCGGCGGCGAGAAGGATGCTCTCGGTGGCCGCGATAATGGCGTTGCGACGCCTGATGACCAACCATGCGCCGAAGCCGACTAGGGCGAAGGCGCCACCCACGTAAAGATAGGTGGCATCGAACGGGAATTCGGATTCCTTGGCCGCCGGCGGCGGAGCCACGGGTTTGTTCGGAGCCGGCTTTGCCGGGGTGGCGGGCTTGGGAGCCGGCTGGACCGCGGCTGGCGGTGGCGTGGCGGCTTCGCTTGGCGTGGGCTTGGGTTGGGGGGAGGGTGTCGGTGTAGGCGGCTTTTCGATACCCGTGGGCTGGACGGCGGCTTGCTCGGCTTCGGCCGCGGGTTTTGCCGGAGGCTGTACCGGCGCGGCTCGCTGTTGAGACTGCAAGGTGGCGATTTGCTCGTCCTTGAGGCTGAGTATGCGCTGCATCTCGCCCAATTTCTGTTCGAGTTGCAGCAGCCGAGACCGGAACTCTTCGTTTTCCTGCTTGACCGTTTCCGCGACTTCGAGCGCCAATTCGCCCTTGGCCTTGCCCGAGCCTCCCGCTTCGTTGCCGGAAACCGCGCCCTGTCCCTTGGATTTGGCCGTCGCGGGCGAGAGCAACTTGAGCTGGGCCTGTGGAGGCTCGGTTTCCAATACCGGGGGTTCGGTCCCGCGTACCTGGGTTTTCCAGCCCTGCTGGCGGGCGAATTCCGCCCGCGCTTGCGAGGGGGAGAGTTGCGCGATGAAATCCCGGTTCGGGAGACGCAAAATCGAGCCGGCCTTGAGGGCGTTGATCCGGTTGCCGGAGAAAGCTTGCGGATTGGCCCGGAACAATGCGACGACCATTTGATCCTGGGTGACTGCTTGGTCCTGGTTGATCGTCTTGGCGATGCCCCACAGGCTTTCGTCCCGCCGCACCGGGCCGTAGGCGGTATCGGTGAGTTGGGCCTCGCTGGGAGGTGGCAGGGGAGCGGCTCGCGGCGCCGCGGGAGTCGCCGCGGATCGGCGTGGGCGCGGGGGTGCTTCGCTGGCGCGCCTTATTTCCGCGACCCGTTCGTAGGAGCGGTAAGGCCGCTGGATTTCAGGCGCGGCGATTTCGGTCGTGGATTCTTCCGGCAGGCTGGACGGAGGATCCAGCAATACGGTGAATTCGCGCAACAGGCGCCCCTGGGGCCAGTTGACTTCCACCAGGAAGTCCAGGAACGGCTCGGTGATCGCGTCGCGGGAAGAAACCTTGATGACATAGTTCCCGTTGGCGGTTTGCACGGGAGTGAATTGCAGCTTGGAAAGAAAGTATTGCCGTTCCAAGCCCGCTTTCGCGAAAGCTTCGGGGGAAGCCAAGCTTACCTTGACATCGCCCAGTGTGTCGTTGCCGGACAGTACCAGGGGAATTTCGGCTATCAGCGATTGGTCCAGGGCGGAGTGCAACCGGATGTCTCCAATACCCAGAGCGCCAACTCCCATGGGAGCTAGAAGACCCATCAACGCCATGGTTTTCGAAATTTTGTGCACTTTACGGCTCCTCTATTCCAATCGCTGGCAGCATTCGCCCGATCTTGGCTCAGGCTGATAGCTTTGAAAAGATTAGACTAGATGTAGTTTTTTACCAGAACCTCGGCGATCTGGACGCTGTTCAGCGCGGCGCCCTTGCGGACGTTGTCCGCCACCACCCAGAGGTCCAGGCCGCGCGGGTGGGAGATGTCCTCGCGGACCCGCCCGACATAAACGGCGTCGTGTCCTGCGCCCTCGGTGACGGCGGTCGGATAGCCGCCGGGCCGGCGTTCGTCGATGACCGTGACGCCGGGCGCCCGTCTCAACAGTTCGA
>SXGT01385119.1_pt1 | contig 11426 bp, 3 predicted proteins | sample 3176221 | NCBI WGS metagenome assembly SXGT01 (sample SAMN11356862, study PRJNA531348) | freshwater metagenome | isolation source: freshwater sample F1-120 | place: China: Fuxian Lake, Yuxi | collected 2017-12-25
GCGGGAGAGGGGAGACATTCAGGAACACTGGCTGGTATTCGAGCAGGCCTTCGTAGACGGAGCCGAATTCCTCGACGTTGAGGGCGGCGTAGTTGACGCGGATGGTTTGACCGTTGTCGGGGTGTTGATAAAGACCGAGGGTGCGCAGGCAGCCGAGTAGCACGTCGTTGCCCAACATGCAGCCGGCCAGGGGGGCGATGGCGGCCGGGCTGAACAGGTCGCCGGCCAAGGGGGCTAGGCCGAGCTTGTGGCCGGGGCCGTGGGCTTCGAACAGGCGGAAGCTGGCGAGCAGGGCTAGCCAGAGGTCGTGGTGGCGTTTGTCTGCGAGGTGGCGCTTTTCGGAAAGCCGCCGCAGGCGATCCAGGCTGTAGTAGCGGCGGTAGATGTCGCGTTGCTGCTGATTGGCCGAGGGCGGAAAAACGAGGTCGCGTTCTTCGATGACAAGCAGGAACAGCAGCCGGTAGATCAGGCGCAGCAGGTGCTGGTAGTAGGTATCCGGTTGCAGGCGGCCTTCCGCGATGGATTGCCGCAGGCTGCCATTGGCCGGGTGAGCGAGAAAGCCGTTGGCGAAGTCGCGGATGGCCTGTTCCACCGCCTTGCTCAGGCCCTCGCGGATGCGGGCGCCAGAGTCGAGGGAATCCTGGTGGTAACACTCGATCAGGCTTTCCGCCGCCGCTTCATTGCTGGCCGGCAGACGGGTAACGTGCAACAGCCGGTAGAGCACCGCGAAGTCGGCAAACAGGCCGTCGGTGAAGATGCGGTCGAGGTCGAATTCCAGGTAGCTGAGCTTGATTAGCCGGGAGCTGTCGCGCAGCAGGCGCAGGATGCGGCCGTTAGTGACCAAGCCGTACAGCTCGTCGTGCAGGTTGAGGTACTCCTGCACCAGGGCGTGGGCGGACATGCGCGGCGCGCCGATGTGACTACTTTCCGGCTTGCGGTCCAGCCCGGCGGGTTCGCGGGTGCCAATGATGTGGATTGGGGTTTGGCCCCGGTTGGTGACCCGGTGGGAAATGGGGTAGGTCTTGCCGTTGAGTTCGACGCCCTTGGCCTGGTATTCGAGCTGGTAACCCAGCAAGCCCAGCAGCGGCGTGACCCAGAGGTTACGGGTTTCGGTAGTGGCTGGGGCTTCAGGCCGGAGGGTATCCAGCTTGCGCTGGAAGATGCGCCAGTAGTCTTGCGCATCGGCCCAGGCGCGGGCGATCTCATCCTTGACCTTGGACGTGCCGTCCAGGCCGAAATCAGCGGGTCGCTGGCCGGGGGCGTCGTCGAGACGTTCGAGGATGTCCGGCGAGAGGATGGCGCCTTCGATGCGGATGCTGGGGTAGTTCATGTGCCGGCCCCCTCTATCGCACCAAGCTGTGCTTTGCCCTTGTCCGTGGTGCGATAGCGCTGCTTGCTGCTGGTGGGCTTGTCTGGAATGGTCATCTCCAGCAGGCCTTCGGCGAGCAACGGTTTGAGGACTTGGTCCCGGAACTTGGTGCGGTCAGCGCGCCCGGCAATGGCCATCAGCTCGACGATTTCACTTTCAATCAGGCACTTACGCAGCATTTCAACTTGATGCCGACTTAGTGCCAACTTGGTGCCGACCTGGCCAAGTTCAGGTTCCTTTCCAACTACCGACTCGGCGACTTCCAGGGCAGCAGGATGAATGGGCAAGCGCACCATGAAATAGCTGTGGTCTTCGTCAAACTCGAACTCCGCCGGCGGAGAGCCATTCTTCTCCATGGCTTCGATGATCTTCGGAATGCCTGTGGAGCGGCCTTCGGTGAATTCCAGTTCCTTGAGGAATTCACCGATGCGGCGGTTGCGGTAGCGGCGGGGCTTGGCCCGGCCAGCGCGGAGTTGCTCCAGCCGCACCGAGCGATCCGGCCCCGGGTAGCTGATGACGAAAAGTTCGCCATGCTCGATGCGGACCTCTATGGGTTCGCGAGTGTCGTAGCCCCGGTGGTAGACCGCATTGACGATGGCTTCTTCGATGGCGTCGTAGGGGTAGTTCTCCACGCGCGTGGATTCGGCCCGTCCGTGATGCTTGATGACGGTCTCGCTGATGAAACTACGCTTGATGTAGTCCAGCGCGTCGCGGGTCATGCGCGGAATCGGTCCCTTGAATACTTTCTCGGAGAACTTGTTGCCGCCTGGACCTTCCCTGGGGAACCACACCACGTCGATCTGCATGACCGGAAAGAAGCGCCAGGGCTCCGGGTTGAACATCATCAGGCCGACGTTGAGGGGGAACGGCGTTTCCTCCGGCCCGCCGATGACGCCCATCTGGCGACCGAGTTCAGTGATGGAAAGTTTGGGGGCCTGTTTGGCCAGATCGCTGCCCACCTGTTTCAGGTAGTCCTGCATCAGCTCGCGTGACAGGTCTTCCACTTTGGCCTGCTGGTTGAAGCGGTCATCGAAGGGGACGGTGGCGGCCAGGGACATCAGTTCGGTTTCATCCGGCCCCTTGGCGCGAATGGTGCTGGAGTGCTTGCGGATGTAGTAGGCGTATTCCTTGCTGTCTTTGCTCAAGCTGACCCTGGCCTTGTAGGGGCGCGTCGATCCTCCTAAAGCCCAGAGCACCAGCACCTGCCGCCCGTCAATTTCCACCGGTACGGCGATGGGGTGGTAGTAGGGCGCGATGGCACTGAAACCGAGGTTCAGCAGTTCTTTCTGGATGGCGTCGATTTGCGCGGGGTCGAGACCAACCGGGGGCAGAACCGGCCGGCCGTTGTCCTCGGCGATGCCGATCAGGATGTAACCGCCGCCCAGGTTGTGGATGTCATTGGCGAAGGCACAGAGGGTGTGCAGAACGGCTTCCGGGTTCCAGCCTTCCTTGAATTCCAGGCGTTCCCATTCGACGGGTTTGCCTTGCAGGAGGTCATGGATGTTGATGGGTAAGGACATGGTTTATTCCGGCAGCAAGATGTAGATGCCCAGCAAATCCATCGGCAACACCGGGTAAACAACCTGAAAACGCTTACCGTCCATCAGGGCGCTGAAGCGTTCGTGGGCTTCTACCAGGTGCTGGGATTGCTGCTCGGCGACGCCGGCGAATTCGGCCTTGAGGACATCGAGGAGCTTGAGTTCGTTTTCCAGGAAGCCGGCGCGGGCCTGGGGGGAGAGGTCGGAAGTGGCGCGAGCCTCGGCCAGTAGTGCCTTGGCCTCTGCGTGGTCAAGGAATTCTTTTTGCTGTGGCGTGCCGCGCCAGCCCCAGAGGAGCATTTCCTCGGCGACGATCTGGTGATTGGCGCGGGACTGTTCGATGACGTTGCGGCAGCGGAACAGCATCAACGTGGTTTTGTTGGCGACCTGGCGGGTGCGGATGACGGCGGCGCGGGCTGCACGTTTTTCGCTGCGGGCCAGGGTGTTGGCCATGACGAGTTGGCAAAGTTGTTCGACGAAGCGGTGGTTGCGGCCCAGGTAGTGATGGCCTTCCGGCGTGGGGGAATGGAAGCTGATCTTGATGGGGTCGCCCACCGGAAGTAGATCGCGCAGTGAAGGTGGCAGGTTGCCGGGGACGATGGCGTATTTGCGGGGATCCCGTGCGTTCTGCGTGACTTGCACGCCGAGCAAGTTGTTGAGGGCGGTGGTGACGAACTCTTCGACTGCTTTGGGGTCGCCGATGGCTTCGTCCACCTCGCGCAGGTCGGCTTCGATCTCATGGGCCTTGATGGCGTGCTGGGCGAAGATGCTGCGCGAAGCTTTCTCGCGCGCGGCGGCTTCGTCCACTTTGCGGGTGACGTTCGCTTTCGCGCTGGCGGCTTCATCGAAGTCACCGAAATCGAATTCGATCTGGTGCTTGCCGGCGCGTTTCTTTTCGATCTGGCGGCTCGGGTTGAGCAGCAGCGCTTGGGTGATGGTATCGATGATGCTTTGCGAATCTTCCGGGAAAGGCACATTGATGCCGGTGGCGCGTTTAATTTCACGCACCTTGCGCAACAGCACATCGAGCACGATGCCGTCGATGGGGTTGTCGGCGCCGTAGAGCAGACAGGCTTTCACTTCCGGCGCGGTCTGGCCGAAGCGATCGACGCGGCCTTCGCGCTGTTCCAGGCGGTTGGGATTCCACGGCAGATCGTAATGCAGGACAGCGGTGAAGCGGTCTTGCAGGTTGATGCCTTCGGACAGGCAATCGGTGGCGATCAGCACACGCGGGCGGGTGACATCGATTTCCTCGATGCGCTGTTTGCGTAACTCGTCGGGAAGTTCACTGGTGATGACCTGCAGGTCGAGCTTGGGGAATTTCTTCTTCAGCGCGGGAGCGAGCTGTTCGCCGACGTAGTTGGCCGTGGCGATGTAGCGGCAGAAGACGACGGGATGGAAGCCCTGCTTCACCCAGTCCTCGATGATGAGTTCGGCGGCGGCGAGCTTCTGGTCGTCCTTCAGGTTGGCGAGCTTGCCGAGCTGGTCGGCGAAACCGCGCAGTTGGCTCTTCTGGTAGGCGCTCCAGTCGTTACGCTCGACGATCTGGGTGGGGGTGTTGTCGCTCTCGGCACCAGATTCACTATCCCCGACGGGGTTTTGATCGAGTTCGAGGGTGACCCCATCACTGGCTTCGTCAGCAAGAGATGGCGTCAAGTTACCAAGGCGGGAATTGAGCATTTCCACGCCGGCGGCAGGGCTGGACATGACGCCGCGCAACAGGGCGAGCGCCGTCCAATATTGGACGCGGCGTTTGGTGTCTTGCTCTTGGTCGGCTGCGATGAGCTTGCGAGCGAAATCGAGTATCTGCTCGAAGAAACCGGCATAGCCTAGCGCCAGGTCGTAGGGCCATTCGAAGGCATCGCGTTTCGGGAACGGGGTGTCTTCGCCCAGCCACTTTTCCACATCGCCGCGTTTACGCTGAACGAAGTGAGTGGCCAATTCCCGGCGCTGAGCCTGGCTGGAATTGGGCAGGTCCAGGGTCTCGAAATCGGGCTTGAGCAGGCCAAGAAGAGACTGGAATTCTTCCGGTTTGCCACTGTGCGGCGTGGCGGTGAGCAGGATGAGTTGCTGGCCGGGCTTGCGGGCGAGGCGACTGACCAGGTGGTAGCGCTGTTGCTGGGTGTTGGAAGCGCCGGTAGGACGGGCGCAGGTATGGGCCTCATCGACGATCACCAGTTCCGGGCATTGTTCGATGAAGACATCGCGCCGTACATCGGACTTGATGAAGTCGATGCTGATGACCTGGTAGGGGTAGTAGTCGTAGACGCTGGTGTCACCCTGAATTTGCCGGTCGAGCCGGGCCTGGGTGTTGGAGCGGATGATGACCGCTTCGATATCCAGCTTGTCGCGGATTTCAGACTGCCATTGCTCACAAAGGTGAGGCAGGCAGACGACGGCGAAACGCTTGATCTTGCGGCGCTCCAGCAGCTCCTTGACGATCAGCAGCGCTTCCACGGTCTTGCCCACGCCGACGTCGTCGGCGATGAGCAGGCGCGGCGAGTCTTGCCGTAGCGCCATGATGAGCGGCACCATCTGGTAGGAACGCGGACGAAAAGAGAGTTTGGCCAGGGAACGGAACGGGCCGGCGCCATTGCGAAAGGCCAGGCGGGCGGAGTCGTAGAGCAGGCGGGCGGTGCTGATGTCGCCCAGATCAGCAGCGACCGGTTCCTGAAAGTGGGCATCGGCGGGCCGGTCTGTGGGCATTTCCAGCGGTAGATAAATGCCGGCGATTTCGTCATCGGAACCGCCCAGAGGTTTGACGACCAGCAAATCGGGATCGTCCGAAGGCAAGACGATCCAGTCGCGCCCGCGCAGGGAGACAAGCTTTCCAGGTTGCAAAGCGACGTTCATTTCACCTTCCTGAAGATGTCTGGTCGTGCCGCCAGTTTCTTGGCGAGATTGTCCTTGTAGTAGTAAACCCAGACTTCGTCGCCCTTGGCCATGATGGCCTGGCGCTTGGCTTCGTCATCGGCCTGAACGGCGGGTTCGTCGTGCGGCGTGCCATCGCAAAAAACCCAGATGCGCGGTTCGTAATAAAAATCCGGTTGTACATAAATGCCATCGACGCGCTTTTGCGCAGCATCTGGCAGGCGCAAACCTTGGGCGTAGAGATGGTCGATGAATTTGCGCTCGGTGGAAGAGGTGGCGTCCAGCCCGCGCAACAGGGCCTGGTATTGCTCTTCGTAGCTGGCGTAGCCGGTGTTGGTCTGAATCTCGATGCTGCAAATGCGTAATTTTTCCAACGCATCCTGGATCAGGTGGCGGTCAATGATCTTGTGGTCGCGCTGATTGAAGTAGCTGAGCAGATCGTCGTAGCTGGCCGGTCCTTTGTATTCGGCGTCATCGAAGCGGCAAATCTTTTGGGCTTCTTCAACAACCTGGTGGAATACGGTCACGTCGTCGACAAACTGGGAGAGGATGCCAAGGCTGCCTTCGGCCGCCTCGTAGATCAGGATGCTCGGAGCTTCTGGATCGCCCACAGCGACAACGCCGATTTCATTGGGCTCGACCTGAAAGACACCTTCGATAGCCCGTTTGAGGGCGTGTTGCAGCGTGATGACGCCGTCCGGCTTGAGTCCCAGCGGCTGGATCGGTTCAATGTAGAGCGCATCGGCCAGATTGGAGGTCCACAGCTTCACCAGGCGGAATTCCTCCTTGAGGTTGCTCTCCGGCCCTGGCATGGCGCTACGCCAGTCACCTGAGATCAGGCCGATGGGAAATCCTTCGTCATGGCGTGCGCGCCATTGACGGTTGACGTGAATCAGACGGGCCGCAGGGATGTAACGCAGGTTGAGCAGGACGCTTTCACTGGAGCGCGCCACGGCCTTGCGAACCCGTTCCAGATGGCCTCCATCCACGGAGAAATAGGTGCGAATGTTGTAGCCACGCGAACGGCGTTCTTCTTCCTCGCAGGTAATGCGGTCAATCTCCTCGGCGCGGGACTCGGCCATTTCCATGAGGTTGTGCAAGTGCTCCTTGTTGACGGCATCGCCCAGGTTGAGACCGGAGAAGGGGCAGATCTCCAGGTCCTTTTGTTCGCCGGTGAGGAAGTAGCCCGCCTTGATACTGAGCTTGGCGTCGGTCAGCGCCGTTTCGGCGTCTTGCACCACCAGTTGGCAAACCCGGTACTTGCGACCGTTGTGATAGATGATGTTCTGCGGGCCGAACTCGCGCAGGGCAATGGAGCGCGGGCGCGAGATGAACTCGCCAGCGGTATCGTTACTGGGCAGGAAAACGCGGATCGGCAGACGAGTGAAGTTATAGCCGGGCAGGAAGCCTTCCGATGCGAAATAGCGGTACGGATAGAACTCAGAGAGTTCGGCGGACTTGCCTTTCAGGTCGTTGCGCAACAAATCGAGCTGGCGCGTGGCCTGATCCTGGTTGCGCTTGTGCTTGCGGTATTCGTCGCTACCCAGGCTGAGGGTGCCGCTTTCGATCTGTTGGGTGGCACGGCTGAGGATGGTGCGCGCGGAACGGTACAGACGCCGCCAACGCACCAGCGCACTATCCAGATGATCCGCGATCTTGGACAGGTTTTGTTCGATCCACTGGTCGGAGTACCAAGTCGCCGCATTGGCTGAAAGCTGGGGCTCGAAGTCCCTGATGACGCGCTTGAAGGTGGCTTTAAGTTCGCTGAACTGGCTCGGTGAAATGTCCAGGCCAGCACGGACCTCTGAAGCCAGCGGCAGTTTGTCATTGTCATCCACCACCAACCGCATGATGGAGGGGCTGAGACCATTACCGCCTTCCAGGCCGGGTAAGCCGAGGCGAGAAACAGCCAGGGCATTCAGGTGGGATGCCAGCAATTCCCGATTGCACAGGTCCAGCCGGGGCGCCATGACCGCGCCCGCCACCAAGGCTTCCTGTTCCTTGAAATAGTGGCGGTCGTGGGGGGTGTAGCTGGAGCAGTAGGTAAAGATCAGCGCGCCCTGTCCGCTTCTGCCTGCTCGCCCGGCGCGCTGGGCGTAATTGGCCGGGTTGGGCGGGGCATTGCGCAGGTGGACCACACTGAGGCCGCCGATGTCGATGCCCAGCTCCATGGTGGGGGAACAGAACAACGCGCTGATCTGCCCCTGGCGGAACAACTCCTCCCGCTCGATGCGGGTTTCGGTGCCGAGCTGGCCGGTATGGTCCTCGCCACGCAGGCGTTTGGTCTTGGCAAAGTCGCGCTGGTAAAGGGTCTGGAAGAACTCATTGGGCCGCGGCGCCTGATCTTTGTAGGAACGCTGCTTGATGACGTCGGCCTTGACGGTCTTGCCGTCGCCCAGCTTCCAGATGAGTTTCTTGAGTCGTAGGCGGTAGACGGGGACTTCCTCGTTCTTCTCATTCAGCGCCACCTGGGACTTCAGATAATCGGCCTGTTCCAACATGTCCATCAGCTTGAGGATAAAGAGACGGTAGTTGTCACCCTTGAGGTTGATGTCCGACAGGTCCAATTCCTCTGCTCTCTGGCGAACGTAGAGCTTGATGAACTTCCCTAGCGCACTGGCCGGCCCCATGCTCTTGGACGACATGCGGGCGGATTTGTGCAGCGGGTCGAGGCGGATGAAATAGGGTTCGCGCAGTTCCTCGTTGCGGTCCAGCGTCCAGGGACTGCGCAGCATCTCGCGGAACTCTTTTTCGTTTTCCTTGATGCGGGATTGCGTGAGGTAGTTCTCGCTTTCGATGGCAAATTCGAGGCGAAAGAAATCCAGGATAGTGGCGATGAAGTCCCGGCGCTGAGCGTGATCCAACTGATTCAGCAGGGGCATGGCCCGCCAGAACTCATCGGTGGCGGCGATCTCATCCAGGTCCGCGTAGTCGATGCTGAGCAGCGCGCACTGCTCCAGGTTGGGCAATACGATGCGCCAGCTCCGGCGCAAGTCAGCAATGGCCCGGTAAACCAGGTATTCCTGGAAACACTGTTCGTAGTTGCGCTTAACCGGCGCAAGCGTGGGTTCTTCGTTTTTGTTGGCGAAGTCCAGGAATGGCAAATTCAGGGCCAGGCGAACGGCCTCGCCGATGTTGGCGAAATTCAGCGTATTGCCGGATGCCAGTTCCAACGCCTTGCGAATCCCCGCGCGTAGGCGCACAACCTGAACGAAGTCATTGAAATGGCCGGCCTGGAGCGCGGCATCCTGGCGGTTGTCGGTGAAGCTCAAGAGCTTCTGGTCTTGTTGCCGATAGCCCGCGTCATCCAGTTGGTTGAGGATGGAGAAGGCGGTGATGGTGGTGGAGGTGCTGCGACCTTCGCTGCCCAGCTTGGTGAGCTTGGTGCCTTCGTTGGTCTTGGTGTCGTAAAAAACGCCGCCAGTCGGGTCGAACAGCAGCGGCGCCTTCATGAACCAGCCCCACCACTTCATAGCCTTTGTCTCGGAACAGAGCCCCGTTTCGTCAAAGTAGAGCTTGGTCGGAAAGAAGGCTTTCTTGCGCGAGTCCGGCACCGGGCCTGATTTGGTCACGCGGAACCAGGACTCGGGCAGGAGTTCCATGTCTTCGAGCGGATCCCAGACTTCGTCGCCGATGATCAGATAGCCATCGGTGGTTTCTTCGTCTTCCTCCGATAGCTCGCGAAACTCGCGCGGTTCCAATCTGTCGCCGACGCGGGAGACGCAAATGAAGGCATGGCCGCTGGCTCGGCTGAACACGTTGGGGAAGATCGGTTTCTTGTCGGCGTCATCCTTGAGAAACACCCCTGGCTCCAGAGTGATCTTGCGGTTCTCATCCTGGTCGAGGGTGGTGTAGACCGAACCAGTCTGGGAGATGAACTGGTGCAACTTGAAGGGCAGCAGGGTGTAGCGCTGGCCAGCGTCCTGCAGCCGTTGATTGGCCACGCTGATCCACTGGAGCAGGGCTTCGAGGTGCTTGCGACAGATTTCTGAGGACAGGCCGGATGCGGCGGCCATATCCGAAACGATGTCCGTGATCCGTCTGGGCTTGCCTCGGAACAGCACGCCGTCACGGGCGTCGAGTGCTACCTGGTTTTCCAGCCAGACCGCGACAGGATGGTTCTTGAGCAGGGCAATGTCTGCATCCGGATTGATACCGGCAGCGATGGCGGTTGCCAGCACTGATTGGGTCGGAAGCTGACCTTGGTAAGCCAGGGATCGGTCGAGAGTCTCGTTGATGATCTGATCCGACGTGAACGGCTTGCCAAACAATGTGGTTGCAACCTTTGCCACCTCGGCACGTTGTTCGGCCAGGGAACCCACCGAAATCATGGTCGCGGAAGTGCCGATACACACCACGGACTGCCCGCATTGCGCACGAATGCGGCGCATGAGCATGGCCACATCCGCTCCCTGCCTGCCACGATAGGTATGCAGCTCGTCGAAAACCAGGAATCGAAGGTTCTGGTAGATGCCGTCCCGGATAGACCGCTCACGCAGACGGGTCAACAACAACTCCAGCATCATGTAGTTGGTAAGCAGGATCTGAGGTGGCTTTTCGCGCATCGCGGCGCGTTTGTCTTCGCCTTCCTGCCCGGTGTATTGGCCGAAGGTGATCGGGAATGGCTTGCCGGTGGCCTCTTCGTAGTTCTTCTGGTAACGCTCAAACTCCGCATATTGGGAGTTGATGAGCGCATTCATCGGATACACCACCACCGCTACCACACCCTGAGCACCGGGATTGGACAGAAGGTGATGAAAGATTGAACCGATGTAGGTCAACGACTTGCCGGAGCCGGTACCGGAAGTGACGATGAAATCCTTGCCCGCCGTACCCAGTTTGATTGCATCGACTTGGTGCCGATACAGTGAGTAACCCTTGAAGATGTCCCGAATGTCCGGATGCAGTGTGCCACCCGCGACGATATCATCGAGACCGCCGCCATTCTCGAACGAAGGGTTGAACTGCAGCAGTGGCTCCGGCCACAACTTGCCCTGGTTTAACTCACCCTCAACCACATCACGAATCTGGGGGTCGGCAATCTTCAGGAAGCTGCGGATGTAGGTCGCGTAGTCGCCAACGATGTGGGCGTGGGTTTGAAAGACGTTCATTTCCATCCCAAGATTTATGGTTACTTTTAACTTCAGCGCTACTGCAATTACATGACCGTCTTAGCAATAGTACTAAGCATATTGGAATCAATACATGGTCGCCAGCAAAGCCACCGCTTGAGTGGATGACAGAGCAAGAGTGCGTTTTCAAAAAAAAGCCCGCGTTCCTTCACGGGACGCGGGCATTTCCAATTGAACTTACCAACATCAACTCACCAACTGCCTGGCCAATGCCACCTCGATGGAATCCCCATCCTGGTTGAGAACATCCAACCCTGATTCCGGCATGTCACCGCTGGTGGACTGGGCCACCGCGATCTTCTTGGCCATCAGTTCCAGGCAGGCCATCTGGGCGCTGCCCCGATAGCCCAGGAAGTACACGTCCACGTCCGCTTTCTGGCCGATCCGCCAACTGCGCCGGGCAGCCTGTTGCAGGGTGTAGACGTTGTAGCCCGTGGTCAGGAAGACGATGGTCGGAAATTCCAGCATGTCCAGACCGGTCTTGACCAGTTCGGGGTTGGTGATAAGCACCTCCAC
>SXGT01020982.1_pt1 | contig 11424 bp, 5 predicted proteins | sample 3176221 | NCBI WGS metagenome assembly SXGT01 (sample SAMN11356862, study PRJNA531348) | freshwater metagenome | isolation source: freshwater sample F1-120 | place: China: Fuxian Lake, Yuxi | collected 2017-12-25
ACGCGGTCGTCGGCGGCAACGACGTCGTTGAACGCGCGGATCGCTACCGTCGAAGCGTCCCGGGCGCCGGGATCGATCACCGCGCCGGACCAGAGCGTGTTGTCGACCAGGAGCAGGCCGTTGCGCCGCAACCTCGGGAGCAACGCCTCGTAGTAGTCGAGGTAGTGCTCCTTGTCGGCGTCGATGAACGCGAGGTCGACGTGCTCGGCCTCCGGCATCGCCGCGATCGTCTCCAGCGCCGGAGCGATCCGGAGGTCGATGCGGTCGGCCACGCCGGCCGCGGCCCAGGCGTCCTGCGCGATGGCGGCCCACTCCTCGCTCACGTCACAACATGTGAGCCGGCCGCCGTCGGCCAGTCCCCGCGCGATGTACAGCGCCGAGTATCCGGTGAAGGTGCCGACCTCGACCGCGGGCCGGGCGCCGATGAGCCGGGTGAGGAGGGTCATGAAGGCGCCCTGCTCGGGTGCGATCTGCATGCGGGAGAGGTCGCCGAGCTCGGCCTCGGTCCGTTCGATCAGCGTCGCCAACACCGCGTCGGGTGGCGTGCCGTGCTCGAGGAGGTAGGCGTGCAGGCCCGGGCTCAGACCGATCGACTTGGGTGCAGGAGCCATCGTTCGAGACGCTACCGGCGACAGCACCACCGCGTCACGGCGTCACCGCGTCACCGCGAGGCCCCGATCCCCACCGCAGACCACACCGCCACCTGAGGAGCCCTGTCGGTACGATCCGGGTCCGGAGCACCTCCACGCGCGACCAAGCCACTGCCCCACCGACTCCGACGTCCCACGCGGCCGGAGTGCCTCGCGGGGCCCGGATCTTCCACTACGGCACACTGGCCCTGGGCACGCTGGTCCTATCCCTGCTCGCCCGCGGCCAGTGGTTCTTCGGCGACGAGTGGGACCCGATCGCGCAGCGATCGGTGTTCGGCTCCGCGCAGAAGAACCTTCTCGAGCCCCACAACGAGCACTGGTCCACCCTGGCGGTGGTGGTGTACCGCACCCACCTCGCGGTGTTCGGACTGCGCACCTACGTACCGTTGATGATCCTGTTCATCGCCACCTGCGTGCTCACGGCGCACCTGCTGTGGCGCCTCTGCCTGCGGACGGGGAGCGAGCCGTACGTGGCCGCGGTCCTCGCGCTCGGCTTCTTGGTCTTCGGACCCGCGGCCACCGAGGTCGTCTTCGCGTGGAACGTCACGTTCGTCGGCGCACTCGCCTGCGGATTCGCGATCCTCGTGCTCGTCGACGACCACGGGCCCGTCACCCCCCGCGACCGGTGGGTGGTCTGGGGTCTCGGGGTGATGGGCATCCTGTGCTCGGGAATCGCGATCACGATGCTCCTCGTCGTGGGCGCCGCGCTCCTGTGGACGCGCGGGTGGCGGGTCGCGCTCGAGTCCCTCTCCGTGCCGGTAGCCGTCTACGCGCTGTGGTCGCTCGTGTGGGGTCGGGAGGGAGGGTCGCTCCGGTCGACCGCGGGCCTCGAGCAGGTCCCCGACGTCGTGGGCACGGGTCTGACGTTCGTGTTCGACGACCTCACCCACGTCCCGTTCACGGGCGTCGTGGTGTTGGCATCCCTCATGGCCTACGTGCTCATCACCCGGCGGAGCTGGACCGGCACCCGGGCCTTCGCGCTGTGCATGGCGGCCGGCGCGGTCGCCTTCTACGCGATCATCGCCATCCGCCGGAGCTCGCCGTACCTTCCCGGCCCCAAGACCGGCCGCTACCTATGGATGGCGTTCGCCCTGCTCGTGCCGCTCACCAGCCTCGCGGTCAGCGCACTGGTTCGGCGGTGGCGAGTCGCCGCCGCGATCGGCGTCGTCGGCGCGGCCGTGCTCGTCGGGATCCAGGTCGACGACCTCGTCGACGACGCGCGCGTCGCGCGGGAGCTCAAGGAGGCCGAACGTCGTCGCGTGGTCGCCGCCGCCGGGCTGGCCGCGGCCGGGCTCCCCATGGTCGAGGACTCGGTGCTGGCGAACTCGGTCTTCGAGGATTCGGCCCGCGTCGACCTCCTCGCCCGCCTCGCGCGGGAGGGGCGGCTGCCCGAGATCCGCACCGGCGTAGCGGACCGACTCGGAGCCCGGGCCGACCTCCAGGTGGCATTCGACAGCTGGCCTTCCGACGCCACCGACCCGCCTGCCCGGGTCATCGGTCTGTATGAAGCGACGGCGAGCCGCGGACCCGACGGGTGCGTCGTCGTCCGGTCGCCCGGACCCACCGGCCACGTCCGCTTCGCGGCCGATCCGCTCCGGACCACGGCCACCCGGGTGGAGGGCGACTTCACCGACGGTCTCGGCCTCGCCGTCGTGCGCAACGGCACCACCGGGCCATGGCGGCCGCTGATCCCGTTGGTGGCTCGGCCCTACCGTCTGCGCCTCGCGGCCGCCGACTCCGATGTGCTGATGGCCACCGGCCCGGGCCGGGTCATCTTCTGCAACGTCGTCGTCGACCCGGCGGTGTACTCCGACTGAGCGCTCAGACCCGAGCGAAGCGGATGGCGCAGTTCCAGGCGAGCAGCTCGCGCGCGCCGGGAACCTTCATGATCGGGGCGGCCCACGGGTAGTAGCGCGGTTCGACCCGCACGATGACGAGATCCGGATGGGCCTCGAACATCTGCAGCGTGTCGCCGATGTGGGTGACGTAGAGGTTCTCGCCGACCGTGTGCTTGTGGTCGGCGCCGTGGCGCTTCTCGTAGAGCCGCACCCCGCGCTCGGGTCCGAGCAGGTGGTACGGGCTCATCTCGTGACCGCCCCACGGTGAGTACCAGTTGGTGAACGACAGGTAGCCCCAGCCGCCCGGACGCAGGACCCGGGCCATCTCGTCGACGACGGTGGCGGGCCGGGGCGTGTGCTCGAGCATGTTGGAGCAGAACACCGCATCGAGCGCGCCCGAGCGGATCGGCAGGCGCGCGGCGTCGCCGACCAGGACGTCGGGCGGCGGATCACCGGCGAGGTGCAGCTCGGCCGGGTCGTACTCGAGCGGGAGGACGGTCGCACCGGCCGCCCGGAACGCCTCGGTGTAGTACCCGGGGCCACAGCCGACGTCGGCCATGCACGTGCCGGACAGCGCGCCGTGGCGCCGTTCGAACCCGGCGACGGCATCGGCGGCGAGGCGCCGGTAGAACGCTGCGGGGTCGTCGCCCTCGTGACGGAAGAGGCTCCAGAGCTCGAGCGTGCGCTGGATCTGCGCTTTCACCGCCACCGGCCCACCGTAGCGATCGTCATCGCCGCATCGTCACGGGGCCATCCCCGAGGTCCGGGCCAGCACGCGGTCGATCAGTGCCTCGAACTCGTCGAGTGCGCGCGGCCAGGTGAACGTGCCGGCACGGTCGCGGGCCGCGCCGGCCATGCGTACCCGCAACTCGGCGTCGGTCCCCAGCGTGCCCCACGCGTCGGCGAAGCCGGCGTCGTCGGCGGCGAGGATCCCGGTCACCCCGGGGTCGACGGAGTCCCGCACGCCTTCGACGTCGAAGCCGACGGTGGGGACGCCGGCCGCGGCGGCTTCCATCACCACCGTCCCCCAGCCCTCGTGGTGTGCCGGGTGCACGAGCACCCAGGCCGCGCCGAGCTCCTCGGCCTTGCGCTCCTCGCTCACGTAGCCGGTGAACTCGACGCCCTCGGTCGCGAGCGGCTCGAGCGCGTCCATCTCCGGACCGTCGCCGGCGATCACGAGGGTGCCGCCGGTGCGGGCCCGCACCTCGGGCCACAGCCGCAACGCGAGATCGACCCGCTTGTGGGGCACGAGCCGGCCGAGCACCAGGAACCGGGGCTCGGGCGACCGCTCCCCCAGCCGCGCGAGCGGGGCCGCGCCCATCTCGACGGTGCTGATCGACCCGGCCGGCACCCCGATCCCCTCGAGGGCCCGGGCGGTGGACGGCGACACGGCCACGTACTCGGCTCGCCGGTAGACGCGCGGCATCACCCGCGACTCGAGGAAGCGGCCCACGGCCGCCACGGGCGCGGGGAACTGCATCGCCCACTGCTCGGTGTGCACGTGGTGGACCAGGCACACCACCGGCGCCGACTGCCACAGCGGCGCCCAGTAGGGCACCCCGTTCTGGACGTCGACCACCAGATCGGCGCGTCCCACCCGCTTGCGGTACACCAGCGGGGCCCGCAGGTACTGGTCGTAGGTGCCGCCGAGCGTCCAGGTCGGGTACTCGTGACGCGTGATCGGCCCGCCGGCGAGGAGGGTGACGTCGTACCCGCGGGCACCGAGCCCGGCCGCGAGCCGGTCGACCACGAACTCCGATCCGCCGGCCTGCGGATGGGCCAGGTCGCGCCACGCCAGGAAGGCAACCCGGGGTCGTCGCCCCAGCCGAGCCGACCAGCTCCCGCAGACCGCACTCGGACCCGGACTCCCACGCGGACCTGATCCGGCTCCCGCTGCGCTCACGAGCCAGGCCTCGACGTCGCCGGCGCCCAGCCCTGGGCCCGGGCCGCCGCCCGCACTGCGCCAGGCCGACGGCGAACGACGATCCGCACCAGCGCGATCCCGGTCGCCATCGAGTCGCGCAGCGGCCGCACACTCGACCCGTCGACCGCGGTCCAGTCCACCGGCAGCTCGACCACCCGGTAGCCGAGGATGCGCGCCATCAGCAGCACCTCGGGGTCGAACGCGAAGCCGTCCACCTCGCCGAGCGCGAACAGCAGCCGCGCGACGTCGCCCCGGTAGGCCTTGAAGCCGCACTGGGAGTCGTGGACGTCGAGGCGGGCGATCAGCCGGACGAGCCCGTTGAACGTGCGGCCCATGACCGTGCGCAGCGGTGTGGTGTTGTGGACCCGGGCGCCGGGGACGGCGCGGGACCCGACCACGACGTCGGCCGCGTCGAGCCGGGCCATGAAGTCGTCGAGCACCGCGAGGTCGGTGGCGAGGTCGGCGTCCATGTAGAGGACGGCATCTCCGGTGGACGCGGCGACCCCGGCCCGCACGGCCGCACCCTTGCCCCGGTTCTCCGGGAGCCGGATCACGGTGACGGGGAGCACATCCGTGGCCCCGCCCCGCGCCACCTCGGTGGTGGCGTCGGTGCTGCCGTCGTCGACCACGATCACTTCGGTCGCAGTGCCCCCGAACCGCTCGGTCAGCGCGCGCAGGGTGGCGGGGAGGCGCGCAGCCTCGTTGTACGCAGGGATGACGATGGACAATGACGGACGTGCGGACACCCGGCTCCTCGTGGCAGGAGCCCACATCTTGTCATTCCGGTCCGTCGTCCCCCGGCTCCGCAGGGGGCCCACCGGGACGGCCGGAATCGCCAACCCGGTCGGCGATGACGCGGATCACGACGTCGGCCGCAAGGAGCACGACGCCGGCCAGGGCCACGGTGTGGACCCGGTCGAAGAACGTCGGCCACTCGATGACTGCGGGATACCGGTATCGGTGCTGTTGCAGGACAACGTAGAGACCGGCGATGCACACCGCGCCGATTGCCGCCACGGAAGGCACCCAGCGCCACCGCGGCCAGCGCAGAGCCACCGCCGTCAGCACCCCGGCCACCAGGCCCACCCACGGAGCCGCGAACACGGCGCCGAAACCGCCGACGCCGATCGAGACAACGGCGGCGCGGAGGCCCCCGACGCTCACACCGAGCCCGTCGCTGAGCGGCCCGAACGGCAGCGGCGAGGAAAGGACCGGCTCATCGATGGCCGCGGCAACGAGCGATCTCGTGCCCCGACGCGGGAGCAAGAGGAGCACCACACACGCGAGGACCGCGAGGGCCGAGATCCCGAGGGCAATCCAGATCCTGCGCTGTGGCGTCCAGTCCAAGGACACCGCGACCCGGCCGGACGGGCCCGGGTCCACCACCCAGCCGTTGGCGTACCCGTCGACGAGCTGGGGCCGACCGAGGTCCTTGCCGTCGGCGGTGAGCTTCCAGCCGGCGTTGAAGCTCTCGCCGAGGACGAGCACGAACGGGCTGCCGGCACCGGTGACCTGGGCATCCCAACGCGTGCGACCACGATCGGTCACGCGGACCTCGGGCGTGGATGCCGCCGCGACCTCCTGGCTCAGCGCGGCCGCGCCTTGGCCGTCCAGCACCAGGGCGTCGCCGCCCGCCGCCGAAGCGAGCACCAGCCGATCGATGTCGACCCCGGTCGCGGCACCCGGTGCGGTCCGCAGGATGTGCGACCCCGCGGCGAGCGTCATCGCGGCGTCGGCCGGGCAGGCGGTCAGATCGAGGGCGCGGCCCGCTTCGGCTGCGGCCACGGTCCCGGTCAGCTGCACTGGGACGGGGTTGCCGTCGACCGCGAGGAGGCCCGCGACGCAGTCGGCCGGCACCATCGCGGGAGGTGCACCTCTGATAACCCCGGGAAGTCCGACCTCGGCGATCGAGACCGGAGCCGGGCGGAGTGCCTCTGCGCCCTTCGTGACGCCCACCACCCGTGCGTCCTCCACCGTGATTCGAACCCGCGACGCGGTCAGCGGCTCGAACTCGAGCGGCACCGGCTGCGTGGCCCCGTTGTCGAACAGGGCCGGCAGGTCAAGGGTGCGCGACTCGCCACCTGCATCGACGCGGATGCGGGTCGGCACGGAGTGGCGACCGTCCGTGACTACGTGCAGCCCGAGCTGGCCGAAGGTGATCGGCGCGGCAACGTCGACCTCGATCCACTGGCCGACCGGACCATCGAAGCTGCTCTGCCACGCGGTGGCGGTGTCGCCGTCGAATGCCGACGACGCCCGCGCCGCGAGCGTCGTGCGGATTCGGTCCGACGAGCGGGCTGCGATGCCGCCTTCCGCGGGCGTCGCGTAGCCGAGGAGGGCATCGACCACATCGTCGGGTGCGGTCCCGGCGATCCGGGCCTGCCCGGCGATGCCGAACTCCCGCGTGGTCGGGACCCGGATCTCGCGCACGAGCGCCGACTCCTCCTCCGAGATGTTGGGGATGGAGATCCAGTTGCGCAGCCGGGTCATCACGTACACGAGCGGGTGGCTGGGGTCGGCCGAGGCCTCCCGGTCGACGAGGTCGACGGGCAGGCGCACCACCTCGTCGACGGCGAGGCCGGGGATCCGGACCTCGGCGAACCCGACCCCGCTCTCCGCGAGGTACACGCTGCGCGGTCCCACGCTGTCGGCCTCCACGACGAGATCGACCTGCGCAAAGCGCCGCGCCGGGAAGGTGACGGTCTGACCTATCGCCGTACGCGACTCGGGGCCGAGGTCCGCGACCACGTCATCGCCAACACGGTTCCCCTCGCGATCGCGGAACTCGAGGCGGACCTTGGTGATGAACCGGTTGCGCTCGCCGTCGAGCGGCTGGACCAGGTTGATCTCCCCGGTCTCGACGGGTACGTCCGAGACGATGCGGAGCCACTCCCCTACCGCCGGCGCGAAACGACCGGCGCGCCACGCGGTCTGCACATCCCCGTCGACGGCGCGCGCCGGCCGGTCGGCCGGGATGTAAGTGAGGTTGGGGGACCCGTAGCCCGAGGCCGTGACCCGAGCTGACCGCTGCTCGGCCACGGTCCGCGCGTCGTCGCCGGCCTTCGGGAACACGTCGAGTCGGTGGTCATAGGTGTCGCGCCCGGTCTTCTCCCCGGCCCGTTCGGTAAAGCCCTCCTGGAGCTGGAGCGCATTCCATCGCTGCGCGCGCCGGCGGTTCGTGTCGGTCACCACCAGCGCCGCACCACGCGGGATCATCGTGGGCTCGGCCTGCTCGACGGCCGCCGCGGAGTAGCGCACGAGCGGATCGGCGTCGAGGAGCCCGACCGCTGCCAGATCGATGATGCCGTCGCCGTCACCCGACACCACGATCCCTGGGCCCGACTCGACGTCGAGCAGCGGGCGCGGGTCATCGACCCGGTACACCTCGACCGGCGCCGGGTCACGGCCGTCGTTCGGGTCGGCGAGTGCACGCTCGTCGAGCGGCGTGTTCCCGAGTGAGCCGATTCCTTGGCCGTAGCGAGCAGGACCCGACGTGCCACTCGGAGCCGGCGAGAACTGGCTGGCGAGCTCACGCGGCCGCACGAGGTCGAAGCGGTCCGACTGGAGGTCGGAGCGGAGGACGATGTCGCCGACCGAGAGCAGACGGGCCAAGGGCGCGATGGCCTGCGGCTCGAGCTGCCCCATCTGGACTCGGCGATCAAGCGCCTTCAGCAGGTTGGCCGATGCCGCCGACCCGTAGGGGATCAGCTCGCGCGCCACGTAGGGCCGGTCCGTGAGGCCCGGGGTGATGGGCTCCACCGCGTTGCCCCAGGTGTACGCGGCGAAGTCGGCGCCCGGCAGCTCGAGGATGCGGCTCCCCTCCCCGCGTGCGTCGAGATCGGCGATGGCCTCGTACCAATAGTCGGGAACCTCCTCCGGCCGGAGGAGGTTCTTGCCGTAGAAGCCGCCGTCCCACAGCGTCGGGAGGTTCACGACCGCGAGGAGGACCATGGCGAAGGCGAGCCATGCGCCGAGCGTTCGTCGGCCGTGGGCCCGCAACCAGTCGTACGTTGCGCTCGTCGCGGCGCCGACGAGCACCGCTCCTCCCAACGCCACGAGCGGCACGATGCGACCGACGTTGCGCAGCGCCATCCCCACGGATGAACCTTCGGAGAGCGACTTCAGCGCCCGGCCGAAGGGCGACGGGTCGTCGTAGGGGTGGACACCGACCCCGACCAAGACGCCGACAACGACGAGGATCACGAAGTACCCGCGCTTTTCCCACTTCAGCACCGCGGCGGACACGAACACGATGCCAACGAGCAGGTAGCCCGTGAAGATCAGCGGGAGCGAGGTCGTGTAGCGGATCGAGGCCTCGATCCAGTTCCCGATCGAGTCGCCCCCGTAGAAGAACCAGTTCCCGAGACCCCGCAGCACCTCCCCCGCCTGCCCGCCGATCGCGACGACGTTGACGGTCTCCGAGAACTCCAGGATGTTGAGCCCATAGCCCGCCTGGGCGCTCAGCGCCGCAAGCCACCAGAGCGACGCGCCGAGCGAGAGGACCGCGATCCGACCGGTCGCGGCGAGCGCCCGTCGCGCCGTCACCTCACGGGTGACCGTGGTCGCGTAGAGAATCCACAGGACCGGAGCGATCCCGACGAGGACGATCGCCGTGAGGGTGATGCTGCCGCCGACCTGCACCAACAGCGCGATGCCGGCAGGAGCGCGCCAGTCGCCCGACCGCAGTGCTCGGATCGTCAGCGCCAGGATCCAAGGGAGGACGCTCCAAGCGAGCAGGAGCACCGACAGTCGGGACGCGAAGACGAGCGTGTACGGGCTGAGCATGTACACGAACGCGGCAACCGGCCGGCCCGGGTCGCGCACGGCGAGCGTGCGCATGAGGTAGAGCATCCCGGTACCGGCAACGAAGAGGATCGTGCCGAGCCACAGGCGCTGAGCGACCCAATCGGGGACGCCCAGCCGATCGACCGCCCAGAACCAAGGCCCGGCCGGGAACAGGTACCCGATGTTCTGATGGGTCACCGTGCCGAGGTGGACCTCGGGATGCCATAGATAGGGCGCCCGCGCGAGCAAACGGCCCGGATCGAGGAACAGGTACTGCTTGCTGTCGGCCGTCACCTTCCCCTGCGCCGTCAACAGGAACGGCACGTACGCGAGGAACGCGAGGAGCCCGTAGACCGCGGCGGACACCCACCGCTGTACACGCCGCGACTGGTGGTGCGGCGGCACTGACATGGCGGCGATGCTACGCCGTGACGCACTTCGGCCCTGGTCGCGCGACCGCCGCGAAAGTGACCGGACTGATACCGTTCCATCGCTGCGCGCGGGGCCGTTTGCCCCTACGACCGAGGTCGTCAAACCGGGACAATGACACCGTGACCGTCACCACGGCGCCGATGGCGACGCCCTCAAGCGCCGCGCACCTCGAGAAGCCCAGCTTCGGGTACAAGCCCGCGCTCGACGGCCTGCGCGCGGTCGCCGTGATGTCGGTCGTCGCATACCACTTCGGTGCCGGCTGGCTGCAGGGCGGGTTCCTCGGCGTCGACATGTTCTTCGTGCTGTCGGGCTACCTCATCACCTCGCTCCTGCTCATCGAGTGGGCCGGCTCCGGGACGATCCGCTTCGGCGGCTTCTGGGCCCGGCGGTTCCGGCGTCTCCTGCCCGCGCTGTTCGTGTTGCTCGTCGTGGTCGCGCTGTGGGGACGGATCGTGCTGTCGTCCGACCAGTGGTCCGAGCTGCGTTGGGACGGCATCTGGTCGCTGTTCTACGCGGCGAACTGGCGCTTCGTCTCGTCGGGCGCGTCGTACTTCTCCGCCGAGCCGTCGATGTTGCGCCACATGTGGTCACTCGCGATCGAGGAGCAGTTCTACCTGGTCTGGCCGCTGGTGGTGTTCGGGGCGCTGTGGCTGACGAGGGGCAAGCACCTCCTCCTCACCGCCATCTGCGCCGTCGGCACCGTGGCGTCGGTGGCCATCACGCAGTGGAAGTTCGAGCCCGGCCAGGACCCCTCACGCGTCTACTACGGGACCGACGCCCGCGCGAGCCAGCTCCTGGTCGGTGCGCTGCTCGCGATCCTCCTCATCCACTGGGCCCCCAAGGCGCGCGCGTCGAGAGTCGCGGTCCAAGTGGTCGGGGTGGTCGGCGCCGTCGTGGTCGGCGTCCTGTTCTGGGCCGCGCGCGACCAGAACGACTTCCTCTATCGCGGTGGCTTCATCCTCTTCGCGTTCGCGACCGCGGCGGTGATCACGGCCATCGTCCAGCCCAGCACGCGCAACCCGATGAAGTCGGTGCTGTGCGTCCAGCCGATCCGCTGGATCGGCCAGGTGTCCTACGGCGTCTACCTGTGGCACTGGCCGGTGTGGGTCGCGCTCAGTCGCGCCCGGCTGCAGAGCTGGGGCTGGGACATCTCGGGGTGGCGGCTCACGGTCGTGCACCTCGGCGTGACCTTCGGGATCTCCGCGCTCTCCTACTACCTCGTCGAGCTGCCGATCCGGCACCGCCGGTACCGCAGGAAGCTCTGGTCGACGGTGGTGGTGTTCGCCGGGTTCGGCGTGACCCTCGCGGTCATCGTCGCATCGACCGTCGGGGCGACCCAGAACATCCTGGCCAAGGAGCCCGGTTCGGTGCTCCGCAGCGACGCGGACACACCGGTCGTCACGACCACGCCCGGAAGCCTCGCCCTGCCGACGCAGCGAGTGCTCCTGCTCGGCGACTCGGTCGCTGCGTCGCTGGGCGGCGCGGTCGCCGCGGCCGCGGCCGGCGACGGGGTGCCCGCGCGGGCCATCGTCCGCCTCGGTTGCGGGATGACCACCGGCATCACGGTCAACCCCGACGGCTCCCGCATCCCCTGGAGCCCCGCCTGCGCAGCCGCGACCGTCGACTATCAGGAGCGGGCGATCGCCGAGGTGCAGCCCGACGCCGTGCTGTGGCTGAGCACCTGGGAGGGCGCCGACCACGAGGTCGACGGACAGCATCTGCGCTTCGGCACGAGGCCGTGGGACGCCTGGCTCCTCCGCGAGATGGAGCGGGTGCGGGCGATGGTCGCGGCATC
>SXGT01371002.1_pt1 | contig 11423 bp, 7 predicted proteins | sample 3176221 | NCBI WGS metagenome assembly SXGT01 (sample SAMN11356862, study PRJNA531348) | freshwater metagenome | isolation source: freshwater sample F1-120 | place: China: Fuxian Lake, Yuxi | collected 2017-12-25
CACTGTAGTGGCTGGCACGCGCTCCGGTCAACGCGTCGTGCTCACCGCCGTGAGGTTCAGGGCGATGACGACCTCCTCGGCGACCTTGCTCCCCACGAGCTTCGGCGCGCTGATGCCGAAGTCGCCGAGCTTCACCTTGAACTCGGTCTGCACGCGCAGGACGTCGCCGTCGAGCTTGAAGCGCGCGAGATCCTCGGTCCACGGCCGATAGGACGCCGTGACCTCGGCCGTGAGTGCCTTCGTCGTGCCCTTGATGGTCAGCTCGCCCTCCACCGTCGCCGTCACCTTGCGGCCCGGCCACAGTTGGGCGTTCCCCCCGCCGGGCAGCGTGAGCTTCGTGAGCTTGAACGACGCCTTCGGGTGCTTCTCCGTGTCGAGCCAGTTCTCGCCGCGCAGGTGCTCGTCGCGCAGTTCGACCCCGGTCTTGATGCTCGCCAGGTCGACCTCGACGGTGCCGCTGCTCCCAGCGCTCAGATTGCCGAGATCGAGGTGGAGCGTGCCCGAGGCGTCGGTCGTCGTGCCGACGATCGTCTCGAGCGGCGCCTCGGAGGTGAACGACACGCGGCTCATGCCCGTGGACTTGATGGCGAAGTCGAGCACCTTGGGCTTCCAGTCCGCTGGCGCGCCAGCCTCGGCCTTGGGCGCTGTCGCCGTCGCTGCCGCTGCCTCGGGCTTGGGCGCTGCCGCTGCCTCGGGCTTGGGCGCTGCCGCCGCGGCGCACGGCGGACACACGGCCGGACCGCTCGTGTCGAGCGCCGCGTCGAGCTCATCGAGCTTCTTCGCCGACTGCTTGTTGGCCTCCAAGAACGCCTTGTCCTCGGTGAACCAGCGCTGGTGCACGAAGAAACCCGCGCCACCGCCGAGAGCGCCCGCAACCACCGCGACCAGGATCAGCTTGCCCATGAGGAACCACCTTTCTCGCCAGGGCCCTACGTCGAGGACCCGCGAAGGGTTACGGCCCGCGATAGCGCGGGAACCGCAGCACGAAGCATGTCCCGCCGACGTCGGTCGCAGGGCTCGTGAGGCTCACGCTCCCCTTGTGGCCGGTCACGACGCGCCAGACGATCGTGAGGCCAAGCCCCGTGCCCTTGCCGACCGCCTTGGTCGTGAAGAACGGCGAGAAGACGCGCGCCTGGACGTCCTTCGGGATGCCCGTGCCGTTGTCTGTGACGATGAGCTCGATCGTGTCGTCCAGAATACGCCCGACCAGCTCGAGCCGTGGCGTCCGGTCGTCGGGCGTGGCGTCGATCGCGTTCTCGACGAGGTTCGTGATGACCTGATGAATCTCCTCGGGCGTACACAGGATCTCGCCGACGCCGTCGAGGTCGAGCGCGACGTCGACCGCGCGGTCCTTGACCGAGAGCACGAGCCCCAGCACGTGCCGCACCGCGGAGAACAGGTCATACGGCTGGCGCGCGTGCTCGAAGCCCTCGCGGCTGTAGAGGCGCATCAGGTCGACGGTCGCGCCGATGCGGCGGATACCGATCTCGGCGGCACCGAACATCTTGGTCATGCGCGCGCCGAGCTTCTCGAGGCGCGCCTCGGCGCTCGCGTCCTGGCCCCCGGCCTTGCACAGCGTGACGACCTCGGTCGAGTCCTCCTCGATACGCGCGATCGCGTTCTTCACGACATTCAGCGGGTTGTTGATCTCATGGGCGAGGCCGCCGGCGAGCGTCTCGAGCGAGCTCATCTTGCCGCTCATCACCAGATCCGCCTGGTTGGCCTGCGTCTCGAGCAGCGCGCGCACGGTCGTGAGCAGCTCCTTGGGCGCGAAGGGCTTGGCGAGGTAGGCGTTGACGCCAGACTCGAGGCCCGCGACGCGGTCTTCCAGGTCCCCGCGCGCGGTGAGCCTGCTGATGGGCAGGTGCTTGGTTCCGACGTCGCTCCTCAGGCGACGCACGAGCTCGAAGCCATCGATGCCCGGCATCATCAGGTCGGTGATGATGAGGCTCGGCTTCTCGCGCTTGGCCAGGTCCCAGCCTTTGAGGCCGTCGGTGGCCGCCACGATGCGGAACTCGTGGTGCAGAGTCTGCTGCACATATCGGATGATGTCGGGATTGTCCTCGACGATGAGCACCGTATGTGCTCGGAGCTGCTCATCGACGTCGCGGTCGTGCAGCCGCCGCTCGGTGACCTCACTGATGGCCGCGAGCCGGAAGTCCTCGGACTTCGCGATGGCTACGACCCAGTCCTCCATCGTGACGTCCTCGGTGCGCTTGGCCCCCACGGCGCCCGCAGCGCTGGTACTCGTCGCAGGCCCGGCGTCGCGCTTGCCACGGTTGCGGCGGTCGAGGACCTTTGGGTCGAAGTGATCGCGATCCTTGATGAGCTGCACGGTGAAGGCCGCGCCCGCGCCGACCGCGCTCTCGGCCCAGATACGCCCGCCGTGGAGGTCCACGAGCTCGCGCGCGAGTGCGAGGCCGATGCCCGTGCCGCCGTACTGGCGCGTGTGCCCCATGTCGACCTGGTAGAAGCGCTGGAAGATGCGGTCGGCCTCCTTCGGATCGAAGCCGGGGCCGTTGTCCTTGACCACGATCTGCACCGAGTCGCCCAGATCGTGCAGCGTGACGGTAATCTTGCCTCCATCGGGCGTGAACTTGATGGCGTTGGACAGCAGGTTCACGAACACGCGCTCGAGCCGCTCGCTGTCGCAGTGGACGAGCGCGCGCCCGTCCTTGACTCCCATGACCGCGAACGTGAGCGCGATCTGCTTGCGCGTGGCGAGCGGCTCGACCTGGGACACGAGGCTCTTGAGGTAGGCCACGAGGTCGTGCTCGGCCACCTGGAGCCGAATGCGCGACTCCTGGAGCTTGGTCAGGTCGAGCAGGTCGCCAATCAGGCGGAGTAGTTTGGTGCCGTTCTTCAGCATGCCCATGAGCGTCGCGCGGTGCGTGGCCGTGAGCGTGCCGACCTCGCCGTCGAGCAGGAGCTGAATCGGCGAGATGATGAGCGTGAGCGGCGTCTTGAGCTCGTGGGTGATGTTGGCGAAGAACTGCGACTTGAACTTGTCGAGCTGCTTGAGCTGGTCGTGGGCGCGCTCGAGCGAGCCCTTCGTGCGCTCGAGGGACAGGTTGGCGATCGTCTGGTCGCGAAACGATCGATACGAGAAGACCTGTCCCACGGCCGCGAGGATGGCCGTCGCGAAGATGAAGAGCGTGTTGTTGAGCGCGCCCGAGACCCCTTGCACCAGGCAGAGCACGCCCCAGACCCCGATGAGGCTGGCGTAGACGGCGATGGTGCCCCGCAGCGGATAGAGGAACAGCAGCCCGGAGCCCAGGATGACGAGGTTGATGCCCGCGTAGTACGGCGAGCTCGGTCCGTCGAGCACCGCGACCATGGCCATGATGCTGCCGGCAAGCAGATACGTCGTGTACGCCGCGAGCCAGTAGTGCCACCGCAGCGCGAACGGCGTGCGCACGACGAGCACCATCACGCCGCTCATGACTACGACTACGAGCCGGATGGCGCCGAGCTCAAAGAACATCTCGCGTGGCGCAGAGACGTAGTCGAGCAGCCAGAACAGCGGGTAGAGCACCATGGCCAGAATCGAGATGATGCGCAGCCCGCTGAGGTTGCGCGCAGCGAGCCAGTCCTCCCAATGACGCTCGAACTCGACGTCAGAGGAGGTCAGAATGGAGGGCAGGCGCTTCACGCCGCGGAGCCTAGGCCCAGTGTCGGCGTTGCGGTAGTTTTACGCTGAAAGCTACGCCTTGCGCAGCACCAGGAACAGGTTGACCCCGGTCTTCTCCATCGAGACGTCGACCTTGGCGCCGGGACCGAGGCCCGCGGCGAGCTCGGCGAGCTCTTGGGGGGTGCGCAGCACGAGGTACCACTCGTAGAGGTGCTCCATGCACCACTTGCTCGGGTTGGTCGTGGCGAAGTTGCCGACGAGGCAGATGCCGCCCGGCGCGAGATGGTCGAAGAACCAGCGGACGAGCTGCGTGCCGAGCTTCTGGTTCAGATAGTCGAACAGCCCAGCGGCGAAGATGGCGTCGAAGGGCGCGTGCTGTGTGAGCGCGGTCTGGCCGTGGAGCAAGGAGCGAATCGCGTCCTGGATGTAGGTGATCTTCACGTTCTGGAGGCGCCGGCGCTTGATGACCTGCGCGATGCTCGACTGCGCAAAGCCGAGGGCGCGCGCGTCCTGGTCGAACAGCACGATCTCGACCTGCGGGCCGTCGATAGGGTGGTTCTGTACGAAGTCGAGCGTCTCTTGTGCCGGCCCTGCGGCGATGGACGCGAAGCGCAGCGGCCGACCAATCGCGTGGTTCTGGTCGACAAACCGGCGGAGCTGATCCCGCACATACTCCTTGCGTGAGCGGACCGCCTCGCCGCCGTCCAGGAACGTCGTCGCGCGATGGACGGCCTTGGCGTAGAGTGTCTGGCCCTCGAAGCGGCGGCTGTAGAGGTAGTTCATCACGACGTAGTCGCCCGCGTAGCCGAGCGGCTTCTGGAACATCCGCGCGACGAGCGGCGCCTCCAGCACCTGATCGTGGAGGAGTGCGCGCGAATACGCCTTGAGACCGTCGGCGCAGGCCGGATCGATCTCGCGGTAGCGGCGGTCGATGCGGCGGAACCAGTCGACGACCTTGGTGCAGAAGTCCTGGTCGAGCATCGCGATGAGCTGCTGCTTGGCGGGCGAGTCGTCGTCTCCGTGGACGTCCTCCCACGGGAGCTGCTGCTCGAGCCGCTGGAGCTCGGCCTTGGCTGAACGCAGAAACAGCGACAGCTCGGCGACGAGCGCCTTGAACTCGTGGTGGCCGGGTACGGTCCACGACTTCATGAGCTGCGACATGGCCGCCGCCGAGGACTCGTGGGCCTTGCGGACGTCCTTCAGCCGCAGCATCTCGTCGATGTTCAGCACATCGTCGAGGAACGTGGCTCCGATGACGTGCATTTCGTCGACGTCGCGGAGCGAGATGACCGCGGCCTCGCCGTCGTAGGCCGTAAAGCCGTCGATGGTGATGATGACGCGCCCGAGCGAGAGGCCCGGCTCGGCGATGTCTCCCTCGGCGCGCTCGAAAGCGAAGCCGGTGAGCGAGAGGTCGTGCAGCGGGCGCTCCTCGGGGGCGCGCCCTTCCGGGTGGAGCAGGACCCGCACGCTACCGAGATCGTCGGGCTTGTAGCGGTCGGCCCGAAATCGGGACGCAGCGCCAGACTTGCCCTGCATCTTCGCGTAGTCGGAGACCTTCGCGGACAAGGCAGCGATCGCGTCACTCGTGACCGGGCGCGGCGCCGCGCCGTCGTCGTTGCGCTTCGAGTCGTCGTCCATCGCCATGCCACGCCTCCTGGGTCCGAGCTTGCGCTCGCGATCAGCCCCTGTGGGAAGCTAGCACGGGATCGTGGGGATACGCACGAAAACAGTTGTTCCGTGTCCGGGGGACGAGGTCATTGTCACAATTCCGCCATGCTGTTCGACGATGGTGCGGCTCATGACGAGGCCCATGCCCATGCCGTCCTCGCCCTTGGTGCTGAAGAACGGGTCGAAGAGCCGGCTCTGCGTCGCGGCGCTCATGCCCTCGCCGTCGTCCTTGACCGCGATCTCGACCCAGTCTGCGTCCACGTCGCGCGTCGAGACCTCGATCGTCCCGTGCGACGTGGTGGCCTGGACTGCGTTCCGGATGAGGTTGACGAGGACCTGGAGCAGCCGGTGACGATCGACGCGCACGACCGCCTGCGAGTCGAGCCGCGTCAGCAGAGTGCGCTCGCGGGCCATCGGGTCGAAGCGCTGAAAGCCGACGGCGCGCGCCACCAGCAGATCGATGCGCTCGCGGAAGAAGTGGAATCCAGTGGCGCGGTTGTCGGCGTAGGCGCGCAGCTCGTCGAGGAGCCGCTCGACCAGCTCGATGCCGTCGAAGGCCTGGTCCAGCACGGACGCCAGCTCGGGGTCCGGTGTCCTTCCTCCCGTCACCTCGCGAAAGGCCAGCAGCTCCTGGAGGTCCGGCCGCGCGGCCGAGATGAGCCCACCCGCGATGCGCCCGACCGTCGAGAGGCGCTCGGAGCGCAGCAGGTGCTCACGCGTCGCCTCCACATCGCTGAGCGCGGCCTCCAGCTGATGCGTCTCGTGCTCGAGATCGACCGCAGCTTGAGTCAGCGCGAGGCCGGCGAGCGTGGCATCCCAGCTCTTGCGAATGGCGTCGACGACGGCGGCAGGACCCGCGATCTCGGGGACGACGCGCGCGACGTGCCAGACGTTGATGGCGTCGAGCAACACGTCCTTGGTGCTCGTGCCGGCGTAGAGCACCGGCCGACCGGGCAGCGCGTGCGCGTTGAGCGCGAGCAGCTCGGCTCGTGCGGGACCTACGAGATCCGCTGGCGTGAGGACCACCACGGCCGGCCCGGCGAGCGCGACGGGCTCCGAGCCGAGCACCTCGACGATCGTCGCCTCGGAGAGCGCGCTCCGAGCCGCGTCGTCCAGCGCCTTGGTCGCTCCGGGGGCGAGCCAGACCTCGAGCGTCGCGCGATGGCTCTTGACGCTCATCGCATGCCTCCCTCGGGGAGGTTCTGCCCGTCGATGACGATGCGGACGGCCGTGCCTTGACCTGCGGCGCTGTCGATCTCGATGCGGCCGTTGTGGGCCTGCACGACGAGCAGTGCGACCGGCAGGCCCAGCCCGAGCCCCGGCGGCTCGAAGGCGCTGAAGAACGGTGTCTGCGCTTGGGCGAGCACGTCCGCGGTCATGCCGGCGCCGACGTCGCGAACCTCGAGCGCTATCTGCGAACGACCAAAGCGTCGCACGGCGATCTCGACGCGCGGCTCCCCGGTGACCGACCGGCTGTCCATCGCCAGGAGCGCGTTGCGCACAATCGCCATGAAGGCCTGGCGCAGCCGCGACGGGTCGCCTCGCACGAGCCGCGCATCCGGCGCGACCTGGATGACGACCTGCGGGTGATTCCACGCCGGATCGAGCCGCATGAGCCCGATGGCCTCCTTGATGAAGCGCTCCACGTCGAACAGCAGCGGCTCGAGCGTGATGGGTCGACTCCGCGCGAGCGCGTTGACGTCGCACAGCAGCTGATAGAGCGACTGCACGGCCACGAGCGCGCGCTCGGTGCCCGTGAGGAGCTCCTCGTCCTGCGACAGCGCGCGAATGGCGTCGGCGACACCGAGCATGATCTGTACGTGGTTCCGGAGCTCGTGCGAGATGCCGGAGGTGAGTCGGCCGAGCGTGGCCAGGCGCTCTTGCTGCGCGAGCTGCTCGTCGAGGCGCCGCTTCTCAGCCAGAGCGCGAAGGTTGCGCGACTTGCGGTCGATGAGCTCGCTGATGACGAGCCGGAGCGCGGTCATGTCCCGCTTCAGCGCGAGCGCGTCGCGGACGGCCGCTCGCATCTCCACGCCCTCGAATGGCTTGAGCAGGAAGCGGTAGACTGCGCCATCGTTGACCGAACGCGCGATGGGTTCGACGTCGCTGTAGCCCGTGAGCACCATGCGCATGGTGTCCGGCCAACGCTCGGCCATCTCGCTCAGCAGCTCGACGCCCGTACGGCCCGGCATGCGCTGGTCTGTGATGACGAGGTCCATGGGGCCCTCGCGCTCGACAAGGGCCAGCGCGAGCGCCGCGCTCTCGGCCGTGTGGACGTCGAGGTCGTCGTCCTCCAGCAGCCCGCCCAGCACCGTGAGGTTCAAGGGTTCGTCGTCGACGAGCAAGACCCGACGGCACGACGGAGGCGCGATGCCCAAGCGCCGCAGCGACGCGTCGAGCGCGTAGCGCTCCGCGGTGGCGGTAGCGGTCGGTGGTGGTGCCATGGGGCTCATGCGCGGGTAACACGTTACTCTGGCTTGCAGGCTAGGCCAACTTCCTCCATTGTTATTGCAGTAGGGTCAATTCGCGTATGCTGTGGCCCATGTCCGACGCTCCTCACGCCGATCCCCTGCTGACGACCCAAGACGTCGCCGATCGTTATGGCGTCTCCGCCAAGACCGTTGGCCGATGGGTGGACGGGGGAGTGCTGCCCGCGGTCTACACCTCGGGCGGTCACCGGCGCATCGCGGAGTCGGACGTGCTCCGCTTCTTCGCGAGCCGCCGCAGCCTGCGCGCCCGCGGACACGACGCTGTGACGCGCGTGCTGCTGCTATCGGACGACGCACGCACGCGACAGACGGTCGGCAGCGCCTGTCGCGCCGACGGCCTCGGGAGCGGACTTCAGGTCGCAGGCGCGCCGTTCGAGGCCGGCCTCCTCGTGACTCGCCATTGGCCCAAGGCGATCGTGCTCGATCTGGCGCTGCCATGGGTCGTGCCCGTCGAGACCGTCGTGGCGCTACGCGCAGGGCCGCCGGGCGATCGCGCGCTGCTCATCGTGGTCGGCGACCGTATCGGGCCGGAGCTCCGCCGCGCGCTCGTCGACTCCGGCGCCGATCACGTGGTCGATCGCCCCTTGGGCGCTGAGTTCGTGCGCACCGTCTTGGGCGTGCTCGCGCGCCGATAGCCGGCTTGAACTCGCCCCGTCCGTCGTGCTACCCCGGAGCGGGGATCGCACGAAGGGAGGCACTTTCTGGCACTCGGCGACCTGTTTACGTCGGACAAGAAAAAACTCCTCTCCCGGGTCCAGAAGCGCGAGTGGAAGGACCTCGAGGACATGAAGCAGCTCTTCGTCCTGCTGTCACAGCAGGACTTGAGGATTGCCGATGTCCTCTGGATGTTGTCTGACAATGATCGCACGGTGCGGCAGCTCGCGACCCAGCTCATTGTCGGCCAGTCCATGGAGGGCGCCATGATGGCCATCTTGAAGGAGCTGCGTGAGGCGTCGGGTGCCGTCCGCAGCTACTATCTGGCGATCCTCCCCAAGCTGAAGGACGAGGGCATCCTCGATCGCGTCGACAAGATGTTCCGCGGCAGAGAGGCCAAGGACCGCGAGGTCGCCGTCGACGTCATTCTGGCCTTCCCCGTGCGGCAAATGGGCAAGCTCATCAGCGAGATGCTCCGGCACGACAGCCGCGAGTACCGTTATCGCGCGCTACAGAAGCTCCTCTCCGAGCGCACCGAGGGCGCTCCGATGGAAGCGCAGGTGATGGCCTTCGTCCGCGAGCTGTCGGGGGACAAGGACGAGCGCATCCGCATCAAGTGCATCCAGGCCCTGTGTGAGGCGCCGGACGCAGCCACGGTCGACCTGCTCATCGATCGCCTTCAGAAAGACGAATACAACGTCAAGACCGCGATCATCAAGGAGCTCGAGAAGCTCATGAACCGCAAAGAGCTCGGCATGGTCGATCGCATGCTGCCGCTCTTGTCAGTGGGTGACGACATGGTCCGGTCAGCGGCCCTCAACCTCACCGTCAAGCACACCGATCCCATTGAGGTCATTCGCAAGATCCTGGAGATGTCCCAGCAGCTCATGGGCTGGATGCGCGACCGCATCTTGAGCACCATCCGCGACTCCGGGGCCGACATGATCCCCGCTCTGGTCGGGCTGCTCGATCACGGCGAGGAGCACGTTCGAACCGCGGCGCTGCTCTTTGCCGCCAACTTCGAGGACAAGCGGCTCGTCAAGCCGGCGATCAAGGTCCTCCTCCAGAAGGACTGGTGGACGCGCATCATCGCCATGGACCTGCTCGGTCGGCTCAAGGACGAAGCGGCGGTGGACCCGCTGATTCAGTGCCTCACCGACGAGGATGCGCGCTGGTCGGCTGTCGAGGCGCTGACCCGCATCGGCAGCGCTCGCGCGCTCGGCCCCATCGCGAAGCTGCTCAACGATCCGACGCCAGCGGTGAGGCTGCAGGTCGTCACGGCGCTCGAGGCCTACAACGATCCCCGGTGTCTGCCCTTGCTCAAACAGAGCATGGAGAAGGATCCGGAGATGGAGGTCCGCGAGCGGGCGCTCATGGCCTTCCGCGGCATCAGCGAGAAGAACCACCAGAACGTCGACGAGAAGGACCTGCGCCAGTCGCTCGGCTACGGCCGTACGGATCGCCCGATCGACAAGCTCCTCATGGAGACACGGCGGTTGGGTGGCTCCGACCTGCACGTGACGCCGCTCTCGGCGCCCACGATTCGGGTCTCCGGCGAGCTGAAGAAGGCCGGGCAGCGCGAGTTCACCGCCGAGGAGGTCGAAAAGATGATCCTCGGGATGCTCGATGACCGGCAGCGCAAGCGCTTCGACGAGGAGAACCAGCTCGACTTCTGCTACGTCGTCCCCGGCGTCGGGCGCTATCGGGCCAACATCTACAGGGAGCGCTTGGGCATGGGCGGCGTCTTCCGCACCATCCCGAACGAGGTGCCGACCTTCCTCGACACCCGGCTCCCGCAGCATCTGGTGGACATTGCCAACTTTCACCAGGGGCTCGTCATCGTCTCGGGCACCGCGGGCTCCGGCAAGTCCACCACGCTCGCAGCGCTCGTCAACCTCATCAACGAGAAAAAGCGGGCGCACGTGCTCACGCTCGAAGACCCCATCGAGTTCGTGCACCCGTTCAAGCAGTCGCTGGTCAATCAGCGCGAGATCGGCAAGCACTCGAACACGTTCGCCTCGGCGCTGCGCGCGGCCTTGCGCGAGGATCCGGACTGTATCGTCGTCGGCGAGCTCCGAGACCAGGAGACGATGACGCTGGCCATGACCGCGGCGGAGACCGGGCACCTCGTCATCGCGACGATGCACACGACGAGCGCCGTCAAATGTGTGGACCGGCTGGTCGAGGCATTCCCCCCGCGCGAGCAGCCGTCGGTGCGCATGATGCTCTCCGAGTCGCTCAAGGTCGTCATCAACCAGCACCTCGTGCGTCGGTCCGACAAGCGGGGCCGCGTCGCGTTTCACGAGGTGCTCATGGTCACGGGCCCCGTCCGCAACCTCATCCGCGACAGCAAGACCGGGCTCATCGCGTCGCTGATGACCATCGGCAAGGAGCAAGGGCAGCAGACCATCGACATGGCGCTCCAGGATCTGGTGGCGCAGAACCTCGTCACGCCCGAAGAGGCCTACATGCGCGCCGAGAAGAAGGAGCTCTTCGAGCCGCTCGTCTCCAAAGAGTTCCTCGAGCAGCAGGACGCCTGAGCCATGGCCCGAATCGACAACTTCCTGCGCCTGATGAACGACCGCGGAGCGTCGGACCTGCACTTTTGCGTCGGGCAGCCTCCGGCGTTGCGGCTGCATGGCGACATCGACCCCATCCGGTACAAGAGCCTCTCGCAGGGCGACTACGACATGTTCCTGAGCGAGATCACGCCCAAGTTCAACTGGGAGAAGTTCCGTGAGAGCGGCGACGCCGACTTCGCCTACGAGTGTAAGGGCCTCGCGCGCTTTCGCGTGAACCTCTTCCGGCAGGAGCGCGGCTCGGGCGCTGTCTTCCGGATCATCCCGACGAAACTCCTGACCATGGAGCAGCTCGGCCTGCCTGAACCGGTGCACCGCATCTGTGACCTCGACCGAGGGCTCGTGCTCGTGACGGGCCCCACGGGCTCGGGCAAGTCGACCACGCTCTCGGCCATCATCAAC
>SXGT01337588.1_pt1 | contig 11422 bp, 12 predicted proteins | sample 3176221 | NCBI WGS metagenome assembly SXGT01 (sample SAMN11356862, study PRJNA531348) | freshwater metagenome | isolation source: freshwater sample F1-120 | place: China: Fuxian Lake, Yuxi | collected 2017-12-25
CAGATTACTTTTTATCCCTACTTCTAGATTAGCAATTCTAAATGCTGCACCCGAAGGGTGCCACCTTTTATGTCACTTTCAGGTTAGTCCTATGAAAGGCTCTAAAAATCGCATCGTAATCATATCGATGAAATGCGTTATTTTATTTTTAGCTAACCTTGCTTTAAGTTATTTTGAAGTTATTTCAACCGTAGGATTACAAATCATTCCAACCGATTCTATTTTTTTGATTAAAGGATTCTTGCCACATAGAGGACATTGCGGATTTTTTTGAATACTTATTTTTCTAAATTGTAGTGTTAAGAGATCCCCAAGCCACAGACTCGTGGTAGAACTTGTCCCGAGGTTTAAAATTACTTTAATCGCTTCAAGAGCTTGAAGAGTTCCAAAAACACCAGGAACAGGACCTAAGATTCCCTGCCCAGCGCAATTAAGAATTTCATCCTGAGGAGCTGTTGGATAGAGACACCGATAACAAGGACCCTTAGGTGAAAACACCGAAATTCTCCCCTCAAAACTAGTTACAGAAGAAAAAATATTGGTTTTATTAAGAAAATAACAGGCATCATTCACCAGGTAGCGAGCTGTAAAATTGTCAGTAGCATTAAGAATGATGTCATAATTTGAGATAATCTCCTGAGCATTCATTGCGGTGAGTTCAAAAGGATAAGCCTTAATTTTAATAATCGGATTGTAAGATCTTAATCGGGAAGATGCGACCTGTGCTTTTATCTTCCCGATATCACTTTGCTGGTAGAGCACCTGACGATGAAGATTGGAACTCTCCACTCTATCAGGGTCGATAAGTCCTAAGTTCCCAATTCCTGCCCCTGCAAGATAGAGAGCCGCAGGAGATCCCAATCCACCTATCCCGACGATAAGAATTCGAGCCGCTTTTAAGCGCTCTTGACCCGCTGTTCCAATTTCAGACAATGAAATTTGTCTCCAATAGCGATGAAGTTCTTCCTGTTCTAAATCCATAAGTGATACCTAACCTAGATCTTTCAGGGAATTCAAATTGAATTTTAGAGGTTCCTTTGCAATATTAACCGAGTAATTCTTCCGAGTAGGGATCGACTAACCGTTATTCACATAGGTCCCCCCTACAGCAGTCATATTTTACTGCCAGGGTGATTTTGGAAACGACATCACCTTCCGGATTTGGAAAGGAAGAAACTTAAATTGTTAACTGATGTTTACCAACGCCGCTTTGTCTATTTGCGTCTTTCGTTGCTGCCCATCTGCAATTTTAGATGTATTTATTGTCTACCAAACGGTAATCCCAAAGAGACTCTCCATAAAAATCACCTTTCCCTAAGTGAAATTCGACGATTGATCTCAGCCTTTTCTGGCCTTGGTATTAAAAAAATAAGGCTCACCGGAGGGGAACCTACTCTAAGATCCGATCTTATCGACATCACTCAAGAAATTTCTAGTCATCCTAAAATAGACACTCTGGCATTAACCACCAATGGCTATCGACTTTCAGAAATCATAAAAGATTTAAAAGAATCAGGGCTTAATTCTCTTAACGTTAGTGTCGATAGTCTAGATCCCAATCACTTTCACTCTATTACAGGGCAAAACCTATTATCTAAAGTTCTGGGTGGAATTAAAAAATCACAAGAGGTCGGTATTCAAAAAATTAAAATCAACACAGTGATTCTTAAAGGAATCAATGACAATGAAATTAGTTCTCTTATTACCTGGGCTGAATATTCTCAACTCGAACTCCGTTTCATCGAACTTATGTCAACGGAAGATACGAAAGCCTTCTTTCAGAAGCGCCATCGCGATTTAGGTTTTATAGAACTCTTTTTAGCCGAACGAGGATACCATCCCATTCCAAGAGAGAATCAGGCGGGACCCGCCGACATGTGGCAACATCCCTCCCATTTAACTAAAATAGGTCTCATCCGTCCTTACCGCACAGGATTTTGTGATTCCTGCAATCGTCTTCGAGTCACTAGTGAAGGGGCTTTACAACTTTGCCTTTTTGGAAGCGGAGTTCTATCTCTTAGATCCTATCTCCAAGAAGATGGGCAGGAAAAACAAATTCAAGAGGCTGTTTTATCGGCCCTTACCACAAAAACAAAATCACACTTTTTACATGAGGCAAACCATGGAATCACACGAAACCTCGCCAGTATCGGCGGCTAACCCCAACTCCCATTATCACATGGTGGATATCACACAAAAATCTCCCACCTTACGTAAAGCAGAAGCTCGTGGAGTCATTCGAATGAATGCAACTGCATTTACTCTTCTACGCGATCGTACACTTCCTAAAGGGGATGCTTTAGCTCTCGCTGAGATCTCTGGCATCTTAGCTGCGAAACAAACATCGACATTACTTCCTCTCTGTCATCCTCTTCCTATTGAAGAAATTAACATTAAATGTCTGCTTCAAGAAAATAGCCATTCAGTTGAAGTGATCTGCCAAGTTTCCACCACAGCTAAGACCGGAGTCGAAATGGAATCTCTCATGGGAACTAATGGAGCTCTTTTATGTCTTTATGACCTTATTAAAATGGTGGATCCAGCCCTATCGATTGAAGGGGTTCGCTTAAATTTCAAGCAGGGGGGTAAAAAGGGATACTGGTCACATCCTGAAGCCAACCCAAAACAGTTTTCTACTCTCCCTCACTCCCACAAAAACAATTTTGAAATGGCTCAAAGAACTGCAGCTGTGATTACCGCAAGCGACAGAGTCTCAAATCACGAAACCCACGATCTCTCAACCCCTCTTGCAAAACAATGGTTAGAAACATTTGGAGTTAAAGTTCTAGAACTTAAAGTTGTTCCTGATGAAAAGAAAGAACTTATCAAAGAACTCAATACACTCTGCGAAAAACAGCTTTCCTTAGTAGTTATCTCGGGAGGCACCGGTATGGGTCCCAGAGATATCACTCTTAATGCACTCCATGAACTCGGGGCTAAAGAGATGAAGGGCATTGGAGAACTTCTTCGCAAAGAGGGATCTCAAATAAAAAAATCGGCCTATTTAAGTAACTCTGGGGGATTCATTCTTAACAAGACCTTAATCCTTGCTTTACCAGGAAACCCTAAGGCCATCACTGAAGGGCTTACGACGCTGAAAGATCTTATTCCTCATGCTCTCCATATTTTAAATGGTGGGAATCATGGCTAGAGTTTTCAGAAATATTCTTGGAGCCTTCTCGGATGGAGCTATTCTTTTCCCTCTCATAGGAGTTCTATCAAAAGGCTCTGGTTACTCTACATTTACACTATTTTTAACCGCTGGACTTTTCTATATTGTCTCTGGACTCTATTTTAGAGTCCCTATGCCAATACAACCTCTTAAGGCCATTGCCATTGCAGCCATTGTTTCGGGAGCAAGTTTTCTTGAAGTAAGAATCGCGGGAGCTCTTCTGGGCGTTCTATGTTTATTACTTTTAGTGAGCCCAGTAATCCCACTAGCTGACAAGATTCCTAAGTTTATTGTTCATGGCATACAACTCTCCTTAGGTCTCATGCTCATTCGAAAAGGGGTTGAAGAACTGATTCCATTTTTTTTTAGTTTAACAAAAATAAACTCAATCATCATTATCGCAATAAGTGGTTTGTTTTTTTTATTTAGACGAGAAAAACAGATTTCCGTCCTAGGAATTACCGCTGGAATTGGAGCCATTCTGGGATTCTTAACCACAGAGAACACTCCAGTTATTCACTCGACACTTCATTTCGTAGTAAACTGGAAAACAATTTTACTCCTCGTTCTTCCACAACTTTTACTCACGAGTGCCAATTCAGTGATTGCCACCCAAGATGTAGCAAAAAAATATTTTAAAGACCAAGCAAGAAGAGTAACTCTAAAGAGTCTTCTTTGTTCGATAGGAATAGGTAATCTCTGTTCGGCTCTTATTGGAGGACTTCCCTTTTGTCATGGTTCGGGTGGAATGACAGCTCACGCTCGTGGAGGAAGTGATCATTGGCTCAGCAATTTAGTTATTGGATTTTTCTTACTTGGGCTTGCTGCAACCCAGTTTTTAGGAAAAAGAGTCGAGTTTAACTACCCCCCCTTTTTACTTGGAGTCATGCTGATTCTAGGAGGGATCTACCACACTCAATTGGCTAGCCCTTCATGGAAAACCCCTCAATACCGCCCTATTCTAATAATGATAGCCATCGTTTCTACTACAACGAACAACCTAATCTACGGACTCTCTGCAGGAATTCTAATTGCTTTTTTAATTTCTTCTTTATCTCACAAAGGAGTTCTCCATGATTCGATATGAAAAAGCCCTCAATCTCATTCTTAGTCATAGTTCTCAGTTAGAAGCACAAAACATTCCCACCTCCCATTCAGTGGGAAGAATTTTAGCTAAAGATATTTTTAGCCTTAAAAACATCCCCTCCTTTGCTAACAGCGCCATGGATGGCTTTGCCTACCGACACCAGGAGTTCTCTTACTCGAAGCCTATTAAGTTCACAGTCCTTGGGAGTTTGGCCGCTGGAGATGAGATCCCTCATAATCAAACCGCGCCTATGCAAACTTGGGAAATCATGACCGGGGCCCCTATTCCTCATGATTGTGATTCGGTAATTAAAATTGAGGACACTCTAAGAGAGGGGGCTTACGTTACATTTCTAAAGCCAGGAAAACTGGAAGATAACATCCGAAAGATTGGCGAAGATTTTACGGTTGGAGATTTAATCGCAAAAAAAGGAACCAGGCTTTTACCAGAACACCTTATGGCAATGGCTGCTTTGGGTATTTCTGAAGTTCCTGTCGTTAAAAAACCTAGAGTCGGAGTTATTTCCACTGGAGCTGAACTCTCTTCAAACACAGAAATAAGCTCAGCTAAGATTCGAAACTCAACAGCCCCCTATCTTTTAACCGAGCTATCATTACTTGGGACTGAACCCGCTTTTTTAGGAACCAATGCCGATGATCCCAATAGTTTTTTAGAACTCATTAAAGAGCAGGCAAAAGAGAATGTGGATATCATCATTTCAACAGGGGCAGTCTCTATGGGTAAACACGACTTCGTAGCCACGGCATTAAGAGATCTTGGAGCTGAAATTATTTTTCACAAAACAGCGATTCGACCAGGGAAACCGATTCTCTTAGCTCGCATAGGAAAAACAACTTTCTTTGGCATTCCTGGAAACCCAGTTTCAACCGCAGTAGGAATAAGATTCTTCGTTGAACCCTATCTTCGAGAGATTCAAGGGTTGGTTCAAGAAAAAAGTACCGTTATGAAACTGATAGGAAAGGCTAAAAAACCAGAGGGAATACGGTGTTTTTTTAAAGCTAGAACTTCGACTAAGAACTCTGAACTTCAAGTGGAGATTCTCTCAGGACAAGAATCCTTTCGAATCGCTCCACTTCTCTCGGCCAATGCGTGGGCCTTTTTACCTGAAGAGGGCAAAGAAATTATTGAAGATTCTTACATTGAAGTCGTTCCTTTACATAGTTGGGGAATTAAAGAAATATTTTAGTTGGAGGTATCACAATGAATTTAAATCGAGTTATTTTATTTGGGAAACTTAAAAATCTTTCACCTCAAGGCTTTATAGAGGTTTCTATATCTTCCGAAATGACTCCGCAAATATTTCGAGAAGAGGTAGCAAAAGTATTAAGTAGTATAAATCCAAAGTTCAAAGGAATATCTGAACTCAACTCTTCAGCTGTTGCCAATGATTCGAGAATTATTTTTGAGAACGAACCCATTGGAACTTCTCACGAATACTTTCTTTTACCCCCTATATGCGGAGGCTAAAGATCATGAATTCTCCACACACACTCGTTAAGATTATCGAGGGGCCGGTCAAAGCTCACCACATTATCCAATTTCTAAGTCATCCCTCCCATGGAGGGCAAACCTGTTTTTTGGGTTCGGTTCGAGATCTTAATCACGGACGACAGGTCGTGGCTGTGAGTTACGAGTGCCATAAAGTTATTGCAGAAAAAGTTCTTAATGAAATTATCACTGAAGCTCGAGTGAAATGGGAGAAAAACCTATGTGCTATTATTATTCATGGCACTCGAAGACTTCAAGTTGGAGAATTAAGCGTGGGAATTGGCGTTAGTACTCCTCATCGAGATGAAGCGTTCCAAGCCTGTCGCTATATCATAGAAGAACTTAAAATTCGTGTCCCCATCTGGAAACAGGAGCACTATATCGATGGAGAGAGCGAATGGCTTAAAGGGCACGAATTGTGTCAACCACCCCAAGGTACGGCTTTACTTTTGGCGACCACCAAAAGTAAAGCCATACCTTGCGGTGAAGATTTTTCTGAGCTCGTCCATCCAAAGAACCCCACTTCCTAGAATTCCTATCTGAAAGACCTGCTCAAGAGCTATGGGTACGGTATGAAACAATTTATTCAGTGGAGGCCAGTAGATTACCGCTATATGGAGAAGAGAGCCCAAAACCAATCCTCCTAAAAGCCATCTATTTTTAAAGATTCTAAATCTGAAAACAGACTGAGTTTCAGAGCGACAATTAAGAACATTAAACCATTCACACACAACTAATAAGGTAAACACCTCGGAGCGAACTAGCGTAAATGGAACCTCTGTTTTTATTCGATAAATAAACCATCCTAGAGTAATAAGAGCAATCGTAGGAGTCATTAATCCTATGCGAATTTTCATGACTTTTGTAAAAAGGTGCTCATCAGAAGGGATAGGAGCTCTCTTCATTTCATTCCCTTCTAAAGGTTCCATAATAAGATTGAGAGTGATAATTCCCTCTGTGACTAGATTATTCCAAAGAATTTGAACCGCAGTGAACGGAGCCGGAAGCCCCATTAAGAGACTCAAAGAAAGAACTATCACTTCAGCCATAGAAGTCGAAAACAAAAAGAGAATTGTCTTCTTAATATTTTGATAAACCAGACGACCTTCAGTCACCGCAGTTACAAGCGTCGCAAAGTTATCATCAGTTATAATTATTTTAGAAGCCTCCTTCGCCACTTCGGTCCCGGTAATTCCCATCGCCACGCCTACATTAGCTTTCATTAGTGCAGGAGCATCATTAACCCCATCTCCTGTCATTGCTACAATATCCCCTTGCTGTTGATATGCCTTCACAATTCTTAACTTCTGTGCAGGATGAACACGTGCAAACACAGACACCTCGGTTAGTTTTTTTAGAAGATCCTCATCAGAAAGTTCATCTAACTCTTTACCTTCTATCGCAACATCTCCTTGAAAACTAATGCCTAGTGTTTTTGCAATCGCAATCCCAGTAGCTTTATGATCTCCTGTGACCATTACAGGTCGAATGCCAGCCCGTTTACATTGTTTTACCGACTCTGCCACTTCACCCCTCGGAGGATCCCACTCTCCCACAAGCCCTACGAGTGTAATTTTCCCCTTAAAGAAATTAAACCCCTTTGAAGTATCAATAGCCCCCCCCTTAACATATCCCAGAGCCAATACCCGAAGGGCTCGTTCCGCCATTTCTTTTGCAGTTTTTAGAACCTGAGCTCTCATCTCTTTATCTAAGGGTTCCTCTTTTCCCTTTTGATCATAGCTAACACAAAAATCAAGCATCACATCAGGGGCCCCTTTAATGAACACATAATTTCCATGGAGAGTTTCATGCTGAGTCGCCATCATCTTAAAAACTGAATCAAATGGGAGTTCTGCCTCTCTTGGATATTTTTCCCTTAGAACTTTAAAATCCCTCCCCCCTTTCATAGCTAGCGTTAACAAGGCGGCCTCTGTAGGATCTCCTAAAATTCGCCATTGAAAATCCTGAGATTCAGATTCTAAAAGTTCTGAATCATTGCAGAGAACTGCCACTTCAAAAAGACGTTTAAGAGCAAAATCTGCCACGGGATTTAAAATAGCACCTTCTTTCTCAATAAATTTTCCTTCTGGCAGATAGCCCACCCCAGTGACTTCGATTTTACGTTGCCCATCTGTAAGGAAAATGGCAGTGACCGTCATTTCATTCTTGGTCAAGGTTCCTGTCTTATCGCTACAGATTACGGTCGTGGATCCTAATGTCTCAACCGCTGAAAGTCGCCTCACAATAGATCCTCGCTTAGCCATCCTCTGAACCCCAACCGCAAGAGCAATCGTAACAGCGACTGGAAGCCCCTCCGGAACAAGTGAAACCATTTGGCTCATGGCGAGCATAAATATTTCTGAGAAAGAGATCCCCCGAATCAACCCTATAGAGAGAACAAAAAGTGAAACTCCAAGTGCCAGGTAAATAAGTTTCTTTCCAAAATCGTCGATGCGAATTTCAAGTTGCGTCTTAGGCTGTTCTGTGGATTGTGCAAGAGCTGCAATCTTTCCTATCTCATTGCCACTTCCCGTCTCAACCACTACAGCCCTGGCTCTACCCGAAGTCACATGAGTGCCGGCATAAACCATGTTGATACGATCCATAAGTGGAGTATCAAGGGGTAAGATTGAAATGCTCTTGACGACGGGAACAGATTCACCAGTTAAAGGAGCCTCAGCAACAGTAAAAGCTACAGTCTCAATAAGTCGACTATCTGAAGCGATCGCATCTCCCGCCGACAGTATCAAAATATCCCCTGGTACAATTTGAGTGGCCTGAACCACCTCTTCCATTCCTCCACGCACTACCCGAGCCTTAAGACTAGAGAGTTTTCGAAGAGATTCCAAAGAACGTTCGGCTCGCCCCTCCTGAATGGCACCCATGATCGCATTTAAAAGCACGACCCCAATAATAACTAATGAATCACGGGTCTCTCCCACAATAAAAGCGATCCCAGCGGCAGCTAATAATAAATAGATAAGGGGGCTTAAAAATTGGCGCAGAGCCATCGAGACAAACGAACTAGGTTTTATTTCAATAAGACTATTAGTTCCAAAGCGAATTAATCTCTCTGTAATTTCTTCCTTAGATAGTCCGTGATTGGGCCTGGAATTAAGTTTGTTTAATAGGTAAGAAGTTTCGTAGGCGTGCCAAGAGCTTTCAGATTTCCGTACTTCGGGAATAACCATCTCAACGAAAATAATACACTTAAAATAAAAATGCGATCATTAGAAATATAGCTGTCACAACATTAAGATTTTGGAATAAAAGAATGAGTCTTTAGACTACTAATGACACCAAGAACCTCTTGTCGACTTGAATCATTAAGGTGCAGAAACTCAATTCCACAGCCTTTCGGTTCGATTTTTGAATCTTGATTACGGATCCAACGGACAATTCCATTCCCTTCAATGGTATGGGGAGTTCCATGTTCAAATCTAACTGCAAAAGAGGCTTTTGTGTGTTCAGCTGGCAAAGCGTCCTTAAGGGCAATAAACATTCCCCCCTGACCTATATTAAGAACACGTGTTTTAATGGCCTCAGAGAATGTTGAGAAGGTTAATTCGATTTGTAAATCACAAGAGATGGTTTCATTTTCTTTAGAACTCCACACCTCTTCCTTAGAAGATGCAATACGAATAACGCTGTCAAAAAGAACCTTTCTATCAAAGGGTTTCGGAAACATGGCATTTGCTCCCTTGTCATACGCGTCTTCTAAAGTAATGTCCGCAAAGCCAGTGATAAGCATAACCACTGGGATGTTGGAGCTTAGGCCCTTAATTTTTTCTAGCAACTCTATCCCATCCCCCCCTGGCATTCTCACATCGGATAAAACAACATCGATTTTTTCTTTCTTAACTATTTCAAAAGCATCCTTACCATTACCAGCCTCAAATACATGAAAGCCCTTTCGCTTAAAATCAAAAATGATAGCCTTTCTCAAGGCCTCTTCATCATCTACTACTAATATTGTAATCTCATTGGGTTGTCGCATTTTCCAAGCTCCTCTTTAAAAATATTCTTTCACTTATCAAGCAATTGAACGATTCTTATTGTTACTGCTTAAATGTTTCGTGATTCGCTCCATTAGATCCTTTAATCCAAAGGGCTTAACAAGATAGTCTACAGCACCTAGTTGTAAGGATCTAACCACTATCTCCTTGTGGCTTTCTCCAGTGAGCATAATGACTGGACAACGCTGAGTTATATTGTACGTAGCCATAACCTCTAACGTATAAAGACCCCCCATTTTTGGCATCTCGATATCTAGTAATATAATGTCAGGGTTGTGCTTATTTAGTTGTGCGATACACTCCCAACCATCTACGGCGACTAAGACCTCATAGCCTTGTTTTCTTAAATAAATCTCAACCTGTTTCTGAAGCGCCGCATTGTCATCGGCAATAAGAATTTTCTTTTTCATAAAAACTACCTCGAGAGCATTATCGGAATAACAGCACAAAGAGGATAGTAGTTTCTTTTACATGTTTTACATGCGCGCCGAATCGAATTGATTCAGAAGTCAACTGTACTAAGATGCAAAGCGTTGCAATTATCTAAAATCCATAGTTATATGGATTTTTAGTTTATCTCTTTTTAAAGAGATACCGAAAAAAAGAAGAACCTATAAAAACAATGAAAATAGCCATATTTATAATCTGGGCCTCTTTGGTGCTATGCGGGTTTTGGAAACTTTTTGTGTATTCACAAACCCCCGGGTTGCAGTCACCTAACGCCGATTGGCCTAAAGGGTCAAAACTTACTAAAAATGAAAGAGGCTCTACTTTAGTCATTTTTCTTCATCCACAATGCCCCTGTTCCCAAGCAACTATAGGAGAGTTAGAACGGCTTATGCCTTTCATTCAAGGAAAAGTAAAAATCCTTGTCGTTTTTGTCCAATCAGAAAACAGATCTGAAGAATGGACAAAACAGGATCTTTGGAATCAGGTAAGTTCCATTCCAAAGGTAGAGATGATTCTCGATGAGAAAGCTAGAGAGGCGATACAATTTTCCGCACAAACTTCAGGACAAGTCTTCTTTTTTAATGAAAAGGCTCAATTGATCTTTAAGGGGGGGCTTACTCCTGCTCGAGGGCACAGGGGTGATAGTTTCGGAAGAGAAGTTATTCTTTCTTACATAAAAAACCCTCTGATGACAAAGTCAGAGGCACCTGTATTTGGATGCAGTCTACCCCTCCCTTTAGAAGCAAAAGCACCTAGGAGATTAGAAAATTATGCAACCCCAAGATAATGAACTCACCCAAGAGAAGAGAAAACAGGAAATCTATAACGAGTATCTCTTTATTAATGCAGCTAAAACGGACAAAATGTTTGCTTTTCTTTTTGGGATTCAGTGGATCCTGGGAATTGTTTTTGCTTTAGTTATCTCACCCAAAACATGGATAGGAGAATATAATCAAGTTCACATCCATGTCTATGCAGCCATCTTTCTTGGGGGGCTGATTGCCTCTTTGCCTGTTTTTTTAATCTTTAGGAATCCAGGGGCCACACCTAACCTGAAAGTGACAATAAAGGAGGGCCTTCGGCCGGCATCTGAAACGTTCAGCGGCTACGCCGCTTCACTAAAAGCCTGAAGATTGTCGCAAATTTTGGAGTAGATTTCCTCGCGGACATCACAAGTATTTAATTTGA
>SXGT01477070.1_pt1 | contig 11422 bp, 14 predicted proteins | sample 3176221 | NCBI WGS metagenome assembly SXGT01 (sample SAMN11356862, study PRJNA531348) | freshwater metagenome | isolation source: freshwater sample F1-120 | place: China: Fuxian Lake, Yuxi | collected 2017-12-25
GGGACTTTTTTTTATGAAAAAAATGCCAACACCCGTCTTTCAGTAGCCAGTATCACCAAATTAATGACCATTCTGCTGATTCTCGAAGAAAATAAATTAAATGATGTTACAAAAATAAGCTCAAACGCCGCTAGCACCGAAGGTTCAACAATGTTTCTCCATGAAGGTGAAGAAATTGCTATAGAAAATCTTGTCTATGGTGCCCTAATCCACTCCGCAAACGACGCCTCCGTTGCTCTCGCGGAATACAATGCCGGATCAGTGACCAATTTTGTTGATAAAATGAACAAAAAAGCAAAAGAACTTGGTCTTACCAATACACATTTTTCAAACCCTGTAGGACTGGATGACTCCCAAAACTATTCATCAGCGAGCGACATTGCAAAACTTGCACAGCTAGTTTATGCAAATAATTTTATCAAACACGCCGCCAACCTTCGTGAAATGGATGTCCGTTCAGTTTCAGGTGATTTGACACACAAACTTGAAACTACAAATGACCTTCTTGATAACACATATTTGAAAATCAAAGGACTCAAAACCGGGAGCACTGATTCAGCAGGCTTATGCCTGGTTTCAGTTGCTGAAGACGAAAATGACAACGAAATTATAACTGTGGTATTAAACAGCCCAGCCCGTTTCACCGAAACAAAAATTCTTACTGACTGGACCTTTAGAGCTTATAACTGGTAAAAATGGAAGCAATAATTTCAAATCTTATCTTAATTTTTGGATCCGGAACCTTAGCGTTCCTGATCGCTTTTGTTTTAAGCCCCTGGTTCACGCGCAAATTGATCCAGTTCAAAATGGGCAAACAGATCCGCGAAAACGCCATGACCGGTGAAGCTTCTCCTCTATTTAGCGCGCTCCATGCAAAAAAAAGCGGCACGCCAACAATGGGTGGCCTTCTGATTTGGGGAACCGTTCTGGTAGTCATCCTGCTCTCTCGTGTTTTCTCAGCAACCGGCCTTTTCGACCGCTCACTTTTAAATAGAAAAGAAACCTGGATTCCCATTTTCACCCTCGTCACCTGCGGCCTTCTCGGCCTTGTCGACGATTATCTTAACATCAAAGGAATCGGAAAAACCAAAGGCTTAAGCGCAAAAATCAAATTCCTGTGGCTCACTATCTTCTCGGCCGTCGGTGCCTGGTGGTTCTACGCCAAACTCGGCTTCGACTCTGTCATGATCCCCATTCCCGGCATGGAAGCCCTCCATCTAGGAATATGGTATATTCCACTCTTCATTTTCATCATCATTGCCACCGCCAACGCCGTAAACTTTACCGACGGCCTCGACGGCCTAGCATCAGGTCTTTTAATCATGTCTTTCGGCGCATTCGGCATCATCGCCTACGTCAAAGGCCTTCTTATCCTCGCCGCCTTCTGCGGCGTAATTTGTGGCGCCCTCCTCGCCTTCCTCTGGTTCAATGTTCCACCCGCCCGCTTCTACATGGGCGACACTGGCTCCCTCTCCCTGGGCGCCACCCTCGGAGTCATCGCCATGCTTACAGACCAAACTCTCGTACTGCCTTTAATTGGCTTTATCTTTGTAATTGAAGCCCTTTCCGTAATCATCCAGATCACCTCCAAAAAATTCTTCAAACGCAAAGTATTCAAAATCGCCCCTATCCATCATCACTTCGAACAATGCGGCTGGGCCGAATTCACGGTCGTCATGCGCTTCTGGATCATCGGCGGCATCGTCACAGCCTTCGGGCTGGTCCTTGGCCTCATAATGACCCTATAGAAAGAGGACAGGCAAAAACAAATTGAATGAATTCGAAGCTGAACGAAATTTTTTTTGTCTATCCTCTTTACTGTAGCTGTGGTGGGAGCACCTTGTCATCCTCAACCTTTGGTGGCTCAACTGGAGGCAAAGGATCAACAGTCTCTGTTGGTACTGGATCAACAACTGTAGGAGTTGGCGTAACAATTGGATCCGGAGTGACCACCGGCTGAGGTGTCACCTGTCGGTCAACAGTCTGAACAAGGGAAAGATCCTCTTCAACGCGAACTTTCAATTCTTCGCGAACAGGAACGGAACCTTTATTATCTTCGATGATCTGGGCAACCTCGGCAAAATCACTTTTCGATTCTTCTAAAACATCAGCCGCAACCTCCTTATCTCCCTTAAGACTAGCATCCTGAGCCTGGGATAATTTTTCCAGCGCCTGATCTCTCTTCACCTCGGCAACTTCCACCACATTCTCCGCTCCCAAAATCTCTAAATCCTCAACAATTTTTTTTGCATCATACAAAGCCGAATTTGGAAGTGCCAAACTCAAATTCTTCTTCTGCAACAAAACCTTATCTTGAACATAAGTTTTAAGTTCTTTTGAATATTCGGCATCTGTATGACCAACTTCATCAACTAAATTATAAAACCCTTTAACATTGCGAGAAAACTCGTTAATAACCACTAGAGTTTTTTCCTTTTCTTCCAAGGACAAATTTGGATCTTCAAGCTTAACCTGTGCAGCAATAAAATTCTTTTCCGCCAAATCCAATTCAATTTTTTTCTTTTTCACATCATCAAAAGTCAAAAACACCAAAGTCTTTTCAATCAAAGATGAGTCAAAAGAAATTTCCTCACCATCCTGAATTCCCACACTTTCCATTTTTGCCACCAACAAGCGTTTTTCCACTTCTGCAAGATATTCCTGATCATTATCAAGATTATCTTTCACCCATCCAGCCAAACGTTTCTGCTCATCAATCGGCTGAATATAAACCAAATTATCGACATCCTTCACTAACTCCTGACCTGTCATAATACGCTCATTTTTACCCGCAGTCTGAACATCAACAGCATTATTAAAAACTCCGACTTTCACAGATTCAGAATTCACATCGACATTAAAAGCCCCTTTTGTTGCCAACGTGGTAACATCTCCAGCCGTCACGACAAAAGAAGAGCCGCGTTCCACCAAATTAACCACTCTCGACCAGACAATACCCTGATCAACTGCAAGCTCTACATAAGTTTTAAGTGAATCTTCCTCCGGCCTAAACATTTTTGTCACCACAACCTGGGTATCATCAGCCAAACGCGCAACACTGTCATCAAAGAAACGAATTGTCGCTGTCGCTTCATGACCTGTAATAACCTTATCATTCTCAAAAATCTTCATCTTAGCGAAAACTTCCAACTTCGTCCCCTCTCTCACTACCTCAACTTCTCCGGAAAAAGAATCCAAAACCGTAAATGTCTCAGCATTAACAACTCTCGTCTCCACGCCTTTGACGCCAAAAACGCCAAAAAATAGGGCCATCAAAACAAAAGCACTTACAAACTTCTTATCAAAAAGATACAACCAAAAAAATCTCTTCTGGGATCTATCCTCAATTAAAGCAAAAATTCGCTCTTTTAGCTTCGCTTTCAAGGAAGAATCCATGGAAAATCTCGCCTCCCTAAGATATTCAGCCACTGGCAAATCAATTTTCTGCATCAAATTCTTCTTCAATTTTTCGCTTCTCTCTAAGGAAATTTGCGGTTTCGCCAAAGACCGAAGATCATTCTCTAGCTTTTCAAATCCTGGTTTTATGTCTTTATTCAATATCATACACTCTACTAAACGTGAGTTTTTGTTATTTGTTACATTAAAAGTCATATTTTATCCCCATCTCCTCAAGCACCCCTTTTAAAGCTTTCAAAGCCCTAAACTGCAAAATCCTTACGCTCCCCTCGCTTCGCTTCAAAATATCCGCAATCTCTTTATTGGAAAAATCATTGATAAACTTATAAATAAGGATATCCCGATACACTTTTCTGATCTTAGCAATAGCTGTCTTTAAAATTTTCTGATCAATCTTATTTTCAATCTGATCAGTAGGGTTATGCTCACGCTTATGGTCACGAATATCAATCGTCAACTCCGCAATATCACGATCCTTTGCAGAACGGTAATAATCAATCACAAGATTATGTGCAATCCGAAAAACCCAGGCTGAAAAAGCACTTTTACCAGCAGTATACTTATTAATATTTTCCCAAACCTTTAAAAAAACTGTCTCCAGCAAGTCCTCCGCATCCTCACTTTTCACCCGATAATAAATGTACTGATAAAGCGGATTAGACAAAATATCATAAAGCACTCCAAAGGCATCATGGTCACCTTCCTTCACCTTCTCAACCAGAGCTTCAATCTCCTCCTTGCGACTATTTAAATTATTTTCAGCCATTTTATTAAAACAAAAATTCCTGACAACGATCTACTTCTTCATTACTTCCAGCGAAAATCGGCGTCCTCTGGTGCAAATCCCCAACCGGTTTATCCAAAATCCGCATCATTCCGTCCGTACTGGCTCCACCCGCCTGTTCAATCAACAAACTGATTGGACTACACTCAAATAATAAACGTAATTTTCCTTCATTTGCTTCACTATATCCCGGATAAGAAAAAATCCCCTTACCTTTAACCAAAATCTGATTTATATCCGGGACCATTCCACCCGAATATCTCAAAGTGTATCCCTCGCGGCACCAATAATTTACCAGTTCCAGATAGTCTTCCCGCTCCGTACAAGCCCGCAGATTACCCGGCGCAAACATCTTCCCACTTTTTATTTCAAAACCATCGCGCACAAAAACAAACTCCTCTTTATCAAGCATAAACTCTACAACCCCATTTTTTATTGTCAGCATAATCGTCGTTCGCGGACCATAAACCGCAATCAAACTCGCCACCTGCTCATCACCGGTAATTCCAACAAAAGTATCAGTTTTATAAATTCCAAAAATACTTCCCAGCGCCAAATTACTATCTACAAGTGAAGATCCGTCCAAAGGGTCAAAACAGACCGCATAAGGACCATCAGAAATCTTTTCCTCATCTTCCATCTCTTCTGAAGCGATCAATCCTACATAACCGTTTGAACGCAAATGATCGACAACAAATTGATTCGCAATCAAATCCAGCGCCAACTGATCCTCTCCTGAAGCATTTTCACTGCCTGCCTTTTCCGCACCCGAGGATTTCACCACCTTCGAAATATCTTTTACAGCACTAAAAATCGCCTTCAACGTAATCGCCAAACCTTCATCAACATTCTGCTCTCTAATATACAAATCGAAATTTTTAGACATGAAAAATAGTTATCCTTAGTGTGGGTATACTAAAGGAATTGAAAATTATTTCAAGTCAGCGGGCCTTGCGACCAGAGGGCGCACATTTTTCAACAATAGAACGCTTTTCTTAAACAAACCACCTCAGCAAATCCTTCACTCTACTAATATATCCCCATTCATTATCATACCAAGCGACAACCTTCACATAATCTCCCCCCAAAGTCTTTGTACACAATGAGTCCACAATCGCCGAGCGAGTATCACCTCTAAAATCTACCGAAACCAATGGCTCATCACACAAACCCAAAATCCCCTTCATCTCACCTTCAGCATACCGGCCAAAAGCCGCATTAACATCTTTCTCGCTCACTCCCCGCCCCAGCTTCGCCACCAAATCAATGCAGGAAACAGTCGGAATCGGCACCCTGAAAGCCATTCCATCGACCTTCCCTTCAAGTGAAGGAATCACCCGCGAAATCGCCTTCATTGCTCCAGTCGTCGTGGGAATAATTGATTCAGTTGTCGAACGTGAACGTCGGAAATCCTCAGGATTAGAATTATCCAAAAGATTTTGCGTATAGGTAAAAGCGTGAATCGTCGTCACAAAGGACATCTCAATTCCAAACTCTCTTTCCAAAACTGCCAGAACCGGCGCCAGACAATTTGTCGTACAAGAAGCATTCGAAACAACTTTCAGATCCGCCGGATTATAGTCGCGCTCATTCACTCCCATGACAATATTTGGGATCGTCATCTCACTGCATGGCGCAGTAATAAGCACTTTTCCCGCACCGGCATCAAGATGCTTCTGCGCATCCGCCATCTCTGTAAACTTTCCTGTCGCCTCAATCACCACATCAATTTTCTCTGAAGCCCAATCCACTTTTCGCGGATCCGCCTCCTGAAAAACCTTCACCTTCCCGCCATTCACCACTAAATCACCGCCAGCCACGCTAATATCCGCATCACACTTTCCATACAAAGAATCATATTTTAAAAGATACGCATGTGACTCCGCATCCGCGCGGCTATTAATCGCCACAATCTCAATATCATCGGTCTCTAAAGCCTGTCTATGAACTCCTCGACCTATGCGGCCGTACCCATTGATTGCAACTCTGATTGGCATATTATTTTGAATTATCTAACATTTGCTGAAACTTTGACCCCAAAGCCAAAGCATCATCTTTCTCTCTCTTCCACATATTGCGGCCGAAAATAAATCCGAAACATCCGGCATCCAGACAAGCCTCTACATTTTCAGTCAATTCTTCATCACTTACCTGATCTCCACCGCTAAACAAAACCGGCACGCCCTGAGCAGCCTCCACAACACGTTTTGTCCTCTCCCATTTTTGCGCTTTGGCATCTAGACCCATCAATTCTCCCTCTAATTTTCGATAATAACTCGGCACACTTTCATTAGTAGTAAAATCTCCAGGCGCCGAAACCGGAATATTCGCTTTAATCACTGTCGCCCCCATTTCTGTCGCCATTCGCACCGCTGATTCAACTGCATAACTGCAATCTTTTCCGCCTTTCATTTCGACCGCTTCACCGCGAGGATAAGCCCAAACAATCAATGGCATTCCGTAGCGATCACAAGCCTTTCGCACATCGGCCAACTGCGGCAAATCCTCATCCTGACGTGGAGAACCATAATACATTGTATAACCAATCGCCGCCGCACCCATGCGCACACCATCTTCAACATAAGAAGTGTAAACGCTCAAAGGCGCTTTCTGCGGAGGAAAAGAAGTTTTTCCGTTAATTTTAAGTAAAAGGTGCACTTTGCCTGCAAGTTTTGTCCAATATCTTTTTGCCAACCCATAGTGAATAGCAACACCGTTATAACCGCCTTCCAAAGCCAAATTACAAATATAATCTGGATTCGCCGCATCCGGATTTGGATCGATATGCCGATTATCATGCTCGATAAATTGATCGTAAGGAAGAATCATTGTTGTACCGCTTGGTCGAACCATCTGCGCCATTCGTGCCATTTCTCCCGGAGAAAAATAGTTATTTCTAAAAAATCGCATCGGATCCTGCATATTTTGTACGGTTAAAAGTTAATCTGCTATCGCGGGCAGATTAATGGAAAGCGACAGATTTTGCAACGTTTCGGACCATCGAGGTTTGACCTTTAGCAAAATCAGCCTTAAGATACACTCTTCACTAAAAATCTATAACGAGCATGAGGCAAACAATAGACGATGTTCTCAACGCAGAAGATACAGAATATCTTCAGGACTGGAGCGTAGAAGCCGCAAGCTGGGACAAAGCAAAATTCTATGACCAAATCGCAAAAACTTTAGATACTCCTGATGGATATCTACACATAGATTTTGGCACAGGGTTAGGTAACCTCCCAAGAGCAATCAAGAGAAAAAACCCAAGAGGAAGCGTTATTGGAATTGAAAAAAGCACCCCAATGATACAGGGAGCTCTTTATCAAAACCAAATGGAAGGACACAAAAGCCTGTCACACCAAGGATACACAAGAAGTCTATTGGGACCATATATAAGAACTACTTTTAAAATCGACCCCAGTGAAAAAACCATGGTTGAACAAGCAATTGAAGAACACTGGGTAATAATAATCCAAGATGATCTTAGAAGCTTAAACATCTTAGAAGAAATTCTTGGAAAAAGACCGGTAACATCAGGAAGCTACACATTACCCGGAAATTCACGTGCATTTCCTTATGAAGAATTTGCTCTAGGACAAGAAATCGGACCAGAAGCGATACTAAAAGCAAAAATTCGGGCATTAACTTTATCTTTTGCAAAAGCAGACCACATAATGACAAAAAGAACTAGGTCAGGAAGCATATACACCATAGTAGACAGAATTCCAATAATCGAAGATAGAACAGAAGAAGCTAGCAGAAATTACCTCAAGCAACGATTCGGAAAATTACTAGAGTTCTGGGATCCCCAAAAACCAGAGAGTGTCCAGGCAGAAGTATTAAATCAAATAAAAACTCCCATGGGCTGGAAGTCTAAAGATAAATCCACTCTTGTATTATCTAAAGAAGGAGGAAAACTAGCAAGCAAAGAAGCAAAAGCACTAAGAAAAATTTCTGAAACAGGAGTGATAATAATGCCACTACAGAGAAAATCGAAAAAATACTAGCGACTCGCGATCGCCGTCTCCTGATGAATGAAAACTGAGGCCTGTGGCTTCACCATTCTTTTTACCTTTGGCGACTCCTGAATCGCCTTTAGTGAACGCGCGACCGAAATCTGCATCTGCATACTCTCACTTTCCTTAACCAGTTCACTATTTTCTGCCTCAAGAGAATTTAAAACGTAGCCCTTTGTCACCTGACGCGCAGAAAACATCAAAGTAATTACCGTAATCAGCGCAACAAAAACTACCAGAGAGGCAAGAAGAAAAAACGGACCAAGTTCAAATTTTGCAAAAAATTTCTTTAGAAGATTTCGAGAATAGTGAGTACCACGAGTGAGGACAAGTTGAGACATAGAAACATTTATTAATATTTTTTGATTTTCTTGTAAGCTCTTAGCTTCGCACTTCGACTTCTGGGATTTTCTTTAATCTCTTCCTCGCTTGGGCTTACAGGTTTTTTTGTTAAAACTTCTATTATAGGATCACCGTAGTTGCTGTAGATACTTTCTTCGGCAGTAGCCGCTGGTCTTTCTAACTCTTTAAAGAAATGTTTTACGATTCGATCTTCCAGAGAATGATAGGAAATAATTACAATCCGTCCTCCTATCTTCAACATCTCCATTGCTTGCTCGAGAACCTCCTCCAGAACCTTTAGCTCCTCATTAACTTCTATTCTTAAGGCCTGAAAAACTCTCGTCGCGGGATGAACTTTTGACTTTCTCTTTACGATTTCCGGCAAAATGCTTGAGATAAATTCTGCTAACTCCACTGTGGAAGTAAAATTTTGAGTTGCTCTCCGTTTACATATTTCCCTCGCAATCTTCTTTGCCATCTTCTCCTCACCGTATTGAAAGAAAATTCGCACCAGATCATCCTCTCTATATGCATTTATGACATCCGACGCCATAAACTTCGCACGCGGATCAAATCGCATATCAAGTGGACCATCCTTATTAAAAGAAAATCCTCTCTCCGGATCATCCACATGCGCGGAGGAAAGTCCAAGATCGAGCAAAATCGCATCGATTTCTTTAAAACCAGCTTCTGTGATCCTATTTTTTAAGTAACGAAAATTATCGTGAACGTAAGTAATTTGTTTTTCAAAGTCTTTAAGTCTCTTCTGCGCTTCTTCTAAATTTCTTCCATCTTGTTCAAAGGCAATCAAACTTCCTTTTTTGCCAATCACTTTCAGCATATCCAGGCTATGTCCTCCCAGTCCAAGCGTGCCATCAACTACCACTTCACCACCTTTTAGCTCTAAGTACTTTTGCACATCATTTCTGAGTACCGGAACGTGTTCCATTTTGGCTTCAAATAAAGGCTTATTCATTATCTATTTTTCAATTAGTGTTCAAAAGTTGTGCACACTATGTGTATAAATTTTGTACACCAAGCTTAAGGCTAAGGTTAAAGCTTTACTCAATTTTGGTCAATAATTTCCCAACAAAAGGGTTCAAAAAATATAGTCACAAAAGAAAAAAAACCAAAAATAACCGCTCCACAAAAACAAAAAGACCACGAGAAACAAAATCTTGATCAAAAATAGTTCTATTGCATAACTTTTTTGCACCATCGCTTTTCCGCTTTACCCAAGGCAAAATAAAAGGTATCTATTTTTACAAGATGTCTGAAGAATTAATTACATTTTTCACCGCGATGATCCCTTTTGTGGACCTCAAACTTGCCATCCCCCTGGGACGGGAACTTGGCTTATCTTCAACAAATGCCCTACTTTTTGCCGTAGCCGGAAACACCGTCCCCTGCGCAATCATGCTCGCCGTACTCGAACCATTTTCTAACTGGGCACAAAAAAAATCTAAATTTATGCACAACATCCTTCATAAAACTTTTGAAAAAACTCGAAAAGACCATTCAAAAAGATTTCAAAGATATGGAGCAATTTTTCTCATCGCCTTTGTCGCACTGCCAATCCCAGGAAGCGGAAGCGCCGCCAGTGCAATTTTAGCTTTTCTTTTCGGAGTAGACTACTGGAAAGCCTTAAGTTTAATTTTCGCAGGCATTTTAATTGCCGGCATCACAATCTCCGCCGGATGGCAATCTATCACCGCCTTAATCGACATCTTCAATTAAAATCGGCCCCTGCCGTAAAATCTCAATCTTATCCCCCACCACTTTAACAATAGTTGAAGGCGCAACCCTTGGAATCCTTCCACCATCAATTACAAAATCAATATCCATCGCCTTCTCTCCAAAGACAGTAGTATTTGCCTCATAAAGCGGTTCCTGACCTGAAACATTCGCACTGGTTGTAGTTACCGGACGTCCAAAAGACCAAACCATCATTCGCGTAAAGTCATCACTGGAACATCGGATCGAAACAAAATCTACACCGGGATTAAAAAAATCCGGCAACTCTTCACTGCGCGGAACCAGGATAGAAAGTGGACCTGGCCAATACCTTTGGGCCAAATCCAAAGCTTTCTTCGAAAATATTCCAAATTTTTGCGCCATTGGCAAACCATCAACCAAAATACTAAAAGGTTTATCTTCACGGCCTTTAATGCTCTTCAACTTCTCCAAAGCAGATTCATTATAAACATCGACCGCAAAACCATAGCAGGTCTCAGTCGGATGCATCACCACCCCACCACTTTCCAAAACTCCTTTAACAATTACAATATCATTCATCTTGAATCCCCTATTAGCACCTTATATACTACCACAAAATTCCTAACCTCAAAACAATGAAGCTCAAAGTCGCAATTAACGGTTTCGGACGAATCGGCCGCCAGGTTTTTCACATTAATTTAGAAAAAAACTATTTCGACATCGTTGCCATCAACGACCTTACTGACGCCCCAACTTTAGCTCATCTTTTAAAGTACGACTCAAACTACGGAGTTTTGGACCACGAAGTGTCCACAAACGGATCTGACCTTGTTGTCGACGGAAAATCCTACAAAGTTTTATGCGAAAAAGATCCTGCAAATCTGCCATGGAAAGAACTCGGCGTTGACCTTGTAATTGAGGCAACCGGCTTCTTCACGGACAAAGACCAGGCCGTAAAACATTTAGAAGCCGGTGCAAAAAGGGTCGTCATCTCCGCACCTGGAAAAGACCTCGACTTCACAGTTTGTTTAGGTGTGAACGATAAGGAATTCGACGCTTCAAAACACTTCCTGATTTCGAACGCTTCCTGCACAACCAACTGCCTCTCCCCTCTCGCTAAAGTTCTAAATGACAATTTCACGATCGA
>SXGT01879617.1_pt1 | contig 11422 bp, 15 predicted proteins | sample 3176221 | NCBI WGS metagenome assembly SXGT01 (sample SAMN11356862, study PRJNA531348) | freshwater metagenome | isolation source: freshwater sample F1-120 | place: China: Fuxian Lake, Yuxi | collected 2017-12-25
AGTTCATTGAGCACTATCGATTCCTGATTCGTCGTCTGTTTCGCGTGATGATTCCCGGCCGAGTCGTCGCTGTTCACTGCAAGGATCTGCCGAAGTACGCCAATAAGCATGGAGCGGCTGGCTTGATCGATTTCCCCGGGATGATCATTCAAGCCTACGAGGCAGAGGGTTTCGTCTATCACTCTCGCGTGACGATCTGGAAATGCCCGGTCACAGAACGCGAGCGGACGAACAACAACGGCCTGCTACATAAGACGGCGACTCGCGATCGTTCACAGCTTCGCCAAGGCATGGCCGACTTTATTATCGCGTTCCGCAAGCCAGGCGTCGACGGTCTCATGAGCAGCGAGCCGGTCACAATCGGCGACGGAACTACTGGATTCAATGAGTACTGCGGCGACTTGGATCCTCGAGAGACAATCGCCCATCCGTCTCCTTTTGCTCGAAAAGCCAAAGACGGCATGCGTGAGTCAGTCAGGATCTGGCAGCGTTACGCCGAGCCGGTTTGGTGGGACATCAACCAGACTCGAGTTCTCAATTACAAGCTCGGCCGAGACGAAAACGACGAAAAACACATCTGCCCGCTGCAACTCGACGTCATCCACCGTTGCCTGCAGCTCTGGAGCAATCCTGGTGACGTCGTTCTCTCGCCATTCGCAGGCATCGGAAGCGAGGGCTATGAAGCGATCCTAATGGGCAGGAAATTCGTTGGAATCGAGCTGAAAGAAAGCTACTACCGACAGGCCATCAAGAATCTGCAGAAGGCTGAGCAAGAGACAAAACAGGCCAGTCTGTTCCAGCACAGCAGCGAGCACGACGCCGCCGAGATGGAAGCTGAGATCAGCAGTTTTGTTGGCGATAAACGAGTCGACGGCGTGACTATCGACGAATACGCAGACTTATAGGACCTGAATGTTAAGTAGGAGCTCGAAAATGACTGCCGATGAAGCCAGGAAGTTAGCAAAAAGACATGTCACTCCGCTTTCGATCTGTTATTTGCACATCAAGGCGAAAGCGACTCAAGGATATTCAGGATGCTCAGTGTATTTCACACGCGTGAACGAAGAAAAGTTAGCAAACAAGCTGTCGGCTAACGGATTTAAAGTGTCGTTTTCCAAAACGATCAAAGACGCGAAAACAACACAAGTGCATATCAGCTGGAGAAGCTGACCTAAAACGCTCGCTCAATACGCAGAACTTTAGAAAGACACCATGTTTCAATATCAATTTCGCCCCTATCGGATGTGGCCAGTCGCGAAGACTCGTTTTCCAGAGAGGTCGCGATTCAAAGCCGAATGGACCGACACTCTTGACCTGCTGGAACGAGAACTCGACCACCTGTCAGCACGCGACGTCATCCTGCAAGCCGACGTCGACGAACGCGAGATCCGCAACGACGGCATGCTCAGATCGAATGCCTGCGTTCGCTCTGATGGCATCGTTCTCACTTTCCAATCGAGCCAGGGGACTCTGTCGTTCCCCTGCGACAAATTCGACAGCTGGAAAGACAACGTGCGGGCAATCGCTCTCTCGTTGGAGGCATTGCGAAAAGTTGATCGATACGGCGTGACGAAGAACGCAGAGCAGTACCGCGGCTGGAAGGCCTTGGAGGACAAAAGCAAAGCTGGGAGTTTTTCTACCCAGCTTGAAGCATGGCAGTTCTTAAATCGCCATGCGGAAACAGGTAAGTTCGAAAACGCAGTTAAGGACCGCGAAACACTCAAGAAAATCCATCGTTCCGCTGTCACCAGATATCACGACGATACAACTGGCGGATCAGAAGAGATCGTTAAACGAATCAACGAAGCCTTTGAATATATCGACAAGAGACTCGAATCATGAGCACCTTTCAACTCACCAACGCACCGCCGTCAATCCTCTGTCCCTTCCGCGTTGTCGTCGACACTCGCGAGCAGTCGGCTTTTCGATTCGAGGGTTTTAAGGGCGACTCCAAGCAAAAGTATCGCCCGCTGTTCATCGAAACGGTCCCGGCCGCATTGTTCGCAGGCGACTACAGCATCGAAGGCTGGGAGGATCAAATCGCCATCGAGCGGAAGTCGAAAGATGATTTCTACTCAACGTTTATATCTGATCGCGATCGCGGCGAAGAACAGTTGCGAAAACTTGACTACCTGCAAAAAGCGTTCGTTGTCATTGAAGCCAGTATGGAGGATGTCCTCAGAGGCCCGGACAGAGACATGGAAGACGACAATCGTCGCAAACAGCGAAAATCAATGTTCCGTTCGCTGATCGCCTGGCAGCAACGTCGGCCAAAGATTCACTGGCAATTCATGCCATCAAGACAGCTGGCTGAACTCTACACGTTTCGGTCGTTAGAGCGGTTCTATCAGGACGTGACGAGCGGTAAGCAGGTAATTGAGAGAGGGGAGTAATGGAAGACAACCGAAAATGCTGGTCATGCGGCAATCCATCAGGAAGTGACTCCGGATGTGCAGTGTGTCGCAATCAGATCAAGCCGAGCACAATCGAAAAAGTTCAGCACGGCGGCAGCCACTATAAGCGAATGGGCATCGAGCCTGTTCAATACTGCCACGCCAACGGACTTAACTTTCTGGAAGGGTCGGCCGTGAAGTACATCACTCGCCACCGCGACAAAGGCAAAGTGGAAGATGTCAAAAAGGCAATTCACTATCTGCAGATGATTCTTGAATTCGAGTATCAAACAAAAAGCACTGTCACCTACTAAAAAGGCTTCTCTCTCCATGGGATTCTCCGCAAAGATTATCGCCGATTCAATCAACCCATCTGGCAGTCGACTAACGACAGTCGAGCTGACCTACCCTCGCTGCATCCACAGCGAATTCATGACTCACCGCATGTTCTCACGGAATGCCGCATCGAGCCGAGCAATTCCAGTTGAGAAGATGATCAAAGCGATCGAGGAAGAGCCGTTCATTCCGATTCATTGGGGTGTAAACCAAAAGGGCATGCAGGCCGACAAAGAACTGCCTCTTGAAGATCGTCTTGCCTGCGAGGATACCTGGTTGAAAGCTCGAAATCATGCCTTGCGTCACGTTCGCACGATGATGAACCAAGGCCTTCACAAGCAGATCGCGAACCGAATTCTCGAGCCCTGGATGTGGATTACGGTCATCTGCACCGGGAACCAGAACGCATACGAAAACTTCTTCAAGCTGCGATGCCATAAAGACGCCGAGCCGCACATCCAAAAGATTGCCTTCATGCTTCGCAAGATCTACGACGAGCGCGAGAGATCGAGCGTCACACAGTTGAGGTGGGGCAGGCTTCATGTCCCGCTGACGGGATTTGATGGCGACGAACTGCTTACAGAAGAGGATCTAAAAAAAGTCTCCGTCGCCCGCTGTGCCCGCGTGAGCTACCTCACGCACGAAGGCAGGCGAGACGTGCAAGCTGATATCGCACTTCATGATCGATTAGCCGCTTCTGGACACTGGAGCCCATTCGAGCACGTCGCAGCTGCCGGAGCCTGCTGGAGCGAAAAGGCTAGCGGAAACTTCGGAAAAGGCTGGCTCCAGTACCGCAAGGAATTCGCTAATGAAATGTGCCGCAATGCACCACGATAGATCCATGTCAAGCCGCTGCTCAGTGACGACGGCGGCTTTTCTATTTCGCATCCACAACACGCAGGCACGGATCGCCCTTAATTCATGTCAACACCTTCGCCATTTACGATTCTCGACAAGCTGACCGAAGTCAGGGCGGAAGGCAACAATAAACACGGCCAGCCGCAATGGTCGGCACGATGCCCGATCCATGACGACTCACGCAACTCGCTGGCAGTCTCGATCGGCTCGAATGGCGGCGTCATCCTCATGTGCCACGCATGTGGACCATCGGCAACAGGCGAGATCCTCAAGGCTGTCGGCGGCACCTGGTCAGATCTGTTTCCAAACGACCAATACGAAGCCTACCAACGCAACGGCATCAATGGCCATGCCAACGGATCATCCGGACGCCCGAAGAAGACTCCATCAAAACACGACGCCCCGGCCGCTGAAAAAAAGATCGTCGCCACGTACGACTACCGTGACGAATCGGGCGATCTGCAGTTTCAAGTTGTTCGCTACGAGCCCAAAGACTTCCGCCAACGTCGCCCGACCGGCAATCCTGCCAAGCCATGGGAATGGAATCTCCACAACGCCAGAATCATTCCCTATCACCTGCCGCAACTCATCGCCGCTGATCCTTCGATTCCGGTCCTGATCGTCGAGGGCGAGAAAGACGTCGAGAATCTGGAGAAAGGGAAGTTCGTCGCCACCTGCAATCCAATGGGAGCGGGCGGGGCAGGGAAGTGGCTCCCAAGCTTCAATGAACACCTCGCCAGCCGCCACGTCGTCCTGATTCCCGACAACGATCCTGACGCCAAGCCAGGCGAGCCAGAAGCCAAAGCGTTCATCGGCCAGAAGCACATGGCGTACATCGCCGCACAACTGAAAGGTATTGCGGCTTCGATTCGCATCCTCAATCTGCCAAACCTGCCGGTCAAAGGCGACGTCACCGACTGGATCAACGCTGGCGGCACGCCCCAACAACTCAAGCAGCTGATCCTCGATTGCCCACTCCTTGACGACAGCACTGCCCCTGCAGCTCCCGCCGTTCTTCCCGTCGAAGCCAACGCCGATCCATATCGTCTCGCGAACATCTTCCTTGACCAGTCTCGCGACGGCCGATCGTCTTACATCACATACCGCTACTGGCGAGAAGTCTGGTACACCTGGACGGGCTCAGCTTACCGGCCGGTTTCAGGCGTCGAGATGAAAGCGATGGTGTCGCGATCGGTGAAAGCGGAGTTCGACCGCATCAACATCGAAGATCAGATGGCCGGACGCTTCGACGAACACGGTAACAAGAAAGTTGCCCTCGTCGTCAACACGCAGCTCGTCACCAACGTCATGGCCGCTCTGGCCGCACTCGCGATCATCCCGACCGACGCCGACGAGCCGACATGGGTTGAGCCTGAGCAGCAAAAACATCAGCCAGACGCCTCGGAGTTCGTTTCCACCAAATCACACCTGCTGCACTTGCCGTCGATCACCAGCGACAACCCGACGTCACTGGCTCAATGCCGCTTGCACCACACACCAGCCTACTTCTCGACCGTCGTCCTGCCCTACGACTATTCACCCTCGGCCACCTGCAAGCGTTGGGATGCCTTCCTTGATCGCAACCTCGAAGGCGACATCGAACGCATCAACGTGCTGCAGGAGTTCTTTGGCTACTGCCTGTCGTCGCACCTGAGCTACCAAAAGTTCCTGCTGCTCGAAGGCGAAGGATCCAACGGTAAATCGGTCATCTGTGCCGTCCTGACCGCACTCCTCGGTAAATCCAACGTCTCGCACGTGCCGCTGGAGAAGTTCGGCGAACGATTCGCCCTGACGTCTACGCTCGGCCGGCTGGCCAACATCGCCTCGGAGATCGGAGAAATCGACCGCGTTGCCGAGGGAGCCCTGAAGTCGTTCACCGCGGGCGATCGCATGACCTTCGACCGAAAAAACCTGTCACCAGTCGAAGCCGCGGCAACCGCAAAGCTCGTCCTGGCCACCAACAACCGGCCACGGTTCACAGATCGATCTGAAGGCCTCTGGCGACGCATGCTGATTATTCCGCTGCACGTCCAGATCAAGGACGACGAAAAGATTTACGGCATGGATCAGCAGTGGTTCTGGGACAAAGCTCAAGAGCAGTCGCAGGAGATCTCTGGCGTTTTCAACTGGGCGATCCAAGGCCTCGCCGAGCTGCTGCGAAACAAGAAGTTCACACACTCCGAAGTGATGGAGAAGGCCAAAAACGAATACCGCGACGAGGTGAATCCAGCGGCCGAGTTCCTCAAGGAACATTACGAAGAAGTTGACCCGGGACTGCTCCAGTTCACGGAGTCATCCAAGGTCTACGAGCAGTATCAAAAATGGTGTACAGCCAACGGCGGAAAAGCGTTCAATAACCGTAACTTCGGAAAGGAAGTATTCCGGGTATTCAAGTCGGTCAAGCGAGTCAAACGCGGCACCAAGACCGATCGATTCTGGGCATATGAGAACATGCGTAGTTTAGAACCAATAGATGACTTTAGCGGCACTGAAATTTCTTTCGACGAGCCAATTCAATAGGAATCAATTCCAATTGTTACAGGTTATCAAAAACGAAACGCGACCCATCGAGTGTCCCGTCGAAATTTACTCCATGGGACACCTTTCAATCGGTAATTTACGGCGGTGTCCCATCAGTCCCATGTGTCCCATCTATTCAATAATTGGATGTAATAAGCCAAAAGAGCGATAAAGGATCACAGAGGAAAATTGTGATATATTTCGTACGAGGGAATTTATTTGAAAAAGGGTCGTAAAAGTTGAGTGAAATAGGAATTCAACGGGACTCACGGGTCACCAGCCTGTTTCGCAGCACTTAACAATAATCACTCCAAAGACTTACGCGGTGTCCCATTAAATTCTCAGCAATGGGACACCAATAAAAGGACTGAACAATGACTGAACACTCAACGATTTCACTACCGTCACCAGCTGCGTCGCCGGTAGTGTACAGCTACCCGGAAATCGATTCCACCGGCGTGACGGTTGATGATGACGCCAACGTGATGCAGAGGGCAATTCGCGATTCGCTGCCAGAGATCAGGAAGGCCATGGAGGATGCGTTCTTTGATCCTTCGCAGTGGTCAGGTGGCAAGGCGATTCTTGCGACGGCTCCTGGTGACGCTGCTGTCGACATGGCACTTCACGAGGCCCTAGATAACGAGCCTACCTACGGCTCTGTTTCGTGGCCAATCGAAGATCCTGAAATGTCTGACGACCTCGAATTCATCTCCGACGAGGTGGCGGCCGAGTTCGGCAACCTGATGATGATCCACCGCCATAACCTCAAGGCTGCTGAATCACGCGTCGTCTACCTGGAACGCGAGGTGCTCGATCTGGATCTGCAGATTCGCGAGTTGGCTGGTCAGCTCAAGGATGCAAAGGCCACCCACAAAGAGCAGGTCGATTCCCTGGCCGAGTCGAAAGATGACTTGGAACGTCTTGCAAACTCGCCTCCGACAATGGATGATGCGAGACGTGGCGTCGAGAAGAAAACGAAGGCGAAGCGAGGTGCGACGTGAGTCAGGCAAGCCAATCGCCAGTTACCATGGACCAGCTGAAGGCCGTTGTTCTTGAGCTGGCAAAAATGGATAAGTGGATCACTGAAGAACGTTACGGCCAATATACGAGACGTCATCTTGACGATACCCTTGAAGAGCTCTCGTTTTTGCCTGAGAGTTTGGTCGAGGAAGTTGCAAAGGAAGTTTTGGCGTGAAGCAAATGAAACTACTTGGTGCGTCGTATCTCGTCACCAGTGATGGAAAGCAGATTCCGCTGGATACCGTCGGCAACATTGAAATCCAAGCCGCCATCACCGTCCTCGTTCGCGGCGGCAGAGACTACGCTGATCGGGAACGTGTGTTTCAAGTCCTCGACCAGCTTCAGAGCGAACGACCGATCAAGGCGATTATCCACGGGGCAGCGAGTGGTGCCGATCGTCTGGCTGGAGAGTGGGCGAGGGGAAGACTCAAGGCCGAGATCGCACGTCCTGCAAACTGGAGGCTTCACGGCAAGGCAGCAGGCCCGATCAGAAATAGCGAGATGCTGCTATTGAAGCCTGACATGGTTGTAGCGTTCCCGGGCGGACGAGGCACGCAGGATATGATTAATCAGGCGAAGCGAGCTGGTATCGAGGTTTGGTGCCCAAGAGGAGGGGAAGCATGAAGACACTTAGGCAACTGCTTACTGCTGGCGTGACCGAGAACGGCCCGATCTCAGTCAAGATGATCGATGGCGTGATTGGCTCGACAGACGAAGCGGCGACCAGTGGGCTCACGTTCCCTCTGATCTGTGAATACGATGGTAGCGAGGTGACGGTCGCGTGGGATGATGACGAACGCGAGCTGGTTGTGTTCGATGCCAGGCATGGCGAACTGGAAGTGACGGATGAAGTGCTAGACGGAACGGTCTTGCTTTGACATTGGTGGGTTAAGAAGACTAAAGTATACGCCCGTACATAAAGGAGCGTATATGATTGTTTTCATCATTCCTCAAGGCACTGAGGTGAGATACTGGCCAGCCGGTCCAAATCCGTATTCATCGACACCATGGAAGCGAACTCGAATAGAGCTTCGCCTGCCAGCTACATCGGTTGTCGACGAGTTCGGGCTAATTTTTGAGTACGAGGGTTGGTACATTCGCGTCATGGAGCGAGGGGTTGTAAAACGCGAGGAAGACAACCGCACTGCCGAGCTGTTGAGGAACGAATGGAACTACATTTTGAGCCTTGATGGATGCTCCTGCACACATCCGACGCGAGATTAATAAAACTTTCCGATTGACAACGCGACTTTTGTCAAGATAGGATTTCGACTTGCCAGCGTCTGGGCATGCAGTCGCAAACCACTCCACGGTATTGGAACAACCAGGCCGGGATCTTTCTCATCACGAGAGGGGTCCCGGCCTTTTTTTATGCCCCTACGAAGCTGGACTGCTTCGGAAAGCCATGTGATGCCGGATTATCACACGATCAAGGAACAGATCGAGGACGGGGATATCCTGCTCTTTCGAGGACAGGTCTCATTGTTCAATCCGTGGACGTGGTTCTCTTTCCTGATCCGCATTTGGACAACTTCGCAGTTCACTCACGTCGCTGTCGCCTCGTGGGGGAACTTCGCCGGTCGAAGCGAACTATTTTGCTTCGAGGCCATGGAGGGCACCGGCGTCCGCGTTGTTTCGGTCGAGTCGTATCTCAAGCAAGGCTGTCGCATTGACTGGCATCCCCTGATCGACGAGCGAGTTGACCGCGAAAAGGTCATCGACTGGTTCCGTCAACGCCTCGGCAGCCGGTATGCGTCGCCCTGGCAGCTCTGGCGGTCGTTCACGTTGCTGCCACTGATGGAGTGGTGCAAGCTGCCGACGCTCACAGACACGGATCGTTACTTCTGCTCAATGGCTGCTGGCTTCGCGTTAGAGGCAGGCGGCTTTGATGGCCATATCCAACTTGGTAAGCGACCTGAGATGCTCTCTCCAGGTGACTTTACTCGCTTGCCGGGCCTGAGGCCTGCCGGTCAGATCACGTTCAAAGGAACAAGCAAGTGATGAACATTCACCTTCTCAGCACGTACAACAAGTCACCAACTCAGCGGCTTATCGACAACGATCCGGTGCCGGAGTCGATCTATCGTCAGTACCGATGGGCGTTTCTTCGACAGCTGGCCGTCGTGCTCGCGTGCGTCCTTGCGATGTGTGTCGTCGCGTCGATCATCGGTTGTCATCAAGTCGCTCATGCTCAGGAGCCGTTTGTTCGCACCGATGGCGTCATTCACAAGCTAAGCGTCCCCGGCTGCATGCCGTGCGTCCAGTTCGATCAAGATCCAACGTTTCGCGGTGCGGGAGTGCAGTCGCATAACTTCACTTCAGAGCATCAACAGGCGTTGCGACGAAGTTTTCGCACGGTATCGGATGCCGAATTCAACCAGATCGTGAAGCAGCAGGCACAGAATGGCGATCGCACGTTCGACGTCATTCCAGAAACTCAGTTCATGTTCCCGATGTTCATAGGTGAGCATGGAAAAGAATACTGGCTTGGTTACGACGCTCGCGAGGCAGGTCAGTTGCGGGCATGGATGGAGACGCAGAAGGTCAAGGTGATCGTCGAGACGCCTCAGGTGCCAAGCGATATGGTTGAATTCCGATCGCCTCAAAAGCTGCCTGCACCGATAGTCGGTAATACTTACCCGGATGGTGCACCTCGCGGCCTCTTTTCGCATCCTCGACCAGTGACACCACAGTACGCGTTGCCAGGGCAACCAACGTTTGCTGCTCCAGCCACGCCATCGAACACAGAAGGAGCAGAAGCGATCGAGAGATTGCGTCGCCAAGGAATGATTATTCAGTCTGATCCTCCACTCGACCTCGAAGGTGTTGGGTTCGTCCTTTGCGTTGGTTCGCTATTCGGCGACTCGGCCGTTTCGCTACGTCGCGGGGTGATCAACTTCGCTTCTGAAGAGCTCAAGACGGCCGCGATCACGCAGAAGGCATGGGGCAGGCTGGTCGCGGAAATCAATCAGCCAACACTTCACGCCAAGCTGAAGAACGTTACCGGCAAGCTGGACGAAAAAGCTGTCATGTACGTTCTGGTTCCAGAGTCGAAGTCAGGATTCGCAGTTGATTTCCTCAAAGGTATCGCCTTGAAGATGCTCGAATCGAACGTATTGGTGAAGCTCGAAGAATTGCCAGTGCCGATCCATGTGTTCTTCGAACGCACCAACGGTGGTGTCTACCAGGCAATCAAGAATGCTGTTGATTCGACACCGGAAGAGGCCCCGCCTGCAGACAAGGCCGACAATGCAGACGAGTCAATCGATCCAGATTCGCTCGCTGGAGGAGCTGCTCAAGTCACCGGCGGCGGTGCTCTCGGTTACGCCTTGTTTTCTCGCCGACGTCGCAAGTCCATTCATGAGGAGATTCAGTCGTGATCATCGGTCCCATTATTGCCGTGCTGACGGCTATTCTCCCGACCCTCGGCGGCTTCGCTGGCGGTGGCCTCATCGCCTTGATCGAGTCCATCTTTGCGGGCGGCAAAGGCATCGGCGTTGCAGTCAAGGTTGCTCCTCGCGTCGTTCGTATCGGCCGCAAGCTGTACGACATGGTTGATGGGGATGACGACTCAAAAAAACCCATCCCGACGCCGCAATCATCGTCTCCATCGCCTGCTTCGTCGCAGGCTGCACCATCATCTGGTCTGTTCAATAAGAGGTAGTTATGTTTGGCTTCCTGTTGGTTTCGATGGCTGCCTTTGGACTGGGATACGCAGGCGGATTCATGACACCTTTCGGAATCCCAAAATATGCATGTTGCTGCTCTATGCAGCTTCGAAAATGGTGGCGAATCAAGGCGGATCTGAATCTTCAGATTGAAGACTTTAAGCAAAAACTCGACAAGGCCAATAAACGAGTCAAGTTCTACCAACATCGCCATCGGGAGATCGTGAAAGCTGCTAGTGAGATTCAAGGGCTTGCCGACAAGGTCGAGTTGGATGACGAGACTGGATTCACTGAGGACGGCGACGCAGACGAAGAAGAAGAGTACGACAGGTCGATGATCATCGCCTTCAATAGCCAGGATCCATACGGCGGCAACTTCAGTTAATTAAACGCGTTTTAATCACAACTTAAACACAGTTTCAGGAGACACACAATGGCCTACTCGGTAGATGCCATCGCCATCAAGGAAGTCGGAAACGAGCAGGCTAAGCCAATCCAGGTCGATGCCACTCAGATTCCGCTTCAGGTCAAGAAAGTCATCGTTGACCAGACTGGAAACGTTCTTCCGATGAACATTCCAGACGAAGAAATCAACGAATTTGTCGACCGAATCAATGCGGCTCCATG
>SXGT01355955.1_pt1 | contig 11420 bp, 13 predicted proteins | sample 3176221 | NCBI WGS metagenome assembly SXGT01 (sample SAMN11356862, study PRJNA531348) | freshwater metagenome | isolation source: freshwater sample F1-120 | place: China: Fuxian Lake, Yuxi | collected 2017-12-25
ACGCCGCACGGATCGCCCGGGCGCGCCCGATGGAGCGGAGCGCGCCGGCCGTCTTCGCCGCGGAGCACGCGGAGGTCCACCCCTCGCCGAAGCGCGCCGCGTAGTCCCGCTCGCGGATGTACGGCGTGGCGTCGAGGCGCACGGCGGCGAGTTCGTCACGGACGATCGCTCGGAGCTCGTCCTCGGTGAGTACCGCGAGCCGGATGGCTTGCCCGCGGTCGGATCTGTGTGCAGAATGCATCTTGTCCTCCGCGACGTCCCGCGCCTCGCCAGCAAGCTCGGCGGGGCGTCGCCTTGTGGGGTTACGCCGCGTCGCGCGCTCGCGAGCGGATCAGGGCGATTGAACCGGGACGCGCCGGGATGCCGGCGACGGCGCGGGCCAGCGTCTCCTTGCTCGTTCCGCGGCGCCGAGCGGCTTCGCCGAGCGACGACCGTGCGATCTCGTCGGCGAGGTTTTGGCGCTCGGTTTCGGTCAGGATGGTGTCGGGGCGTTTGAGCATGAGAAGCGTTGTGCGGCTTCTCGTCGGCTCCGCAATCGGTGGCGCAACGCTTTCCGATTTCGAAGAATCGGGTTTCCCCGATCCCCGATTGTTAGTTAGTTAGGCGGCCTTCATTTGGTCCGCCGTCGTCTTCCGACCGCTCACGCGCTCGTACAACTCCGCGAGCACGGCCCACTTGCTGCGATACCCCTTCCGGCCACGCCCCGCCTTGGTTCGCGTTCGCGCGTCCATGTACTCCGTCAAGAGCGCCTGGCACTTGGACTCCGCGAGACGTTGAGCAGAGTCCATGTTCATGAAGGTGGCCAGGACGGTCACCGCGTACGCCTCATGTATCGGATCGCTGACGAGCCGTTTGAAAGCTCTCCGCTCGAGCGTGGCGACGTCGGCCCCGGCGTACCACTTCACGAATCCTCGCAAGATCGGTGTAACCGTCTCGCGCCCTCGTCGGAACAGCGGTTCGTCATCGGCGCTGATGCTCTGCGCGTGGCGGTCGAGCGCGTCCGCAAGGTCGAACGCCTCGCCGAGAGCGCGGTACGCTCGCCGCGCTTGCGCAAGCCACATGGGGTCGGCCACGCGTGGCGTCTCGCGGGCCCGCTGTTGCTCCCGCGAGCGCGATCCAAGCCCCACTGGGCCTCACGCTCTTCTTCGGGGACCGCCACGCCAGCGGCGCCGTACATGACGCGCGCGAGGCTCGCGAGTGGTTGGCGCGGCGGTCCCCCAAGGCCGGTCCACTCCCCGTCATTGATGCCTGGGTCGAGGCTCGCCAGCGTGATCGATGGCGGCGACGTCCTCTCGCACTCGCGGTCCCGCGACCGTGCGCTACGCTTCTTCGTGGCCATGAGCTTCACCTCGTGGTCTTCGCGGCGCGTCGGCTTCCACCCCGGCGCGCCGCTTCGTTCGTCAGCCTACCGCGTCGAGGCGCGCGCTACGAGGGCTCCGCGCCGTGGGCGGCGAGCACGAACCGCGCGAGGGCGATCGACGTCTCGGGGTCTGCGGGCGTTGCCTCCACCCTCGTGCCCGCGGAGGGCGCCACGCGGTCGCGCCGGCCCCACGCCTTCGGGTTGCGGCGCTCGAGGAGCCACGCGGCCGCCGTCCAGTGTCGCGGCTCGCTCGCCGCGCGTCGGATCTCCCCCACGAGCGCGGCCTCGCCTTCGGCGAGCGCTTTTTTTGTAGCGGACAAGAAGGACACGAAGGGAGCCTCACCGGCGCGCCCGCGAGCGAGCCACCTGCGAAGGGTCCGCGGGTCGACGCCCCCGAGGGCGCGCAGCGGTCGCGTACGTGTTCCCCGCTCGGACCGCGGCGACGATCCGCCGCTGGACGTCCGCGGTCAGCTTGCCGTCACGCCGTCGATCGTCGGGCATGTCCCAAGGTAGCGCCCGCTCGCGTTCCCGCACGCCTACTTCCCTCCACGATCGCGCTCACGCCGCGCGTCCCCAAGATCCACGACGTCCGCCCGCTCCTCGCCCCCGGGCGCGTCCACGAGTCGGTGGAGGGCCTCCACGACGACGTTCAGCGCCCCCACGTCCCCCGCGAGCGCCAGCGCCTCCACCTGGCGTGCGAGCTCCGCGATCAGCTTCGCGCGCGGGTTGTTGCGGTCTGCACGTTCCTGGTCCAAAGCTGGTCCACAAGCTGGTCCAACGGCCTCCGCAAGTCCGCGATGTCTCGTCGCGTCTCGAGGGTCGCCGTCCTTGCGACGATCGAGAATCCCCGAGAAGACAGGGAGATCCGTGCGCGCCGCGCTTCTTCGATTCCCGGCGCCTCCACCATTGACCCTTGTTTTCAAGGGGTTTTGTGACGGGGTTTCGTCCGGGTGACGAAACCCGTGACGAAACTCCTGCGTCCTCCGGGGTGGCATCCTGCGTGCCCGCGGGACGCAGGATGCAGGCGGGCAGCGCGGGGAAGGGCTCGCCGAAGTTCGCCGCGGCGAGGTTCTCGGCCTCGCGGATGTAGCCCTCGGTCGTGCTGAACGACGCATGGCCGGCCCGCTGCTTGATCTTAAGGGCCTCGACGCCCGCGACGGCACACCAGGTGATCCCGGTCGCGCGGAGGTCGTGGAACGTCATCGGCTTGCGGCTCGCGTCGCTCGCGAAGAGGTCGGCGCGCGTGATGCCGGCGACGCGGAGGCAGCGTTGCAGCTGGCGGGACAGCTTCTTGTCCGTCGCGGAGATCGGTGAGACGCGCCCGAGCCCTTCGGCCTCCGCGTGCATCGCGCGGAGCAAGGGGAGGAGGGGCGCCACGATCGGCACGCGCCGGCTCGTCCCGGTCTTCGTGGTCTTCGCCTCCCCCGTGCGGCGGTTCACCGAGCCGTGGATGTGGGCGATCTCGCGCTCCAGGTCCACGTCGTCCCAGGTGAGTGCGTTCACCTCGCCCGCCCGCGCAAAGAGGTACGTGGTGATCGCGAACATCCGGCGCCACGCGACGGGGACGGCGTCGCACGCGAGGAGTGCGGCAAGCTCGGTCGGGTAGAGGTACACCTTCGCCTTGCTCACGCCGCGGTCGGGGGGATGCACCCCGCGCGCGGGATCGTCCTCGCGCACGCGGAGAGCGCGCCGCTTCGCGCCGGCCGCGTCGGCGAACATGAGGCGGACGAGGCTCCAGGCGTGCGTCGCGGTCTTCCACCCAAGCTCGCCAGCACGGACGCGGCGATCGAGCGCGTCCACGAGGGCCTCGAGGTCGTCGCGGGTGATGCTCCGCACGTCGCGCGCTCCGAGCGTCGGTAGCACGTGGGTGTCGAGCCGGCCGCGATCGTCGTCGACGCTCGCGAGGCCGCGCTCCAAGCGCCACGCGAGCCAGCGTTGCACCCACTCGCGGACGGTCTCCCGAGTCTTCGAGGACACGACGCCGGTCTCGCGCGCGAGGTCCGTCACCTGCGTCGCGCACGCGCGCGCGCCGTCGCGGTCCGCGTGTGGGATCGCGGGGTCGAGCTCCACCGCGGGGCGCGATCCATCGGGCAGCGTGATCCGCGCCCACCACCGCGAGCCGCGCCAGAAGATCGAACCCGACGCCGGCCTTCCGCCTCGCTTCGCCCGTGTTACCTTCTCCGCCATCGGAATCACCCTTCCGGTCGCGCCCTCGGCCGTCGCAAGCGGCGCGGGGGCGTCTTCATTCTACGCTGAAGAGGCCCTCAAAAGTCCCGGAACCCTCGAACGTGTCCCCCAACCCGGGATCCGTCGGTGGAAGCTCCGTCCACGCCTTCGCCCGGATGGCGCGAAGCCACTCGATGAAGCGTTGCAGCGCCGCCTGTGGCCCTCCGGCGAGGGCCACCATGTCGGCCGTCATGCCTCGCGCGACGTCGCCGAGGATGCGTTCGGCCATGCCGTCGAGCTTGTCCCGCGCGCGCTCGGACGACCACGACAGCACCTCGCGCGCGTCGAGCGGCACGGGCCCGAGATCGAGGGTGCGGGTCTTCGCGCCATACGCGAGCACGATCGCCGCGACGTACTTGGGCGATGGCACCCCACGACGACGGGACCGCGGGGCGATCTCGCCCGTCGGCGCGCCGAAGGATGCAGACTGCACGCCCCCCCAGCGCGGGTCCGTCGTCCACCGCGTCCGCCGCGTCGCTGAGTCGGGCACGCAGAGCCGGACCCACTCGTTTGTCAGGAACGCCCACACCGGATCGAGCCGGTCGGCAAGCCGGGCAGGATCGCGGAGGCGACCGTCGTCGATCTCGTCGAGCGTCTTCCCCTGGATCTGAAACTCGACGCGGGTCACGTCGTCGAGACCGTTCCAGCCGGCCGCACGCCAGCGTGCGTGCTCGCTCGCCCTCTTCTCTCCGCCGAGATCGTTCTTCAGCTCCAGGGTCTTGTCGTAGACGCGGAGCATGAGGGCGTTCTTGCCGACGTAGAACGCGGTGCGTTCACCCCCGACGAAGAACTGCTGTCCGTCGACCTCCGGGGTCAGCTTCCGGGTCTTTGCGCGCCCGCGGCCCACCCACGAGGTCGGCTCGACGCTCCTGAGATCGAGCCCCACGAGGTCCGCGCAGAGGTCGACGCGCATGACGCGCGCGCAGCGGTAAGCCTCGCTGCCCTCCAGGATCGCCGACGCCAGCGCGTCCGCGCGTGCCGCGGCTTCCAGTGGACCGATCGCGGCCAACATCATGGCGCGCACGGCGACCTCCAGGATCCATCCGCGGCGGCACGCCTGCTCCGCGATCTTCACGGCCGCTTCCGCGTTCTGCATCTGCCACCACCCGGCGCGGGACCTCGCATCCAGAGCCATCTTGAACGCGCCCACGTCGATCTCGACCTTGGGCACCCCGGCGTCGTGTGCTCGATCGAGCGCCGCGGCGAGATCGGACCGGAAGGCTTCGCTGAGGCGCCCGTTGAAGCCGATCGTGAGAGCGTCGACGCGAGCCTGCAAAATTTGTGCGGGCGGCGCCGCCGGCGCCGGTGGTCGCGCGGCGTTGCGCTCCGCATCGGGGCAGTCCGCATCGGGTGGCTTTCTGCGCCGGGTGATACTCCCACCCGGCGCACGCTGTACCACCTTCGATCGCGGCGCGGCCCCGTCGCGGGCGTGCCCAGTCACGAGGCGCCCCGGGGCCGGCGCACGGACGCGGCTTCAAGCGCGGCCTCGGGAGACCAGGGCCCTCGGATCACCTTCGCCGGTCGGCCGGTCCGGGGCGTTGCGCCCTCGGCCCAGCGCTCGAAGGCGACGACCGCGATGACCCAGTCGCGCCCCTCCTTTCGCGCGCCCGGCATCTGCGGGAAGTGGTCGCGACACCAGCGCGCGCCCTTTCCCGGGGGCCGTGGGCCGCTCTTGTTCGACGTGTAGTGCGCCGTCGTGCCGTTCTTGGGATCGGCCGGCGCGAACAGGTCGCGGAGCGTGACGAGGGCCTCGGCGATAGCCTCGGCCGCACGCGCGACGCGCGGATCTCTTCCGTTCATGGGTCACCCTTCGGTCAGGTCGCCGCCGAGACCGACGGCGACGTTTCGTCACTCGTCCTCGCTCTCGTCGTCCTCGTCGTCTTCGGACTCGCCCTCGTCGTCGTCGTCGTGGGCGTCCTCCTCGTCTTCGTCGGCGTCGCCGTCCTCGAGCTCCGTGTCCGCGGCGTCCTCCTCTTCGTCCTCGTCCAGCAGCGGACGGATGAGCGCACGTGTCCCTGGGAGCACGGGGAGCCCGATCGCGGCGTTGAGCAGGGCCGTTCGGCTGAGGCCGCTCGCCTCCCGCAGCGCCGGGAGCCCGTCGGCGTCGATCAGGCGGACCAGCCCGTTTCGTTCTTCGGTGCTCAGCGGCGAACCGCGTCGAGTCGCTTTCATGTGACCTCGGATCTCCGAGATCACGTTTTGAGGGAAGAACTCCTACGCGGACGGGATTCGGGACACTTGCTTACTTTTTCCCTTTTGTGCCGGGCTGCGCCGGCCCTTCGGTCCGCCCGCGTGCCTCACGGCGTCCTTCGCGGCGCCCTCCGGGACGCCGATCGCCCGGAGCGCGGCGGCAACGGTCCGGCATGGATCCTCCGCGAACTGCTCGTCGCGGTTCGTGTTGCTGACGTCGGTGGCGTTGCCGTGGCCCGCCTTCCCACCGCGCCCGAGCGGCATCTTCGCGTAGATGGCCTCGGCAAGCTGGTTCATGTCCGCCGTGACGAGGGCGGGCTCGCGCACGAACAGCCGCACCGCGCGCGCGAGAACGTACCGGGCCACCTGCCAGCGCGTCAGCCGTACGTGCTTGAGCGTGTGGGCGTCGATCGCACCGTGGTCGTCCGTGTAGAGGCGAAGCTGGCGCGTCAGATCGCGCGATACTTCGGGGAGCGTGCGAGGCGCCGGGGCCGCGCGGAGCGGGTCTTCCTCTCGCATCAGCTTCGCGGCGCCGACCGCGAGCCGTTCGAGGAGGTCATCAGCGCGGTCCGCGCAGCGGCGCGTCGCCGCGTCCGCGACCGTCTCCACGATGGCGGCGACCTGCGCGATGTCGGCAGCGACCTCCGGCCTTGTCGACTCCTGGGCGAGCCGGTACAGATCGCGGTGCGCCCGCGCGAGGGCGCCGACGGCCTCAGCCCATACCGGGTCGGCCACGGCAAGCCCCTCGTCGAGCGCAGCGACCGTCGATCGCACGAGCGGCGAGGCCAGCAGCTGAGGCGCCAGCGGGGGCCAGGCACGCGGCTCTTCGTAGAAGGGGCCGTACCCGGCCCACTGGTCGCACGCGCGCCTGTACTCGGACACCTCCAGCCAGGCGTCGCGCGTCGTCGACGCACCGAGGTCGTCCCCGGCCGACGTGAGGTTCACGACGCGATGGCGGTCGTTCGCGCGTGGGTCGAGTTGCTGTGGTCGTGCCTGGGGTGGCGCGGGCGCCTGCGTAGGTGTCATGGTGCTTGAATCTCTAGCATCACGATCCTGACGCGCACGCGGTCGAGATGGCTTTCGTTTCGCCGCTGGCGTGCGCGCTGCGTGTAAACGCGCCGGCTGCTCCGTGCTCGACGGGGAGCCGCCGTTTACACGCGAACCCGGCGCCGCACGTAGCGTCGAGGGCTTGCGCGCCTTTCAGCGTTGAAACAGCCCGCGAACAGCGCCAAGCGACACCCGAACGGCACTAAAACAGCGCTCAGCGTCGACGAAATCAGCGGGAAAGAGGCCACGCAGTGCCGAAAAATCGCCGCGCGAGTGCCGTTGCGGGGCCATGTCGAGGCCGCGGCGAGGCCGTCGAAGCGCCGCGCCGAGGCCGTCACCACACCGCATTCGTGCCTGCGAACGGCGTGGTCGCGGCGAGCTCGTCGACGTGCGCGGCGTCCTCGCGGCATCGGCGCGCCGTCGGCGCGAGCACGGTGCTCGTTGTCGAACGGATCCCGCAGGGACCGGCGGGCGCGCACGAACGCCTTTCGCTCACGCCCGACTCGCCGTAACCTCGGCGAGCCATGAAGCGCATCATTCTAGGGGACAACGCCGAGATCCTGCCGAACCTCCCGGACCAATTTGCCCGGCTCGTGTACGTCGATCCACCCTTCAACACGGGGAGGGAGCAGAAGCGCGACCGGATCCGCGTGAAGCAGGCGGTCGGCGAGGGCGCGCGTGGTGGCTTCGGCGGGCGTCGGTACGACGTGGAGAAGGTCGAGAGCAGCTCGTACGCGGACGAGTTCGACGACTTCGAGCGCTTCCTCTTGCCGCGCATCAAGGCTGCGCTCCGGTGCCTGACACCGGACGGTTCACTCTTCGTTCACCTCGACTACCGGGAGGTCCACTACATCAAGGTCGCGCTCGACGGATTGCTCGGGCGCGACCGCTTCCTGAACGAGATCATCTGGGCGTACGACTACGGCGGTAGGCCGAAGAATCGTTGGCCGTGCAAGCACGACACGATCCTCTGGTACGCGATGAACCCGGAGGACTACGTGTTCAACTTCGACGAGATGGATCGGATCCCGTACATGGCGCCCGGGCTTGTCTCCAAGGAGAAGGCTGAGCGCGGCAAGACGCCGACCGACGTCTGGTGGCACACGATCGTTCCCACCAACGGCCGGGAGAAGACCGGCTACCCGACACAGAAGCCCCTCGGGATCGTGAATCGGATCGTCAAGGTTCACTCGCGACCGGGCGACGTAGTGCTCGACTTCTTCGCCGGGAGCGGGACGGCGGGCGAGGCCGCCGGAAGCCAGGGGCGTGGGTTTGTCCTCGTCGACAACAACGTCGCTGCGGCGCAGCTCATGGCCGCACGGCTCGCAGCGTACGCCCCCGAGATCGTCGGCTTCTCACCGACGCCGGCAAGGCCGGACGCGCAGATGTCGCTGCTGGAAGGCTAGGGCGCCAGCTTCAACTTCTTGATGAGCGCGGTCACGCGATCGGTCGACTTCGTCGCGAGGGCCTTCGACTCCCGAAGCACCGTAGCCATCGCCTCCTTCATTTCCGGGTACGTGTTCGCCTCCTGGCACGCGGCGATCGTGGCGGTCCTCAGGTCGGACTCCGCGACCTCGTACTTGCCGAGCGCGAACACGTTCACGGTCGAGGACTCGAACGGGTTCTCCGTATGCTGCCCCCGCTTCTTCGCGGCGACCAGGCACACGACTATGTGAGCGGGGACGACATACCAGCGGTTGGTCGGCTCATGCAGCACGACGAGCGGGATGTACTTGACCGCGCGAACCTGATTCAGCGTCGCGGCGGTCGCCCGCTTCACCTCGATGACGCACCCGTCCAGGACGGCATCACCGTCGCCGGCCCGCCCCGGCTTCGTAGCTCCCGTGGCTTGCCGGAAGCGCTCCTCCGCAGACCTGCCGCCGTGACTGATCCCAGGTGTCGCCATGGCGGTCCACGCTACCAGCGCGCCGTGGCGCACCGCCACTGCGTTCGCGGCTCGCCGTACGAAAGGATGCACGAGCGCGTCGCCCACCTTCCCGCCCCGCGTCCGCGAAGTCGTTCCCCGCGGGCGCGCCCCGGGCGTCGCCTCGTGGTAGACCTCGCACTATGGCATCGGCGGAGATCATGAAGCAGGCCGAAAGACTATTCGCGGGGCGATCGGACGCGGAGATCCGCGGCCTGTGCGTGCGCACGTTGAAGAGCTGGCATGCGACAGCCACCAGCCGACAATTCTCGGTGCACGGTGATCTTGTGCGCGGGGTGGTGACGCTGCTGATCGAAGGAGGAGCAGCGGTGACGAACGCGCCTCGCCTGATCAGCGATATCGGCGAGATGTTCGTGGTCTCCGGCTACGATCTGCCCTGGATGGCGCCGATCGTCGAGTTCGTCGACTGGCTCACGCGCGCTGGTTTCGCGATTGCTTTGTCGCCGGACAGGCCGACCGCGCTTCCGGTAACGTATCGGGTGACCCGCGCGGGCGTGCGCCTTCTCGAACAGGTGGATGACCACCCGCTGCTGCCGGGTTACGTCGAACGGCTCCAGCAACGCTGCCCCGGGCTCCGCGTCGAGGTCGTCGCGCTTCTCGTGGACGCGCGAACGTGCCTGGAGCACGGGCTCCTCCGTCCTGCGATCGTGGTGTTGGGCGTCGCCTACGAGACCGCGGTCGAGGCCGTGTCCGAGACGCTGGTTGGAGCAGGTGTCGTGCAGGCGAACATCCTCGACCGCGGCGCGGCTCAGCGCATCGACGCCCTTCGCGCCGTGATCGATAGCCGCTTGGCGGCAACGACGCCACCCGAGCGCGACCACCGCGCCGCCGTGCACGCCGCGTACGACTTCGCGCACCAGCTTCGTCGACGCCGGAACGACGCCTCGCACACGACGCCGCGCTACGGCTTCGAGGATCGCGAAGAGATCGAGGAGTTCCTCGTATCGGCCGAACGCCACTTCCCGGCGCTCTGGTCCCTCCGAGCCTGAGACCCACGGACGGAGCCTTGCAAGAGCGGGTTCGTCGGCGTACGCTGGTCGCCTGTGTAATATACAAGGAGTTGGAAATGCTGCGGGTGGAGCGCTTCCGAGGATCGCTGCTGCGCGGGATGACCGCGACGACCGTGATCGTGTTCTGCGTGGCCCTCTGTGCGGCGGCGTGCTCTTCGTCCCAGAACACGCAGGTGCAAGCGCAGAAGGTCGCGTGCGACCAGGTTGAGAACCTCACACCCGGGCAGTTGGAGAGGTTCTTCCAGGCGGCCAAGGGGGCGCTGGAGAAGGAAGGCGTCAAGCTCGACGCGCAGGTATGGGGCGACCCCGACAGGTTCCAGCGCTACGTGACCGCGGTGTCGAACGCGGCAGGATGCCCGACGGCAGGCGGTCCAAGCGCGAGCACGCCGGGAACGACATCGTCGCCGCTGCACTCAAACGAGATCACGGACTACTGCGGCCCCGGCCATGGGCTCCTGGCAGTCCACGTTAGCGACTGCCTGAACCGAGCATGCCTTGAGCACGACAGCTGCTATGCGCGATGCTCCGCCCCGACAGATACGAACCCCCTCGACGGTTGCGCGTGGTCAGCGCCCACACATCCCTGCGACGACGTCCTTCTCGCCACAGCGGATGCCTGCGACAACTCGGGAGCGCGCTTCCGGTCATGGGTCGTCAGACGCCTGGCCCACGCACTCTACGATGCTGGAGGATTCGACCATGGCTGCCTACTTTCGATGCGGTGCCCCGGCCCCAACGCGCGTGGTTACGGTCCGTGCGCGATCGACGCGACGGGCGAGACCTGCAAGGCGTGCCGGATGGCTAACGCCGATTCGTTGTGCGAGGAGCGCGTGCTCAACGCGAGGGATCCCGCTCACGAGCCGTGCGCGAAGGACGGGTCGGACTACATCTGCGTCACGGCCGACTGCCCGCGCGTGGCCAAGTGCTTCGGCCCTCCCGCCGCGGCAACGCCCGACGCAGGAGCGGGCGATGCGGGCGACGCGGGACCCGCCAACGACTTGGAGATTCCGCCAACCGGCGGAAAGTGCCCGGCGACGCACCTCCTCGTCCCGCAGGATGGGCTCTGCCACAAGATTTGCGCGGCCGGTGCGGGCGGCGTCGTTATCTGTGGCTCGGCACGGTGCACGCTGAAATGCGGCACAACGCAACCAGTCTGCGTGACAAACTCCACGCTGTGTCCGTAGCGTCTCACGGGAGGAGGCGGCCTCAACGTCCGGCCGCGCCGCGCTGCACAAGCGACAGGTCCACGACATTCCCTATGTCGTCGGAAGCCGACCCGAGCAACCTCGCGATCGCGGCGCCTGCGACGCGCGCGGCTTCGAGGTCCCCGGCAACCACGAGCACCTTCACGTGCTCCGCGAGGTCCGCGACGAGCGCCGCTCGCGGGTTCGCCGGTTCCGCCATCGTCCGCCTCGGTTCGTCGCCACCCGTCGCCGCGCCCCCCTCCCCCTCGCGCCAATCCGCGCCCGGTCGCGCCGGTTCGCTACACGGATCCTCCGGCTTCGATTCCCGGCGCCTCCACCAGGATTTCTAAGCAATTTCAGTGGTCTTCAAGATGGGACCCCTGGCGCTTCCCGTTATGTTCCCACGACCTTCGAGAAGTCCAACCCATGTGCCCCTCAATGTGCTCCGACCTCTGCAC
>SXGT01756128.1_pt1 | contig 11420 bp, 13 predicted proteins | sample 3176221 | NCBI WGS metagenome assembly SXGT01 (sample SAMN11356862, study PRJNA531348) | freshwater metagenome | isolation source: freshwater sample F1-120 | place: China: Fuxian Lake, Yuxi | collected 2017-12-25
GATGAAGGGCATGGGTCAGATCGTGACGTGGTCAGTGCGCGACGAAAGCTTGCACTGCGAAGGCATGATCAAGCTCTTCCACGCGTACGCGAAGGAAACCAACGCGCTGACCCAAGAGGTGAAGGACGACATCGCCGAGTGCTGCCGCACAGTTGTGGCGATGGAAGACAAGTTCATCGATCTCGCCTTCGAGATGGGCCCGGTCCAAGGCATGACCGCCGACGATATCAAGCAATACATTCGCTACATCGCCGATTGGCGTTTGGGCCAACTCGGCCTGCCGAAAATCTACGGCGTCACCGAGCACCCGATCCCGTGGCTGACGGCGATCCTCAACGGCGTCGAGCACGCCAACTTCTTTGAAGCGCGCGCGACGGAATATTCGAAGGCCGCAACCAAGGGCGATTGGCACGGCGATAGCGGCGTGTGGGCGAACTTCGAACAATTGATGGAAAAGCGGAAAGCGGAAGCGGCGAACTAGGATCCCGCCTCTGCCTTGCGGCCCAACGATGAGAGCAACAGCGCGCTCGCGATCGCCGCCATCAAGTTGACCAAGAACAAAAAGAACCGGCCTTCTGAAAAGAAGTTGCCGAGCAAATAGCCGGCGCTGGGGCGGTTCGGCCAATGCTCTGTGCCGATCTCGTCGAGGATCGCGCCCATGTCCTGGGGGATGGGTGTTGCCGCCCACATCTCAGCCGATACACGGATCGCCGCGTTCATGCGGTCATACAGAATGCCGATGCAGTATGACGAGCGAGAAGATGAGATAGCCGATCGCGAACACGACGCATGACACCGGCGGCAAGCCGGTTTTCCAGTTGCGACTGGATATAGCCCAACCCAAGGCCGCCGCGGTGATGATGATGTTGAAGTTCAAGAACGTGTTGGACACGTTCCCGTAAGCCAGCGCCAGGTCAGGTGAAATACTGAATACGCGCGAGCTGTTCGGCTGATGGTCCGTCCATGGCCGGCCCTCCCCGGCGGGACTGCACTGCGATACCGGCGCCGAGTCAATCGCATTTTCGGGGCCTAGGTGGCGAGCTTTTGCTTGAGCGCCTCGCGCTCGGGTGCGCCAACGCCGAGTGCTTGCTCGAGGTAAGTCAGCGCGCTGCCGTATTTTGCTTCGATCACATCGAGCGATTGGCGCAGGTAATCGACGTGGACGCCAAGCATGGGGCGCAATGCTGCTGGATCGAGCTTGCGCCCTAGCCGCTCTTCCATCCGCGCTTGAATTTTCGGCATGCGTTTTTCGAGATCGACCGCCTGATTAGTGAAGTCATAGTCAGCGAAGACAGCTTCTTCATGGACGCCGAGCGCCAGGAGCGTCAGCGCGCAGACGACGCCGGTGCGGTCCTTGCCGGCGGCGCAATGGACGACACCCGCGCCGCCCTCGCCTAGTTCTTTGAACCAATCGCGATAGAGGCTGATGAGGCGCGGATCGAACGGAATTTCGCGATATAGGCTCATCATGTAATCGCGCGTCGATTGCGGCGTCAGATCGCTCTGCATCAGGGCGACGAGATGCGGCGGCAATTCCGAGCCGCCCTTGCCTTCGTCATTGAAGATGACGCGCGTGGCTTCGCTTTCCCACTTGCTTGGCTCATGCTTGCGCTCTTCGGGGCGACGTAGATCAACGAGGAAACGCAGGTTCAGCGCGTTGAGCTTGGCGACGTCGGCTTCCGTTGCGTCGTGGAAGGCGGCGGATCGGTAGAGCTTGCCGCGCGCAATCATCGCCCCATCGCGGGTTTCCCAGCCTCCGAAATCGCGGAAGTTTAAGACGCGGTCAAAGGGAACGAGACGATCATGCATGGGAAGGTTCTAGCTGCTAGGTTCTAGGTGTTCGGCGCCCTTAACTTGGCGTGCAGGGCATTCAGCATTCGCCCTACCTCTTCCACATCGGCGAGAACAGGGGCCGCCTTGTCGCTGCTGAGGAAAGCGACGTCCATCGCAAGGATGAGCAACGTCTCGAGTTCCGCCGCCGACCCTCTAGCGATGCTTATGAAATGCGCGAAATCCTTGCGCGTAGCGCGTGTACGCCCTTCTGCGATATTTGCTGGCACGGATACGGCAGCACGTAACATCTGGCCGGTGAGCCTATATTCTTCCTTTTTTGGCATCATCTCCGCGAGCGCGTACACCCTCTTTGCCACATCCATCGACTTCGACCACACCGCGAGATCTCGATAGTTCGTTATCGTCATCAATCCCCCTAGAACCCAAAACCTAACCCCCAAAACCTAGCGGAACGGCGGCTCATCGAAGGCGCGGAGTTTGCGGCTGTGGAGGGTGTCGCGTTGCTGTTTGAGCAACGCGACGGTTTCCAGGCCGATGCGCAAGTGGGCGCCGATGGCGCTGTCGTAGAAACGATCGGCGGTGCCGGGGAGTTTGATCTCGCCGTGCGCGGGTTTATCCGAGACGCAGAGCAACACGCCATACGGCACGCGCAAGCGGAAGCCCTGTGTTGCTACGCAGGCGCTTTCCATATCCACAGCGACGGCGCGCGATTGCGAGAGCAATTGGCGTTCTTGATTGTAGTTCAGCTCCCAATTGCGATCGGCGTAGGAGACGACGGTGCCCGTACGCAGGCGCCGTCGCAGCTCTTCCTTCTCGCCGCCGACGACCATGTTGGCGGCTTTCTGCAGCGCGATCTGGATTTCGGCGATGGCGGGGATCGGGATCTCCAACGGCACACGGTCGTCGAGAATTTTGTCACGGCGCAGGTAGGCATGCGCGAGCACATAATCGCCGATGCGCTGCGTGTGGCGCAAACCGCCGCAATGGCCGATCATCAGCCAGCAATGCGGGCGAAGCACCGCCAGGTGATCGGTGATGGTTTTGGCGTTGGACGGACCGACGCCAATGTTCACGAGCGTGACGCCATCGGTGTCCGGCGTGGACAAATGATACGCCGGCATCTGATATTTGCGCCAGGGCGAAGCGAGCGCCTTCGCTTCGGCGTCCGGATCGCCTGCTTCGATGCGCACGCCGCCCGGGCATGATAGCGCCCAACCCTTCGGCCCATCTTTCACCGCGGCAGCAGCCCAGCGCACGAATTCTTCGACGTAACGCTGATAGTTGGTGAATAGAATCCATGGTTGCACGTCGCGCCACGGCGCGCCGGTGTAGTGTTGGATGCGCTTCAGCGAATAATCCGTCCGCAGCGCATCGAAGAGCGCCAGCGGCCGCGAGCCATCGAGGCGGTCGACGCGCAAACCATCAACAACGGGATCGCCGACTTGGGTGAGGCGCGGATGCGGGAAATAGCGCGCGAGCTCTTCGGCCGGAACGTTTTCAAACGCCGCGGCGCCGGCGGCGTCGAGCACGTAGGAATACGGGATCTCGCTTTCGCTGACGCGGACGCTGATCTCGGCGCCGTAATCCTCGACCAGGAGCTTTAGCTGCTCGAGCAAATACGCGCGAAAGTGCGCCGGCTGCGTAATGGTGACGGCGTATTCGCCCGGCCAAGTGAGTTGGCCATAGGCGCGCGCGAGACGCGGCGCCGGCGCACCGGGAAGGTAAGTGACGCGCAATTCGGGGTAGCGATAGAGCGCGCGCTCCTCGAACGTTGGCGGCGCCCCGCCCTCGGAAAAACGGCGCACGCCCTCAATCAGCGCGGTGACGGCGCGATTGTGCAAAAATTCGAGACGGTCTACGGCCTCGGCCGGACTTGTGGGAGCGTCCATCGCGCGAGCATCCCCTGCCCGTGCGCCGCGTCAAGCCCTTAGCTGACGCGCGGAATCGGGTCGACGAGGCGCGAGCGGCGGTAGGCGACGTGCTTGATCTCGATCGGCGCATCGAGAATGAAACGCAGCGGCGAGTCATAGCGGTAGGTCGTTTCGGCCATGATCAGGCTGGTGCCGGGGTTCATCATCGCGGCGCTCAAGGTCACCGACGAGCCGTTGGCGCGAGGCGCCATGCCGCGGCCCTCGCTCCACACCACGGTCGCGGACGAACTGTTGACAATGCGAACGCTGGTGATGCGGACATCGATATTGTTCGGATTATTGGGATACATGAGCACGCCGAGGGCGGACCAGAGGTCGTTGATTTCGGCGTTGGAGACTTCGGTGTCGCGCGCGGTGACGTCAGCGAGTGACGCGGTCGCGTTTTGGGCGCGGCTGTTGACGCCGAGGATGTCGATCATTTCGACCGAGCCGAACAAAAGCGTGATCATCATCGGTGCGATGATGGCGAATTCGAGCGCGGCTAGACCCTTCTTGGCCTTGCCGAAGCGGGAAAGACGGCGGCGCAGCTTCATCATCATAGGTAAGGCTCGTTGCGGAACATCATCGTTGAGACAAGCACTCGTTGCCCACCGGAAACATTCCCGAGGATCCCCTCGAACATCGGCGTGATGATGTGCCAGCGATAATAGGCGCGGACGACGACGATGTCGGACGGGGCGCCGGGGGTGTAGCCGAAACCCGGGTCCTGAAATTCGCCATTCTGGATCGGATTGGCGGCGGCGCCGGCGGTCACGAAGGAGTCGAAACGATTGACGTCGAGATAAAGCCTGCCGTCGCACTCCATCGAGATGAATGCGTTGAGCTCTTCACAGAGCATTTCACGGATTTCGCCGGCGGAGACGCCGCCCTTCTGGGCCTGGCCGGTGCGGATCTGGCGCGCCGTTTCGGAAACGGCATTATTGAGGCTGGTTTGCGCGAAGCCGATCATCGAGATTTCGGCCATGCCGAAAACCAAGAGAAAAAAGGGCACGGCGACGAGCGCAAACTCAACGGCCGCAGCGCCGCGGCGGGCGCGGCCGAAGCGCCTTAGCTTTCGCTGCAATGATTTACGCTGGCCACCCATGATCACTCCAGCGCGTAGTGTACGCGCGGAAGGGCTTAGAAACCGTCAAATGAAAGCGTTAGCGGCGATTAACGAACGCTGGAGGCGGCGGCGCGACCGGTGATCTGCTGCGTCACGCTCTGCGAAGCTTCGCCATCGCCAATGTCGGGACGCGGGCGGCAGAGCGGCGTGCATTCCAAGCGCGCGGTTTCGATGCCGCGTGTGACCATGACGACGTCGGTCTCGTCCGGCGTCACCACGACACGGCCAGAATAAAGCACCCTGCCCCCGGCGCCGACGACGACAAGGTTGGTCGAACCGTAGGAGCGGCCGGTGACGAAGAGGAAGCGGTCATTCTGCACGGAGACGCCGGCGATCGAGGGATTGCCGATGGCGACGCCTTCAGCAGGTTCGGCAAGCCGGATCGGGAAAGCCTGATCGAGCGCAACGCGCACATCGCGCGCGGCGGCCGGCGTAGCGAACGCGCAGACGGCTGCAAGTGCGACGATGAACGGACGCAGAGCGCGCATTGGCGTTTCCTTATATCTACTCCGCTACGTTGCTACGCGCGATTAGTTGCAGGATCACTAAGACCGACACGCGCAAGCGCAGCAGATGACGCAGGTGAAATCGCGATCACGTTTACTGAATAATAACCGTTTGAATTGGCGCCCTTATTAAGCACTGCCGGGTATTGTCATTCTTGCGTCTGGGAATGGGTGTCGGGTGCGACGCTCCCACCGGGCCGGTGAAAAGCACTCGACAATTGGAGAATAGAAGATGTTGAAGAATTTCCTGAACAACGAAGACGGCGCCACCGCGATTGAGTACGGCCTGATCGCCGCTCTGATCGGCGTCGCGATCATCACGGCCGTTGGCCTCGTCGGCGACAGCCTCGACGCGACCTTCGACGAAATCAAGACGGGCCTCGACGGCGCCTAAGCTAAGCTGACTTCGCGGATCGCCGCCTCGCGGCGGTCCGCGTTGCGTCCTTTGAGTTTCCCCTCTTCAACGCCGCCCCTCGGGCGGCGATTTTGTTTGTGTGTTTACATTCCTTCCCAATCTTAATGATTTTGAAGGAGGGGCGCCGGCAAGTTCAACACCCATGGTCGAACTGCTCGCGCTCGCCGTTTTCGCGGCTCTGTTGATTTACGCGGCGTGCTCCGACGTCGCGAGCCTCACCATTCCAAACTGGGTTTCGATAGCGCTGACGGCGCTGTTCATCCCAGCGGCGTTCGCAGCGGGCATGGAGCTCGGCACATTAGCTCTGCACCTCGCATTCGGCTTTGGCGTGCTGGTGATCGGTTTCTTTCTGTTTCAAGCCAATATCTTTGGCGGCGGCGACGCGAAGCTTTTGGCGGCGACGGCGGTGTGGACCGGCTCTTTCGCGTTCGTACCTTTTATATTGGCGACCGCGGTCGCCGGCGGCGTGCTGGCCATCGCGCTGCTCGCGGCGCGCCAGTTCGTGCCGCTGAGCGAGACGACGCCAGCCTTCGTCAATCACTTGTTAAAGAAACAAAACGGCATCCCGTACGGGGTCGCGATCATGTTCGGTGGGCTGATGGCGATCCCTTCCCTGCCGTTCGCCGCCACTTCGTTAACCCTGCCTTAGCCATGAGCGTGGTCTGTTCGGCCAAGATATTCGGGGCCGGACCACGCGGGGAGTAAGCATATGTCAGCGCGTCAGCTGATCGTCCTTGTTGTCGCCGCGGTCGCCGCGATCGGCGCTCTTTTCTTGATCCGCGGCATGGGCAGTGACCGTGCCGAGACGGCCGCCAACACTTCGGACCCGATTGCGGGCGAGCAAGTGCTTGTCGCCGCACGCGATGTGCCCCAGGGCGCGGCGCTTGCGCCAAGCGATTTGGCGGTAGCGCTGTTTCCGGAAGGCTCGGTGTCGCCCAGCTTCATTCGATTGAGCTCACAGCCGTCGGCGCAAGCCGACTATGTTGGCGCAGTGACGCGTCGCGCGTTCGTGGCCGGCGAGCCGATCACCAACAACTATGTCGTGCAGCCGGAAGGTCGCGGCTTCATGGCTGCGCAGCTCGAGCCTGGCTTCCGCGCCGTCGCGATCGAGGTGGCGCGCGAGACCGCCGCCGGCGGCTATATCCAGCCGAACGATCGCGTCGACGTGATCATGTCGCACAAGTTCAACGATGGCTCGCAAGAGCGCGTCTCCACCGAGATCGTCCTTGAAGACGTCCGCGTGTTGGCGCTGGGAGAAACGACCCAAACGCAAACCGCCGGCGACGCGCCGCAAACCATCGATGCCGGCGTCGCGGTGTTGGAGTTGACGGCGGAAGACGCCCGCCGCCTCGCCCTCGCCGACAGCCTTGGCGACATCACGTTGGCGCTGCGCGGCGTACAAGTCGACACGGTTGGCATCGAGCAGCGCCGACGCAACGGCATCGGCCAATCATCAGGCGCAGTGCGCATCCACGCATTTGGAAGCGTCACCGGAGGAAGCAGATGAATCCGGGCAAGTCCCTTCGCGTTACTCTCGCCACGGCGCTCTCCGCGACCGTGGCGCTGACGCCTGGCGTGGTGAGCGCGCAGGTCGAGCCGCCGAGCGCGTCCAGCATCCGCATCAACGGCGGCGGCGGCGCGCAATCGGCTTCGCTGGTCCTGCCCTACGGCAAATCGGCGATCATCGATCTGCCGGCAGACGCGCGTGACATTCTGATTTCGAACCCCGCCATCGCTGACGCCACGGTGCGGACGGCGCGCCGCGCCTATGTAATCGGCCGCCAGCTTGGCCAAACGAATATCTTCTTCTTCGACGCGCAGGGCCGTCAGATCGCCAATGTCGAAATCCGCGTCGAGCCGGATGTCGCGCCACTCAACGACATTCTGCGCCGCCACACGCCGGACGCCAGCATCACGGCGGAAGCGGTGAACGGCACAGTCGTGCTTTCCGGCACCGCGCGCAGCGCCGCCGAAGCCGACCGCGCCCGCCTGCTCGCAACGCAATATATCACGACGAGCGGCGCGAGTGGCGCCGGCGGCGCGACCAGCGAAGACCGCGTCGTCAACCTGGTTCAAGTGCAAGGCAGCGAGCAAGTTCTGGTGCGCGTGCGTGTGGTAGAGATGAGCCGCACTCTGGTGCGCCAGCTCGGCATCAACACGAATTACGAAGAGCTCATCAACCAGCTGGTTGGCGAAGACAATTTCGTCGACATCGCCACGCGCAACGGCTTCTCGATCAGCGGCGCCGCGCTCGGCGGCCTCTCGGCCAGCGGCGGCGTTGCGCAAAACATCTTGCGCCCAAACAGCTACACCTATCCCGATGGTACGGTGAATCCCGCCATTACGCCCGGCCAAGCAGGCGTTGGCGGCTACGAGTTCGATCCGATCACCGGCGAGACGACGTACGGCCCAGCGTCTGTGCAGAGCGCCCGGCGCACCGACGCGTCGATCGAAGCATTCGAGCGCGCTGGCCTGCTGCGCGTGCTGGCTGAACCGAACCTGACGGCGATCTCCGGCGAAGCGGCGCGCTTCCTGGCGGGCGGTGAGTTTCCGGTGCCGGTCAGTTCCGATGACGGACAAATCTCGGTTGAGTTCAAGCCGTTCGGTGTCGGTCTCGCGTTCACGCCGGTCGTTATGTCGGGCGGGCGCATTTCGCTAAAAGTCGCAACCGAAGTCAGTGAGCTGACATCCGAAGGCGCGATCTCCACGGGCGACACGCCGATCCGCAATGCTGACGGCACCACCACCGTGATCCGCGGCATCACCATCCCCGCGCTGCAGGTGCGGCGCGCGGAAACGACGCTGGAAATGTCATCTGGTTCATCGATCGTGTTGGCCGGACTCATCCAGGAGCGCACGCGTCATGCGCTGGAGGGCGTGCCGGGCGTCATGAACACGCCGGTGATCGGCTCGCTCTTCCGCTCACGCGACTTCGTCAATAACGAAACCGAGCTCGTCATCATCGTGACGCCGTACCTGGTCCGCCCGACGAGCCCGGAAAATATTCGCACGCCCGCCGATGGCTACATGAACCCGAGCGAAGGCGAGAGCCTGCTGAGCGGGCGCCTGAACTCGATCTATCGGCCGGCGCGCGGCGCAAACGGGACGCGCGAGAACGCAAGTCTGCAAGGCCCACATGGGCACGTGATTGAATAATGAGGCACGCCATGAAATCCCGCATGCCCCTGCTGCTGCTCAGTGTCAGCGCACTCGCCGCCTGCGCGAGCGTGCCGACGCCCGAGGGCCCGCCCGTATCCAGCGCCGCCGATCGCCACCGTATCGAGGTGACGCAAACGGCCGAGCGGATCGAAATTCCGGTCACCAGTGGCGATGTGACACTCTCCGGCGAAGCGCGAGCCACGCTGCGCGCGTTTGCCGGCAATTATCTGCGCTATGGCCACGGCGCTCTGGTGTTGAGTTCACCGTCCGGCGGCGCAAATGCGGACGCCGCTTCGGTGCTAGCGCACGAGACGCGCATGGCGCTGGTTGAATCTGGCGTGTCCTACGCCGCTGTCGCGGGTTCAACCTATGACGGCACAGGCGCACAGGCGCCGATCATCGTGAGCTTTGCGCGCTACGAAGCGCAAGCACCGCAATGCGCCCCACTCTGGGAGCAAGACTTGGCGCACCAAAGCAACAACCAGCCTTGGGCGAGCTTCGGCTGCGCCACACAGGCCAATCTGGCGGCGATGGTCGAAGACCCGGCCGATCTGCTGCGCCCACGCAACATGGATCCGCGCGACGGCGACCGCCGCGACACCATTATGGACGCCTACCGCGCCGGCCAGCAGACGCACGCCGATCGCAGCAATGACGAACGCGTCACCATCAGCAACGCGGTCAATTAGGGCCTGAGCACATGAGCACCCCGGATCCCGCCTGGAGCCTTGGCACCGCCGACGACTTCGTCCTCGAAGACGATGAAACGTTCGGCGTCGGCGAACTTGTCGGCGCGGACTTGCCGCCGTTCGACGATACGCTGATGCCGCCGACGGCGAACGAAGCCGAAGCGCCGCCACCGGCGCTCGAAGATGCTGATCCGTTCGCTATGACCGCCCCGGCAATTATTGCGGCAGCGCTGCCGACAATGCCGCGCGAAGAGGGCCGCGTCACCGAACAACCGGTGCCACGCATCACCATTCACGCTGTTTGCGATCGACACGAAATCTCTGACATCATCTCCGGTATCGCCGCTGACCGACGCATGGCGCGCGCCGAGATCACGGTTGAAGCCGGCGGCATCGATGCAGCGGTAACGCGCTTTGCTTCGCAGGCGAGCCCGAACCTCTTGATCATCGACACGCTGCAGCAAGGCGTCGCCATGCTGCACAGCTTGGACCGCCTCGCCGAGGTGATCGAAGAAGGCACCAAGGTCGTTATCATCGGCGCGGTCAACGACATCGCGCTGTTCCGCGAGCTTATGGCGCGCGGCGTCAGCGAATACATCGTGCCGCCCATTCAGCCGATCGACATGATCCGCACGGTGTGCGGGCTTTATGTGAACCCGGACAAGCCGTTCGCTGGCCGCGTCGTCGCCGTAATCGGCGCGCGCGGCGGCATCGGCGCTTCGACCATCGCGCACAATCTCGCGTGGTCGATCGCCGAGCGGCAAGAGTCGAGCGCCACCCTGCTCGATCTCGATCTCTCCTTTGGCACCGCGGCGCTCGACTTCAACCAAGACCCACCGCAATCGATCGCCGATGCGCTGATGGCGCCGGACCGTGTCGATGACGTGTTCCTGGAGCGGGTGACGACAAAGCAAACACAGCGCCTGCAAATGCTGACGGCGCCGGCGACATTGGAGCGTGAGTTCGAGCTCGATCCGCAATCCTATGAGATCGTGATCGAGCGTGTGCGGCGCACCAGCCCCTACGTTGTGCTGGATTTGCCGCATGCGTGGTCATCATGGATCAAGCACACGCTGCTCGCGGCGGACGATGCGATCATCGTAGCTGGCCCCGATCTCGCCTCGCTTCGCAACACCAAGAACATCATCGACCTCTTGAAGGCCATGCGCCCCTATGACTCGCCGCCGACGGTGGTGCTGTCGATGGTGGGTGTGCCGAAGCGGCCTGAAATTCCGTTCAAGGATTTTGCCGAAGCGTTGGGCTGTGAGCCCGTCGCTTCAATTCCCTTCGATCCCCAACTGTTCGGTATGGCCGCAAACAATGGCCAGATGATCGGTGAAGTTTCAGCGCAGTCGAAGACCGCGCTGGCGCTCGATGCGCTCGCTGCATCGCTGACGGGTCGCAAACCGGTGGAGGCGAAGAAGGCGTCTTTCACCGACAAGATCCCGTTTTTGAAGCGTTAGGTGTTTGAATGTTCGGTAAGCGAGGCCAAGGCGATGCTCCTATTGCTACGCCGACGACGCCCGTCGCTGCGCCACCCGCCGCGCGCGTTGCGGCGTCCGTTGGCGTAAAGCCGGCGGCGGCGCCGCAAGCCGCCACACGCCCTGCCGCTTCAGCGCCCCCAGCACCGCGCGCCGCCGCGCCTTCTGTCAGCGCACCCGCAACAAGGACGCGTGAGCCCGATCCAAACGATCAGCCGGAATATCGTTCGGAAGCGTATTACCGCGTCAAGTCGACGATCTTCAACGCGCTCATCGAAACCATCGACCTGACGCAACTCGCCCAGCTCGATCCGGAATCCTCGCGCGACGAAATCCGCGA
>SXGT01312700.1_pt1 | contig 11419 bp, 7 predicted proteins | sample 3176221 | NCBI WGS metagenome assembly SXGT01 (sample SAMN11356862, study PRJNA531348) | freshwater metagenome | isolation source: freshwater sample F1-120 | place: China: Fuxian Lake, Yuxi | collected 2017-12-25
CCGCGCGATCATCTCGGTCGCGCTCGGCGCGGCGGTCGTGGCCGGCTTGGTGCTCCTGTGGTCACCGGCGCGCTCGCCGGCGGCCGATGCGCGCCCGGCCGGGCTGGCCGCGCTTGCCAGCGACGATCTGCTCACCGCGCGCGATCGCCTGCGCGCCCACGTCGCCGGCCACCCGGACGACGCGGTGGCGCAGGCGGAGCTCGCCGGAACGCTGATCCGCCTCGGCGAGGATCACGCGGCCGAGCTCGCGATCGCGGAGGCCCAGCATCACGTGGCGGGTCTCGACCGAGGTGATCGCGCCCTGGTCGACGCGCGGGCCGCCGAGGTCGCGGGCGACTGGGGCCGCGCGGTCGCCGCGTGGCAGGTCGTGGCCACGTACCGGCCCGGCGACCGGGAGACGCGGCTGCGCACCGCGCACGCCGAGCTCGAGGCGGGGCGGACCCTGGCCGCGGCGCAGGAGATCCGGGCGTCCCGGCAAGCCGGCGTCCGCGGGGCGCGCATCGACCTGCTCGAGGCGAGGGTCGCCTTCAACCAGGGCGAACACGGTCGTCAGCTCGAGCTGGCCAGGCAAGCGGCGGAGCAGGCCCCGAGCGTGAGCGCACGTGCGTTCGCGCTGGTCGAGGTCGCGGAAGCGCAGGCTCGACTCGGCGAGCTCGACGGTGCGCTGGCGACGCTTGGTGATCTCGAGCGCGTGCTGGCCGGCGTCGACCTGCCCAGCGTGCGCGCGCGTGGGCTCACCCGGCGCGCGATGGTGCTGTGGCGGCAGGGCAAGGTGGACGGCGCCCGCGCGTTGCTCGAGGAAGCGCGGTCGCCGTACGAGGCGGCGGGCGATCGCGGCGGGCTCGCGTCGGTCGAGGAGGGGCTCGGCATGCTCGACGACATGGCCCATCCGGCGCCCGCGCCCGATCGCTACCTGCGCGCGCTCGAGCTCTATCGCCAGGCCGGTGACGTCGTAGGCGCCGCCAACGCCCAGGCCAACCTGGGCGCCCTGCTCCTGCGCCGCGGCGCCATCCCCCGCGCCATCGACGCGCTGACCCACTCGCGCGCGACGGCGATCGAGGCCGGCGAGGCGACCGTCGCGGCCATCGCGACCCTCAACCTCGCCGAGGCCTACCGGCTGGCCGACGATCGCACCGCGGCGCGGACCCAGTTCATCGACGCGCGCAAGCGCTTCGTCGCGATCGATCACGCGGCAGGAGTAGCCAACGCCGATCTGGGGCTGGCGATCCTGGCCCGGCTCGAGGGTGATCTCGACGAGGCCGATCGCTTGCTCGCGGCGTTGCCGGCCGACGCCGGGGGTGATCCGGCGATGCTGCTGGCGCGCGCCGAGCACGCGCTGGTCACGCTCGCTCGGTCCGGATCGGGCGCGGCGGCGACGGAGCACGCGAAGACCGCCGCCGATGGGCTGGCCGCGCTCGGTGCCCACGAGGTCGCGCTGGCGCGAGACGTCGAGGTCCGCGTCCACCTCGCCGCGGGTGCGCGTGCCCCGGCCAGTCGGGCCGCGCTCGCGGCGGCGCCACTCACCACGTCGGCGGCCGTGATCTCGGCCTGGGTGGCGCGCGTCGCCCAGGCGCGCGCGGATGGTGATCGGGCTCGCCTCGACGCGCTCGCCGCGGAGGCCCGCGCGGGCGGGTTCCCGGGCCTGGTTCGCTGGGCCGGGCTGTGACCTCGGTGGTCGCCGACGGCTGGCGCGCCGACGGCTCGACGGCGGAATCGGCTAGACTGGTGGGCTCGATGGCCTCCGACGATCGAACCCGGCGCTGGCGGCGGCACGAACGCCCCGGCACGGTGTCCGATGCGATCCAGCTCCTGCGCCGATCGATCATCCAGATCCGCGAGGCGCCGGAGGACCCCGAGACGCGTCGCCGGCTGCGCGCGATCGCGGCCGAGCACGAGCTGTGGGACCAGCTCGCGTTGCTGCTGGCCGACGAGGCGCGCGCCCACCACGACCGGCCGGCGATCGCCGCCGTGTTCTACGAGGAGCTCGCAGACGTCCACCACGCCCTCGATCAGCCGCTCGAGACCATCGCCGCCATGGAGGCGCTGATCGCGATCGCGCCCGAGGACTTCGAGCACCACGAGCGGATCGCCGCGCTGTACCGGCAGGCCGGCGCGTGGTCGAAGGCGGCCGACGCGTTCGAGCAGGTGGGGATGCGGGGACCCGATCAGGTCGCGCGGGCGGCGCTCCTGGACGCGGCCCGCCTCCATCGCGAGAACGGCAGCTTCGAGCGCGCGGCCGGATTGTTCCGGAAGATCGTCGACAGTCGGCCCACCGACCTCCTGGCCTGGCGGGCGCTCGACGACGTCCTGTCCGAGCTCGGGCGCTGGCGCGAGGTGGCCGAGGTGCGGGGCGAGCGCGCGGCCCGCGCCGTGAGTGGGTTCGAGAAGGCGGCGCTCCTGCGCGCAGAGGCGCGCGCGCTCGAGCAGGCCGGCGACCTGCCGGCCGCGGCCAGGGTCGTGGCCCGGGCGTCGAGTCACGCGCCCGCCGACGTCAGCGGGCTGGTCGACCAGGCCGACATGCTCGCCCGCGCCGGCCAGGGCCGCGAGGCCGCCGGCATCCTGCGCAAGCGGATCGCCGAGGCGCTCGAGCGCGAGGCCTCGCCCGACGACGTCGCGGCGCTCCGGTGGCGGCTGGCCCAGGTCCTCGAGGACAGCTGCGACGACCGTCCCGGCGCGGCGGTGGTCCTGGGTGAGCTGCTGGCGGCGTCGCCGAAACACCTGGCCGCGCTCGAACGGATTGCGGCGCAGGCCGCGACCGATCCGGATCCCAGGGTGCACGCGGCCGCGCTGCTCCGTTACGCCGGCGCGATCTCGATCCCCGCCGATCGAGCCACGTACGTCGCGGCCGCTGGCCGCCGGCTGCGCGACGCAGGCGATGTGCGCCGCTCGGTCCAGGTCTTCGAACAGGCGGTCGCGCTCGCCGGCGACGACCCGCAGATCCGGCGCGAGCTCGAGGACGTCCGGACCTCGGCGATCGTCGAGCGGGCAGCGTCGGACGCCGGCGCCGGAGACCCTGGTAACGCCGAGCAGCAGCTGCGCGGGCTCCTCGGCGCGCATCGGCACCACCTCGAGGCCAACCTCGCGCTCGTCGATCTGCTGGTGGCCGCTGGCCGTCTCGCCGCCGCCGCCGAACACCTGCGCGACACCCTGGCCACGTTGCCCGACGGCCAGCCCTCGGCGCCCGCCGCGCGGCTCGTCCATCGCCTGGCCCAGGTGATGGAAGGGCTCGGCGACGCCGACGAGAGTCACCAGCTCCTCTACGAGGCGCAACGCCTCGATCGCAGCTCGATCGTGATCGCGCTCGCGCTCGGCGAGAGCTGCTTCGCGCGCAAGCTGTGGCGCCAGGCGGCGCTCCACCTGGCCGCGGCGGCGGAACACCCAGACGCCGCCCGCCACGCCGCGGCCGTGACGGCCGGACTCATCCATGCCGCTCAGGCCGAGGTCCGCGCGCTCCGACCCGCCAACGCCGGCAAGCACTTCGAGGCGGCGGTCCGGATCGATCCGGGGTGCGCGCCGGCCTGGCACGGGCTCGCCCAGGTCGCCATCGAGCGCGGCGAGTTGGTGCGGGCGGCCGAGTGCCTCGAGCGCGAGGCCAACGCGACCACCGATGCCCGGGACCGTCTCCGGCTGTTCGACGCGCTCGGCGACATGGCGCTCGACGTCCTCGTCGAGCCGGCCCGCGCCGAGCGGTGCTGGCGGCAGGTGGAGGACGCCGGGCGCGCGGCCGTGCTCGACAAGCTGCTCGCGCTCCAGCGCAAGCGGGGCGCCACCGTCGAGCGGGCCGAGACGTGCGAGCGACTGGCCCGGCTCCAGACCGACCTCGCCGTGCGCAAGGCGCTGCTGATCGAGGCCGTGGAGGCGCTCGCGGCTGGCTCGGCGGTGGACCGGGTGGTCGTCCTCGCCGAGGAGATGGTCGATCAGTTCCCGCGCGATCCCGACGTGGTCGTGTGCGCGAGCACGATCGCCTTCGCCGCCGGCGATCCGAAGCGAGCGGCGGCGTGGGCCCGGCGGCTGATGGTTGCCGGGCAGGGGGAGGACGCGCGCGCCGGGCTCGAGCTGGTGGCCGCGACAGGCGTGCCCCTGTCCGATCAGGACCAGCGCTTCCTCGACGAGCACCCGCTGCGGAGCATGGCGTCCGACGAGGCCTATGCCGCGGCGCTCGACGACGATGATCGCCGCGAGCTGGTCGATGATCCCGCCGAGCGGCCGCTGCGCGACGTGCTCGAGCTCCTGGGCGAGATCCTGCCGCTGGTGTGCCCGACCACGAGCGCGGCGCTCCTGGCCGCCGGCGCGGCCGACGCGGTGCGGGTGACGGCGTCGAGCGAGGCCGCGACCGCGGTGCTGTATCCGCAGGTCGCCCGTGCGCTCGGTGGTCCGCCGACCTTGCTCTACACGACGCCGCACGCCGGCGCCGACCTGACGCTCCTGTTCTCGGCCCCGCCGGTGGTGATCATCGGTTCCCGGCTCGCCTCGGTGCGGGCGTCCTCGCGCGGCGACGGCCACGTCGCGACCGACGCGGCGTTGCGCTTCCAGCTCGGTCGGATCGTCGAGCTGTCGCTCCCGCACCGGGTGTTCGCGGCCTTGCCGGAGGAGACCTTCGCGCTGCTGGTCGCCGGCCTGCGCCACGGTTTCGGACCGGCGGCAGGACGCCCCGATTCGCCCGAGATCGTCGCCGAGGCCGAGCGCCTGCGCAGCAAGCTCCCGGTGGCGTTGCGGCAGCGCATGAGCGAGCGACTCGCCGCGATCGCGCCCGATGCGCTCGACCCGCGCGGCTACGTCGCCGCATGTCAGCGAGCGGCCGATCGCGCCGGCCTGCTCGCCTGCGGCGACGTGATGGTCGCCATCCAGCTCGCCGGCGGCGCTCGGGTCGCCTCCCACCTCGTCCGCCTGGCCTCGTCCCGGCGCTACCTCGCGGTCCGCAAGAAGCTGCGCGCGAGCTAGGTAGTACACTGGGCGGCGGTGTCGCCGCTCCCGTGCTCGATCCGCTACGCTGGCGCCATCGCCGTCGCAGCGCTCACGGCGTGCGGCGGTGACGGGCCCGACGCGGCCGGCTCGCTCGATGGCGGCGATGGCGGCGATGGCGGCGACGCGGGCGTCGCGGGCCTGACCCGTTACCCCGCCGATGTCGAGACCTCCCCGGTCACGGAGGCGGTCGCGGCGAGGATGCGCGCGATCGCGGCCGCCGGACCGGGCCAGCGCGACGACGTGTTCATGAAGATCGGTGCGTCGGGCACGGTCAGCACCCATTTCCTGTTCTGTCTGGCCGGCACCAACCACCAGCCGTCGTACACGATCGACCTGGGTGGCCGCGACGCGCTCGCGGCCACGCTCGCGCACTTCCGCGGCGGGCTCGTCGGTGGCGACACCCCGTTCGACCGGGCGACGCTGGCCGCCGAGGTCGGCCGCAACGCCGGTTGGGCCATCACCGGCGCGCCGTCGCCGGTCGAGGCCGAGCTCGCGGCGACGACACCACGGTTCGCGTTCGTCAACTACGGCACCAACGACATGGGCGCCGCCGCCAGCTACGGCGCGGCGCTGGTGCCATTCTGGGAGCGGATGGGCACGCTCCTCGATCAGCTCGAGGCCGCGGGCGTCGTCCCGATCATCACCGGCCTCAACCCCCGCGCCGACGCCGCCGATGCCGCGCGCTGGGTGCCGACCTGGGACAGCGTCACACGCGCGCTCGCCGAGGCCCGTCAGGTGCCGTACCTCAGCCTGCAGGTCGCGTCGTCGCCGCTCGCCGATCTCGGCCTCGCCGCCGATGGCATCCACGGCAACGTCTTCGTCGACGCCGGCCGCGCGGAGCCCTGCATGTTCACCGCCGAGGGGCTCGCCTTCAACTACGACGTCCGCAACCTCCGTTCACTCGAGCTTCTCGACGCCGCGCGACGCACGGTGCTGGCGGGGGAGACCGCGCCGGCCGTTCCCCCGCTGCCGCCCGTGGCCGGCAGCGGCACCACCGCCGATCCGTTCGTCGTCGACACCTTGCCGTTCACCCACACCGCCTCGACCGGCGGCGGCGAGGCGGCGCGCAACGCCTACCCCGGCTGCGATCAGGGGCAGGACGAATCCGGCCCCGAGCGGGTCTACGCGCTCCACCTCGACCAACCCACGGCGCTACGGGTGGTCGCGCTCGATCGCGAGGGCGTCGACGTCGACGTCCACGTGCTCACCGGCGACGCGTGTCTCGAGCGCAACGACCGCCTGGTCGATCGCACCCTGGTCGCCGGTGACCACATCGTCGTCGTCGACTCGTTCGTCTCGTCGGCAGGCGCCCAGGCCGGCGTGTACACCCTCGTGCTCCAGCCCTGCGCCGCCGCCGATCCGGGCTGCTGACGCTACCGGGCCTTGACCTCGGTGCCGCCCTTGGCGCCCTTGGGCGGCGACAGCTCGGCGGGGCCCTTGGCCTTGCCGAGCTTCAGCGCGCTCACCGTCCCCGGCGCGCTCCACGCGCGGCCGAAGAAGCCGGTCGCTTTGACCGCGGTCGGGTCGAAGTAGTCGTCGAGCACGTCGTCGGAAAACGACACGCCGACCATCACGTCGCCCGGGGGCAGCGAGAGGCCCGCGGCCTGCTCGGGATGTGGGGCGACGCGCCCATCAGCGCCAACGGTGAACGTGAACGTGCGCAGGACCTTGCCCTTCTGCCGCCAGTCGCACGACCACTCACCGGGATGGTCGCCGAGCAGGATCTCGGTGCCTTTCTCGATCTGCTGCTTCAGGTCGTCATCGCCGATCGCGTCCCGCGTCCCCCACGTCAGGTTCGACGGACGGAAACGCAGCCGGTAGAACCGCACGTCGTGCTTGTCGGCATCGGGACCGCGCCAGTCGACCGACTCGGCGAGGAGGGCGTCGCCTGGTCCGGCGGCGGAGTCGGTCAGCTTCTTGCCGCCGACGGAGCACCGCAGGGTTTCACTCTTGCCGGCCCAGCCTTCGCTCCCCGCCGCGACGTGGGCGAAGAACTCGAGCCCGCCCGCCTCGGACTTGTAGTGGCTGCTCTCCTCGTGTCGGACGACCGCGCTGCCCTGGAGATCCGAGAGCACGAGCTGGAACTTGGGATAGTGGAGGGTCTTCTTCCCTCGCTGGTACCAGTTCCAGAAGCGACCGACCCGCAGGTTCATGGTGTAGATCGGCGTGGACGTATCCTCGGAGTCGTCGACGTACGAGAACACCGCCTGCAGCGCGCCGTGATGATCGAACGGCTTTTCGTCGTCGCTCGCACAGTCGAAGACCCCGCCGGCGCCCTGGATGTCGCACTCGAACTCGCCCGCGACCTTGCCGCCGGCCTTCCATTCGATCTTCACGCGGTCCGCACCGTCGATCGATCCAGCGACGCGGCCGCGGACGCGGACCACGTACTTGTTGATGATGCCTTTGTCGTTCTCGCTCCGCCTTTCGCCGAGGCTGACCCCGGTCTCGATGAGGCTGAGGATGGGGCGTTCGTCGGCGCGGGCGGGGCGGGGCATGGCGATGAGCAGGGCGCCGGTGGCCAGGAGCAACGTCGGTGTCCGTGACATGGTGTTCTTTCTGGCCGGGGGTTGGAAATCGGCCTTGTTCGCCTCCTATCGGGGGGACGTCGTCCCGGTTGCGTATCTGCCGACGAATTCGTGGAACGCCCGGAGATGACTGGGATAACTGCTAGGCTCTCGGTCCCGGAGGTCCCCATGGCGCAGACGGCCCAGCACCGCAGGTTCACGACCATCGAGAACGACGCCCAGCGTGTGTTCCAGCTCCAGCGCGACGCGTACGCGCGCCACCCGTACCCCAGCTACCACGAGCGGATCGCGAACCTTCGCAAGCTCGACCGCTTGCTGGTCGACAACAAGACCGCGATCGCCGACGCGATCAGCGCCGACTTCGGGCACCGCGCCGTCGAGGAATCGCTGATGGCCGAGGTGTTCACCTCGATCGATGGCATCCGCGACGTGATGAAGCGGCTCGAGAAGTGGATGGAGCCGCAGAAGCGCCACGTGTCGGTCCTGTTCGCGACCGGCGGCAACCGCGTGATCCCGATGCCCAAGGGCGTGGTCGGGATCGTGGCGCCGTGGAACTACCCGCTGTTCCTGGCCATGAGCCCGCTGACCAGCGTGCTCGCCGCCGGCAACCGCGCCATGGTCAAGATGGCGTCGAACTCCCAGCATCTGTGCCGGCTCCTGGCCGAGAAGTTCCGCGCCGTGTTCGCCGAGGACACAGTCGCGATCCTGCCCGGCGTCCGGGCCCAGGACTTCTCCTCGCTCCCCTATGACCACCTGATCTTCACCGGCTCGGCCGACGCTGGTCGCAACGTCATGCGCGCCGCCGCCGAGAACCTGACGCCGGTGACGGTCGAGCGCGGCGGCAAGTCGCCGACCCTCATCTGCGACGACTTCGACGTCGAGGAGGCGGCGTCGCGGATCCTCTACGCCAAGTTCCTCAACGCCGGCCAGACCTGTCTGGCGCCTGACTACGTGTTGATCCCCGAAGGCAAGCGCGACGCCTTCGTCGCCGCCGCCCGGCGGATCATGCCGGTGCGTTACCCCGATCCGGGCTCGGCCCAGTACACGTCAGTCATCGACGACAAGTCGTACCGGCGGCTGCGGGCCACGCTCGAGGACGCGCGCCAGAAGGGCGCCGACGTCGTGCCGCTCGTGCCCTCGGCCAGCTTCGACGACCGCCTGCGCAAGATCCCGCCGCACATGATCCTCGGCGTCACCGACGAGATGGTCGTGATGCAGGAGGAGATCTTCGGCCCGCTCCTGCCGGTGAAGACCTATCAGACGCTCGACGAAGCGCTCGCCTACGTCAACGGCAAGGACCGACCGCTCGGTTTCTACGTGTTCACCAACCAGAAGCGGACCGAGGACAAGGTCCTCTACGCCACGATCTCCGGCGGGGTCACGATCAACAACTGCATGCTGCACGTCGCTCAGCACGATCTGCCGTTCGGCGGCATCGGCGCCAGCGGCATGGGCCAGTACCACGGCCACGAGGGCTTCCTGGAGTTCTCCAAGCTCCGCCCGGTGTTCACCAACCCGCGGCTGCCGATCCTCGACCTGTTCTACCCGCCCTACAAGCGCAGGCACCGGGCGATCCTGGACTTCCTCATCAAGCACAAGCCCTGAGCCGCGAGCCGCCCGATCATGGTGATCGGCGCCCGCGCGGCCGCCTCACTCGCCTTCGGTCATGAACAGGAGCTGGTTGACTCCGCCCGCGCCCTTGTCGCCGGTCTGCGACACGGTGAGCGACAGCGTTCGCGGTGGTTCGGTGGAGGTGGCCTGGACCACGCCCGGCACCTTGGGCGTGGCGGGCGTCCTGATCACCTTCACGGTCAGGCCGGCGTCGGTGAGGGCCTTCTCGTAGAACGCGAAGATCGCGTCGGGGGCGTCGGTCGTCTCCTGGTTGAAGGCCCAGCCGTTCCCCGCCTTCATGAAGCCCGCGGGTGGCGTGGCGCCGGGGTAGAGCGGAACCCAGGCCGGCGCCTGGCCGCTGGGCCCGCGCTTGGCCACGGCCGGGCCCGGAGTCGGCGAAGGCGCTGGCGTCGGCGCCGCCGACCCGGAGGCCGATGAGCCCTTGTTCGCCGGTGTCGCTTCCTTGGAAGAACACGCGACCACGAGTACCGCGACGATGGCGAGCCGAGCACGCATGAAGACCTCCCCCCGCGACGATACCAGGTCGGTGAACAGGACTTCGCGCACGTGCGGCGCGATCCGCGTCGCCCGGCCCTGTCGATGACGCACGGCGTGCTCGAGGCCGAGCCCTGCGCGATCCATCGCTTGGGATTGGCCTGGCACGCGGCCTGCTTGATACTCGGTGCATGGAGAAACTCATCGAGGGACTGATCGGGTTGATCAAGCGGGGCGGACCGTCTGGTGGCGAGACCGTCGAGGTCCGCGTTCACACCGGGGAGGCGCCGCCGTGCGTGCGGGCCCTGGTGGACGCCATGGCGAGCTGCACGTACTCGGTCGACCTGGGCGAGTTCCAGGTCGACCCTCCCCACCTGATCCACAGCCTCGCGTCCTCGATCGAGGTGGCGCAGGACGGCGCCGGGCTCGACGACCTCGACGGGTACCTCGGGTCGCGCGGGCCGGGCGGGGCGCCGTTCGATCCGGCCTCGACCCTCGAGCTCGCCGCCGACGGCGGTGGCATGAGCGCGCTCGGCATCGGGTGGTCGAACGGACGTGCCTTCCTTGCCCTCGTCGAGATCGACGATCCCACCGAGGACAACATGGTCAAGGTGTTCGCGACGCCGGCCGAGTTCTTCGCCGCGCTCGATCGCATCAATCGCGACAGCCCGGGCGCGGACGTCGAGGCGCTTCGCGTTGCCGCCGGGCTGGCGACCGCCGCGCCGGCCGCCACCGCAGCGACGCCGGCGCCGGTGCTGAGCGCGTGGACGGGGCCGGCGCCTGCTCACCCGTTCGCCGAGGCCCAGGCCCACTTCGCGAAGCGCGACATGCTGCTCCAGGCCGGACCGACACCCGAGGGGCGGCTCGTCCTGGCACGGCGCCGGATGTTCACGCCTCCGTGCTCGACCCAGGTCGTGGCGCGGACCGCCGCCGGCGCGACGACGGAGCTGAGCTGGGAAGGCACGGCCGACGTAGCCAGCGTGAGTGTCGTGCCCGGGCGTGAGCGAGCGGTGCTCTGCGCGGGCTCGTCGGGTCCGCTGGTCGAGATCGATCTGGTCAGCGGCGCGCGTCGCGAGCTCCTGGCCTCGGTCGGCTGGAGCTGCGGCTTCGTCGACGCCGACCACCTCGCGGTGCTCGACGGCCAGACCGTGCGGGTCTACCGCTACGGCGACGGCGACCTCGGCGAGCCGGTGGCGTCGGCGCCGGCGGCGGTGGTCAACATCTTCGTCGGTCATGGCTGCGTCTTCGGCAAGTCCCGGGAGGTGGGCGTCTTCTCGTTCCAGATCCTGCGCTGGACCGGCGGCGCGCTGGTCGACACTGGCAGCCACGCCGTCGACGCCAAGCCGTTCGCCTTTCACGCGGCGAGCGCGCACGGCGGCACGCTGCTGCTGGGCGCCGTCGACACCAAGGGCGTCGTCTCCTGGTTCGCGTACTCTCCGGTCTGAGATGGGAGCCCTTCGTGTCTTCTTGCGCTGGCTCTGGTACTCGCTCGTGGGTGTGCTGCTGCTGGTGCTCTTGCTCGGCGGTGGCGGCGATGTCCACGGCGTCGACGATCCGGCGCGGCGCTGGCGATCGATCCTGCTGTCGATCGCCGGCTTGATCGCGAACCTCGCCGGTCTGGCGGTGTGGCTGGGGTATCGGGCCGGTGGCTCGGTGGGGGCGTACTGGCCAGTGGCGTCGATCCTGGCCTGGCTGCTCGGCGGGGCGCTGGTCATCGCGGCGTGGATCTCGATCGCCGGCGACCTGCGGCGCGAGTCGACGTCGCGCAAGCGGTGACGTCGGCAGGCCCGCTCAGCGAAGCTCGATGTCGACGGCGGCCA
>SXGT01269488.1_pt1 | contig 11418 bp, 9 predicted proteins | sample 3176221 | NCBI WGS metagenome assembly SXGT01 (sample SAMN11356862, study PRJNA531348) | freshwater metagenome | isolation source: freshwater sample F1-120 | place: China: Fuxian Lake, Yuxi | collected 2017-12-25
ACCGGCGCGGGCCGCGGCATCGGGCGCGCAATCGCCCTGAGGCTGGCCGAGGCCGGCGCCGCCGTGGCGGTCGTCGACCTCGATGGCGGCCTCGCGCTCGCCGTGACCGAGGAGATCCGCGTGGCGGGGGGCACGGCCGAGCCCGTTCCCGCCGATGTGTCGGATGAGCCCGCGGTGACGGCGGCGGTGCGCACATGCGTGGACACGCTGGGCGGGCTCGATGTACTGGTGAACAACGCGGGCATCTTCCCTGCCCGCGCCATGCTTGAGATGGCCGCGGCGGAGTTCGACCGCGTGCTGGCGGTCAACCTGCGCGGGGTCTTCCTGTGCACCCGTGAGGCCGCGCGGGCGATGGTCGGGCACGGCGCGGGCGGGGTGATCGTCAACGTCACGTCCATCGATGCCCTCCACCCCGCGATGGTCGGGCTTGCCCACTACGACGCCTCGAAGCACGGCATGTGGGGCTTCACCAAGAACGTGGCCCTCGAGCTGGCGACACACGGCATCCGCGTGAACGCGGTGGCTCCGGGCGGCGTGCTCACGGAGGGAGTGCGGGAGATGGGTGCGGGTAGTGACGACGTTCTCAAGGCGTTCACCGCACGCATCCCGATGCACCGGATGGGTGAGCCCGACGAGATCGCACGGGCCGTTCTCTTCCTCGCGTCGGACCTGTCGTCGTACATGACGGGAGCCCAGGTCGTGGTGGACGGAGGCGCGTTGCTGGCATGAGCACCCCGCCCCCGAACGGCGGTGCCCGGCCCTGGCCGATCCGGGCTCCCGCCCTGTGTGCTCCGTTCCGGGGGCCGCGGTGGGCGGGGGTCCGCGGGGCGGGTCTGTCACAGTGGCGGGATGGGGATCCCGCGTGCGCCCTCCTTCCCGATCGTTACGGAGTACGTGACCGTCGAGATCCGGGAGGACCGCAACCCCGGGTTCCCCGGGGGACGTCTGTTGCTGATGGACGGGGTGGAGGCCAGTCACGTCGATCTTGACGACCCCACGCGCATCCGGTTTGAGTACCTGCGGCATCTGGTGGGGGTCATTGACGCGATGTTCGGCGGGAAGGACCCCCTCGATGCCGTCCAGATCGGGGGCGGGCCATGCACGCTCGCCCGCTATCTGGTCGCCACGCGCCGGCGGGCCCGCGTGCGGGTCGTGGAGCGTGACGCCGGGATCGTCCAGGTCTCACGCGAGCACCTGATGCTTGATGCGGTGCCGCGCCTCGAGGTCAGCGTGGGCGACGGCCGTGCGGTCCTCGCGGCCATGCCCGATGCATCCGTCGACCTCGTGGTCGTGGATGCCTTCGTGGGCCTCATGGCGCCGCACGCACTGTCCACAGCGGAGTTCATCGCGGATGCCCGGCGCGCGCTGCGCCCCGGCGGCCTCTATGCGATGAACCTGATCGACGTGGAGCCGCTCGAGCTGGCCCGCGCGGTCGCGGCCGGCCTGCGCGGGGAGTTCACCGACGTTGCGATGGTGTCCGACCCCGCCGTGTTCGAGCACCGGACCTCGGGGAACGTGTTGCTTCTGGCATCGGACCGCCCTCTGCCGGCCGACGCCACCGGCCGCGCGCTGGCACGCGACGGGGCCCCGTGGGAGGCCCGCACCGGGCGTCCCCTCGCACGCATGCTGGAGGGGCACGTCCCACTGCATGATGACGTGGTGCCCACCCACGCGCTTGCCCGCCTCGCACCGCTGTGGGGCCGGGTGAAGCAGCCACCCGGGGCGCCCGGTTAGCCGGGGCGGCCTGCCGAGAACAACTCGCCCAGGCCCACGGGCCGGAGGCCCTTGGCCTTGAGCCCGCGGAGGATGGCCGGCATGGCCGCGGCGGTGTTCGGCTTGGTGTGCATGAGGATGATCGAGCCCCGGCGGGCCTCGCCCACCGCGCGCTGCGTGATGACCGCGGCGCTCGGCCCGCGCCAGTCGTTGGTGTCGACGTCCCAGAGCACCACGTAGCGATACCCCGTGGCGCCGGCGGCGGCGAGCAGGCCCGATCCGTAGGCACCGTACGGGGGGCGGTAGAACGGCGCCGTGGCGACGCCCCCCACCTCGTCCCACGCCCGGTTCCGTGTGAGGTCGCGGATACCCGCCGATTCGCTCGTGCCCGCCCCGGTCTCATGCGCATAGCCGTGGCTGCAGAGCTCCAGGTGCCCCTCGGAAACGGCCTGGCGGATCTCCGAGCGCAGGGAGGCCGTCCACACCCGCGCGTTGATGGCGTTGAAGCAGAAGGTGATCGTCACGTCGGCCGCCCGCGCCGCGCGGATCATGGCCACGGCCTCCCAGGCGCCGTAACCGTCATCCACGGTGACCGCCACCAGGGGCTTTCCGGTGCGGATGCGGTAGACGACCCGGGTGCCCGATCCGGCCGGTTGCACCGCCCACACCACCGGCGCGCTGGTGCCCGTGTTGCCCGCGGCGTCGCGCCCCTCGGCGACCACCTGCACCGTGCCCACGATGCCCTTCGTGCGAAGCACCGGCGGCAGCGCGAGCGAGGGCCCCGCCGGTCGCCACGCGCCGGTCACCAGTACCCGATCGGACCCCGGCCGGCGGATGATGGCCCGCACGACATCCGCGCCCCCGGGGCGCAGCGGCAGGGCCATACGGGTGCTGGCCGGCACGGTGGGCGCGGGCACCGTGACCACCGGCGCCGGCGGGGTCATGTCCACCTCGGCACCCACCGGTGTCGTGGGCAGCACCGTGAGGCCGTCCGCGCCCACCCCCTCGAAGCGGTACGCGCCGTCCGGCACCGGCTGTCCGGTACCCCCAGGGCCCCGCCCGCCCGACCATGGGAAGGTCACCGGGCCCGGGATCGCGTTCACCGGGCCCAGCGTGGCCACGCCCACGCCGTCGGATACCCGGAGTATCCGCACCGTCACCATCTGCGGTACCGGCACCTGCAGGGTGACCGCGATCGGGGTGATGGACGGATTGACGGGCGCAGCGGCACCGGCGGCGGGCACCGTGGCGGCGGCGAGGGCGATGACGGGCAGGACGTACCGGGCACGCACGCGGAGGACGGGGCGGGTCATTCCAGAGCGTTTCCGCCCGGAGCCGGGCTTCCCTTCTGCCCGGCCGGGGCCCGCAACGGGGCTTCCATGCCCCGGCGCGGCCACACCAGGGCCAGCAGCGCGATGAGCACCGCATCGCGCACTATCAGCAGGGCCATCTCGGACGGCCGCAGCGCCACCAGCCCCCAGTAGGCGCCGGGGAAGTAGGCGTGCGTCAGCAGCAGTGCGACCGCCGTGACGATCGCCGACGCCCAGCCGAAGCGACCGCGCACCAGCACCGCGGCCGGGACGATCCACACGAGGAACTGCGGTGAGAGAACCTTGCCGGCCACCAGTAGGGCGATCCCGGTGGCGGCGATGCCCGCCACGAAGATCGCCGGGTCGTCCAACCCGCGCCCCGCGGGGAGGATGCGCAGCACCGTGAGGGCGATGGCCACCACCAGCGCCACGAGAACGATGACCGAGATGAGTGCCATCAGGTCGGGGACCCCGCCCTGCAACCCCTGTGACCCGAATGAGGAATCCACGGTCAGGGGGGTACCTGCCAGCAGCCGCATGCCCATGAGGTACGCGGCCCCGGTGGCTTCCAGCTGCAGCGGGCGGTCGAGGTGGTACGCGATGCTGTCCCACAGCCCGGACGGCGCGATGAGCGCCAGGGGAAGGGCCACCACCACCACGAGGGCGCCGCCGGTCAGCGCCCCCCGCCAGGTGTCCGACCGGCCATGGCGTCGCATGTGCACGATGGCCAGCACCGGGATGAACGCGAGGGGCACCAGCTTCACCAGCACCGCGAGTGCCAGCAGTACCCACGCGGTGGTCATGCGGTCCGTGACGACGGCCCAGAGCATCCACGCGATCAGGGCCGCGAGGACCAAGTCGAAGCGTGTCTCCACGAGCCCCCCCAGGAGGACCGGGAGGCAGGCCGTGATCAGCCCTGCGGCGACCTGCCGGGACAGGCCCAGGCCGAGCGCCCGCGCCGTGAGCGTGACCGGCACGACGGTGAGCACGAGCGCGATCAGCATCAGGAACGAGAAGGCCGGTCCGTAGGCCCCCGGCAGCACACCGGCCACCCAGAAGAGGCCCGCGGCAAGCGGGGGGTACTCCAGGGCGAAGTCGCGGTAGGGCAGGTCGCCCGCGGCCATGTGCCGGTAGACGTCCTCGTAGACGGGGAGGTCGGAGATCTGCGGGCCGAGGCCGCTGATCCATTGCATCGGGCCCACCCACACCAGCACCGCGACGACGGCCATGATCCACGGCACCCACCGCACCAGGTCGATGCGGGTGCTCACGCCGCTGCCTCCCGCCGCCGGGCCATGGCCCGCGCGCGCGCGACCACCGGCCCCGGGGCCGGTGGGGGCTCGTGATCCGGGTCCGGCCACTCGGGCACCACGACGAGGATCACCAAGGGCAGGAACCACGGCAGATAGAGGTAGAACCAGTGCGTCAGCACGAGTTCGAACCCGATGAGGAGCGCCGCCGAGATGGCGGCCCACTGCACGATGTCGAGCCGCCGGGGCCAGCGCAGTACGATCAGCGCCCCCAGCACCACCAGCGCCCCCACGGCCAGGTGCACGGGGCGCAGCCAGTCGTACTGCCCCCAGAGAGAGAACGGCGACCCACGGTCCATCTGGTAGCCCACCGTGCGCGACCAGAATGCCCGGATCCCATCGGTGCCGTCGAGCAGGAGAACCCATCCGGTGAGGAGCATGGCGACCAGCAGGCCCAGCACGTAGGCCCCCAGCCTGCGACGCCCGGTCCTCCGGCCCGGGCGGGGGAACGGATGCCGGGCCCACAGCGGCACGAGGATCGCGGGTGCGATCTTCGCCGCCACCCCGAGCCCGATCATCACGCCGCGCCCCACGGGCCGGGATGCGAGCACCAGCCCCCACGTCACGCAGGCCGCGATGAGTGCGTCGTTCGAGTTGCTCGACAGCGTGAACGCGGTGAACGGGAAGGCCGCCCACGCCACGGCGAAGGTGAGCCCCATCCGGCGCCCGGCCAGGCGCCACCCCAGCACCAGCAGGCCCAGCAGCGTGAGTCCGTCGAAGAGAGTGGCCGCCCCGTGCGCCGCGGGGAGGTCGTCCCACTTCCCGGTGTGGGGCATCACGGCCTCGAACGACATGTAGGCGATGTAGTTGAGCGGCCCATAGGTGTCGCACTGGCCGCAGTCATCGGGGGCGTTGCCATAGGGGGTCTGCCCATGCGCGATGAGGTCGGCACCGATGACCCCGGAATAGCCGACATCGATGACGTTGCTGTTCAGCCCGTTCAGGCCCCACCGCAGCGCCACCAGGATGATCAGAACGGTCACGAGCAGCCAGGTGGGCATCCACCCGGGGAGCCCCGGGGTCCGCGGCGCGCGCGAGACGGATGGCGCCCCTCCGGACGCGCCCGAGCGGGTGACTGCCACCGAGAGGCGGCGGTCGCCGGGGTTCGTCGCACCGGGCGTCGCACCCGGCGTCCCCCCACCAGGACTCACCCGGGGGGGGCCACCGGGACTCCCACGGCCCCTCCGCCCGCTCCGCACCCTCGCCCGCCGGACGGCGATCCAGGCCATCCGGACGAGCAGGTAGACGAGGGGCGGGTACTGCAGGGGTACGGATGTGAAGATGTCGCCCTCGTTGAACCACGCCCATGACACCGTGAACGACAGCAACATCAGCAGGTCGAGGGTGCGCCACGATGCAAGGCGGCGCGGGCGCGTGATCGGCAGGAGCACGAGCAGGAAGACCACGCACAGCGGGATCCAGATGCGCCAGCGGTTGACCGCGCGCCCGAACGCGCCCTCATAGCCCCGCGCCATCATCCAGGCCACCTGAGGGCCGGTGCGCACCTCGGCGATGTTGCCCTCCTCATCGCCCACGTACACCTCGGCCTCCACCACCTCGGCGGTCTTCGGCCCTCCGACGAACGACACCTTCCAGCGCTTGTCCTTCTTCTGGAGATCGGCGGTGGTCCGGGTGATCTCATGGTCGGCGATCCATGCTTGGAGCCGCAGGTCATCCCCGGCGATGGCGATGGCCTCATCACTCGTGAGCGACGGGGAGTAGGTACTCGCGTCCGCGCCGCCGCCTGCCGCCTGGGCGCTGGCCTGTGACTGCAGGTTGGCGGCCCCCCTGGCCACTCCGTCCAGCACCCCGTCCACGGCCGCCAGCGCCTCCGACGGCGTGGTGACGGCCAGACCCGCGCTCTCCGGGGGCTGCTGCGCGGCACCGGGTGACGCCGTCGCCAGCGCGAGCGCGCAGGCGAGCGCGATCATGCCGAGGGCGAGCCGGGGGGCCGTCACGTGCCCTCCCGACCGCCTAGCGGAAGGACCAGCGCCGGCTGAGCAGGTAGTTCACGGGCGTCACCAGGATGATGGCGATGGCCTGTGCGTAGACCGCGCCGAGGCCGGAGTCCACCAGCACGTGGAGGATGATGAGGTTGGCGCCCAGCGCGACCAGGCACACGAGCAGGTAGCGGCCTCCCTGCCCCATGAGGGCCTCCGCGCCGGCGCGGAACGTCCAGTGGCGGTTGAGCAGGAAGTTGTTGACCCACGCCACCGCGAATGCCACGACGGCCGCCGGGAGGTAATGGAGACCCCCGGCCGTGAGCAGCCAGAACACCACGAGGTTGACCACGTAGCCGGTCAGGCCGACGGAGAGGAACCGGACCAGTTGCAGCCAGTCCGAGCGGCGTACCCGCCTCAGGGCGGGGACGCGCAGGAGGGCGAGCGGGGAACGGGGGCTCGCCGGTGTCTGGTTGGGCGGCACGATGGCCGAGGCTATCAGAGGCCGAAAGCCGCCCCCGGGGCGTCCGTCACGTACCCGGCAGGTGCGGACGCACCGGCGGCGTATCATCAGGAACGGCCCAGTCAGGGCCGTTCCGCCTTATGAGCACCAGTGACGTGACCGACAACACGGGCACAGGGACCCCGGTCCCCCCGCAGACGCCGCTGGTCGGCCCCGCTGACGCGGCCCGATACGACTCGCGCTTCTCGGCGCAGGCGTCATGCACCACCTCATCGGCGATGCGCGACCTCATGGCCATCACCGAGAAGGCCGACATCATCTCGCTCGCCGGGGGTCTTCCCGACACCGAGACCTTCCCGCGCGCGGCATACGAGGAGATCGTGGCCGAGATCGGCACCGATTACCTCGCCTCCTCGCTGCAGTACGGGCCCACCGACGGCATGGGCGAACTGCGCGAGCGGATCGTCGGCATCATGGCCGACGAGGGTGCGCGCACCCGCGTGGACGACATCATGATCACCACGGGTGGCCAGCAGGCGATCGACCTCAGCATCCGCACGTTCGTGGACCGCGGCGACCCCGTACTGGCCGAGGGGCCCACCTATCCGGGCGCGGTGCCGTGCCTCACCGCCTACGGGGCCGACGTCACCCACGTCCCCATGGATGACGACGGCATGCGCGTGGACCTGCTGGAGGAGGCGTACGCACGCCTCGTGCAGGACGGACGCCCGCCGAAGATCCTCTACACGATCCCCAACTTCCAGAACCCCGCCGGCGTCACGATGTCCCTCGAACGCCGGCAGCAGCTGGTGGCGTTCGCCCACTCGGTGGGGCTGCTCATCATCGAGGACAACCCGTACGGGATGATCCGCTTCGAGGGCGATGCCCTGCCCACCCTCTACGAGCTGGACGACGGCGCGGGGTGGGTGGTCTACCTGTCGACCTTCTCGAAGATCCTGGCGCCGGGCATCCGGGTGGGCTGGGTGGCCGCGCCCCCGCCGGTGCTGCGGAAGATGAACCTGGGCAAGCAGGCCGCCGATCTCTGTTCCAGCACCTTCACACAGCGGTTCGTCACCGAGTACCTCAAGCGCAACGACTACCGGGTGCATGTGGCCCGCGTCAATGACGTGTACCTCCGCCGCCGCGACACCATGCTCGCCGCGCTCGACGCCCACTTCCCCGCATCGGCCACCTGGACCCGCCCGAGGGGTGGTCTGTTCCTGTGGGCGACGCTGCCCGACTTCATTGACACCACGGCCCTGCAGGCCCGTGCCCTCGAGCGCCAGGTGGCGTTCGTGCCGGGTGCGGCCGCCTTCCTCGACGGCCGGGGCGGCAACGCCATGCGCCTGAACTACTCGGGCGTTCCCGAGCCGGTCATCACCGAGGGCATCGGCCGCCTCGGCGAGGTGATCGCCGAGTTCTGCGCCCTGCACGAGGCGCTCAACCCGGGCCGCGGATGAGCCGGGTCGCCGTGCTCAAGGGCGGTCCGTCGCTCGAACGTGAGGTGTCACTGCGCTCCGGCACCAACGTGGAGCTCGCGCTGGGGCGTCTGGGTCACGAGGTCATCCCCATGGACGCCGACCAGCACCTGGTACGCATGCTGCGCGATGAGCGGCCCGACGTGGCATTCATCGCCCTGCACGGCCGCGGCGGCGAGGACGGCACGGTGCAGGAGATCCTCGAGATCCTCCGGATCCCCTACACGGGCTCGGGGGTGCTGGCCAGCGAGCGGGCGATGGACAAGGTGGTGTCGAAGGCGCTGTTCCGCGATGCCGGGCTCCCCGCCCCCGAGGGCTACGCGTTCTCGAAGGAGGCCTTCAGCCGGATGGGGGCCGCTGACGCCCTGCCGGACATCCAGCAGTCGCTCGGGCTTCCCCTGTGCGTCAAGCCCGCCCGCCAGGGATCGGCGCTGGGCATCTCCATCGTCCGGGAGCCGGGTGATCTGGCCGCCGCGATCCTCAATGCCATGGGTTACGACGATCGCGTGCTGGTGGAGCGCTTCGTGCCGGGCCGCGAGCTCGCCGTGACCGTGGTGATGGCCGACGACCCCTGGGCGCTGCCGGTGATCGAGGCCGTGCCCCTGGGGCATGACTTCTACGACTTCGAGGCCCGCTACACCCCGGGCGAGTGCGAACTGCGCTCCCCGGGCGATCTGGACGACGAGGTGGTGCAGGAGGCCGCGCGGGTGAGCATCGCGGCGGCCCGCACGCTCGAGTGCCGTGGCATCTGCCGCGTTGATCTCATGCTGGATGCCGCCGGGCGCCTGTGGATCCTCGAGGTCAACACGATTCCCGGCATGACCGACACGAGCCTCCTGCCCAAGGCCGCCGAGGTCGCGGGCATCGGGTTCGACCGCGTGGTCGCCGACATGCTCGACCTCGCCGCGCTCGACACCTGACCGCGGCGTGAGCCCACCCGGAGACATCCCCGGCGCTACGCGCACGGCCGTTGACGTCGGCAGCGCCACGCTGTCGGTGCAGCAGATGGGTCCGGCCGATGGGACCCCCGTCATCGTCTGGCATGGCTTCCCCGAACTCGGCTATTCCTGGCGTGCGCAGGCCACCGGGCTGGCCGCGGCCGGCTTCCGCGCCATCGTTCCCGACCTGCGTGGCTATGGCGAGAGCGACATGCCCGAGGGCACCGGCCACTACGCGTTCCCCCTGCTGGTCGGTGACGTGGTGGGCCTCATCCAAGGCCTGGGCCTCGAGTCCGCGCATCTGGCGGGCCACGACTGGGGGGGCAGTCTCACATGGGCCACCGCGGCGCTGCGCCCCGATGTGGTGCGGTCGCTGTTCATCCTCAACGCGCCCCATCCGGTGGCGAGCGCAGAGTGCCGCCAGGTACCCGAGCAGGCGCAGAAGTCGTGGTACATGCTGCTGTTCCAGTTCGCGGGGGTCGCCGAGGAGTGGCTGCTGAAGGACGATGCCGCGAACCTCGAGGCATTCGTTTTCGACACTGCGGCCCCCGGCACGTTCGGCCCGGATGAGCGCCGCCTGTTCAAGGATGCCCTCATGCGCCCGGGCGCCATGACGGCGGCGCTCGAGTACTACCGCGCCAACATCCCGCCCGGCAACTGGTTGACGCCACCGCCGGACCTTCCGCCGGTCACCGTGCCCACCACCATCATGTGGGCCGACGCCGACGCGTACATGACCCCGTTGCTGCTGGAGCGATCGCTCACCAAGGTCGCCGGACCGCTCACGGTGGTGCCGCTGCCCGGCGTGAGCCACTGGGCGCAGCAGGAGGCGCCGGGCCCGGTGACGACCGCGATGCTCGACCACCTTGCGCGCCACCCCTGAGCGCGGGCCCTGCGCCCGCCTAGAGTTCCGGGCGTGAGCGAACCCGCCACACCCGGGCACATCGCCGTTGAGCGCGACGGGTCCATCGTCATCATCACCATTGCCAACGAGGCACGGGCCAACAGCCTGGATGACGCGATGCTGGCCGCGCTTGCCTCGGCGCTGGAGGTGGACGCTCTGGAGGACGTGCGCGCCGTGGTGCTGACCGGCGCGGGTGACCGGAACTTCTCGGGCGGCGTTGACCTGCAGGCGCGCGACGGCGAAGCGCTCACCGAGGCCGTGCGCACCGGTGAACGGCTGCTCGGCCGCGCCGCGGCCGCCGTGGAGGGGTGCCCGGTTCCGGTCATTGCCGCGCTCAACGGCAATGCGTTCGGCGGCGCGCTGGAGATCGCGATGGCCGCCGACTGGCGCCTGGCCGCGCGCGGTGCGCGGTTCGGCATGCCCCCGGCGCGCCTGGGCTGGGTGTACGCCGCGGAGGGCATCCAGCGGTTCGTGCGGGTGGCGGGGGCACCCGCGACGCGCGAACTCTTCCTGACGGGCCGGCCCATTGACGCCGAGCGCGCGCGGCAGGTCGGCATCGTCAATCGCGTGGTCGATCGGCTGGAGCTTCTCGACCTCGCGGTGGCCGATGCCCACGCCGTCGCCGCGAACGGACCCATCGCCATCGCCGGCACCCGGTCGGTCATCCGGGCCATCGAGGACGGCGTCGCGCCCAGCGAGGCCGCCGAGATCGCCGAACGGTGGCGCCAGCGCGCCTTCCGGAGCGAGGACATCGACGAGGGGCTGAGGGCCTTCCGCGAGAAGCGGGACCCGGACTTCCGCGGGCGGTAGGCGCGCGGTGACACGCAGGTGGGGCGGCGCGGCCCGGTCCGGGCCCGCGCCGCCCCACCTGCGTCGCTACGCGATGGGCCCGGCGGCGATCACCGCGGCGCTCACCATCGACTCGTACTGCGTGAAGTTATCCCGGAAGGCCTGCGCGAGCGTCCGCGCAGTCTCCTCGAAGGCCACCGGGTCCGGCCAGGTCTGCCGCGGGTCGAGCAGCGCGGCGTCCACCCCGGGCACGCTCACGGGCACGTGCAGGCCGAAGATCGGGTCCTGACGCGTCTCGGCGTTGTCGAGTTCGCCGTTGATGGCGGCACGCCCGAGCGTGCGGGTGGCCTTGATGGGCAGGCGGGATCCCACGCCGGACGGGCCGCCGGTCCATCCCGTGTTCACGAGGTAGGCGACGGCCCCCGTCCGGGCGAGGCGCTCACCGAGCATCTCGGCGTAGACATTCGGCCGCTGGGGCAGGAACGGCGCGCCGAAGCACGTGCTGAACGTGGTCTGCGGCTCGGTGACGCCCACCTCGGTGCCGGCCAGCTTGGCCGTGTAGCCCGAGAGGAA
>SXGT01312306.1_pt1 | contig 11415 bp, 7 predicted proteins | sample 3176221 | NCBI WGS metagenome assembly SXGT01 (sample SAMN11356862, study PRJNA531348) | freshwater metagenome | isolation source: freshwater sample F1-120 | place: China: Fuxian Lake, Yuxi | collected 2017-12-25
ATTTTGTCTGATTACTGTTGATGTTGAGCCAGCTTTCGTGGCGCTCGCCCGGAGAAAGCTTGCTGTGGATAACTGAGGCTTTGATGCCGATGGTTTTTTGAAAATATTCGATTGTCTGCGGGGTGAGGGAGATTTCCGGTACAAGAATAAGAACCTGTTTTTCCTTGTTGATAATATCTTCAGCGAGGCGGCAGTAGATTTCTGTTTTGCCGGATCCGGTGATTCCGTGTATTAAAAATTTGTTCTTTTCGCTTTTTAGTATTTCTGTTAGGGCTTTTTCCTGTTCTTCGTTCAACTTTTTAGGTTTCGTTCTATTAATTTGTTCTTCTTTTTGCTTTCTTCTCTTGATTGGCTTGTTATCAAGGATTTTTTTCGGAATGAAAAGAGAGAATATTTTATGAAGTGGACAAAAATAGTATTCAGAAATCCAGCGGATTAGTTCTAACTGGTTTTCGCTGAAAATAGGCTGAAGTTTTGTGATTTCTTTTATTGGAAGAGTGCGGAATTCTGGTTTTTCCTCAATAGTTTTCCAGACTACTCCTGAAATTGTTCTTCCTCGAAGAGGCGCAGTAACAATTTGTCCAAGTTTTAGCTCTAGTTCATCGGGAACGGAGTAGGTGAGGGTAGAGGTGTTACCGATTCTCTGAGGTAGAATTATTTCCGCGTACATCATTAGCATTCTTAACTTCTAATGAGTAGTATATTACCGGAATTACCAAAAGTGTTAAGAGGGTTGAGCATATTAATCCGAAAATCAGAGAAAATCCGAGGCCGGCCCAGAATTCGTTGGTCATTGCGAGTGGCAGGATACCAATAATTGTGGTTAAAGAGGTGATGATGATTGGTTGTAGGCGGGAGTTGGTTGATTCGGCAATGGCGTCAGTAAACTCCATTCCTGCCTCACGGCTTTTGTTGATACGATCAATTAAAACGATGGCATCATTTACTACAACTCCGGAAAGGGCAACGATTCCTAAAAAAGCGGGGAAGGAAAGTGCTAAGCCAATTAGGTATAGGCCCGGGAAGACGCCGATGAGGGCGAGTGGTAAGGTTAATAAAATGATGAATGGCTGTTTTAGTGAGTTAAAGGTCATTACCAATGTGAAGCCGATGAGAATGACGCCGATGATCATTGAGCGATAGAGGTCGTTGAAGGATTCTTGGATTTCTGCGGTGTCGCCGCCAAATTTTAATTCATAGCCGGAAGGGAGTTCGTAGGTTTTTAATTCTTCCTGAAGTTTCGTGGTGATTTCAACAGTGTTTTGGCCTTTTTGAACTTCGCTGGTGACTTTTATTACACGTTTTTCCTCTTCGTGCTGGATGCTTGCAAAGCTTTGTTCAAATGAGAAGTCGGCGATATCACCAAAAGTGATTTTTGTGCCTGATGGTGTCGTGATCTGCATATCTTCAATTTCCTGAATAGAAGTTTCTATCGAGCCGTGATTTTTTTGGAAGTCGTAACGCGCGAAAACCTTGATGCTTTCATCGTCGATATCAATTTCTGTGGCTTCGACGCCTTGGATAATGCTGCGGATTCTTGCGGCAACATCGATTCCGGAAAGCCCATAGAAATTTAACTTGTTCTGATCGAGGGTAAATTTAAATTCGTTTATGCCAGGTTTTAAGCTGATATTTACATTTTGAGTGCCTGGAGTTTTTTCGGTGATTTCTTTAATCTCGTTCGCGATATTTTTTAAAGTATCAATGTTTTCACCGGTGATGCGGACAACAATTGGCGCTTCTGAAGGTGGCCCTTCGCTTAATTCGCGGATTTCTACTTTTGCTTTGCGGTAGTTTTTGAAAATATTTCTTACCTCCTCAGCTACCTCATAGCTGCGTTTTTTGCGCTCCTCTTTGTCTTTTAAATTTACGGTAATGTTTGCAATGTTGCTGTCTCCGCCGCCCTGGACTTCGAAAAGTTCTGTTGAGGTTAGCGCCTGACTTGAGCCGACAACTGTTAAGAAATTTTCAATTTCATTAACATTTAAAAGTTCTTTTTCAATATCTTTAACTATGTTTGCGGTTTCGGAAAGTACCAAACCTTTTGGCGCTTCGATATTAATAATGAAATATTGAATGTCGGTTTTTGGGAAAAGTTCCGCTTTTAGAAGTCCGGAAATTGGCAGGGCCATGCTTAAAACAAAAAGGATCAGGGAGATGAAAATTACTAAGAAACGGAAGAAGCGGCGGCTGATTATTGCTTTGATCAGTTTCTGAAAGATATTGCCAATTTTGAGGAAAATCGGTTCGAGGATACTGGTTTTTTTCTCCGGTTTTATTTTGCTTAAGTATTTTATTGTAATTGGTGGAAGCGCATAAATTGAGATGAAGAGGGAGCTTAGAAGAGTGGCGGAAATGGTAATTGGAAGGGATTTTAAAAACTGTCCGACGATGCCGCTGACCAGGAGCATTGGGAAAAATGCGAAGACAGTTGTGAGTGTTCCGGCAACAAGCGGCCATTTGAAATCGTCGATGGTTTTGATTGCGGCTTCACGTGCCTGTAGGCCTTTTTTCATGTTGTCGTGCATTCCCTCCATGATCACGATGGCATTGTCTACCATAAGTCCAAGAGCGATTACCAAAGAGAAAAGAGTTAGTCCGTTGATTGTCATGCCAAAAAAGGCGATGATGGCGATTGAGGCGAGGAGTGTTAAGGGGATCGATAATCCGGCGAGAATGCCTTCTCTGAAGCCAAGTGCGAAGAAAAGTATAATTGTAATTAGAATTGTGGTTTGGATTCCGTTGCTTATGAGAATTCCTAAATCTGTACGGATAAACTCGGAGTTGTCGTTGCTGATTACCACTTCAATACCTTCTGGCAGATTGAATTCTGCAACTTTTGCTTTGGCGTCATCTACTGTTTTGATGATGTTTGTCTTATCCTTTTTTAAAAGCTGAAGCGAAACTGTGGTTTCTGATGTTTGCCCATTTTTTGAAAGTTGGGAGATGGTTGCGAGCTCTTCGTTGATGATGCTTACAGTGGAGATATCGCTTAGAAGAAGCTGTTCGTGATCATTTCCTGGAAATTGAAATAGGGGAATGTTCGCAATGTCATCTAAAGATTGGTATTGGTTATCGACAGTTACAGAGTAGTTTAATTTGTCTGTGGAGATCGTGCCGATTGGTAAATTGAAATTTGCAAATTTAATTGCACTAGAGATTTCGCGCAAGCCTAAGCCGTAATATTCGGCCTTATCTTTATCAACTTTTACTTCGACAATTTTTCTTTGGCCGCCAAGGATGTTTACCTGGGAGACCCCGCTGATTTTTTCCAATTCATCCTGAAGATCTTCGGCAACTTCTTTTAAGCTGGAAATCGGCTTTTTGCCGCTGATAGAGAAGGTGATTATTGGCAAAGTGTTGGTTTCCGGTTTTATGACAATAGGGTCCTGACTGTCTTCCGGTAGAGAGTTTTTTGCTAAATCTACGCGATCTTTTAATTCATCTATTTTTTTGTCGATATCGATGTTTGCATCAAATTCGATGATGATATTGGAAATTCCACGTCCGGAAATGGAGCTCATTTTTGTGATGTTGCTGAGGCTGGAGATTGATTTTTCCAGCGGTTCAGTGATGAGGTTTTCGGTATCCAACGGGCTTCCTCCTGGAAGAATTGTTGTCACTACGCCGATTGGAATGTTAATTTCCGGCTGGATCTCACGGGGGATTGTGATTGCGGAAAAAGTTCCAATGATGGCGATTCCGATAATTATGATCCAGGCGAGCGGCCTTCTATCAATAAGATTTGTCATTTTTGAGCGATTTTAACTTTTTCTCCTTCGGATAGCTCGCTGATGCTGGTAATGATTTTTTCATCGCCATTTAGGCCGTTGATGATTTCTGCGTAGTTACCGATGATGCGTCCGGTTTTTACAGTTTTGAATTTGATCTCTGCATTTTCAAGAACGCGAACAAATGGAGTGTCGCTTAATTGAATGCTATTTAGTGGAATGAAAATAGCCTCATTTTTTACCGGCAGAATAATTTTTGCAAAGGTTCCTGGAAGAATTTCTTTATTTTCTTTGAGGGCAATTTTGACGCGAATTTTTTTACTGACGCTGCTTAAAGAAGGGCTGATTTCGATAATTTTCCCTTCAATTGTAGTGTCGCCAACTTCAATTTCGGCGTTTTGATCTAGGTCCAAAAGTTTTTTCTCTTCATATGTGATACTGGTTTCTGCAATCAGTTGGCCGTTTTTTTCGATTTTAATGATTGCCTGTCCCGGTGCAACGAAATTGCCTTCAGTAATGAGGATTTCTGTAATGGTACCTTCGATAGGGGAGGTGATGTGTTGATATTTTTGATTGGTGCGGGCGATTTTTTCACTCATTTCGATCTGGGTTGCCTGTGAAAGGATCTGCAAATTTTGCAATTCGGAGCCGATTTGTGCGGCTTCAATCTGGGAAAAACTGCCGTTTGCCTGAATTTCTGCCGAATTTTGGGCAAATTCCAGTTGATCGATCTGGGACTGCTCAGTTAAGTTGAGCTGATCCAGGGTCATTTCGGCAATTTCTACACGTTTTTCGGCGGCTAAAACTGCCTGCTTTGCCTGGGCGATTTTAGCTTCAGAGTTATCTAAAAGACCACTGAATTCAGTGATTAAAGTTGAAATGAGATTGTCTTTTTCGGCGTACATTTGCTCATTTTCTTGAGATTTTAAAAGATCTTCGAGATATTCCTCGCTTTCTTCAAGGGCATCTTCCGCATCTTCAAGCTCTTCTTCAGTGTTTTCGACCTGAAACTCGATTAGGTCTTCAGCATTTTCAATCTGGCTATCGAAGCTGTTGATGGTGTTTACCGCTATCTGGCGGCCATTTTCGGCCATATCAACATTTACATTTCCAAGCTGATTTGTGAGATTTCTTGATTCTTCAGAGAGCTGGCGGCTGATTTTTGCGGATTCCAGCTGGATTGCGGCAATATCTGTGCTTAAGGAGTTGCCGATGAACGCAAGTTCTGATCCTCTTTTAACGTAATCTCCAACTTCTGCATTGAGTTCGGTAATAATTCCGCTGACCTGTGGTACTATTGCAACAGTGCTTTCGGCTTTGATTTGGCCGCTTTTTGCCAGTTTTATCTTGGGTTTTTCGGTCGTTAAATCGAGAACAGTGACTTCCTGAAGGGGGATTTTTCGGAGAATTTTTTCGGTTTCAGGCTCAGGTTTTTGGAAGAATTCTTTGATATCTTCGCGATAGTAGTAACCGGCGCTGATTAGAGCAGCTAGAATCAAAAAAGTGATAAATTTGCGCATTTCTATTCTTTTAGAAGGGATGATTTTAGTACCACTATTGACAAAAGTCAAGATATACAGTATAAATATGTGCTCTAAAAAATTTTATGAATTTAAACGAAAAAAATCTGCTTCTGGAAACGCTTGTAAAAGGGCGTGAAGATGAGATGATCCAGCGCTATATAGTGGATGGTCCGAGCCAGCTTAAGGCGGATTTGGCTTTAAATGAGGATCAGTGGCGCGTGGTTTTTGACAGCTTGGTTTTTGATCATAATATGCTTTATCGCTGTGTGGCCGGAAATGCAGAATTCTTTGTGGATATCTATGTGAAGCACGGCTTTACTCACCTTCGCGAGGTTTTGGACGTTGTTGATGAGAAATATAATACGGTTTTGGCGATGATTTTTGATTTTATTGCTATTTCTCACGACGGACTTTTCAATCACGTTCTTTATCATCGTGAAAGATATATGACTGCTTTTCGCACTCATGGCAGTGATTTTTTGCGAAAAATTCTTGGAATTTGGCACGAGCGCTACAATGAATACTGGATGAGAGTTTTGGATTTTATGCTAAAAACTGTCTGCGATAATCTTTTTAGCCAACAAACTTATGATCATGGGCTGAAGGCCTTTGCGGAGATTTTCAGCCGTGGCAGAGTGCATCGGGCGATATTTCATTCGAAATTGATATAAGGAGTCTTTATTTTACTTTTTGATATAGAGATAATAAGACTAGGCTCTACTATATTTCCAAAAATTTTTGGGCTTTTTCTACGTCATCTTCTTTTATCTGGAGTTCAATTTGGCCGGTTGAGTCCGAAAATAGGGCGTGGGTATTAACCAGTCCTTCATTTTTTAAGAAGCAAGGAATTCCCTCGGACTCTAAATGTCCTTTCAGAATGTGTGCTTCACTGCTAGTGAGAAATGATTTTATAGTTACTAAATTGTTCATAGAAGTTTTTTTATAATTTTATGGTGCGCCCGGAGGGAATCGAACCCCCATTGCTGGTTCCGAAGACCAGAGCTTTATCCATTAAGCTACGAGCGCATTTGAGTTTTTAAGGGAATGTGAGCCCCCCGATTTATCGGGGGGCTCAAGTTTACTTTATTTTCGTTTCTTGCTCCAGTCGTTCCAGACTACCAAAAGTGGGCCGGCGACGAAGATTGAAGAGTAGGTTCCAATCAGGATACCAAGACATAGTGCCAGTACGAAGTAGAAGATTGCCGGGCTGCCCCAGATTAATACAGCTACAAGTGCGAGTAATGTTAGTAAAGGTGTGTTGATTGAGCGTACTAAAGTTTGGGTCAAAGATTCGTCGGTGATTTGAGCAAGGCTCTTGTCGCGGGATCTTAGAAGGTTTTCACGGATTCTGTCGAAAATAATGATCGTGTCGTTTACGGAGTAACCGAAGACTGTAAGCATAGCGGTGATGAATAGAGCGTCGATTTCGACATTGAAGAAGTAGCCGAGGACTGCAAAGATTCCGGTTACGATTAAGATATCGTGAACGAGTGCGACGATCGCGGTCACACCGAATCTCCATGGGCTAACTTCTTTTGGAATGCGGCGGAAGGCGAATGCAATATAAATAATCATCATAATTACTGCGAAGATGATTGCAACAATCGCTTTATTTAGAAGGCTTTTTCCGATTACCGGGCCGATGCTTGTGAAGCGAAGTTCAGAGAATTTTGGCAGTTTATCCTTCATCAAAGTGAGAATTTTTTCGTGATCTTCGTTGTTTAGATATTTCGTTTTGATGATGAAACCGTTTTCGCCGGATTCAACGATGTGTGCTCTTGCGAGGTCGATTTCGCTTTCCTGTTCAACACTTTGAAGCTGATCTTCCTTAATATTTGTTGCGGCAGGAACAGATTCAGTTGTAGCTGTTTCTGTTTCTGTCTGCGGTTCTGAGGCAGGCTCTTCTACTTTCACGCTTTCTGGATTTTCTTTTAAAGTTTTTTCAATATCTGTCAGGGTAGAAGCTAGTTGTTCTTTTGTAACCGGTGAGTCGAATTTGAATTCAAGAAGTGTTCCGCCTTTGAAATCGATGCCTAGATTTAAGCCGAAAGCCAAAATTAGAATCAAAGAAAGTGCACTTAGTCCTGAAGCAATTGTCAGATAAAGCTTTGATTTGCTGGTGAAACGGATGGTTTTTAATTCTTTTTTGTCTTTTGGCAGGCCGAAGGCGTAGTGGTTTTGTGCAATCTTTGTGCCGACGAATCCACGCATTAGGGTGCGGGTAACGATGATTGCGGTGAACATTGAAACCAGAATACCGGCTGCAAGGTTGAAGGCGAATCCTTTAATGATTGAGCTGCCGAAGAAGAAGAGGATTGCACAAGTGATCAAAGTTGAGAAGTTTGAATCGCGGATGGCGTCCCAGGCACGGCTGAAACCGTTTTCTAGAGCGGTCGAGAAGTTTTTACCTTCTTTGATTTCTTCTTTAAATCTTTCGAAGATCAAAACGTTCGTATCTACGGCAACACCCATCGACATGATGATACCGGCGATGCCCGCAAGTGTTAGAACAACACCGGAATTTAAGAGGAAAGTTAGGAAGAAGAAGGCGAAACAACAAAGGATGAAAGTGATGAATTTTTCACTGCCGGAATCTTTGTTGTTGAGAGTTTTGCTTACAATGAAGATGAAGACAGCCAATGATATTAATAGTGCCAATGGCAGACTTAGTTGTGCCTTGATTAGGAAAATTAAAATTGCTGCGTAGGTGGCAAGTGCGAAGTTCGCAACTAAACCGGAGATTCGGTAGAAAACTCCCATGAAAATTACCAAGAGAACGAAGCCCATAACTCCGGCAAGAAGGCTTAAATCAAGTGCTTCCTGGCCAAGTGTCGCACCGATTGTGTATTCACCTGTTAGGATAATTGGTGCAGGGATTGCTCCTGTATTAAGGTCGCGTGCTAGAGATTTTGCTTCTTCAGTTGTGAATTGTCCGCTGATCTGAGCGGTTCCACCGGCGATTTTTTCGTTAACGTTTGGTGCGGAAATTAGTTCACCACCAACGAAAATTGCAATTCTTTTTCCAACATTTTTTTCTGTTAGTTGTTCAAATAATTTTGCTCCTTCGTCATCGAATTGAATTTGGACAAATGGCTGATAGAATTGATCAAGCTGAACATCCGCATGGACGAAATTTTTTCCGGTCAGGCCAGTTTCTTTCCATGGATCCTGTAAAGTGGAGTAGGAGATTGATTCATATTTGTATTTTTTCTCTTTAGAGTCAGTCACTACATTGTCAGCCTTGATAACGTGGAAGCCGAATTCTGTTGGTACGGGTTCGCTAATGTCGCCGTTTTTCGCGAGTTTTAGAGCAGCCTGTTCGAAGTCATAAACATAATCTCCCGCACCTGTAACTGATTTGTCGAGTTTTCCGCCCTTGTCTTTATTGCTTACATCATCAGAAAATTCTTTTGCTAATGTCGCGAATTCTTCACCTTTGGCAAGTTTCGTTTTGATTTCTTTTGCGAGTTTTTCTGCTTCATCTTTTGTTCTAGTCACGGTTTCCTCTGCTCTTTCCGCTCCTTTGTATGAAACTAAAATGTGGCTTACAGAAACTTCTTTTTCGTTTTTTGTCTCTTCTTTTACGTCTACTAATTTGAGGATGGCGAGGCCAGTTGCTTCAATTGCCTGACCGGTTTCATCAATAGTGAAAGTACCGCCGGCTTCTACAAGTTTATTTGTGTGTTCTCCTTTTTTAAGTCCTAAAAGCGCTTCTCTGATGCTTTCCGGAATTTCGCTTTCGAAAACATAGTCAGATTTTGTGTAAGTAACTTTTCCTGGATAAGCGTGTTCTTCTTCCTGGCCTATTACGTTGTAGTCTGCACCTTTATTAATTTTATCTAATGCTTCTTGTGCTAGAGCCGTTACTTTTTCTTTTTCAGCCGGATCCGGTTCGCCTTTTTCCTCTTTAAATTCCAACTGAATTGTTTTTCCAACAGTGGCTTTTGCTTTTTCCAAAGCGACAAGTTTTTTCTCTTCAGCTGTTAAATCTTTTACTTCTTTTTTCTCACCAAGATAAGTGTCAGCATCTTCCTGGCTTACTTCTGCAGTTTCGGCAATTTCCACGACGATATGTTTTTCACCGGCTAGATCTGCTACATAAATATTTGGCTCGGCAACACCCAGGCTGTTTACACGTTTTTCAATAACTTCTTTTACACCTTCAATAATCGATTCCTGATCGGCTTCCGGTACTTTCCTTAGATCAATTTTGTAATCGAGCTGTGATCCTCCCTGAAGATCCAGTCCAAGATTGATTTTTGAGGTCCATGAATCCGGGATGAATGGAAGGATTGTCTTTTGTGTTTGCGCTGGTAAGTCAAAAAAACCAAGGATTAGAGTAATTACGATGATGCTAACTATCTTCCAAGATAAGAATTTTTTCATGTTATTAGATGTTATTGATGAGAATTATGTAGTTTTTGATCGAGCTCGGCGTTATTGCCTTTGCCGTCGCGTCCGTAATCATCATGTAATTTTACGACGTCGTCGAGGTCAGGGGTAGATACTTCAAATACCTCACTGTCCTCTAAAGCCTCCAAGCGGTGGATAGTATAGGGATGAACCTCGATTTTGTCACCAGCATTTAAAATTTTCTCTTCGAGGCTGTTTATGTCTTGTCCAAAGGTTAATTTGACCTTTCCTTTATAGACGAACTGGGTCTCACGCTTTTTTTCGTGATATTGCAGGCTATAACGGTGGCCTTTTTTGATTACAAGCACTTTTCCGGCGTAGTTTTCGGTATGTGCAAACCAAATTTCGTGGCCCCACGGTTTCGGTTTTATTTCGACTTTGTTTTCCTCCATATTTTGCGGATTATTTTGCGGTAATATAGTGGAAAACGAGGAATTTGGCCAGAGTAGTTTATGGTATAGGGGTGTTTAGCTGGAATTGGTAAAATAGTAAAATTTTTTTACTATTTTACGTTTTGGGGTTTATATGTGTTTACACGTCCTTCACTTTTTTGCTCTGATCTTTTTTGCAGACCAAAAGTCCCTCTTTTGTATCGACAATAATCGTATCTTTCATCCCGATTGCGGCGATTTTGTTGCCGTTTTCTGCATAAATAAGGCATCCTTCGCAGTCGATGGATTTTACGTCGCCGCGCTCGATGTTTTCGGTCGAATCAGAGGCGAGCTCGCTCCAAATGGCTTCCCAGTTGCCTACGTCGGACCAGCCGAGGTCGGCTTTGATAATTTTGACGCGCGATGGATCGACTTTTTCCATGATCGCGTAGTCGATGGAGATTTTTTCGAGGGTCGGGTAGATTTCGTTTAATATTTTCGAGCCATTTTCAGTGTCGTAAGTTTTCTTTATTTGAAGGAGTTTTGCGTGGGTTTCGGGCTTTAGATTTGCGAATTGTTCGAGGAGAGTTGCGGCTTTCCAGACGTAAATTCCGGTGTTCCAGAGATATTCGCTGGAAGAGACAAATTTGCGGGCGGTTTCGAGATCGGGTTTTTCGACGAATTCCACAAGATCGAATATTTCGCCATTTGGAGCCACTTTTACGTAGCCGTAATTGGTATTTGGCTCGGTTGCCTCGACTTCTACAATGTTTAAAGTGTCTTGTTCGAGGGCGATTTTTTCGGCGAGTTTTAATTTTGCGGCGAATTCCTGATGATTTTTTATCAGATGATCAGCGTAAATTACGGCCATCACTTCACCAGGATGGCGAAGTTCTACAATGGAAGCGGCAAGGCCAATGCAGGATGCGGTGTCGCGGAGGGCTGGTTCGATGATGATGTTGGCAGAAGGGATCTGCGGGCAGAGATCTTTTACCAAGCCGATGTGATCTTTGTTGATGGCGATATAAATGTCAGAAGGTTCGAGAAAATTTAAACGTTCGACAGTTTCCTCGAGCATGGTTTTGTCGGAGATTAATTTTTGGAACTGTTTGGGTTTTTCGGCTGTAGAGAGCGGCCAAAGTCGGGTACCGCCGCCGCCGGCGAGGATTACTGCTTTCATCTTTTCGGTTAAAATACCAGGTGATATTAGCAGAAATCGGCTTTCATTGAAATTATTTTCTGATTATATTATGCGCATGATTAAACTAGTTTTGCTTCGCCACGGAGAGAGTACTTGGAACATGGAAAATCGTTTTACCGGTTGGACAGATGTGGATTTGACGGAAAAAGGTATTGCGGAGGCGCATGAGTCCGGGC